>Ga0268262_10002286_pt1 | contig 22450 bp, 20 predicted proteins | sample TergutNc150P3_FD_190354 | JGI IMG/M metagenome (GOLD analysis project Ga0268262, IMG submission 190354) | Nasutitermes corniger P3 segment gut microbial community from laboratory colony in Florida, USA - Nc150 P3 (SPAdes) (version 2) | ecosystem: Host-associated > Arthropoda: Insects >...
ATTCTATACAGTGTTCAACTTCACACAACGTTCTGCACCTCCTTCTTTGCATCTTTTTTTGAGGGTAAATTTGTGGTTGAAGGGATTGAGGGAGTAGTGTTGTTGGGCCATTGTGTTTTTGGGTCTAAAATTTTTTGGATTATTGTTTTTTTGAGGGCTAAGTTTTTTGTGATACTTTTTATGCTATTGATGATGTTTGCCGCTTTGTTTTTGTTGTTGCTCTGTTTTCTGGTGGTTTTTTGGAAAAGTTTTGTTGAAAAAATTTTGTTTTTTGGTGTCCAAATTTTTTTAACACATGTTTTATCCATAGTTATTACACCTAAGGACCCGACAAGCGCTAAGACTTGTCTTTTAAAGTCCGTAAATTGTAGCCTTTTAAAGCAGAAACGGCTTATTTCGTAAAGAAAATTAACTCATCTAACGACACAAGGTACTTACTGCACTAAAATTTTGAATTTATATTAGCCATAATATCGATTAAAGTTAAATTTTCAATCAAAAAGCACGCCTAAACATCAATATTACTAACATATGTGTGCAGATCAGTAATTATCAGAAAGTTAAGTTTAGAAAAAGCGTAGCCCCTGTATAGTTGATAATATTTTGGCAGTGTTTTTCAGCGTAATTGGTGCCTTGTAGGTTGCTTTTTAAATTTTATACAACTTAGAGAACAGGAGAAATACTGCCCATGAAAGTTAGCAAAGAAAATAATCGTTCAGAATATAGAATTAGGATAAATACGTTAATTGTTGGAGAACCCGCTCACTGGTTAGGGGAGTGGAAACAAAGAGGTATAATCACAAGTTACTCGGATGGAATAATCCAAGCTTTAAAACTCTACAACGAAAAACAGGTAGAACAAGACCTAAAAAAAGCCCAAATAACCACCTTATCAACATACGAACAATAACCAACTTCATTTCACCCACCACCCTAAGGAACTGTGTGAAAAAAAAGTTGCGATATTTCTAATGGGTAATACGTTTAATTGCATGTTTTATTCATACGGGCGATCGCAAGTTAATTATTCACAGTTCCTAAGTCACCACTATTTTAGTTAACCAAACAGTAAGAGAGGTAAAATACTTTATGCCGTTATTGCACGACTGTTATGGGGTTGGGCTTTTCTTCTAAAGCTTTTTCGAACTCGTATACTTTTCGGTTTTTAGCTATGACTTGGGCGGTTATGTTTTTAGCTGAATCAGGTTTTTCCCAAATAAGACCAAGCGTGTCTCGTACTTCTTTTTCATCTTTTGCAATCCTGCAAATTTCCTGTACAGTAATCTCTTTCGGGACTCCTCTGGCTCTAAACTTTTCATTAAGATCAGCCGCAGACACCAACTCTAACTTTATACGAGAGGCATAAGCCGCCAAACTAATCTTAGTCTGATCATTGAGTTTAACATTTTCTTGCGGATCAAAAGCAGAAGCAGCAAAAACACCCACAACCCCCTGCTTAATCTGCCGCCCATCCGTAGTCTCAACACCAAACTCTGTACTCCATTTAAGCACCTCCAAAAAATCATCAATCACATACTTCTTAACTAGCCCCCACTTACATTCAAGCACATAAGTTAACGGCTGAGAAAACAACCCATTAGCAGGAACCGACCAAACACGATCCACCTCAGCATTCATCCGCCTCGACCCCACACTCTTCACCAAATGCAAAGTAATACGACGTGGATCCATACCCTCAGTACGATGCTTCTGCCTCTGAAAAACTGCCCCAGAAGTATACAGATCAATAAACCACTCCACACAAGCCTCCCAATTATGACCAAGCCGATTATACCTACCCTTCATCTGCCGAACATAATTCTGTTTAAACACAGTAGCCACACTAAGATCCGCCTCAGACATCGACTCATGATAATAATACTTGTACGTACCAAACAACTTGACCTCCCGCAAATCACTATACAACTTTAATGCCCGCATAATTGCCCCTTCAGCTTCATACTCAGAACAACCAAGCTTACTATAAAGAAACTCAAAACTAACAAGATCCTTCAACAAAGTAGACTCCACTATCACGTCATGTATAACATGAATACGTTCAATCACAGGATTAGTCGAATCATTATTCTCCAACGCAACATTTGTCTTCCGCACAGCATCAGCCAAAGCCTCTACTCTAGGCTTATGCTCATCTATCCACGTCAACAAAAAACCATCGCGAAAAGGCGTCTGCTTATCATGAGACCGATAACCCCGAACATAAACCCGCCCCTTAGCCTCCAAACGCCTAACAGTTGACATAACATCACAAATTATAACTTCCTTATCCTTGAGTGCCTCAACCACACCCCGCGAAAAATGCGCCCGATCCCGATTCTCAAACAAAAACCGCCTAATACAATTAGCCTTACTAACCTCACCCACACCACCCCGCCTATCCAAATACTTGCGAGCATACGCCACATACTCAACCCCACCCAAAAACACCGAAGACACCACACGATCATCACCACTCGCCCCACTCCTCTCATCAGAGCACAACAAATAATTGTAATACTGACGTACATTAGAAATCATCCCCAACCGCCCCCTAAACGTTTGCCCACTACAAACCACAGGTTTGGCACTACGCAAAACACGAAAACTACGCCACATACGACCCAACCCACTCTCAACAATATCACTATTCAACTTTAACGACAACGTAAGCTCCTTAGAACTATGAGGTTTACCATCACTTAACGCCAAAGCAAGCTTTTCCTGAGTCCAAGCACGACGCAACACAACATCACCAAACATTCAACACCCTATAATACATCTCTAAATCTTTAAATCGACGGTCTAAACCAAAAAGTAAAACCTAAAAATACACCAAAACCAATCTCAGTTTAAATCACCGTAATATCGAAAACAAGCGTAAAAACAGCTTTGATTGGGGGTTTTATTTGGTCGGGAGAGCAGGATTTGAACCTGCGACAGCTCGGTTTCTGTGGCCTAGACAGGCTAGAATGAAGCCCACCATGGGTAGACCTCTACAGCTTCTCCGTCCGCTAAGCAAGTTAACGGGCTCGAGAGCTCTGCCAGGCTGAGCTACCTCCCGAATGCAGTCTTTTTCATAAAGACTAAAAGAAAGAATTTAAATTTATTGGATAACTACCGAACGATTTAAGAAGTTACTTATAAAAACAGCATATGTATTGATATTTGTCACAAGCAGATTACAGAATTTTTTAGTAGATATTTTATGTGTAAAGAGTTATTTCGGGTATTTGATCAACAACTATTGTTAAAGTATCAAATTGAGTGTGAGCGTGGGAGGAGGGTGATTATGTGATGGGTATGATATGAGTGGTCTCCCACACCCACATCTATAAGTTAACAGCGTCTACTATAAAAAATTAGCGTATGCAAATGTTTTTGTGAGAGAAAAACCAGATGATTATTAAAACAATATGATGTTTTATTATAATAGAGTGCATGCTTATATGGGTAAGAGGATTTCTTGCCAATATATTTAAGTTTTTAAATTGTTGTTTTATTTTGAAGTGCTACTTGCATGGTGTTTGATTTAGAAGAGATTGAAAAGTTTCGGTTGTCTGGAAAAATTTTATGTGCTACTAGAGAGGAGATGAGAGGTTTTGTTAAAGAGGGAATGCAGGTAATCGATGTATGTGAGAAAGCTGAAGCGCTTATTCGTAAAAAAGGTGGAGTTCCAGCGTTTCCATGTAATGTTAGCATAAATGAGGTGGCTGCGCATTATACATCTCCTCCGGGGGATGAAAGTGTAATACCTGTAAATTCGACTGTTAAAGTTGATATGGGTGTGCAAATTGACGGATATGTGACGGATACTGCGTTTACTGTTTCTTTTAATTCAGAAGGTAAAAGCATGACGGCTGCGGCTGAGTATGCGTTAAAGTTAGTTATAGAGAATATTCATAATGATATGTCTGTTGGTCGTATAGGGGGTATAATTGAGACGGCTGTTAAGAATCATGGGTTTAAGCCTGTGAGTAATCTGTCGGGTCACTCTGTGGGGAGGTATTTAATTCATGCAGGGACTAGTATTCCAAATGTTGCTACGTTATCTGCAAGTAAAGTGCATACAGGTGAAGTTTTTGCGGTTGAGCCTTTCGTTACTCAGCCTGATGCTATTGCTCGTGTTGATGATAATCCACAGAATACTATTTTTCGGCTTGTTCGTGCGAAGTCAGTGAAGGCAGTGTATGCTAAACAATTGCTAAAGTTTATAGAAACAAATTATAGGACATTACCATTTGCAGAACGCTGGTTAACAGATGTTGTACCACAGAGTCAGCATGCAGAGGCTTTTAGAGAACTTTTAAAACAAAAAATTATAACAAGCTACCCCGTATTTATTGAAGCAAGTAAAAAACCAGTTGCACAAGCAGAACATACACTTATAATAAAAGAAAACGGCTGCGAAATTCTAACATAAAAAAAGTAAAAACTACCAAAGCAAGTAACATCACTCTTCATGAGAGTCAACTGAAATCAAAAGATCGTGCACTGAATTATCAAGAGTTATTAAATATAATAGGAATAAGAAGGAAAATAAGTAACAAAGTAAATATGTTGATAGTCAGGGCAAAAGCACTTACTTTTAGAATAGGATTTTTTCAAGTACATCAACATCAAGAGAAGCCATAAACATCCATATTGTCTCCGTGGATCGACTATTTTTTTGGTTTGTTCAATAGTTTTTGTATTTTCATGTACTTATTGCACTATTTTTCTCAAAATAAACGCCAGAGACTGGAAATGACAAACAAGTTCACGTTATAAAATGAATGAGCAAAAACGAGTTTAGGGTTAAATGGGAAAGAAACAAGAAGAATTTAGACAGCATATGTCTTTTCTTTTGTTTTTATTTCTTTATAGACGCCGGTTATTATTTGTTTTTGTTCAGGACATTTTTCGCATGCGCCGAGTTCTTTGAAGACATAGTCGCCGCGTTGGAAGTCACGAGTTATTTTTGTGCCACAGTTTTTGCATTCAATAATGGTCATAACTTTTGTCTCTTCATTTTTTATAGCGGTAGCGTTTCGTCTAGTTTGATAGAGAACAACAACAGATATGCCTAAGGCAAATGCGCCAATTATTATTAGGAAACCTGCTTGAATAAGGTATTCTGAGCCTAGCGTGTACGCGTATGCGGCACTGAATAGTGCAATTATAGCCAATCCCATTACTATTGCTACTATGAGCGTTATGTAAGATGAAATTTTGTTTACAGGAGATTGTTGTTGTGTGTTTTGTGTCATGTTTTTTCCCTCGTTTTATTGTCCTATTCCTATGCTGTTACCTACGCCAAATACTATTAGGGTATCGCCTTCTTTAGTGCGTTCTAGAACTAGTTCACGTACGCGTTCAATTGCTTTGTCAGCAGCGTCATGTATTTCTTTGCGCATCGGAGCAACTGCATCACCTATATCTTCTTTGATAATAATCGCGTTTATTGGGATTTTGTATTTAACTAGCATTTCTTCAATTTTGAAAGCATCAACACCTGGACCGCCTATTGCAGAGCCAACACCTTCAGCTATTTCTCCAACGGCTTCGCCCTCAAGTTTTAAGCCTGCGTCAATCATTATAAGCATCGCAATTTTACCCTGATTTTCCTCAATAACCGTCTCTATAGCATCTCCAGGCTTACCACAATTTCCACCTGATCCCTCAGCTTTCATAACTAAAGCTGTGCGACCTTCGAAGGGAACTGTGGCAACAACGCAGTCTTTGTAAACTTTACGTACTTCATATCCACGCATCATTTTGCTGGCAATCAATGGACCAACACTATCTCCAATGGGTTGCCCAAAGGAGAAAGCTGTTAAAGCCGCAGAGAAGGCTTCAGCTTCTTTCATAACCATTGGTAATACCATTTGTAGTTGCATAATTATGTAGAGGCTCATGGTTTTTTTGCCTTGTATGTAGTAATGTCGTACTACTTTGTAGAGATAGTTTAAGGCCATTGCTGCTTCAAGGGTATTTTCCATATTGTGTAATTGTACATCATCATTACATTGTGGAGCCATGAGTTTTACATCGTCTAGTAAGCGTTGGTCGCGTACTTCAAGGATATGATCGAGTTTAGCAACTATACCGGCAGGATCCATGCTTTGTGGGCTGATTGTAAAGTAATCGAGACACCTGTCAACGCGTGGGGTTATATCTACAGAGGGTTTGCCTATTTCTTTTAAAGTCTCAATAGCGTTTTTGCGCCCTTCCTCTTTAATGCCCCTAAGTTTATGCAAGCTATCTTCTACATTTCTTATCATCATATATGACTGAAATCTTTGACCGTAGAAGAGTATTACAAACATAAAGACCATGTAAAACAGGCCTATGTAGGATGTCCAACCACCATCTCCACCAAATTGACCAGTATGGATAGGATTATTTGGAGCTAATTGTGTTATTGCATCAATTATAGGAATTAAAGTCACGTTTTACACCACTTCTCAAAAAACTATAATCACTCAGTTATAAAGATATGCCAAATACATCACTATAAATTTACCTAAACTAAACAAGTAACATCCAATAGTTAACTTGAGAATAGGCAATTAACTAAAAATTGGAAGCAAAAAAAGGTTATTATGAATTTAAAATACCATGCACTATTTATGTAAAAAGAGAAACGGTTATTCAATGGATGTATGGGTGTATCGTGAGAGTATGCCTTTTGTAAATTTGGGTTTTCTAGGTTTCCATGTGGCTAGGCGTGTTTTGAGTTCTTCAGCACTTATGTTAACGTTTAGGGTTCTATTTGGTATGTCAATAGTTATAGAATCACCGTTTTGTAGAGTGGCTATAGGTCCGCCATCAAAAGCTTCAGGGGTAACATGACCTATGCTTCCGCCGCGTGTTGCACCGCTAAATCTACCATCGGTTATTAGGGCAACACTTTCGCTTAAGCCCATACCTGCAATTGTTGCGGTAGGGATAAGCATTTCTGGCATGCCAGGACCACCCTTTGGTCCCTCATAGCGGATAACAACTATATCACCGGGACAAATTTGTTTACCACGTATAGCCGCTATAGCTTCTTTTTCTGAGTCATAAACTTTAACAGGTCCAGTATGCTTAAGCATTTTCGGCGAAACACCCGCCGTTTTAATAACTGACCCCTTTGGCGCAAGATTACCCGTTAAAATAGCAATACCACCCTCAGCATGCACAGGGTTAGATATGGAACGTATAACGTCTGCATCAAAAACCACCGCGTCCGCTATATTTTCAGCCACAGCTTTCCCCGAAACGGTTAACACATTCAAATGTAGCAACGTCTTAAGCCGACTCATAACAGCTGGAACACCACCTGCCATGTCAAGATCTTCAAGCGCAAACGCGCCACTTGGAATCATACTGCAAAGATGCGGAACTTTACGACCTATCTCATCAAACAAAGACAACGGCAACGTTAAACCAGCCTCCCTTGCAATAGCCGGCAAATGTAAAACACTATTAGATGAACCACCCAACGCCATATCAACAGATATAGCATTCCTAAAAGCACCCAACGTAAGTATATCAGAAGGCCGTATATTATTTTTTACAAGACTAACTATCCTCTCACCTGTCCTATGTGCAAGCCTAACTTTACTGGCACTCGTCGCAAGAGTTGTACCACAATAAGGCAAAGACATACCCAAGGCCTCACTCATACATGCCATAGTATTAGCAGTAAACATGCCACTACAACTACCACAACTAGGACATGCAACATCCTCAAGCTCTGCAAGCTCAGCCTCACTCATCTTTCCAGCAACAACCTGCCCAAGAGCCTCTGGAACACTAGAATAACTAACTTTTTTACCATTAAAACGCCCCGCAGCCATAGGTCCACCTGTAAGCATTATTGCAGGTATATCTAGCCGCGCAGCGGCCATGAGCATGCCCGGGGTAACTTTATCGCAGTTGCTCACCATTACAAGTCCATCAAGTCGGTGTGCTTGGAGCATTATTTCAACTGAGTCAGCTATGATCTCGCGGCTAGGAAGGCTATAGCGCATGCCTTCATGTCCCATGGCTATTCCATCACAAACAGCAATTGTGTTAAATTCAAATGGTGTTCCGCCTGCAGATAGTATACCTTCTTTTACTGCTTCCCCAAGTGTGCGTAGATGTATGTGGCCTGGAACGATGGTATTATAACTATTAGCTATCCCAATGAAAGGTTTAGCTAAGGCATCATCAGTTAAACCTAATGATTTAAGTAGTGCACGATGAGGTGCATGTTCAGTTCCTGTTTTAATTTCGTTACTTCTCAACTTAATATCCTTCTGTAAATTACCAAGTTGCTTATTCAATACTGCGTTATAGGTATTGTTAAGCTTTTATGTGTCAGAAATGGTCCATTAATCAATTTATGGCTTAAATTTAGATATTTCGTTATTAACATAGTTTGAAATAGTGTTTTTTTAATAGTTTTACCAAAATATTTATGTTGCAGTTTTGGCGTCTATTTTTGTAGTATAGTAAATAACCCATCGCTATGTCGTTGGAATTAAATATGTGGGTGAGCTTAATTTATGGACTTGAACAAGTTTACTGTGAAATCTCAGGAGACTCTTCAAAAAGCCTTTGAAATTGCGGCTGTAAAGCAAAATCAGGCAATTGAGCCAGTACATTTACTAAAGGCAATGTTGATAGTTGACGAGAATGTAATACCTCACTTGTTAACAAAGTTAAATGTTAATGTTAACTATTTAGCAAGTCAGCTTGACAAGTTAATTGATGGATTACCAAAAGTTGTAGGTGGTCAACAGTATCTCTCGTCAAATCTTAATAAGGCGTTACAGAAAGCGCAAGATTACGCAGAAGAGGCAAAAGATGAGTTTACATCAATTGAGCAGCTTTTGTTAGCGATTCTGTCACTTAATGATCCTGCATCTCGCTTAATGCAGAGTATGGGAATTAAAGAGAAAGAGTTAAAGACAGTTATTAGCCAGCTGCGTAAGGGTTCAAGTGTGACTTCGCAAACTGTTGAAGATACATACAATGCGCTAAACAAGTATGCTATTAATCTTAATAATCAGGCGAGAAATGGAAAACTTGACCCAGTCATAGGTAGAGATGAAGAAATTAGTCGTGTACTGCAAATTCTGTCACGCAGAACCAAAAATAATCCCATACTTATAGGTGAGCCTGGGGTAGGTAAAACAGCTATAGCTGAGGGCATAGCGCATCGCATTATAAATAGTGAGGTGCCAGAAAATCTCAAGTCAAAGCAGATTTATTCTCTTGACATGGGCGCGTTAATAGCTGGTGCTAAATATAAAGGCGAATTCGAAGAACGACTAAAAGGCGTTATAAAAGAAGTAGTCTCGTCTGATGGAGAAATAATTCTATTCATAGATGAAATACACATACTAATCGGAGCAGGCGCAAGTGAAGGCGCTATGGATGCGGCAAATATTCTCAAACCAGCTTTAGCACGTGGGGAACTGCGGGCCGTTGGTGCTACCACACTTAAAGAATATCAGAAGTATTTTGAAAAAGATAAAGCCTTAGAGAGACGTTTTCAACCTGTTATGGTTAATGAACCAAGTACGCTTGATGCTATTTCAATTCTACGGGGTCTAAAAGAGAGATATGAAGTGTTTCATCATGTGCGCATAAAAGATGAAGCTATTATTTCTGCTGTAGAGCTCTCGCAACGTTATATTTCAGATAGGTTTCTACCTGATAAAGCTATAGATTTGATAGATGAAGCGGCGGCTAAATTGCGTTTGGAGATTGACAGCGCTCCAGAGGAGCTTGAGACAATAGAGAGAAAGATTCGTCAGTTAGAAATTGAGCGTGAGGCTATTAAGAGAGAGAAGGATGAAGGGAAGCTCAAAGGGATAAGGGAAGAAATTGCTAATTTGACTGAAGAACGGAATGTGTTAAAAGTTAAGTGGCAGGCTGAGAAGGAGCTTGTTGAAAAAATTCAGATGAAGAAGAATGAAATTGAGCAGTTTAAACTTGAGGATGATGCGGCTAATCGTAGGGGTGATTTAGGTAAAGTTGCAGAAATTCGTTACGGTAGAATCCCAGATGCTGTAAAGAGTATTGAGCAGCTTAAAGAAAAGCTTTCTGAGGTGCAGAAGGATTCTGCGCTTGTAAATGAGGAGGTAGGTGCGGAGGAGATTGCTGAGGTTGTTTCTCATTGGACAGGTATTCCTGTTAGTCGGATGTTGCAAAGTGAGCGCCAGAAATTGTTGAATCTTGAAACGGAGTTGCATATGCGTGTGGTTGGGCAGGATGAGGCTATAAGGGCTGTGTCTGATGCTATACGCCGTAGTAGGGCGGGTTTGCAGGATTCTAAGCGTCCTATAGGGTCATTTTTGTTTTTAGGTACTACTGGTGTGGGTAAGACGGAGTTGGCCAAGTCTTTGGCAGAGTTTCTCTTTAACAGTGAGAATAGTATTGTTAGAATTGATATGTCGGAGTATCAAGAGCGGCATACTGTTTCAAGGCTTGTAGGTGCGCCTCCAGGTTATGTTGGTTATGAGGAGAGCGGGCAGTTAACTGAAGCTGTACGTCGTAAACCTTATTCAGTAGTATTGCTTGATGAAATTGAGAAAGCGCACGCGGATGTCTTCAATATTTTACTTCAAGTTTTAGACGATGGCAGGTTAACAGACAATAAGGGTAGAACAGTTGACTTCAAAAACAGTATTATTATAATGACCTCAAATATTGGGGCTCATCTTATTCAAGAAAAACTTGAAAATATAACAACTGAAAATCGAGAAGAAGTACTAAATAAGACAAGAGAAGAAGTCCTAAGCCTACTTAAGAAGACAATCAAGCCAGAGTTTCTTAACCGAATTGATGAAATAATAATGTTCCAACCGCTGACTCGAGAGGAGATAAGTAAAATCGTTGAAAACCAGTTTAGCAGTGTGCAGAAATTGTTGGAAAAAAATGGCATACATCTGACGGTAACTAAAAAAGCTGTGGAGCATATAGCGGAAAATGGTTTTGATCCGCAATTTGGTGCAAGACCAATTAAACGTGTAATCCAGAAAAAAGTCGTAAATGAGCTCTCAAAGATGATTTTAGCAGATAAAATTGACAAAAACGCTGCAATCATTGTAGATGAAAAAGATGGCCAGATAGTCTTTAAAAATACGTAATTGCTATGCCAGCGTTGTTTGACCCTTCCCTAAGGGTTGAGCCATTGCTGGTATGCCTAACCTTTTTGTTATTTCATGAGCCAATACTCTTCCATGCGATGAGCGGTAATTATCTGTTATGATCTGCTTTGCTTTTGAGCGTTTGACATATTCTATTAAATTATCAAAGTCTGAGTGGTCGCTAAGAGCTACTAGGTATTCGCGTTCACTTATCTGTCGGCAGGGGTTTTGGAATTCCCATCCGCTTACGCTTATACGAGTATTTTTTAAGCCTATTTTAAAGCGGGCGTTTGTATGATAGAAGGCTATGCAGGGTAAATTGTTGTTGAGGAGTTCTTGTCCTTCGTTGCTTGTATCAAGGGTTAAACTGCCAAGATTCATACCATAGTTACCGCAGACTTTGGAGACCTCATATACCAGGTTAGGCATTACGAAGGGAACTTGAACGTATGCTTCTCGTAGTAGTTGCATAACTTCTTGTAGTTTTCCGTAAAAACCAAAAACATATACAGTACCGCCTCGCAGTCGTCGCTCTATCATAGAAACTAGCAACTCATAGATATCAACATCAAAATTACGTCTACAAGAGGGCGTACCATAAGTAGCTTCAACTATAAGGGTATCACAGTCAATAACAGGAGTGTCTTCAAGCTTAAAATCACCAGTATAAACAACTCGATTCCCACATGTGTTTTCCACTAATACTTGAGAGGCACCCATGATATGATCAGCTTTTATGAGTGTAACAGTCTCATCATCAGTATACTTGAAAGCTTGACCATATGCAAGAGCACACACATTATCATTTTTAAGTTTAAAAGCTGGATTTACAATAGCTGCGAGATCACGAGTTGCAGGAGTCATTAAAACTTTTTCACACTGCTTAATACTCTTCCGCAGACCCAAAAGATGATCTGCATGTGCATGTGTAACAACACGTAAAGGTCTATTAGCGTCAAAAGCATCGCAGGCAACACTGTTACCTAGCAGAACTGCTCCCGTATTTGTAACACATGCCCGCTCTGCCAACATGTTCACTTTTTCTCTGTTTTTTCTGCAAGCCAATCAATAAGCAACTTAGGCGCAGCAGTTTCAATAACTACATGTATAGGACCCAGAGGAGACTCAGCATTTTCCTCAGAAAAACTAATATGACCAGCACACGCAACCTGCTTATTTATATAAAAAATAATCTTATCACCATCACGTATTGCCCGATACAAGGTCTTTCTAGCAGCATCACGTATACGATCATTACGCAATAAATTACGAAAATTAACCAAAGACTCCTGCCCATGAGCAACAGCCTTTAACGTGTAGCCCTGAAAAGCCGGCTCAGAAGTAAAAACGGAATGATAAAAAACATTAGTAATAGCCCTCTTAACTTTCTCCTCATCCTCTGTAGGATTAACATCCACATTTATATGAACAGTTACTGTTTCCATTTCGCCTCAGCTTGCTCCAAATATTTTTCCACTACAGTTTTAAAAGCTTCTATACTAGAATCATTAACCAATACATGCTCAGACAATGCAATAACATTACCTAAACCAACACTTAACTCCCGCAGGTCACGCTCAAGAAACGTATCAAAATCTTTAGGATCATCACTTCTACCACGCCTGCTTAAACGAGCAAAACGCACCTCAGAAGAAGCATGAACAGCAACAAGCTTAAACCCTGCAAAACCTGCCTTAAACACTGACACCTCACTTAAACTTCTCAAACCATCTATAACAATTCTATCACTAACATGCTCCTCAATCTTTGGCACACACAACTCAGCTACCACATTATCCCCACCCGTTTTACGTAAATCCAACATTACCTTACCCACATTCTGCGGATTTAACTCTAAACCACGACGCATAGTCTCCTCACGAATAACATCACCCATAGATACTTTAGCATAACCAACAGCAACAGCAGCCTCTACAAAAACAGTTTTCCCAGCACCAGGCATACCTGCTAGACCTACGACAAACTTATCAACATTCATAACAAACCCTTTCTTGCTGCTAAAGAAATAAATCAACTTAATTATATAGTTAATGAATGTAAAAACTAATAATTTTTGATTTCCACCGTTGAGTGTAATTACAAAAAAAGAGTATTTACAAAAAAATATTCAATTTTTTCCATGAAAACATTTTGGGTTTTCGTGGTTCTTCCAGCATCGGCATGTCACCGATGGTGCAGTCTCCTATGAAAAAACATGGTCAAAAAGGTTTTTTCATCGCACTTCAATGAAAACTCGTTTTATGAGATTTATATGATAAGGGGAGACGTGGGTGAGGGTGGTTGGTTGGTGGTGCTCACCCACGGTGACAAGGGTAAAGAAAACAAGAGACTTGCTTTTTTAGTCCTTGCCACAACATTGAATTATTATAGAGTTTTTTATGTCTTTCTTTACTTTAAGCATGTTTTTTTCTTTGCCAGTAGCATATATGATTACTTGTAAATTTGCTGTAATGCACGTAGGGGTATTGATGTTGTCAGAGCATGTTTGAGTGTTTCTGGTGGTGTTTTATGGATGATTTTTTCTTGTTTTTTGCTTAAAACTTTTATGAGGGATAATTATTAGAGTATGGTAGAAAGAAAATGTCTGAACAAATAAGAAGCTTTATCGCTTTTGACATACAGAATGAGAATATAATAAATAGAATAGCAGCAGTACAGAAACTGTTAATGCAAACTAATGCGGATTTAAGGCTTGTTTCGCCAAAAAATATTCACATAACAGTGCGGTTTCTTGGCAATATAAATCCTGAAATGGTTGACAAAGTTTATGAGGTTATGAAAAAAACAAAGTTTGTTCCATTTACTATTCAACTTCAAGGTTTAGGTGTCTTCCCAACGGTAAATTATCCAAGAGTTGTTTGGGCAGGAATAACGTTGGGAGCTGAGCAATTGAAGAGTATCTTTGAACAATTAGAGCCAATGCTTCATGACTTAGGATTTGCTCCAGAACCGGAGAGTTTCAATGCTCACTTAACCATTGCCAGAGTTAGTTCAGGAACAAATAAGCAGCGTTTAGTTGACTTTGTTACGCGTCATCAAGAGTATGAGTTTGGAACTATAAAAGCTAACAGTTTGCGATTAAAAGGTAGTCAGCTCTCAGCTATGGGTCCAACTTATACAACATTAAAGGAACATCGTCCATAAATGAAGCGACAGTGGCATGCAGACTGAACTTGAAGCTTTAAATTTACAGGTTTTAAAAAAAATTACGCCTAGTCCTGAAGAGTATAGTAAAGTTAAAGTTCTAAGTTTGAAATTAGAACAAAAAATTTTAGAAGCTTGTCAGCAACAAAATGTAAGCGCAAATGTCCGCGTTGAGGGTTCTATAGCTAAGGATACCTGGTTAAAGGGCGATCCGGATATTGACGTTTTCATACGTTTGCCTAACTGTATTCCGCGTAAAAATTTGGGTGCTGTAGGCTTAAAAATTGCCAGAAGTGTTGCTGTGGAAGCTGTAGAGGTTATGGAGCGGTTTGCTGAGCATCCTTATCTTGAGATGGTTATAGATGGTTTTCGTGTAGATATTGTTCCCTGTTATGATGCTAAGCCGGGTGAGTGGCAGAGTGCAACAGATAGAACGCCTTATCATACGGATTATATTAGGCAGCATTTAACTCTTAAGATGCGTGGGGAAGTACGATTGCTTAAGCAGTTTATGCAGAGTATTGGTGTTTATGGTGCAGAGATAAAAGTTGGCGGTTTTAGTGGCTATCTGTGTGAGTTATTAATTCTCACATACGACTCGTTTGTTAAAACGGTTGAGGCATTTGCAGGGTATAATAAGCGTGTTGTAATTGATCTTGAGCAGCACTTTTTGGGTAAAGAGGAAGAGGTATCTGAGGTGTTTTCTGAGCCGCTAGTTATTGTTGACCCTGTGGATAGGGCTCGAAATGTTGCCTCAGCTGTTCAAGTGGACAAATTGTATAGTTTTATAGGTGCGGCAAGAGCGTTTATAGAAAATCCACGTGAGGACTTTTTTTTTACTCCTGAGCAGAGTGCATTTGCAGTAGAGGCGCTGAAGCGGAAACTGGATAATTATGGCTCAACAGTACTATTTCTAGTTACAAATAGTATTAGCGGCAGTAGTGGTATGGATGTGGTACCTGATGTGCTTTGGGGTCAACTGTATAGGTCAAAGCGTTCATTGCACAAGTTTTTAGAGAGTTATGATTATAAAGTGTTAAGAGATGCTGTTTGGAGCAATGAGAAAAGTCTGTGCATATTTATCTTTGAGTTAGAGCAGCAAATTATTGCAGCTACAAAGAAACATTATGGTCCACCGCTTGAACGTTCAAGCGAGTGTACAAATTTTCTCTCCAAATATATAGAAAATAGTCAAGTTATCGCTGGACCGTATATTGAAGGAGATAAATGGGCTGTTGAGATTCTTCGCAAAAACACAAATGCTGTTGTCTTACTAAAAGAAAAGCTATCCGTTAGTAGTGATGGGGGAAAAAGTGTTGGCATCTCAGAGCTCATAGCGAAAGCGTTTAAAACAGATCTATCAGTTCTTGCAAACAGCGAAATCCTCAACAATACATATTGGGAAAACGGGGATTTTAGAGGTTTCTTAACAAACTTTTTAGTAGGAAAACCATTCTGGCTAATTAAAAAGAAAAAATGATTAACAACAGCATCATCATAGATGTAGCGTTAATTTGGTCACAGTTGTTGTTTATTGTGTTACTGAGTGATACCAGCTGATTAGGTATTCGGGTAGTTTTAATCCGCGTTCTGCTAGTCGTTCTGCTAGTTTTATAGCTAGGGGGCTTAGGACAAAAGCGGCGCGTGTATAGAAACGTCTGGGGGTATTGGGTTTATTTTCTTCTTCGAGGATAATTTTTAGGTCTGCTTTTTGTGCTAGGGATGAATTGTTATTGCTTGTTATTGCAAATACTGTGCCTGCGAATTTTTTAATAACATCTGCCCAGAGAATAACGGGTTGAGTCTCGCCACTATAGGATACCAAAATTTCAAGATCACCTGAGCGTGGATGAGGAGTATTTACGCCCCGTGTCATGTAAACATTGTCGCCAAAAATAGTTTTAAGATGGAATAGGCGGACACCTGTCATTTTAGCTATTTCATTACCCGTTCCTTTTCCACCAAGAAAAACGCTGGTGCGTTTCTCCATTAAATCAACAAGCTGAACATAAGTCTCACTGCTAACGTTGGAGTCTATTAATTCACCTATCTTTTGAAACTCTTCATTACAAATACTATAAACATCCTTAACCTCAAGATTACGAAAAATAACTTCAATCATACTATTTAACAATTGAAGCGTACCAAGCTCAAAAATATCACCCATCATACCCGTCTCACTATAACCAGAGGAAGGCTTAGACTTACCACGCCCCTTCAAAAGAACAGTAACACCATACTTATTTGTAACCTCCGCTAAAGGAGAACTATAAGAAGAAGTAAGCAACCCCATAGAAAACTTTGAAGACTTTGTCTCCTCAATATACCTGCCAAGATCACGCGCCATAACTAGAGGATCATCACTATAACCACTACCAGAATTCATCAAAAGCAAAGTCTTCCTATAACGCCTCGCAAGATCAAAAGCAGCATCATACATATCACGACCAGGAAAACCAGGATCATCAGGCGTCAAAACAACCTTATTACGCCAACCCGCCCGACTAAACGCAATCTGACTCATAGCAGCATTCAAAGAATAAAGCGACCGCCCAGACCCACCACAAATAACACAATCAGCAGTCTTTATCTCCTCTAAAAGCATAGCAAGCTCCCTACGTCTTATACTCATAACATTCTCTTGAATTTTATTAACAAACCCGATACTACTAACCTTGCTCTTGATGCCAACGCCACGCTCAAACAGCAGGTACACATAACTACGTATATTATCCTTACGCCTACAAAAACAAAAAAAACATCATATCTCAATGTCATTAACTTAACACTACAATGAACAGGAATTGGAATGCAACAGTTATATGGGCAGACCAGCGCTTTTTTGATGAACCCTGTTAAGAAAAAGTCATTCTGCTCCAGGTTTTCACGGGCAAGACAAGCTGTGATGGATACAATTTAAAGTAGCGTTCGTTGTAGTATTAAGTTAATGACATTGATATTTTTTGTTTATTAGTTATTTATAAAAAATTATTTCAAAAAAATAAACACAAAACACCGCTTAACACGTTAAAACAGCTTTGCAGTTAGAGCTTATCGCAGGGTATAGCTTATTTACATCATTAAAACTATATACACTACACAGGTACTCCTAATGGTTGTCATAATTGACGTAATTGAAAAGCCCAAGCTCAATGACCCAGTGCTAATTGAAGGTTTACCAGGCATTGGGTTTGTAGCTAATATTGCATCTTTACACTTAATAAAAGAGTTAAAGGCTAAATTATTTGCTAAAATAGTTACCTCAAGCTTTCAAGACTACGCGGTAACTACTCAAGACGGTATGACACATTCACCATTAAATGAGCTTTATTATGTCAAACAAGAAAACGGCAATAAGGACTTAATCATTTGGTATGGCAACACACAGGCCTTAACAACCGTTGGACAATATGAGCTATGCGGAAAAGTACTAAAGTTCGTACAAGACCTAGGCTGTAAATATGTTATCTCAATTGGAGGCTTTAAAAAAGATGAGGCACAACAGGTACCGGGTATCTATAGTACAGCAACAGATCTTGACACTATGAAAGCCGTTTTAGATCTTGATACTAAAGTTATGGTTGGAAACGTTTTCGGCATAGCAGGCATATGCATAGGTCTTGCTAAATTATATGACATGAAAGGCTTTTCATTACTTGTTGATACGCCAGGTATGAATCCTGATGTAAACGCGGCACGTTATGCCTTATTAACATTATCTAAATTTTTAAATTCCAAAATTAACCTTGACAATATTGAACAAACAGGTGAAGAGATTACACAGGTTCTTGAAATTTTTGGTTTAACTAAAAATGTTCCAGAAGAAAAGAAGAAAGAGGAACAGCAATTACGCTGGTTCATCTAATTCTTATTTTTGTTTTTGTTTGCCGTTTCACTTGTTAAGCTTTTGTTTCACTAACGAATAGGTCGTAAACTCTTTGCACTCTCTCGGCAGCTGGTCCAGAACCTTCAGTGATACCGTGATCAGTCAATTTTACTTTGTCCATTACCCAAATAAACCCTTGATCTTCATAGAGCTTAACCATTCTTGGGAATACTTTCTCTAGTCTCTGTGCAAGGGCTTTAAGGTCAAAAGATTTCTCTGCAGAAGAAAGCTGCGCAACAGTACAGCCGTTAAGTAATAAACGGTTTACTATGTTACCGCTTTCATCTTTTACGTCAGCTAACACTAAACTTAGGTTATCTGGGTTAATACCGATTAGAGTGCCTGTGAAACTTTTACCACTAAGAGTCATTACTGAAACAATTTTCTCGGCTAATGCTGCAATTTCTGTAAAATATTTTCTCTGCGCTACAGACACACGTTATATCTCCATTAACCTGTAAAAATGCATAACACATATTTATCTTTAAGCAACCATAAATGAACAAAGAAACATGTAAACGTACAAAATGGACGTTTGACAAAGTTTCAATATAAATGTTAAACAATTGTCCTGTCAATCAATCATTAATTAATCAGTTGCTCATTTGGAATGATAAAAATGGTTAACGCTGAAAACTCAGATAGCGCCAGTAGTAATGTAGATGAACAGAAAATTGCACGTTTGCCCTGTGGATGTATCTATAAGGATACTGGATGGATGTTAATGCGGATAAATGAATGTGGGTATCATCATAGAAGAAGGACAACGAAAAGACCCTATAGGCCGAAAGCAGAATGTGTTAGGCCATAGCAACAAAAATGTGAGCAGTAACGTAGGGAAAAAGCACTTACTTTTTAGAGGAGTATTTTTCAAGTATAACAACAGCAAAAATAGCCATGGACATTACGCTTAACAATAGTTTATGTTGTAGACAGCCATATTGTCTTTCGCGGTTCGACTATTTTTTTGTTTATTCAACTATTTTTTTGTCTCTTCATGAGGTATTTATTGTATTGTTTCTCTCAAAATAAAGTAAGTGCTTTTGCCCTAGCAGTAACGGCTGTTTTTAAGTATTTTGCATAAAAACATTTAACTTGCTGTAATTAAGCCTAGCGTTATGCATAATCAAACATTACCACGTAATGAGGAAAGGAAGCAAAAATTATCTGCTAAACGGTTTCTAAAAATTTTTCTTCAAGTAATAGTTATAGTTGTAATGTTTGCAATATTACTATGGTATATATCCTCGTCTCAAGCTGAGGATGGTCGATCACTTGCTGAAGTATTGCTTGATATCAAAATTGGATACTTGACACTTGCTTTTCTTATGTATTTTGGAATAAATATCTTATTTACAGTCCGTCTAAAGAGAGTGTTAGCTAAAGATAATATAAAAATGTCGTTGGGGAAAACATTGCTTGCCCAGTACGCAGGTATGCTAACAAGTGACTTTACACCAGGACGCTCAGGATACATGTTAACTCCTATGTATCTAAGAGATCAAAATGTGCCAACATCAAAAAGTCTCTCCACCATTTTAGGTATACAAACAATAGAATTTCTCATAAAAGTAGCAGGCGGCATCGGCGCAGTAATATATCTAGTTAAATTCGTTCCATCAACAACATGGAGTACAATATTTCCACAAACAATAGCAGGCATAAATATAGGCATAATAATCGCCGGTTTTGGTATAGGCTTAATGCTTCTTGGTGCCACGGTATTGGCACTTTTTACATGGTCAAAAAAAGCCATAAACATATTTTATAAAATTGCAAATATACGTTTCATAAAAAGATTTACAGGCGGTTTAATAGGTAAGCTTGAAGAATACAAAGATAGCGCACATAGCACTAAAAAAGCCATTCCAGAAATATTAGTTCTAACGCTAATATGCTGGTTCTTAAAAGGTTTTGAATGGTGGTTCTTAGGCTTAGCCTTTGGAATAAATGTGCCTTGGATAGCATTCTTCCTAATTCATCCGCTTGTAACGGCGCTTGCATTCATACCATTCATACCAGCAGGTTTAGGAGTGCAAGAGATAGGAATTACAGGTATACTAGGTTTACTAGGCGTTCCAGCAATTACAGCAGGGGCATTTGCCATAATTGCACGTATATTATTAATCGCTGAAGACCTAATAGGATTACCACAAATCGTAAAATCAACAAGTCTACTCTTTACGCGTAAAAAGTCACAAGATATAACAACAGACGCCACACAACAAGAATATGATGAACAGACTCAAATGATTAGATGAAGTTTTGTTCTAATTTTACGTATGAAAAGTAAAACTTAAACAATACAAACATCATCATTTCAATAGTAGGCGCATGCATTTGGATATTAGAACGCTTAATCTAAGAGAACAGTTTCCGCAAGATACAGCTAACTTTTTAATTCTAAATAGTGCAAATATCACATATTTTACAGGATTTGATGGTGCAGCAGCACTTTTAGTTCCCAAAGATGGAGAAAATATTTTGTATGTTTCAGAAACTAATTTTGAGCAGGCAAGGCATGAAGTGAAAAATGCGAAAGTTGAGAGGATAATTCGTGGAGAGAAATTGTTTCAAAAGATATGTCAAATAGTCGAAATTTCTGTAAGGGATAGATTAGCACTTGACTCTATAAGTGTTGAAAGTTGGAAAGTTTTAACTAAAATAGTTGGTAACGAGGATAGTCTGGTGATATCTGGTGATGTTATTAAGGGTCTTCGTGCTGTTAAGTCATCTGATGAGATTGAACGTATTCGTAAAGCTTGCATGATTGCTGATGTGGGTATAAACACTGCGTATGAGGTTATTGAGCCGGGTGTTAGTGAGCAGGAGGTAATGGCAGAAGTTGAGTATGCTATGCGTAAGCAGGGTTCAAGTGGAGCAGCTTTTGATACTATAGTTGTTTCGGGAGCGAATTGTGCATTTCCTCATGGTACACATAAAAGGCAGATTATAAAAGATGGCGATTTTGTAGTTATTGATCTTGGAGCAACAGTTGACTATTATAAATCAGATATAACACGTACAGTTGTTGCAGGTAAAATTAGTGGTAAACAGCAGGAAATTTATGACACCGTAAAAATTGCGCAAGACTTAGCTGTTAAGGCAATAAGTGCAGATGTAAGAGCTGTTGATGTAGATGCTGTTGCTAGAGCATTTATAGGTAGAGCAGGTTTTAGAGACTATTTTGTCCACAATTTAGGACACGGCGTAGGTTTAGACATCCATGAAATGCCAATGTTAAGTCCTGACAGCAAAGATACATTAAAAGAGGGAAACGTAGTTACAGTTGAACCGGGTATTTACATTACAGGGTTTGGTGGTGTTCGAATTGAAGACACTATACTTGTAACTAAAAATGGCGCAGAAAAACTGACAAACTCTGCATATACCCTTCAAGCGAATTAGTAAGAGCTAAATGTTCTGTTGTCTTTTCTTATTTGTGCAACAATATGATTAGACCAGCAATAATTATAGTAGATATGCTTAATGATTTTGTCACTGGAAAACTTAGGGCTGAACGTGCAACTAATGTAATTGCTCCACTACAACAATTAGTAGCTGCCGCTCGCAAATGTAGTGTACCAGTAATTTTTAGCAATGACGCACATTATCCGCAGGATTGCGAAATTACACAAAAATGGGATCAACATGCCATAAAAGGTACGCCTGGAGCTGAAGTTATTTCGGAACTTGCACCTGACTTAACTAAAGATTATATTGTAGAGAAACGTACCTACAGCGGCTTTTACGAAACAGGTCTTGACTCGCTACTACGAGATTTATACAAAGGCGAAGGCGCAAAAACCGTTATACTTGGCGGTTTACATACACACATGTGTGTAAGACACACAGCTGCAGACGCATTTTTCAGAGGCTACCATATAATTATTGCCAAAGAGGGCGTAGACGCATTCACAGAACAAGACCACAAACAAGGACTAGAATACCTAGAAAAAGTATATGGCGCAAAAATTTTAACAATAGAAGAAATCAGTAAAACCTTCAAACACTAAAAACACAGTAGGTATACATACAAGACCCGATTGGATGTTTCCTCGTTCAGTCAGGTGTGTAAGTAAGGGAATATAAGGTAGAGATGTATCAAGGTAATTAATCTAACAAGCAGAGTTACTCTTTTAGTGCTATTGAAGAACGCTATATACCAGTAAAATACGCCCACTAAATATAGCAACTTAACTTTTTATTGTTTATGCCCGCAGTGTTTGACCCAAGCGGCAATTAGCTCTGGCGAAACATCTGACAAAATAGAATGTATTGCAGTAAAAGT
>Ga0268262_10002287_pt1 | contig 22443 bp, 21 predicted proteins | sample TergutNc150P3_FD_190354 | JGI IMG/M metagenome (GOLD analysis project Ga0268262, IMG submission 190354) | Nasutitermes corniger P3 segment gut microbial community from laboratory colony in Florida, USA - Nc150 P3 (SPAdes) (version 2) | ecosystem: Host-associated > Arthropoda: Insects >...
GCGAAAAAATCCACTGCTAAAGCAAGAGCAAAGAAGGCAGATCAAAAAGAATTGCAGATACCCGTTATCCGCAGACCGTCCCCCAACCCTCAGCCCAGCGCCGCACTCATCAACACGCTCACGCAGGACTTACTCGCAATAATTTCAGACATCGACGATTACACCGCCAACCTCCGCGCGCTCGACCGCATGAGGCACAACGGCGTAGGACTCAAACGCCTCGGCTTCATCGAAGCCGCATTCCGCATCTCGGCAAAATTTCCGCAGTACTTCCCCCACTGGCTCAACACCGCAAAGTTCCAGACCGACATCAATTTGTTTAACGCCATCCGCTCGCTTGTAGAAGTATGCAGAAGCCTTGAAGAAAAAGCATGGAACATCAACGTAGAAAGCGCCGACATGATATACACCGACGCCCTCGAATATTACGCGCAAGTGCAGGACGCCGCCCACCGCAGAATCGACTCTGCCGAAAGCCTGTACGTAGAACTGCACGACTTTTTCAGCCGCGGCTCAAGAGAAACCGACGAACCGACAAAGAAACAATTAAAACGCGACATCAACGCACTGGAGCGCGGAAAGAAAGACGGCGAAGTAACAATAAAAAACGTCACCCCCAAAACCATCGGCGGCAAACGCGAAGTAATAGACGAAACATTTAAAAGCAAAGCCAACTTCAAAGAGACGGATGAAGGCAGTATTTTTGAATAACATATTTTTGCCAAATTACATACTTGCCTCCAGTCTCTAAAAGCAGTATATTATAAGCATGGGAAAAGAAAATAAAACAGTACAGCCGAGCCCCGAATTCATGGAAAATCTCGGCAAGTTATTACTGGATTTGTCAAAATTGATGTTTGCCAGTTTCATTTTGGGGGGAATATTAAAAGGCGAACTGCCGCAGTATATTTTAATAGCGGCAGGAATTATTTTTTTTGTGGTATTTGCCGCCGCCGGATTGATATTAACTTCTCTTAAAAAGAACAGGAGGTAATTATGTGGTTAATTGTATTTATGACAGGTTGTTCTCTTCCTCTCCTTGTTTTAGCTTGTATCTGTATATGGCGTCAAAAACAATGGGAAAAACAAAACGAGCAGGAAACCACCTGAGCCCAACCGCCCAAAACTGTATCAAATTGACCCACTTTAAGAGAATTCAGCCAAAAACAGGCAATTTTGCCCTTTTTTACACGAAATTCCGTGTTTTTTAAGCGAAGCTTCGTATCTGTGAAGCGAAGCTTCGTATCTGTGAAGCGAAGCTTCGTGTCTGTGAAGCGAAGCTTCGTATCTGTGAAGCGAAGCTTCGTATCTGTGAAGCGAAGCTTCGTGTCTGTGAAGCGAAGCTTCGTATCTGTGAAGCGAAGCTTCGTATCTGTGAAGCGAAGCTTCGTATCTGTGAAGCGAAGCTTCGTGTCCGGGAAGCGAAGCTTCGTGTCCGGGAAGCGAAGCTTCCTATTTGCGAATAAAAGCGTGGAGTTTTTATTGAGTCAATCTCACTACAGCTTCTTTCCACTTTCTTCCGCGGTCAAACTCATTCAAAAACATGCCGAAGCTGGCGCACCCGGGCGAAAGCGCGACTATGTCCGCGCCGGACGCTTTCTCTGCCGCGCAGCGGACGGCTTTGTCTAGCTCGTTAAATGGTCCGCTGAAAGAGACGCCGTTTTCACGTAACAGGGGAATAAGTTTTTCACTGCCAGTGCCTTCAAGCAGGATGACGGCTTTCGCTTTTACGGCGGCTCTTGCAAGAGGAGTGAAGTCAAGGTTTTTGTCAGTGCCGCCTGTTACCAAGATGAGTCCTCCGTGTGTTACAGATGGCTCTGTTAATGCTTCAATGCAGGCGGCGGCGGCTTCGGGGATTGTGGCGGCGCTGTCGTTGTAGTAGCGGATTCCGTTTGATTCGTGGAAAAGCTCCAGGCGGTGTTCTATTCCGGGGAAGGTTGAAAGAGCGGCGCGGATGGTTTCCGCTCTGCCGCCGAGGGCGAAAACTGCAAGAGCAGAGGAGAGCATATTTATCTTTTGATGACTGCCGGGTGTAAGTATCTTATGCGGCACCAGTTCTGTGATTTCACCGGGGACTCCGCGGAAGTTGAGAAGACGGGCGACGCCGCGTCCGCCTGCGTCGATACAGCCGCCGCTTTGTCCTTCGCCTAACGCGGAGAGTATGTCCTGCTTACAGGAGCGGATAAGTCTGCGCGCTTTTGTTTCGGCGAGGAAACTTCTGCCCCAGTCGTCGTCTCCGGCTATTGTGACGCAGTTAGAGTCTTGTCCGCGGTAAATGTTTTTTTTGTCGTCAATGTAGTCTTCCATTGACGCGTAACGGTCAAGATGATCGTGCATTATCGGAGTTAAAATTGCGGCGGCAGGTTTTAACAAAGGTTGTCCGTCGGCGTTAACGCTGTTCTTTATGTCTCCCAGCTGGAAACTTGAGAGCTCCAGAACGACATCGTCGGCTTCCGTAAGCTCGTCCAGAAAAGTTAACGGGGAGACAGTGATGTTTCCGCCGAGATAGGCTTTGCCGGACTTTCTGTCTTTTGAAAGAATCCAGTGGAGCGCGGAGGACGTTCCGCTTTTTCCCTTAGTTCCCGTCACCGCGAAAAGCCTCGCTTTGGACTGCGCCAGAAAAAGCGAAAGATCGGTTTCTATGCGCTTGGAGGCTTGCAGAAAGGGAGAGTCCGGTTTTACGCCCGGGTTTTTTATTACGATATCGGCATTCTTGAAATCGCCGATTTCGTGCCTGCCCAGAACATAGCGCACAGGCTGGCGCCCCAAGGCTTTGCAGACCGCGTCCAATTCCATTATGGAAGGCGCGAGAGTTTTTTCGTCTCTTAAATCGGTAACCGCCACTTCCGCTCCGCGCTTCAGCAGAAAAAGCGCCGATTGGAGTCCGCCGCCGTGCAAGCCCAGCCCCATTACTAATGCTTTTATTCCTTTGTAATCCATGTTATCTTAATACCATGACGGCAGTTACATGTAAACAGGCTGGATATGCCTCAAAATGAGATTTGCAGGGAAGCGTCCCTGTTTGACGATATGGGTCTGCCTATCAATTTCGGCTGGGCAAGGCAGGAATATCTTTCCTACGATCCCATAATGGTTTACGCAGAGAGGCACAGAATAACCGAATCGGATCGATACATCGTTCATACTCCGACCCACATGGTTATTTTTGAAATAAAAGACGACGGCTGGCTCGGCTACATGGGCATCTCCATTATTTCGCTCAGGGATAAAAAACGTTCGACTCAAATTTTCAAGACATGGCTTCCTTTCGGCTCTTATAATATGCCTGTCAGCAGTAAAGCCGGAAAAATCCGATGCCGCACTAAACAAATCCGCCTTGACTTTATCTGCATGGGAGACGGCGCAAGGATAATCAAGATTGATATTCCCAAATTCGGACGCCACCGGAGTCTGCGCGGAGAATTGGTTTTAACCGAGTTTGAAGAAGCGCAGGCTCTTCTTACAAACCAGCCGTGGAGAAATGAAAAATACGCGTTCAAGTACGCGCGCTGTTCCCCTTGTTTCTATGTGGAAGGGGTAATCCAATTCAGCGGTACGGAAATAGTGTTTACCCGGGGAAACGCCTGGGGTATTCTGGACTGGAACAGGAGCGTCCGCCCGAAAGCCGATATACGTTACTGGGCGACCGCCTGCGGAATAAGCGAGGGGAGGCAGTTAGGTTTCTGCGTGGGCTACAGTTCTGCGGATTTTTCGCTTGGGACGGAAAACGGCTTTTTTGTCGACGGGAAACTGCACAAGCTCGACCAGGTAACATTCCATATCCCCCTGTCGGACTGGCTTTCCCCCTGGCGTTTTACAAGCAACGATAACCGTCTGGAAATGGCATTTTACCCCCACCAGGAAAGAATAGACCGCCACAGCCTGTTTTTTTACAGTTCTACGCGCAGGCAGGTCTGCGGCTTTTTTTCGGGAAAAGTCACGCTGGACGACGGTTCTCTGCTGGAGTTCCAGAATTTAACGGGTTTTGCCGAACGCAGTAAAATGAGTCATTAAATTGACATCCTCGTATTATTTGTAATTTCCTCCAAAAAAGTTTGTTTTTCTGTTCCAATTCAATTAAAAATGGTATATAATGTTTTAAAGGATATTTATGAAGAAATTCTTTTACAACTGGAGATTTTACTCATTCGGGCGCGAGCAGTACCAGCAGTGTATGAATAATACATTTTTCAATAATCTTCAAAACCTGAAACAGGGAAACTTAATAGTAGCGATATATGCGTTTTTATACTCTGTAATACCGTTAGTAGCCGAAAAGCTGGATTTTTTCAGAGTAGGCGTTTGTCTTTTAGTCGCCGCAATAGCAATGTTAATTTATTTTATTACAAATTATGTAATGCAGCAGGTCAATGTAAAAAACCGCGATATTTATCTTTTAATAACTTTTTACTATTTTAACTTGATGTTCTTCGGCATATACCAAAGCGTCTGGACAAACCCGGACAAACCCGCTTCCGTAATTTATGCATTTTTGGTAATCGCTCTTTTATTGTTTATTAATCCGCCGCAGTTTAACTTTTTTCTTACGTTATTCGCGTCGGCTGTTTTTGTTTTTTTCGCCATTATTAAAAAAACATATAATATCTGGATTTATGATATTGTCCATATAGCTATTGCCGCTTCTATCAGTATGTTTTTCAGCTGGCAGATATCAAAATTACGAATGGGGCTGGAGTTAAGCGCGACCCAGCTTGAGGAAGAGCGCAACAAATATGAAGATCAAAGTATTACCGACGAATTAACGCGTCTTAGAAACAAGCGCGATTTTTCAAGCACGTTCCAAAGGTATCTTTCCAACTTCCGCTCTTCCGATGACTTTATATGTATCGCTATCGCGGATATCGACTTCTTTAAATTCTACAACGACCATTACGGACACTTAAAGGGCGATGATTGTCTGCGGACGATAGGCTCGGTATTAAACGATTTAAAAGAAGACTTGGGGATTTATACCGCGAGAGTCGGCGGCGAAGAATTTGCCGCGCTGTGGTTTGAGAAAGACAGTTCCCATGTTGATGTCGTTATCAATCATTGGATTGCGTCTATAAAAGAGAAAAAGATACCGCATGAAAAATCCAAAGTTAACGATTTTGTAACAATGAGTATCGGCGTGTATATTTCGCGGTGCGGCGCTTACCGCGACACAAAAGTTCTGTACGATTTGGCTGACAAGGCGCTGTATACAGCGAAGCAGGGCGGACGCAACGCCGCTATTATAAACGGCGATGATGTCAAAGAATACAAAATCAGCTTAAAAGACGATTAGCCTTGCTAGGGAACCCGGTTGGTTCCCTCGCAAGGCTTGCAGTTTTGAGGCTAAAGCCTCAAAACTGCTAACTTTATAAAAGGAAGTTGTTCAGAAACTGAAGTTTCTGAACACATCAAGGCGATTATTTCAATATGAATCTTGAAGCGTTTATTCTTGGATGCGGCGGCATGATGCCGCTTCCCAACAGGCATTTAACATCTGTTTTGTTAAGGCGCGAGGGCGAGCTTTTCCTCTTTGACTGCGGTGAAGGCACTCAAGTTTCTCTGCGCCGTCTGAATCTCCGCTGGAAAAAAATCTCCGTTATTTTTATAAGCCACACTCACGCGGATCACGTAACAGGCATTCCCGGCTTGTTAATGCTTTCGTCTCAGGTGGACAGGGACGATCCTCTTTACATAATAGGTCCGCCGCGTATTGCCGAATATATCGAAACCAGCCGCCGCGTGCTGGATATGTACATTAATTATGAAATAATCGTAAAAGAAATAACTGCTCCCGGAATTGTGTATCAGGGGGACGGTTTTCATGTAAGATGTTTTCCGCTGTCGCATACCAAACCTTGTTACGGTTACACGCTGGAAGAAGATATGCGCCCCGGCGAGTTTCATCCGCAGAAAGCGGAAGAACTGAATATCCCGATGGGAAAACTATGGGGAAAACTGCAGAAGGGCGAGGCTATTCAAACCCCCGACGGCAGGGAGATACGCCCGGAGCAGGTTGTGGGGAGTCCGCGGCAGGGGCGTAAATTTTCTTTTGTGACGGATTCTCTTGCCCTGCCGGAAATCTCCACCCATGTTATAGGCTCCGATCTTTTTATCTGCGAGGGAATGTTCACCAATGACTTGGCAGAAGACGCGCGCGATAAAAAGCATATGACGGCGGCGGAGGCGGCAAAAATCGCCGCATCTTCGCAGGGCGTAAAAAAATTGGCGCTGATTCACTACAGCCCGCGCTACACCGACTACGAATTAAAACAGCTCCTCGCCGAAGCGCAGGCGGTTTTCCCCGGTACAGTCCTTACAAAAGACCGATACGTTTTTCCGATTGAATTTGCTGGCAGCTAAATATGGCTGGTTTGTTCTCTTTCCTGCCTTTTATTATCGTAATGTACATAAATTATACCGATTATGCACCCAAGAATAAGCGGTCCCATAAATCCCCAAATAACGATTATCGCCTGTTCCATATTATTTCTCCTCGCATATTGTTACCATAATGAGTCCGAAAATAGCACCAATTCCCGAAGCAATTATACCGGAAAACAGCAATTGCGACGGTGGTATATCACCTTTAATAACAGTACCAAGCACAAGGCTTGCAAAAATTAACTTTGTAGCGTCAAGCGCCAGTTTACCTAAATTAAGAAAAAAGCGCCGTATTTTTTTTCTTTTTACCTGTTTCTTAGTTTCAGTTTCCATTCTGATATTTTAAAGCATAAAAAGCTGTCTGGCAATCCCATCAAAAAAGGTTTTTATCCCATTTCCCCCTAAAAATGACATTTCCGCGCTTTCCGTCATGGTAAAAAAGTTAGATAAAACACTTGTAATTTAAACAGGAATGTGTTATCTTACTAACAATGACAGAGAAAGGCGCTCTCTATGATATATTGTTTAACATGTACAAAATAACCGCAATTACTGCCGGGAAAGGCTCTCCCGCGCCTAAATTGCGTGTGAATTCAAATTCTCTCTCTCTCTCTCTCTCTCTCTCTCTCTCTCTTATATAGAAGAAAAAAATTTGACGTACGGGAAAGACCGTAAGGAGTTTTTATGAAAAGGACAGTGTTTTTAGCGTTGGCGCTTTTTGCGCTTATGGCTGTAGGATTGTACGCCCAGACGGAAGCCGATTTTGAGGTAAGGCTTTTTGTAAACAACACTCAGGTTATGATTGACAATTACAAGGGAAACGCAACAACGGTCAACATTCCGGCGAAGATAAAGAATTTGCCAGTTTTTAGTATTGGGAGTAGCGCTTTTGCGGATAATAAGAAAATCACCAGCGTAGTTATACCCAACGGAGTTACTGAAATCCTAGATCGTGCTTTTTCCGGTTGCACCAACCTTACCAGCGTAACTATACCGAACAGCGTTACCGATATCTTGGATAATGCTTTTTCCGGTTGCACCAACCTTACCAGCGTAACCTTCGGAGGCTCAATTCCGGAAAGCAGTTTCGAAAATAAAGCTTTTCCAGGTGACATTCGAGCCAAGTACCTTGCCGCCGGCGGAGGAGCCGGAACGTACACGAGACCAAGCGGCGGAACAACATGGACAAAAGGCGCAACAGCCGCCGCCGAAACTACAGAAGCCGATTTTACGGTAGAAAAGTCGGCAGACGGCAAATCAATTACGATTACCAAGTACAAAGGAAAAGCGACAACGGTAAACATTCCAGCAAAGATACAGAATTTGCCAGTTACCAGCATTGGAAATGGTGCTTTTGCCGCCACTAACATTACCAGTATAGTAATACCAAACAGCGTTACCAGCATTGGAACTATGGTTTTTCAAGGTAGCTTGGGACTTACCAGCGTAACCTTCGCAGGCTCAATTCCGTCAAGCGGTTTTAATGCTCTCGCTTTCAAAGATTTTGGCGACATTCGTGACAAGTATCTTGCCGGAGGAGCAGGAACTTACACGAGACCTGATAACAAAAGCACTACATGGACGAAAAAGTAGGAACAAAGTATCAGTAATATCACGTAACGCCCGAGTGTCAGATAACGCCGAGTGACAGTCATCAATTTTTGATGATTGTCACTCTTTGAAAGCATGTCATTTTGACACAATTATATGAAAAATAGTCAAATTTAGCTAAAAAACAGCCAAATTTGGCTGAATTTTGAGCATTTTTGGTAGTTTTTTAAGCAGCATTTGTTGAAAATTAAGCATGATTGCTTAAAAAACGGGCATGATTCCCCAAAAAACGGGCATGATTGCTTAAAAAATGGGCATGCATGCCTGAAAAATGGGCATGACTGCCCGAAAAACGGGCATGCTTCCCCAAAAAACGGGCATGATTGCCCGAAAAATGGGCAATGATGCTTAAAAAACATGGAACGTTGCTTAAAAACAAGGAGAAAACTATGGCTGCAAAGAAACCAGTAACAAAGAAAAAAGCGGCAACCGCAAAAAAGAAACCTGCGTCTTCTAAAAAGAAGCCGCTGTCTTCTAAAAAGAAGCCGCTGTCGGCAAAGAAAAAAGCGCCGCCGAAGAAAAAAAGCTCCGCTGCGAAAAAAAAACGCCCGCCAAACCCGGATAAACATCTTGCGTTAGCTGCAAAGCACGGTACGGACGCAAGGAAATTACTGCCGTCCGGCGCGGTTGACGAATACAATGTCTCTCTTCTGCCGATGCTCAAACTGGCGGATATAAAAGAGCAGATACAAACGGCAATGGAGGATTTTCAGGATATAGCAGATAACAATTTAACGCCGTTACAGCGCAGCCGGAAGATTGGAGCAGGCATACGCAATTACGGCTTTATGGAAAAAGTGGCGGACATATCGGAAGCGAACCATCAATTTGCGGTGTTCTTTGATCCGAACGATTTACGCAACGCGATTATGAACTTTGACGAGTGCAGAAACATCGCGTTACTGCTGCAGTCATTCTTAAGACTGGTAACAAATACTATGTTAATCTACTCTGATTTAGGTTACAGAATGGCGTCAATGTATTACAACACGGTCAAAGAAATGTCGAGGCGCGGCGACCCGACCGCAAACGCCCTTTTCCGCACGTTAAGACCGTTCTTTGAAAGACCGAAACGCCCCAACGCAAAAACAACAATGAAACAGGCGGAGCGTGATATTGAAGGACTGTTAAAAGGAACAAAAGAAGGATCAATCCTGATTGAAAATATCGCTCCCAAAATAACAGGCGGCGAGCGCAGAATTGTAGACAACGTCCGCAAAGGAAGTTTGTCGATTAAAGAACAGGAAAATTTTAAAGAGACTGAATAAATTAAAGCGGTAAAATATCTTTTCTATCTTGATTAAATTTGCTAATATGCAGGCATGAACACTAACGCAAAGATAGAAGTAAAAAACCTGTCTAAACAATACGGGAATGTGCGCGCGGTCTCCGGCGTTTCCTTTTCCGTAGGGGATCAGCAGGTGCTGGGTTTTCTGGGACCGAACGGCGCCGGAAAAACTACTATTATGAAAATCCTCACCGGTTTTCATTTTCCGTCAGACGGAACAGCCTTTGTAGACGGTATTTCCGTAGAAGAACAGCCGCTGGAAATAAAAAAACGGATTGGCTACCTGCCGGAAAATGTGCCGCTCTACGGCGACCTAACCGTTGACGAATACTTAAGCTTTTCTGCGGACGCGCGTTTTATTCCCGTACAGGAGCGACCTGCGGCAATTAACGCAAGCCTTGAAGCGTGCGGCTTGGCAAATTACCGCAGCCGCAAAATAGAGACGCTTTCCAAAGGCTACCGCCAGCGCGCAGGGCTGGCGCAGGCAATCCTGCACGATCCGCCGATTTTGATTCTTGACGAGCCGACTACGGGTCTTGACCCTAACCAAATCATAGAAATTCGTTCGCTCATAAAAGAACTTGGAAAACGCAAGACTGTAATTCTTTCCACGCATATTTTGCAGGAAGTGGAAGCCATCTGCACTCAGGTTTTGATTATTAACGACGGGCGTATTGCCGCGCAGGGCAGTCCCGAAGAAATTGCCGGAACCATGAAGGGCGGCGACACTTGGGAACTTATCCTGAAAGGAGCGGGTTACGATGTTGACACAGGCGCGGTCAGCGGCAAGTTGTCTTCGTTAGGCAATATTTCCAACGCGGCGGCGGAAACTACCGCGGACGGATATGTCTGCGCCAGCTTTTTTATTCCGGCGGAAACTGGCGGCGCGAATACGGGAGAGCGTATTTTCGACTGGGCGGTTTCGCAGAATTTAAAAATACTCGGCATGAGCAGAAAAAAAATCAGTATAGAAGATATCTTTGTAAAACTTACAAGCGATGAAAAGGAGCGCAGTAAATGAAAAAATATATTCCGTACCGCGCCCTCACTTTGGCGCGGAAAGAAATTTTCCAGTATTTGTACGCCCCCGCGTTTTACGGGGCTGCGGTTTTCTTTCTTCTTGCCAGCTCAATCTGGCTGTTCTTTTTCCAGCGGTATTTTTCTACTGATGTGGCTACACTGCGCCCGTACTTCGGCATACTTCCGATAATTTTTATTTTTGTCATTCCTGTGATCACGATGAAAAGCTGGGCGGAGGAAAGAAAAACGGGCACCGTTGAATTGCTGTTAACAATGCCGTTTACAGAATGGGATCTTGTATTGGGGAAATTTTTCTCAGGCTTCGGCATGCTCGCCGCTATGCTGGTTTTGACATTCCCGGTTCCGCTGACCCTGTCAAGCTTGGGAAGTTTTGACGCAGGGACGGTTTTTTGCGAGTACCTTGGAGCGTTTTTGCTGTGCGCCAGCGCGACCGCTTTGGGATTGCTGCTGTCCAGTCTTTCAAAGAGCCAGGGCGGCGCGTTTCTGGGAACCGCGGTTGTTTTAATGGCGGTAATGCTGGTAAATAACATTACATTTGTATTTAACCTTCCGCAGTGGCTGGCGCAGAGCATCAACTTTTTTTCGCTTACCTTTCATTTTGAAAGTTTTTCCAAAGGTTTGATCGATTCAAGAGACCTTGCGTTCTTTATTTTGAGCGCGGCGTTGTTTTTATTTATTAACACAAGGGTTATCCTTTTCAGGAAATGGAGATAACGGAATATGACAAAAAAACAAGTTACAATTATTACCGCGTTATCTGTCGCCGCTTTTATCCTCGCGTTAATGGTCAGCGGTCGTTTATGGCTGCGCCTTGATCTTACAAAAAACAAGGCGTATACGATTTCTAAAGTTTCGCGTAATATTTACAAGGAATTATCCGACCCCGTTAATATCACTTATTATCTTTCAAATAAACTTAGAACGATTGTTCCGGCTCCCGGTGAAATTGAAGACACGTTAAGGGAATATGCCGCGTATTCAAAAGGAAAAATCCGCCTTACAGTGCGCGATCCGTTGAAAGCCGGATTATCAAAAGCCGACGAACTTGGTCTTCAGCCGCGGCAGGTGCAGACAGTGGAGCAGGATAACGCAAGCCTTGTTACCGTATACTCAGGCATAGTCATTGAGTACCTTGACAAAATGGACGTACTGCCGTGGGTTATTTCCACGGATACTCTTGAATACGATTTAACTTCCAGAATACGCTCCCTTATTAACGACAGCGAACGCTGGATAGGAGTGCTTGTAGGCGACAGTTTCAGGAAATGGAGGGAAGATTTCGGCTACCTGTCCTCTGCGTTAGACGAAGCCGGGTACAGAGTGCGTCTGCTTTATGCAGGCGATGAAATTTCCGAAACTATCCCGGCGCTTTTTGTGCTTGGAGGAGCGGAAGACCTTGATGACTGGACGCTTTACCGTATCGACAGATACATTCAGCAGGGCGGAAAAGTTCTTTTTGCCGTAAAGGGAGTGTATGTAGATACTGTTTCCGGTTCGATAGAGGCAAGGCTTCAACGCAGCCAGACATTATTTGAAATGATCGCCTCTTACGGCGTAATCATAAGGCAGGAACTCGCTCTGGATCGCAGCGCGCTTACATTGCAGTACCAGACAAGAGCGCCTAACGGGGCAATCCAGTACAGGATTGTGCGTTATCCGCTTTGGATCGGCGTTTTAGGCGACAACGGAAACGAAAAACACCCCGTATGCTCCGCTTTCAACGGTCTTGATCTTTACTGGGCAAGTCCGCTGGAATTATCTCCGCCTTCCGATTCCGTAAAAGCGGTTTCTCTTTTTACAAGCTCGCCGCAAGGCTGGGTTATGAGGGAAGCTTTTTATACCAGCCCGGAAATAGCGTATATGCTGGAAATGGAAGCGAATGAAACAAGGGGCGTAAAGATTCTTGGAGCCGCGTTAACGGGAACTTTCCCGAGTTTTTACAAGGGAAGCCCCAAACCTGTGCGTGAAGGCTCCGGCGAGGAACTGCCCGATATGCCGGAAAACGCGAAAGAATCGCGGATAATTGTCGTCGGGGATACGGATTTTGCGACGAATATGATCAATGCGACGCAGGCAAGGCACAACCTTGATTTCCTTCTGCGCGCCGCCGACTGGCTTTGCAATGACGACGATATAATCGGCATAAGAAACAGACAGCCGCAGACAGGACGCTTGGACAAAATAGCCGATCCAAGGAGCAAATCGGCAGCGATTAAATTTGTCCAGATTATAAATATCGGTCTTATTCCGCTTCTGGTAATTGCCGCAGGTCTGTTTATCGCGTCAAGACGCAAGAAACTCGCGCAAACCGCCGAATTAAAAAACGTAAAGGAGCAAGACGATGACGTATAAAAACAGGCTTATTTTTCTTGGGTCGCTGATTGGCGTATTAATAGTAATATATATAACAAGTATCATTGTTACTTCCGGCATCGGCTCAAAATCATCATCCTATGCATGGCTGGATCCAAAATCGGCGCAGAGAGTTATTAAAATTGACATAAAAGATAATGATAACGAGTACGAACTTAAAAAAATAAACCACCAATGGTTTGTTTTGAATAACGGGATAGAGTATCCTGCGAAGCAATTGCGGGTGGAAGATTTGTTAAAAATCCTTACAACGCGCTCCGCGTGGTCTGTGCGCTCTGCAAGCGCTTCTACGCACGGGCGTTTTGGTTTGGAGCAATCCGCTTGCAGAGTAACAGTTTACGGAGAGACGGTTCTTCTTGATCTTTTAGCAGGTAACGAAGATATTTTTAAAAATGAAATATATCTTCGCAAAGCCGGGCAGACGGAAGTCCGCGCCGGAGACAACGCGATTAAGTCGTATATTTCAGGTCCCGTTTCAAACTGGTACAATTTAAGGCTTATCCCGGAATCGGAGAACGGAAGTATTGATTTAAGCAGTGTGCAAAGGTTATCGGTTTACACGCCGCAGGAGACTCAAATATTTTCGCGCAAGAACAGGAAGTGGGAAATTTCCGGCATTACCGTAGAGAAGCCGGATCAGAGTATTATTGATAATTATATTCGTCAGGTTATAACTGTTGAGGGCGATAATTTTGAAGATTCCGTAAAAAGCGACGACCCGATGTTTGACACGGCAAGCATGTCGCTTGAATTGGGAAACGGTCGTATTATTACGATTCGTTTTAGTCCGGCGGATGAATCAGGCGGACGGTTTGCCCATGTAAGCGGAAAAGATTATATTTATTTTATTCCGGCGTATCAGGCAGGCAAACTTTTTAAAAGCGCCGCTAGTTTTGGGACGCAATAAAAGCTCTGTATTTTTCCAGATCGCTTTTAAACGCTATTATCTTTGTCTTTGTGTCGCTCTTTGCTTTCTTAAGCGCTTCCGAAGCTTCCAGTATCAATCTGTCTGTGTTAAGCAGTCTGCCTGAGCGCGAGGAAAGCCCTATGCAGAGACCGCACGCTTTCATGTAGCTGTTCGGAAATCTTTTCATAATGCGCTGGTAAAATTTCTCCGATTTGTCGATAGCCGCTTCAAAACCCATGCCCGGAAGAATTACCGCAAAGCCCATCTCTCCGTGTTCAAAAATCAAATCTTTTCCGGCAAAGAAGGACGCGGCTTCTTTCGCCGCCTGTATAAATATCCGCTCTTCTATTGCGTCCGTAAATTCCATTAAGAGAAGCGTTAGATCATTTTCTGCGGAAGAACAGCGGTGCAATTCGGAATCAAGCCGTTCCCTTGTGTATTCTTCCCAGCCGACTCCTGTTCGCGGAGAATAAAGCCCGCTGGGTCCTCTTCCCGTAACGGTAGAAGATAAATCATGATCATCATTTTTTACGGAAACATTTTTTACTGGTTCGGAAGCCTGTATATAAATTTTTTCAGGTTTACTTTTTTTCATTAACGACTGCAAAAAGAACGTAAAGAAAGAAAGGATAAATCCTATCAGAATGATCAATAAAGTGTCTTTCATTATTTTTGTTGATTCGTCGTAATTAAAAGCGCTGGCTACAGCTTTGATATTCGCGTTACGCACATCGGGAAGCACTAAAGGTCTGTAAAGATTTTCCTGCAAAAAATAAAATTTATTTATAAATCTCGGCTCATTATTTACCCAGGTAATGGCGTGTCCGGCAGGTCTTTTTTCAAAAGCGTTTCCGGCGTTGGGACTGCTGATTATAATCGCTTCCAGACTTTTGCTTTTCTCAAGCGCATCATTAATCGAGTTAACAAATCTTTCATCCATAAAGCCTTGAATTCCTGCGGACATGGCGAGGTCGGCAATAACAGAAAATTCCCGTTCCGCCGTAGATTTGCGCTCATCTATGCTTAGATATATTCTTACTGCCCCCTGGACCAGCGCAGAAAGATAAATAATGATGCAGAGAGCGGCGATAAACGAACCGCCGGCTGACGTATTCCCGGATTTTTTGTTTTTTATTCCCATATTTTTGTTTCTCTGATATAATTATCGGAAGTTTCTATATGCAAATAAGAGATTATTCACTGCCTTCGGGCTGGTATCCGCGTGAAAAAAGCGCAGTTTCCGCGTTTTTATCGGATTTTGACAATAAAAAACGCTCCTCGCGAGCCGTAATCATGCCCCACGCAGGCTGGTATTACAGCGGCAGAACCGCCGCTCTTGCCGCCGCAAGCCTTGACCCGCAGCCTGAGACGGTGGTTGTTCTGGGCGGTCATTTAGGCGCCGGAAATCCGCCCCTTTTCGCCATGGAAGACGCTGTAAAAACCCCCTTCGGCTGTATGCCCATAGATACCGCCCTGCGCTCCGCCCTGATAAAAGAAATCGGCGGCGCGGAAGACCAATACCGCGATAACACTGTAGAAGTTATTTTGCCTATGGCGCAGTATTTTCTCCCCAAAGCGGATTTATTGTGGCTTCGCCTTCCCTCCGACATAAAATCTTTCGAGAGGGGCAAGCTCCTGTCGCAAATTGCGGCGAAATTAAACAAAAAAATAGCTGTCTGCGGTTCCACAGACCTAACCCACTACGGACGCAGCTACGGTTTTTCGCCGCAGGGCGGCGGAGAACGCGCCCTGCGCTGGGTGCGCGAAGTAAACGACGCCGCTTTTATAAAAGCGGTGGAATCCGGCGACAGCGCAGAAGTCCTGCGCCGCGCCGAAGAAGACTCCTCCTCATGTTCCGCAGGCGCGGTACTTGGAGCGATGGGTTTTGCCGAAGCGGAAGGACTGCAAAAAGCGCGGCTTTTAGCGTACGCCACAAGCGCTGATGTGAACGAGGACGGCGATGTACCGGATTCATTTGTCGGATACGCGGCGTTTGCGTTTGAGGAAAAAAATTCTTAATGATAAATATTTACTATAACTAAGGAATTATTTAACTGTGAGGAAGTGGGTATTTTTTACTTGGCTAAAGCCTAAAAATGACATTTTATCGCTTTTTGTTATAATAAAAAAGTTAGATAAAAGACTTGTAATTTAAACAGGAATGTGTTATCTTACTAACAATGACCGAGAAAGGCGCTCTCTATGATATATTGTTTAACATGTACGAAATAACCGCTGTTACTGCCGGGAAAGGCTCTCCCGCGCCTAAATTGCGTGTGAATTCAAATTCTCTCTCTCTTATATAGAAGAAACTTATCAATATCACCTCTTTGCTTTTTTTCATGGGATAGGTCTGTCCGAAGGAAAACACTATGGAAAGCGCATAGCGCTTGTTACCGCTTTAAGCACAACAGTAATAAAAGGATACAGGACTGGAGAAATCCGGTTTTAGTATACACATTCGTAGAATGTGGAGCACCCAAAGGTGCGGCGTATCCGTAGGATACGATTTCATTAGGTTACTTGGCATGGGGCTGAGTAACAGCGGACTAAAGTCCGTAGGAGTTTTATATGAAAAGGAAAGTGTTTTTAGCATTGGCGCTTCTTGCGCTCATGGCGGTAGGAGTGTACGCCCAGACGGAAGCCGATTTTACGGTAAAAAAATCGGCAGACGGTAAATCGATTACGATTACCAAGTACAAGGGAACCGAAACGGCGGTCAACATTCCGGCAATGATACAGAATTTGCCCGTTACCGAAATTGGAAGGGATGCTTTTTATATTAGCGAAATTACCAGCGTAACAATACCGAACAGCGTTACCAGTATTAAAATTGGGGCTTTTGGCATTTGCGCCTACCTTACCAGCGTAACCTTTCAAGGAACAATTCCGGTAAAAAATTTCGATGATGACGCTTTCACCAAGATAGGCGACATTCGTGACAAGTTTTACACAACAGATAAAAACAATGGAACGCCTGGAACGTACACGAGACCTGATAAAAATAGCACAGCATGGACAAAAGGCGCATCAGCCACATCTGCTCCATCCGCCGCCGGTAATCCCAGACTTGAATTTAAGCTTAACAGTGATGGCAAGGGTTACAGCGTCAGCAAAGGTACGATAGGAAATGAAGATGTGGTTATACCCGCCATGTACAATAACCTGCCCGTAACGATTGTCCCCATGCTTGCGTTCCAAGGTACTCGTATTTTCAGTGTGACCATACCGGCGAGCGTAATTGATATTGGGAAGGCGGCTTTTGACGGTTGCGTCATGCTTAGAAGCGTAACTTTTGGGGGGGCGAATACTAGATTTAGCGATACAGAATTCCCCAACGGCATGGACTTAATGAAAAAGTACAAAGCCGGAGGAACAGGGACGTACACGCTCACAGGCACAACATGGACGAAACAGTAGGAACAAAGATCAGATAACAGGTAATAAATAACAAATAACAAATAACAAAGGAAGAGCGAATCTCTTAATCTTTGTTATTTGTTCACTGTTATTTGTTATTTGAATTGTGCCGAATTTAGCAAAAAACAGCTGAATTTAGCCGAATTTTGGGCATTTTTGGTAGTTTTTTAAGCAAAATTAGCGAGGGACTCACCGAATTCCACAAAAAAATCGCGGAATTCCGTGAAAAATTGGTGGAATTCCATCTCAAATCGGCGGAATTCCATGTCGAAACCGCGGAGTTCCGCCGAAAATTGACCGTCATCGGTTAAAAAACAGGGAACACTGCCCAAAAAACAGGCATCATTCCCCGTAATTCAGGCATCGTTGGTTATAAAATTGGAATTGTTGCTTAAAAAATTAGCGTCATTTGTGTTAAAAAAAGAAGTGTATGGAGTTTTACCGAAGGTAAAACTCCTAAGCAATTCGGCACCGCCGAATTGCTTACGTTGCACATAACAAAATTGAAGATAAACATCCGGCGTTAGTTGCAAATTAATCGACGATGTCCGCAATGACAGGCTGTCTATTAAAAAAAGAGATAATTTTGAAGAGAAGGAATAAAACGCGCTGTCTGCGCGGATAAATTAAAGGAGATTTATATGAAAGCGCGGAAAGCGTTTTTATCTCCTTAGCGCCGTTAAGCAATTAGCGGCGCTATTTTTTTATTCATGATTGATCTTCTCTCAGATACACTGTTAAAATGCATTATGGTACAGTCCGCCAGCATAAAACTTTTCCAAGACAGGAACATTCGTACCATTTGGGACGAAGAACAGGAAAAGTGGTATTTCTCAATAATTGACGTAATCGCTGTTTTAACTGAAAGTGATAACCCTCGCAAATATTAGAGTGTTCTTAAAACAAGACTGAAAAGCGAAGGCAGTCAACTGGCTACAAATTGTAGCCAGTTGAAAATGCCCGGCGCCGACGGCAAAATGCGTGAAACTGACGCAGCGGATGCAGAACAAATTCTACGTCTTGTTCAATCTGTCCCCAGTAAAAAAGCCGAACCATTTAAGTTATGGCTTGCCAAAGTAGGAAATGACCGGATAGACGAAATGGCAGATCCGGAACTTGCAATAAATCGAGCCTTGGACTTTTACGCAAAAAAAGGCTATTCATTAGATTGGATAAACCAGCTCCTTAAAACAATAGAAGTCCGTAAACTCTTAACCGATGAATGGGATAAAGGCGGAATTAAAAAAGGAATGGAATACGCTTTATTGACAGATGAGATATACTCCGGTTGGGCTGGTTTTAATGCCCGTAATTATAAAAAATTGAAAGGTCTGCAAAAAGAAAATTTGCGCGATAATATGTCAAACTTGGAACTGGTACTCAATATGCTGGCGTAAGTATCGACAACAGAAATATCCAAAAAAGAAGCCCCCAAAGGGCTTAACGAAAATATAAAAGTAGCCAGAAAAGGAGCGGCAGTCGCCGGAAACGCTCGCCGCGAAATAGAAGAAAAAACCGGCAAGCCGGCTATCACCAGTAAAAACGCCAAAGACTTAAAACTTATAGATAAAAACCCTCAACGTTCTATTAATGAGCAATAAAGATGTATGCCCACGGAACAAAATCTTTAGGCATACATCTATCTTGCCCTCACAAGGCGGATTCTTTCCGGTTCTCCTTCCAGCGGCTCATTATTGTTTCTTATTATACGGCTGAATTCTTGCCATGCGTTTAGGCGTTCCTGCTTTTTGTTTTCGGTTTCATCAATCTTCAAGACTGCTTTTTGTCTGCCTTTAATATTGATAAGGGGTTTTTCAGGTACAAATACGCCATTTTCAAAAAAACCGTCGATTACCAGCATTTTCAGCCTCCTTTAACAGGTTAGTCAAAGGAAAATAAAAAGCCAGCCGCTCGAAAATTTGTCTTGACAAGTCTGAAATAGGGTGTATACTTATTAAGAAATTATAATTATTTTTAATTTTAAGGAGTTTTGTATGTCAAAAGTGGGTAAGATTTTAATTGCTGTTTTGGTTCTTGGTGGAATTTTTGTTTTTCCGGCGTTCTCGCAAGGATGGTCAAAAGTGGATTTACAAAACGCCTATATGGAATATTTGCGTCAGGAAGGCTACCTTCCTACAATTGACGCGGACGGCGATATTCAATTTAAAGTGTCGGGCGATACTTATTTTATAATCGTAGACGACAGGGATCTTCAATTTTTTCAGGTTTATACAGGTTTTAAGATGGATACCGTTTCCCAGGACGCCGCTCTTAGCGCCGCAAATTCTTCAAACAGAAGTTCAAAGGTAGTTAAGGTTGCCTTTTCTCCAGACAGAAAAGTCGTCTCCCTTACCGCCGAATTGCTTTTAAATGATCCAAAAGATTTTATTCCTGTTTTTAAAAGGGCAATCTCCCTTATAATAAACGCGGAAAATAACTTTATGGCTCAGTTGAATAGCTTTTAATAAGTAGTTTATCTATCTGCCTGATACAATAACGTTTTGTCTCTTCGATTAACTCAGTACTGTTCGTGCCGCGATGTTTGAGCGCGGCGGCTGCGGGCAGGAGCGTGGTGAAGACTTGCCTTTCTTTTTCATTTAGTCCGCTTGCCGGCAGAGCGGCTATGTCGTTACGGTACTGTTCAAGAAACTCAATTCCGCTTTTATTTTGGTTCTCCGGCGCGCCGGGTGCGCGGTTTTTTTTGTCCGCGTTATGCGCCGTTTTGTTTGCCGGATTAATCGGCGCGCCTTGACCGGGGAAGGCGATGATTTGCGCGTCCATGCTTGCCGCTTTTTCTTCCAGTTTTTTTCTGTAAAAGCGGAGCGACGACGTTTCATGGTAGATTTGGGTTTCGTTTTCACGGGGCAGAAAAGGACTGCGGTACAAAAAAGTTGACATTTGCGCTTCCGCAGGAGAGAGGCGGTTCTGCCTTCTGTTGAAGTAGGGATAGATGTATGTTCCCCTTGCGTAAGTTTGAGAGCGGATATAGGAAAAATCCGCGCCGAAGAGCGTTATGCAGTTTGCGCCCAGCGTTTCCGCAAGAGACAAGCAGGCGTAGGTTACATTGCCGCCGGAGGTGTCAAGCAGGGGCAGAGACCGCCAGTAACGGGAAATGTACAGCGCGAGAGGATGACCGCTGGAGAAAAAGACGGGTAAGGTTGAAAAGCGTGAGAGCAGGGGAGGACTTGCTATGTCCAGAACCAGCGGAATGTTGCGGATGTTACAGCCGAAAAAGTGATAGTGGCTGATATGCTGGCAATCAATGGAAACTACAACGCCGGGTTCAATGCCGTTGTGCAAGAGGACGGGCAGAGCGGTATCGGAGCAGATAATAAAACCGTTATGCGATTTAAATTCCGCAAGAGCGGTTATCTGCCCGTCGAGCGAAGGACCTGCCGCGACAATCGCCGCCTTATCTATTTTTTTCGCGCTGAAAGATTGATCCGCAGATTCGGCGGCTTTTATGTTGCGGATAATGTTGGAAAACCAGCGCAAGCCAAAGTGCGCCTGAACGCTGAAATCCGAGGCTGTTTCGTCTATCGCTTCCTGTATAACAGTGGCGGCTTTGTTGAATTTTTCTAAGTCATGCTCTGTTCTTGTCCTCATGGGGATAACTTTAATACCGCCGCACAGAACAGGGTTGTAGTGAGCAAGGATATATTTTTTTATTTCGTCTAGCGTAAAATCAGTTAAAAGGCTGAAACGTTCGTTATTTAAAAGAGGCGTGTAGTCTTTTGACGATAAAAGTTCTTTTATGCCGTCCTTGTTAAAATCTATGACAACAATCTGTGCGGCTGTATTGGAGAGCGCGATCTGCTGTGCAAAGCCGCCGCAAAGACCCAGAAAAATCACAAATCCCGTATCCTGCGGTATGGTAGCCGCAAGCCGCTCCGCTTCGCGTACCGGATCAATCGCAGAGTGTAATGGGCGGGATACTCCGTCTTTATCGATAATCGCCGGTACTATTTCACCTGAACGGGAAGTTAAAAATGTATAATGAGTGTTATTCATGCAAGCGCCTTTATACAAATTTCTTTTATTACGGTTTCCAGTTCCCGTTCCGTTACTTCATTTTCGCCTGAAAAAAGCAGGGAATTAAGTTCCCGTTTTATGTTTTGCGCGTATTCAGTTTTTTTAAACGCGTTAAGCAGGGCTTGTATCCCTTTCTCGCAAAAGACATTTGAGTTTTCAACTTCAACCGTCTTAAAAAAATCATCAGTCTTTTTCAACCCGTTACGCGGTGAAGGTTCCCCGTGTTCAAAAATTTTATTGCCGCCTATGGAATAAATCCGTTTTGACCACTTGTTTAACTGTTCCTTAAACCACGCCGCGTATATATCCATGCTTCCGCCCTGATGAATCAGTCTTGAACGCGCGTAACTTTCCGAATAAAAGGGAACAAAACGGTTAGCCCTGTTGTAAAATAAATTGTCAAAACTATACGGTCTTGCATGGGTTCTTATGTCGCTGGCTGAAAAATCCAATCCGGCAAGATAGATGTTTCCGGTTGTAAGAACAAAAGCAAGCTCTACGGCGGTAGCGGTTACCGTTCCTCTTTGCGGAATAATCACGGACGGCAGATTAAGTTCGTGAAGAACGACGTTCTGCCAGAAACTGCCGTCGTTTAAAATTAACTGCGCGCTGTCCGCGCACTGGGAGGGCAGGGCGGCGCAGAGGTTGACGGCGAAAGCGGAAGCGTCTGCGTGTTTTTTATCTCTGTAGAAAGGGTAAATGTGTTTTAACGCCCAACTGCCGCCGTCTGTCGCGATGACGATATCCGCAGTTATACCTGCCGACGACAGCGCAAGAACGGAAGAAGACGCGGCAATGATAAGACAGCCACTTTGCGCTTTTTGAATAACAGGCAGGGCTTGTTCAAGGCTTGGACCTGAGCCCGTAATGATAACGGGAATTTCCGTCTGCCTGTATAAAAGAGTGCGGTTAATATTACCGATGTTTTTAAAAAAGTTTTTTATCCATCTTTTTCCAAAGACGGCTGTTGTTCTTTTTTCCGCGTCCGTGCGTTTTAAGAAAGCGGCGACAGCGAAAAGGATTTTAATATACGCGTCTTTGAAGTAATTAAGAGACGGACGCCATTCAATTACACGGATACGGTCGGCGTTTATATTTTGAATATAAGTTTCCAGAAACTTGTAGATTTCCTCGGTATCAAGGCTTGTTAATGTGTGTGTGTTTTGAAGGGGAGGGGCTTCAAAGTTTTCTGCGTGAAGAACTAATATTTTGCTTTCTTTAAATCTTTCCCGTAGTACGGGAATTAAAAAGCCTAAGCCCGGCTCGATTAAAATAAAACATTCTGTTTGCTGGTTTAAATTTAAAGAGTCGATATAGCGTTCCGCTTCCGCCTGTGGATTGTAACGTGAATGAAGTTGTGCGCCAAGCGATAAATCGGCGATTATACCAGCCCCAA
>Ga0268262_10002288_pt1 | contig 22428 bp, 12 predicted proteins | sample TergutNc150P3_FD_190354 | JGI IMG/M metagenome (GOLD analysis project Ga0268262, IMG submission 190354) | Nasutitermes corniger P3 segment gut microbial community from laboratory colony in Florida, USA - Nc150 P3 (SPAdes) (version 2) | ecosystem: Host-associated > Arthropoda: Insects >...
TCCCATTACCAGTCTTTCCCTTGCGTCAGGTAGTACCGCATTTATTACTAATGAATCCTGTCTCTTTAGCAAGGATGGAAGTCAGTTAGTATTTTATTATGGCGGTGAAAAAAATGTTGCCATACCTCAAGGCGCGAAAACCATTGGGGCCGGGGCATTTTCTACAAGACAACTCACCGGTATTGTTATTCCTAACGGCGTAATTACTATCGAGAATAAGGCGTTTTTTAGTAATGAGTTGACCGCGATTAAAATTCCAGACAGTGTAACAACAATAGGGGATGGCGCATTTTTTGATAACCAAATCACCAGTATTACCATCGGTACGGGCGTTAATATAGGAAGATCATCCTTTGATGATAATAATTTTTACTATGCTTACAGTAACTATGGACGTAGGGCCGGGACTTATATCTTACGCAACGGCTATTGGTCAAGGCAACAGTAATATAGGTAACTATATAACTATTGCATGAATTATTAGTATTATGTTATACTATATCAACAGGAGACATACATTTGTTTTTCTCCAATCTTGTATAAAAACTGGAATTGTAATATGGAAACCCAAATAATTTCCGGACCGACAGAGGTTATTTCAAATAAGAATGCCGAATATTCATCGATAACCGCGCTTTCAGGCGGAATGTTACGCCCCGGTGAAGAAGTCGGAGGCTTTCGTGTGGATAGGCTTCTTTCCACATCCGGCGGAGAGGCTGAGATCTATCTGTGTATTAAGGACGGCAAAAATTTCGTCCTTAAATATTTCTACACAAAAAAATCAAACCGTGAGGCTGAAGAGAAGTTAAAGTCTTTCTCCCATCAGAACATTATTTCCATTCTGGACTGTGGCGAATATAATGGAAGATTCTTTACAATTCTTGAATACGCGTCCGGTGGCGCTTTGGATGACAAACTGCCCGACGGCTCATACAAATACCTGCCCGTGAGTGAAAAAGAGGCACAGCAAATCGTGCGGGAGACCGTGAACGCATTTGAAGCCTGCCACAAGGCCGGAATTATCCACCGTGATATAAAGCCGGGCAACCTCTTTTATAAAAATCAGGAAAAACTTCCTAACGGCAAATACAAGGGCAGCGGTCTTCTGGTTGGCGACTTTGGCATAGCAAGCGTCTTTGAGGTTGACGCCGGGATGAGCAAACACATGACGGAAACCGGCGCAAAGACCGAGGGATACGCCGCGCCTGAAGCGTACTCGGGAGTCATCGGCAAGGAATACGACTACTATTCACTTGGCATCATGCTTTGGGTGCTGCTTACCGGCATGGAACCTTTTGTCAACGATAAAGGCCAGGCTCTTTATTCCGGTCAGATAACATTGGACACTATTCAGGGCAAAACCATTGATAACCTCCTCTCCCGTTCCCCAAAGATAAGCGCTCCCATGCAGAAACTCATAAGGGGACTTTTAACCGTGCGCCATGACAAGCGTTGGGGATATGAGGAAGTGACGCGCCACCTTGCCGGTGAGAACATCGAATTGTTTACGGAAGTGAGGACTCTGCCGCTTGTGGAAATTGGCGGCGAAAGCTGTTCGTCATTTCAGGAAATCGCCCGCGCCGTCATCAATCATCCTGAGGAAGGTAAAAAATTTGTTTTCAAGGACTTAGTGAAATATCTTTTTAAGATAGATGAACAGAAACTTGCGGATAAATTGCTTGATATGATTGACAGTTACAGCGCCGAGAACCGGGAAGACGAAGGATTGGTCTTTGTAGCCTATTCCCTGTGCCCTAACCTGGCATTTCCGCTTGAGCACGGTCTTTCAATCAGCAGTCTTGAGGAGATGTTCACGGTTTTAAATACGGACCCCGACGCGATTCTTCCTTATCTAAGGGATGAGAGTAGAGGTTTTTACGCCTACCTTGAAGTCTCCGGTCTTGGCGAGCATGGCAAAAAAGTTAAAGAAATCGTGAATGCCACTACCGGGGATATAAGGGCAGTGTCGCGGATAATCGTCACCTTTCAGGGCAATGTGATAAAACCATTCCAGGATGGAATTAACAGCGAATACTCGCTGGCGTCTTTGGAAGATCTGTACAACCTGCCCGATTACTTAAAAGAGCGGGCAATGATTTTCATTGAACGTAATTTCGGCCTGTTACCGGCGTGGATAGAAAATCTTACCGGAAAAAATCTTGACCCCTGGTTTTCATTGCTTACGGAAAAAAAAGATCGCCTTGCCCGTTGGGGAGCATGGGAATACTTCATCTTGTTTATGAATGATCTTGAATCTTATGACAAGCTTCAGAAAAACGGCAATTTTATCCTGTATGAAAAGAACGGGAAAAAAGGTTTGTACAGCCTTGCGTTGAACGCAAACCGCGCGGAACTGCTCTACGGAGTAGAAGTTGGCGATAATAAACTTACGCTTAAAAAAAAGGACGGCAAGGCCGCATTCAGCGGAATATACGCGGTTAATTTCGCTGACGGGTATGACGGGGGCGGCGTTTCTACGCTGCCATTCCTTGACGCGGAAGGAAGGATGGCGATTTTTGACGGTTCCCAGCTTTTTTTCTTCTATATAAGTACGGCTTTAATAGAGCCGCGTTATATATTGAAAGACGGTGAAATCAATCTGCTCCTTGGATTGGGAAGCGCAGTTCCCGTCATTGACCTTGCCCGGAGTTTTAAAGGAAATAAAAATATTGCCGATATGAACAGACTTATCGACGCTTTCTGGAAAAAATTTGAGGAAGAAAGAAAATTTGAAACAGCTCGGAATCTTTTACTTTTAATCAACCAAAAGAATATGGAAGGTTTGCCGTGTTCCTTTGATTTTTATCTGAGCGAAATAGGTGCAATGTATATTTATGAGAACTTAAACGGCAGGGCGCTGCCTCACTTTGAAGAGGCATTGTCGATCAATTCATCGGGCATTGGTTCAAGCGGTCAATCGTACAATTACAGTTATGGGCTGGCGCTTAGTTCTGAAGGGACTTCGGAGAATTGGAGGAAGACAATAGGTTATATGGACAAGGCGATGGAAGTTACGCCGGATAAGCCGCAGCCTTTTGTGTTAAAAGGCACTTGTTTATACAACCTGAAAAATTATAACGAAGCCATTGCCTGTCTGAATATGGCGCTGGATAAAAAGAGCGGTTTATCCAATGCCGAAAAAAGGGCTGTGTTTACGACAAGAGCAATGTGTTGGAACGCATTGGGTATGAAGGATAAAGCTGACAAAGATAATACGGAGGCGGATCGCCTGGCGAAACTTCCTGCGTAATAAATTGATGAAGTAAAGGAGTAAGTAATGGCAACAATAGCCTGCGCCGGTTGCGGCAGAGAAAACCGGGACATTGCAAAGTACTGCCGCTTCTGCGGAAAGATGATACTGGCCGCTTCGGCTGCTTCGACTGCTTCGACAAGCTCAGCAGCCGGACAGAGTTCGAACGACTCGGTTGCTTCGGTTGCTGAGCCTGTCGAAGCAACCAAAAAGGGTTCGGCTGCATCAACTGCTTCGACAAGCTCAGCAGCCGGGCAGGCATCGAAGCCCTCGGCTTCAAAACCGTCGGCGCCAACCAAGGCTGCGCCTGCGGAGGCAATTATAATTCCCTATGACTATGTTGGGCATGACAAAATACGCGCCGAGCTTGAAAAAATTAAGAGCAACATCAAGTTTCAAAAGAAGCGGCAGAGCGCCGGCGTTGGCGGAGTAATCGCTTCTAAGCTGTTTGTTTTCAGGGGGAAAACAGGGGCGGGCAAGACCCTTGTTGCGAAGCACTTTATAGAAGAACTTCGCCGGGAAGAGTGTCTTTCTTCGGACAGAATTACAAGTAAAGAGGCGCGTGAACTTTCAAAAATTTATGCCGACGAGTACGCCATCACAAAATTTCTTTCTGAGACAAAACCCGCGGCTCTGGTGGTGGACAACGCCACGGAAAAACCGGAATATATCCATGAACTGATCCTCGCCGCAAGCAAGTCTACGGAGGAGTGCGTCTGCATTATCATCGGTAATAGCGAAGGCTTTGACGAGTTTTTCAGCAAGAACACCGAAGATAGGCAGCGTGTTACCCAGGATTTTAATTTTCAGGATCTTTCACTCGATGATCTTTCCATAATACTGATGAAAAAACTCCGTGAGCGCGGATTGATCTTTGATCCCGCGTTGAAAAAACATTTTTCTTCCTATATACAGGAGCGCAAGAATGATCCTTCCTGCGAATACAAGAACGGCTGGCTGATTGAGAAAGACGTTATTCCTTCGATTGACAAGAACCAGCAGGCAAGGCTGGAACGCAGCGCGTCAGTCACGGACGAGGACTTTAAAACCATCAAGATAGAAGACCTGCCGCTTAAAAACAAGCCCAAGACAGTGGATGAGATTCTCGCGGAACTTGACGCGATGATAGGACTTGCAAAAGTTAAGAACGCGGTCCGCGAGATAGCCCAGACAATCAAGATGCAAAAAGAACGGGAAGAAAAAGGCGGCGCAAAGGCGGATGGTCTTGCCATTCACCTTGTGTTTTACGGAAACCCCGGTACGGGAAAGACAACAGTTGCCCGCAAGCTGGGGGCTTTGTTTCAAGCTATGGAACTCCTGCCTAGCGATCATTATATTGAAACTGACCGCAGCGGCCTTGTTGCAGGTTTCGTTGGGCAGACTGCGCCAATGGTAAAGGAAAAGTGCGACAAGGCAATGGGCGGCATCCTCTTTATCGACGAGGCCTATACGCTAAGCTCAGGCGGCGGCGGTGACTTTGGCAAGGAAGCGATAGACGCGCTTCTTAAACGCATGGAAGACGACAGGGGGAAATTTGTCGTGATCGCCGCAGGTTATAAAAATGAAATGCAGAATTTTATTCAGGCGAATCCCGGTCTTAAAAGCCGGTTTACTCACGAGCTTGAACTTGAAGACTACAATCCCGATGAACTATTCGCGATTTTCATATCCATGGCAAAGGCAAAAGGTAATAAATTGACTGGTGAAGCGGAGGCTGCCGCAAAAGATGCCATTGCTGACATTCACAGAAAGAAAGGCAAGGACTTTGCCAATGGCCGCACAATGCGCAACCTGCTTGACGATACGATTCGTAAAATGTCAGCCCGTACCTCAAAGTTGCCCGAAGCTCAGCGCACCATCGAAGCGCTTTCAACTATAATCCCCGAAGATATTCCTTATGAAAAACCAAAGGTCAAAACTGCGGAAGAAATCCTTAAAGAGCTTGACGGCATGATAGGTCTTGCAAAGGTCAAAACGGCAGTGCGGCAGCTTATCGAAACTATCAGTATGCAAAAAGAGCGCGAGGAAAAAGGCGGCGCGGCTGCGAAGATACAGGCTATCCATTTGTGTTTCTACGGCAACCCCGGTACGGGCAAGACCACTGTGGCAAGAAAACTTGGCGCGTTGTTTCAGACGATGGGACTTTTACCGACGGACAATATGCTTGAAGTTACAAGGGCCGACATGGTGGCGGGTTATGTGGGACAGACCGCTCCGCTCGTAAACACCGTGTGCGACAAAGCTTTAAATGGAATTCTTTTTGTAGATGAAGCCTACGATCTCTGCCGTGACTCCTACGACAGTTTTGGGAACGAAGCGGTTACGGCGTTATTAAAACGAATGGAAGATGACCGTGGAAAGTTTGTGGTAATTGCCGCCGGTTACCGTAAAGAGATGGATGATTTTCTTCAAGCCAACTCAGGTTTTAGAAGCCGCTTCACGCACTTCCTTGAACTGGACGATTACAACCCGGACGAGCTTTTTGCGATTTTTGAGTCCATGGCAAAATCAAACGGCTATAAACTTTCCGCAGGCGGGGAGAAGCGGGCAAAGGAAGTCATTGCCGAGATACATCGTACAAGGGGCAAGGACTTTGCCAATGGCCGCTCAATGCGTAATCTCCTTGACGATACGATACGCCGAATGCCGGAACGCCTCTCCTCTCTTACTCAGGCGGAACGCACCGTCGAGGCTCTTTCAACAATTACCGAACTTGATTTCCACTCCGAGAAAAAAGAAGAGCGCTCAGTCAATGAGATTCTCGCGGAACTCGACGCGATGATTGGCATGACGGACATCAAGAAAACTGTCCGCGAAATTGCCAACAAGATTCAAATACAAAAAGAACAGGAAGAAAAGGACGGGACAAAGAGCGCGGGCGAGGGCAACAACATTGTCATCACCGGCAATCCCGGTACTGGCAAGACGACGATTGTCCGCACATTGGGCGCGTTGTTTAAAGCAATCGGTCTTCTTAAAGCGGAAACGGTCATTGAAGTGAACGGCAATGATCTGAAAGGCTCCTACCTTGGGCAATCGAAGGACAAGGTCAACGAAAAGTGCGATGAGGCAATGGGCGGCATCCTCTTTGTCGATGAAGCCTATGTGCTTGCCGACACCCAACGCGGCGGAGCTGCTGACCAGTACGCAAGGGAAGCGGTGGAAATCCTGATGACCCGTTTTGAAAATGACAGAACAAAATTTGTCGGCGTAGTCGCCGGTTACGAAAAAGAGATGCAGGTCTTCCTTGACACTGTGAACCCGGGAATGAGGCGGCGCTTCAAGCACTACCTCAGCCTGAGCGATTACAGCGCGGAAGAATTATTCGCGATTTTCAGTTCCATGGTGAAGAAAGCAGGTTACACTTTAACACCTGATGCAAACGAAGCCGCAAAAGCCGCCATTACCGAGATGTTCAACAACAAGGGACCAAACTTCGGCAACGCGGGAGAGATTAGAGTGTTCTTTGAAAAAACCACAAGCAAGCTTGCGACAAGACTTTCGTCGCTCTCCAAAGAAGAACGCTCCGACAAATTGAAAACCATTGAAGCCTGTGACATTCCCGCTAAAGAAGGAGGCGCCTCATGAACTGCCCAAATAAAATTTGCAAACAGGAAATCCCTGACGATTCATGTTTCTGCGACCAATGCGGTGTTCATCTGTTACGCTGTGACAAATGCGGCTTTATCGGCACAAGTAAGTTCTGCGGAAAATGCGGCGGTCCAATGTCCGCTATTCAACCGCCTGCCTCTGATGCGAGTCCGTCTTCATCAAAGTTGGTCAACGAAACGCCGGCTGTTCCTTCAACATCCACTCCTTCGGCATCCGCCGCTTCGGTTTCCGTTCTTCCGACACCCGCTCCTTCACCGTCTGCCCCTTCGTCTGCGGCAACTGTAGTTGTAATGCTTCCCTCGGAAAAAATTTATCTGTGCCACCTTGACGGCTGGAACATGGAAATTGCGAACGGCAATATTCTTGGCAGGACAAACGGTCCCCATGCGGCTGCGCTTGGCAAGTATCCTGTGATCTCATCAAACCACGCAAAGATTACGCGTGTAAATGACGAATGGTTCATCACGGATTTGAATTCCACAAACAAAACTTATGTCAACGGAGCAAAACTGGAGCCGAATGTTCCGGTAAAGATAAAACAGAATGACGTTGTTATGCTTGCCAATGTAACATTTACCGTGAGACTCGCATGAAGGTAACTGCGGGAGCTTTCTCCGATAAAGGCGTGCGCCCTCATAACGAGGACTCTTTTCTGTGCGCCCTGTATACGGGAATCGACGTTGACAATACCATCGCTGAGTATTCAAATGTCGTTGACGCGTCGCTTTTCTTCCTTGTCGCTGACGGCATGGGCGGTCACGATGCGGGAGATGCCGCCAGCGCATTTGTTGTAAAAGGGATGCTTCAAGCGGCTCAGGCGGCGGCAAACGAGGGCCGCGTTTTTGATGAAGCCGCTATTGAGGAGCTGGTAAAATCGGTTCACGCCGCCTTATTAATAGAAGGAAAAGAAAAGGGAACGCCCAACATGGGCTCCACCATGACCGGTGTCTTACTGCAAAAAGACGCTCCCTGCGCGTTCATCAATGTAGGGGACAGCCGCGTCTACCGTTTGCGAAACGGTTTTCTTCAACAGTTGAGCAGGGACGATTCGCTTTCAAGCATTATGCCGGGCGCGGCAAAAAACATTATCACTAACGCCATTGGCGCGGGATTGCCCGACGTATCAGTCGCAAGCCGGTTTTCGCCCGCCGTCGCGGTTGTGGGGGATATATTCCTGATGTGCAGTGACGGAGTTCATGGCTCTGTAAGTGACGATGATCTTGAAAAGTTTCTTACCTCGGCATTGCCGCCGATAGATATTTCTAAACAAATAGTACAAACCGCAATCGCCAATGATTCTGACGATAACTGTACCGCCGTTGTGGTGAAACTTGAAGAGGAGTAAATGATGGCAGAGAATATTCAACAGCGGCAACAGGAAGCCACCGCCCAGAAAAAAGAATCCGCGGTTCAGGAAACCACCGCTTTATGCAGGCACTGCGGCGCAGCGCTTGATCCAGAGTTACCGTTCTGCTCCAGTTGCGGCGAGAAAGTAGATGGCGGCGAGCATACTTGCCAGTTCTGTCAAACTAAAACGTCAAAAGAATTATGTCCGCACTGCGGCAGGCGGGTGATACCTGTTCCCTGTCCCCAATGTCAAGCTCCGGTAATCTACGACGTATGCGAAAGCTGCGGCACTATTATAAATCCCGCTCTTGAAAAAGTACTCGCTCAAGAGGCGCCGGCTGAATTGGCGGTGATGAGCGACGAGGAAGCAAGAAAAATAGAAGAAGATTTTAAATTAATGGATTCAAATAGCAGCGCGGAGTTCAAGGTGTTTCAGAAGAAGCTGGTTGAGCGGCAGATATTACTTGAGGAAAGGGACTACTCTAAAAAGCGTGAGAAGCGCATCATCAAAACATTTGGCAGCAGTCCCTTCACGGTTGAACTGCCTGACCCGGCGGAGGAAGCTTTCAGAATGAAAGCTTATGCGGCGCTGGAACAGACTGTGATTGAACGCGAGGAGAAAGCGATAGAAGCGGAGTTGGATAGATTGTTTCCGCCGCCGCCTGTAGTGGACACAAGCGCTGAGGACGCGCGGCTTGCGGAAGCTGAGCGGAACCGCGCCGAGAGGGAAAAAAAGTTTAATGAAATGCTGGCGAGTGTGAACAACGAGGTTGACGATTTCCGAGAAGAGGAACGCAAGCGCATTGAAGAAGAACGCAGACGGCTTGAAGAAGAGCGCAGACGGATTGAAGAAGAGCGCCGTCTTGCAGAAGAACGCAGACGTAGAGAGGAGGAAGCGCGCCGTGAAGCCGAGCGTCAGCGGGAAATTGAAAGGCAGCGGCTTGAGGAAGAGCGGCGCAGAAGACGTTTTCAGGGAGATTTTTATCATATGAGTCATAGCGGAATGTTGACTGCGGAACTCAGAATAGGAAGCAATCGTGCTGAATGTTGGTATCGCTGTACTGTCTGCGGACGCGCTACCATTGTTTATTCAGTTTCAATTAATGGTAATAAAATCACGCTGAACGCAGGAAGGAAGCAGGGTGATTATTGCAGTTTTCAGGAATACAAATTGGTTGAGAATTACAGTGGAACCGTGAACAATACAGGAACAATACTGGAAGGGTACTGGTATAACAATGGCACGAGCGTGCCAATTGTTTTTTACAAACGCTAAGGACAGGATTTGGATAAAGCGGCATACTGGTACACCAAAGCAACTAAACAGGAAGATGATATGGCAAATGAGAATATAAAACAAACAGATGTGACCACAGAACCAACCGATGCGGCGGAACAGTTTGCTCTTGGGAAAAAATATTCTGACGGAGAAGGCGTGCCGCAGGACTACGAAAAAGCGGCGTATTGGTACACCAAGGCGGCGGAACAGGGAGATGACAAGGCGCAGAACAGCCTTGGATTTTGTTATAATCAAGGCGAAGGCGTACCGCAGGATTACGAAAAAGCGGTGTATTGGTTCAACAAGGCTGTTGAACAGGGGAACGTTAAAGCTCAAAACAACCTTGCAATTTGTTATAAAAACGGAGAAGGAGTGCCGCAGGATTATGAAAAAGCGGTAAATTTGTTAACCAAGTCAGCGGAACAGGGATATTCTAGAGCGCAAAAAAACCTTGGAAATTGTTATAAGGATGGACTAGGCGTACCGCAGGATATTGAAAAAGCGGTTTACTGGTACACCAAGGCGGCGGAACAAGGGAATGTTATAACGCAATACAACCTTGGGTGCGATTATTATAACGGAGAAGACATACCGCAGGATTATGAAAAAGCGGTTTACTGGTATACCAAGTCAGCGGAACAGGGGTATGCCAATGCGCAAAATATCCTCGGAGTTTGTTATGAGAATGGACAAGGCGTTCCGAAGGATCACGAAAAAGCGGCGTACTGGTACGCCAAGGCGGCGGAACAGGGAATTGTTGATGCGCAATCCAAGCTCGGACTTATTTATTATGTAGGGCAAGGAGTAACGCAGGATTACGAAAAATCGTTGTTCTGGTATACCAAAGCGGCGGAACAGGGAAATTATGTCGCGCAAGATAGTCTTGGATATTCTTATTATAACGGCAAAGGAGTGCCGCAGGATTACGAAAAAGCGGTGTACTGGTACACTAAAGCGGCGGAACAGGGAGTTGTTGACGCAATACGCATTCTTGGATGTTGTTATGAAAATGGAGAAGGCGTACCGCAGGATTACGAAAAAGCGGCGTACTGGCACACCATAGCGGCTGAATGTGAAATTGATTCAGCGCAATTCAGTCTTGGATTACTTTATTATAAAGGACAAGGAGTGCCGCAGGATTATGAAAAAGCGGTGTACTGGTTAACCAAGGCGGCTGAACAAGAAAATGCTGGGGCGCAATGTATTCTTGGAATTTGCTATACTCAGGGAGATGGAGTGCCGCAGGATTATAAAAAAGCGATTTACTGGTTAACCAAGGCGGCGGAACAGGAACATGCTAAAGCGCAATGTTTTCTTGGATTATACTATGCTCAGGGAAATGAAGTGCCGCAGGATTACGAAAAAGCGGCGTACTGGTATGCAAAGGCGGCGGAACAGGGATATGCCAATGCGCAAAACAAACTGGGAAATTGTTATAATAACGGAGAAGGAGTTCCTCAGGACTACGAAAAAGCGGCGTACTGGTATGCCAAGGCGGCGGAACAGGGGATTGCTAAAGCGCAATCCACTCTTGGAGTATCTTATTATCTTGGAATAGGCGTACCGCAGGATTACGAAAAAGCGGTATACTGGTACACCAAAGCGGCGGAACAGGAAGATGCCGCCGCGCAATGCGGTCTTGGATTTTGTTATAATTTTGGAGAAGGCGTACAGCCGGATTTCGAGAAAGCGGCGTACTGGTACGCCAAAGCGGCGGAACAAGGGATTAAAGCGGCGCAATCAGGACTTGGATCATTATATTATGATGGAGAAGGCGTACCGCAGGATTTCGAGAAAGCGGAGTACTGGTTTACCAAGGCGGCGGAACAAGGGTTTGAAGTAGCGCAATTAAGACTTGGATCATTTTATTATGGCGGGAAAGGCCTGCCTCAAGATTTAGAAAAATCGTTGTACTGGTTTACCAGAGCGGCGGAGCAGGGAAATGCTGACGGGCAATGTATGCTCGGAATTTGCTGCTATACAGGAGAAGGATTGCCGCAGGATTACGAAAAAGCGGTATACTGGTTTACCAAAGCGGCGGAACAGGGGGATGATGACGCGCAAAACAAGCTTGGGATTTGTTATCAAGACGGAACAGGCGTACCTCAGGATAACGAAAAAGCGGCATACTGGTTCACCAAAGCGGCGGAACAGGGAAATACCAAAGCGCAGGAGCATCTAGAGAGTTTAAAGAAATAACCTGATTTTACGGACAGATAAACCGGAACAAATTAAAAGGAGGAAGAAATGGCGCAGGATAACTTAAAACAAACAGATGAGACAACAGAACCAACCGACGCAGAAGAACAGTTTGCTCTTGGAAATAAATATTATAACGGAGAAGGAGTACCGCAGGATTACGAAAAAGCGGCGTACTGGTACACCAAGTTAGCGGAACAGGGATATGCTGGTGCGCAAAACAACATTGGAATTTGTTATAAGAATGGAGAAGGCGTGCCGCAGGATTATGAAAAAGCGGTATACTGGTACACAAAGGCGGTGGAACAGGATTTTGCTGATGCGCAATGCGGTCTTGGAGCTTGTTATGATAATGGAGAAGGCGTGCCACAGGATTACGCTAAAGCAGTGTACTGGTACACTAAGGCGGCGGAACAGGGTGATATTAATGCGCAATTCAACCTTGGGAACAAATATTATTACGGAGAAGGAGTTCCGCAGGATTACGAAAAAGCTGTGTATTGGTATGCCAAGTCTGCGGAACAAGGTTTTGCTAATGCGCAATCCAGCCTTGGATCTTGTTATGTGTACGGAATAGGCGTAACGCAGGATAACGAAAAAGCGGCGTACTGGTACACCAAGGCGGCGGAACAAGGTTTTGCTAGTGCGCAATGTGGTCTTGGATCTTGTTATAAAGACGGAAAAGGCGTGGCGCAGGATAACGAAAAAGCGGCGTACTGGTTTACCAAGTCGGCGGAACAAGGACATATTGGGGCGCAATTCGACCTTGGAATATTTTATTTTGGCGGGGATGGAGTGCCGCAGGATAGCGAAAAAGGAGAGTACTGGTTAACCAAGTCAGCGGAACAAGGACATATTGGAGCGCAATATACTCTTGGAGTTATTTATTTTGATGGACAAGTCTTGCCGCAGGATTACGAAAAAGCGGTGTACTGGTACACGAAGGCGGCGGAACAAGGTATTGAAGCGGCGCAATTTAGACTTGGATCAATTTATTATAATGGAGAAGGAATACCGCAGGATTACGAAAAAGCGGTATACTGGTACACGAAGGCGGCGGAAAAGGGGAATAATGACGCGCAATACAGCCTTGGATATTTTTATTTTATCGGAGAAGGCGTGCCGCAGGATTACGAAAAAGCATTATACTGGTATACCAAGTCGGCGGAGAATGAAAATGCCGGGGCGCAATACAACCTCGGATATTGTTATTTTAGCGGAGAAGGAGTGCCGCAGGATTACGAAAAAGCAATATATTGGTATACTAGAGCGGCGGAACAGGGAGATTCTGAGGCGCAGCAAAGGCTCGGATATTGTTATTCTAGCGGAGAAGGAGTGCCGCAGGATTACGAAAAAGCGATGTACTGGTACACCAAAGCGGCAGAACAGGGAGACGCTGATGCGCAAAGCGACCTTGGATATTGTTATCATAGTGGAGATGGCATACCACAAGATTATGAAAAAGCGGTATACTGGTATATAAAGGCAGCGGAACAGGGAAATGCTAAGGCGCAGAGCAACCTTGGAGTTTGTTATTTTGCCGGACAAGGTACTCCGAAAGATCACAAAAGAGCGGCGTACTGGTTCGCAAAGGCGGCGGAACAAGGACATGCTGATGCGCAATGCAACCTTGGAATTTGTTATGCGGAAGGATTTGGAACGTCGAAGGATTATGAAAAAGCGGCGTACTGGTACACTAGGGCGGTGGAACAGGGAAATACCCTGGCAGAGAACTACTTAAATAAATTAAAGGCAAAACAAGGTGAGGAAAATAATGCCTGATGTAACATGTTGTATTTTAAAATTGCCGGGAGGTAGAAATGGAAACTCAAATTATTAATTTAGCTTCAGGCGGCGGCACGCAAATACTTACCGAAGGCTCTACCACAGAAACAAGCGCAAACTTCACAGGCGGGCTTCTGCAGATCCACGAAAATGTCGCGGGTTGGGAAGTAACGGGCAAACTTGGTACGCTCTCGGGCGAGGCGGACATCTACCTTGCGCAGAGGGACGGACAGAAAGGAGTCGTCAAGTACTATCGCAGCGTTACAAGACCAAAGACTGAAATCCTGGAGAAAATTAAAGGGCTTAACCATCCCGATATTGTCATCGTTTACGATTTTGGTTTATACAACGACCGTTTCTATGAAATCATGGAGTACGCTGAAGGCGGCGCGCTTGACACCCGCAACGCAGACGGCTCCTATCGCTATCTCCCTCTCCCTGCAGAAAAAGTGGAAGGCATCTGCAAGGAGATAGTTAACTCTTTTAAAACGTGCCACGAAAAAAATATAATTCACCGGGACATTAAACCCGCTAACATCTACTATCGCACATTAAAGACAGAAGAAATTGACGGCGGCAATGGCGTAGAAAAAAAGACCGTCTATTTAGGCGATGATGTTGTTATCGCGGACTTTGGAATCTCCAGCATCATGGACGACGCTGAGCAGCTCCATAAAACCCGCACCGGCTCCCGCACCACGGGCTATGCCGCGCCGGAAGTACTCTCCGGTATCATCACTCCCAAAATGGACTACTACGCGCTTGGGATCACTCTCTGGGAACTGCTCACCGGCAAAGACCCGTTCACCCTTGACAACGGCAAACGCAGAAACGACGCGCATCTTATTCGCGATACAATAGAAGGAAGAATCGCCGATGACATTTTAAGCAAGGAACCGCGGGTAGGTCAAAAGATGGAACGCCTCATACGCGGACTCCTTATAATCGACCCTGAACACCGCTGGGGTTATGATGAAGTTACCCGTTACCTTGCTGGAGAAAAAGTTGATTTTTATCAGGAGGCAAAAAAGACATGGTCTTTTTCCATCGGCAGTATTGAATGTACTACCCTTGAAGCTTTGGGAACCGCGATAATAGAAAATCCTGAAGCTTCCAATAAATACATCTTCCGCGGCTTGCTTGCCACAAAACTTGAGAATTACTACCCCGACATTGCCAAACAAATTGTACAAATTGCGGAGGAATCATCCGCGGCTAATGATCAGGACAACGGCATTATGAAAGTCGCCTATCTTTTAAATCCCGCCCTGCCTCTTAAAATCGCTAACGGTTACAAGATGCAGAACCTTGACGATCTTAATTTTCTCCTTGAAAACGCGCCCGAATCGGTTGTTCCTCAGTTACGGGACACAAAATCGAAACTCTACACATGGCTTGAGATAATGGGATATAAAGGCATCGCGGCGGAAATAAAAAAACTGCCCGGTCTTTTATCAGGCGGTATGGGTGATACGGAATTGGCGGGTAAGGCGGAAGTGCTTCTTAAAAACAAGATCATTAAACCTTTCAACCTTGCCAAGTATGCGGATTTTGAACTTTCCACGCTGGAGCAAATCCGCAAAGTACCGAAAGATATGCAGGCGCGGATTTTAATTCTGGTTAGAGAAAAAAGTTACGAAGGTTTGTTCCTCCCCTGGTTTGAATTACTCGCGCCTAGGGCTAGCGCAAACCTTCTTCTGACGGAATATTTTGGTTTGCCGGTAGGCGCAAAGACCGCTCAATCTATGAGAAGCGGCGCTCCAAATCAAATCAACGCGCAATTAAGTACGAACAGTCCGTGTAAAATTGACGAAAAGCAATCACAAATTAAAAAAGACCAGCTTATTCCTCATGGCGATAAATCGTCATATAGTATAGAATTATCAATAAAGACATCCTCGGCTATCCCTGATAACGCGGTGGAGTTTTGGTATTTTGTCCGCGTAAAATCTGCGGCAAGCGAGAATGACCCTTGGGTAGAAGCGAAGGAAATGGCGGCTGTTAAGGATATGCAAAAAATCAAAATTGACGATTATAAAAATAAAGGCGAAATTTCATTTACTACAATCGCAAAAGATGAGAACGCTTTTTATGTCACCATGTTCACTATATTTGAGAAAAACGGTAAAAAGACTGTTTCTCTGCCGTCCAAACTGCGGCTTGATCGCAAATTAGACGCTAATGTTTATTGGAAGGTAACAAAACCGATTATCGGGAAAGCCAAACTTTCTATCGAGATAAAGCCAAACCGTTCTTTAACGCGGCTGCCTAAATTTATTTTATGCGCCGGTCTTCAGGGACAGCATCTTGAAAATTCTACTGATGGAAATTCAACAATATTGATGGAGATTCAAGAGCAGGAACTGGACGCGCCTGCGCCGGTATTTAAAAAAGATTATGAAATTGTCTCACCTGAGTTTTCTCAGGTGACAAAAAACAGCAAATTATTTCTGTTCGTAATAAGCCCTGTCCCAAGTGAATGTTATTCATTACGCAGGGCCGAAGGTTTTACAGGAAAAATATAGGAGGAATTGAACCATGGCAAAATTTACCTGTCCCTATTGTATTAGGAGTTATCCTTTAAAGACGGCTTTGTATGTCTGCCCTAACTGCGGAGAGACGGCAACCCCTGATAGGTTTGAAAAGGAGCCAATCAAATGTAAAAAATACGGCTGTGGAGGGCTTGCGACGCAAAGAAAATGTCCTTTGTGCGGTGAAACTCTCCCCAGAATTGCGTTACAAACGCCGAATCTTCCCTTTAGCATAATCGGCGTATCAAACTCGGGAAAAACAAACTATATAACGGTTATGTTACACGAAATGGGCAGGGCGCCCGGACTCCGTTTGGCGCTTGGGCATCAAAACACGGCTACGCTGGATCATCAGAATGAAAACTATAAACGTATTTATGAAGACCATGTGCCTCCTGAAAGTACGGCCGGAGGCGCGACAATGCCTCAGATATGGTACATCAAAAACCTTCTTAAAAAAAGGGGTAACAATGTTCCCACATATACATTCACCATATTTGACGGCGCAGGTGAAGATCACGAACATAGCCTTGATCCTTCATCCCCCGTATGCCAGTATATACGCGCGTCTAAAGCAATTATCATTACTTTAGATCCATTGATACTGGAAACCATCAGAAAAGGTGGAATTGTAAACGAAACTGATATGCGTAATTCACTGGCAGGAAGTGAGAACGTGCATAAAAACGCGGTTGAAATTGTCAACAGTCTTTCTAATTATATTAAGACTGCCCGTGGAATAGATGTAAATAAAATGCTGAAAATCCCTGTTGCGGTTGTTTTAACAAAATTTGATACGGTAAAAAATTCTTTTAGCGAGAATGATGTTATTAGAAGTCCCAGTATGAATGTAAGAGACGGAAAGATCAGCATGGGAGAAATCCAGCAGGTAGACGAGGAGATACGCAACTGGCTAGAGAGAATCGGTGAAAGTTCATTTATTATCGCGCTTGAGTCACATTTTAAAGAGTTTCATTTCTTTGGAGTGTCCAGTTACGGAGAGCCGCCTAAGAACGCGACTAAACTTACCGAGAAAATAAATCCCACCCGCGTACTAGATCCTATTTTATGGCTTTTTAAGAAAGCTAAATTTGTTGATTAAGGGAGGCAATATGAAGTTTAGTGAATTGATTTACACTCGTTGCAGGCAGGGAATTGATATTACCAGAAAAGGAAGCCAGATTTCCAGCGATGGTTATAAGGTGTATTCCTGTACCCATGCCATTATGAATGAAGGAGAAACCGATTTACAGTTTATTATGAATTCGGCGCAGGCTAAGCAGCCATATAACGACCCGGATTTTATGGACGACGCCTATCTTTATTATGTTCCCGATTTGGGAAAAAATTTCCTTGTTAATTTTCATCCGATTATTTTTGACGCGAACGCACAGGGGGATTATTCGCACCGCCCGGGAAATTTTGTCAATCATGCGCTCTTCGGTGATTTTTCAAATATTTATCCGTATAAAATGTTTCAGGATGATGTTATATGGAACGCAAAAATAAAAGGCGAGGCGTATTTTTATGAGAACCCTCCCCCCGATACCGGGCTTCCTGAACGCGGCGACATTGTTGATCCGCCGGGAAAATACAAATACGAAGAAATAGGCGCCTTTATAGCCGACGGACGGCAGGAAGCGTTGGCAAGAGCGGTCGCGTTTCTTATCGCGCAGTATGGCGAAGAGCCGGAGAAGAGAAAATTTCTTGTTATAAAGGATGATTCATCAAGAAATATTGAGTTATGGATAGCGGCGATTGAATGTGCTTTTTCACCGCGAATTGCTTCCGTTATCCCCTTTGCGACCCGCATGGATAAATTTGTAAGTGCCAACAGATACACCGTTAAATTAGGCATTTACCAGCCGCAGATGAATTTGCAGGACCCTAACCATAAACAACGGTATCGCGCCATGATTGTCGGTTTTGATGAAAGGGATAAAGCGAATGCAAGCACGTTACGCCCCCTGCCAAATTCCCCGTTTGTTTTACTTGACGGCAAACAAAAACAAATTGCTTTTGAATGTAATATACAAAATAGTTATTACAATCTTATTACAAAATTTGACGATGAGCATAAAAAATTTTGCGGGTGGTTCCTGCAAGCCTTTAATCTTTTAAAACCAAGCGCGGAAATTTTTAATTTATATGAAATATTCACCGCGCTTATTAATAAACCGTCGTTGCCCGATACCAGTACATTGGCAAACATATTAGACAGGCTTAACAACTATAGCGCGGCGGACAAATCCAAAGATCCATCCGTCATTAAAGCGTCGCCTATCTACGAAATATACAAGCGCGTAAGTGTTGATGTGTCGCGGTTATTGCAGGAAGAATTTCCGTCCGCGTTAAGTATTATCAACTGGATGTTATCGTCCTCTGAATTTGTGGGCGATACCGGCGCAAAACAACAATTAACCGATATTATCTGTAAAGAATTTCCAAAAATTATTTTTAGCAAAATTGATAATGCGACAAAACGTTCTTATTGGACGCAAATACAACGCACCGGTTTTAAAAATGACGCAGCCCGCGCCATATCTAACATAAATACAGTTAATAATTCGTTTAGTCCGGAGGATGCCGCGGCATTCATTGTAATATATCTGGAATCCTGTACCTTAACGGGAAATATCGAACAACAAGGTTTATATGAAATATTAAAACACGGAATAAATATTTGTTGTCGTTATAATGATCAAAAATCTTTTGATGAGATAGTCTCTGCTTTTTCACGGGTGAAAAAAACTAATAATCAGGAATTATCGTTCGCGCTGTTAAAACTGTTAAAAGGCACGGATAAAAAAAATAGCGATTTTGTAGTTCAATACATAATCGATCATGATAACAGTAAACTTGCGTCTGATAAATCCGCGCTGTCATTTTGTGACCACCTCCAGAAAGAAGGGCTTGAACACCTTGTAGGTTCAGTGTTGATGAAGCGCGTTGAAAAACTTGTTAAGCCTTCTGAAATGGAACAATTTATTAAAACAGTACTTAATGCAGATTTTATTCAGAAAGAAACATTGGCGAATGTTTTTGAATCAATAGACAACAAGATTGGCTCGTCAAAAGATAATGTATCATCCCTTGTTGATTTACTGCAAGCGCAAAAACCTGAAGGCGCGAAATGTATAAACTCCGCGCATATTCTTGCTCTTAATCTTTTTTCCGGCAGTTTTAAAAAGAAAAGCCCGGTAGACGTATTAAAAGATTTAAAAAAACAGGGGTTTCCATCAATAACAGACGAAGGTTATATAGATAAATTCATAGAAAGTTTGCTAAAAATAAACCTTGCAGATGAAGAGCAAGAATACATCTTTGATTTCATGTTTCATGCGCCCAAAGAATACAACCTTGCATATCTAAAAAAGATAGTCTGTGCGGCCTCTAAATATAGAGACAAATGGAAAATTTTAATTAATTTTATTTCTGACGGCAAAAACAAACAGATTGACAATAATATTGTTCAAATTCTTGTGGATTCCGGACAGAATGAAAAATCATTAATTGCGTTGGGAAACTTGCTTAAAGATGAGGAAGACCAAATTTATTATAAATCTATTTTCGATAAAACAATAGAAATTATTTCATCCCAAAATAATAAATCGAAGGATGATCGTAAATGAAAAAAAACACGGTATATATTGTAATTATATTCAGTCTGCTTCTTATGGTGGTTTCGAATAACGCGGCTTATGCGCAAACAAAAACTAATGAAAAGGCCGCTGTTTCCACAAAATCGGAATTGAATTACGGGGAAATGAACGCCTTAATTGACAAGGTTGTTTATCAAAAATTTAGCGATGTTTTTCAATTTTTAAGAAAATATTGGTTAATAATATGGGTATTTTTTATAACGCGTCCGTTGTTAATTAGAATCATAATAAGCCTTGCGTTTTTTCCCGCATGTTTCGGAATAATCTCAAGCCATGTGATTGGAATATATCAAAACAAGAACAGATGGGAAAAATTTAACGCTCTTATGTTCAGTTATTTTTATAAATCCGGAACTATACGAAGGAGGGAAAGTTATAGGGATGCTCATGCCTTATTATACGATCATAAATGGTCATGGGTAAGTTTTGCCGGGTTGGCGCACAGGTTAGGTAACTATTCCAATAAATCCACCTTGCTCATGTTTGCAATGTCATTTGCCTATATTCCTTTATTTATTATTGGATTTATTGAAATGGCATTTAGAATTTCATTGGGTACTGTCTGGCTGTTGATCTTTAATCTGCTTCACACTTTATTTTTTTTAATAACAAAGCTTATAACTATTGCGTTAATACCGGTTGCAAATATCTTCGACAAAATTTTACGGAAAACGCAGTATTGTCCGCATTGTTATGAGACATTTTATTTGCCTGAATTTGTTTGTCCGTCCTGCGGTAAAGTACATAAGCAGTTGCTTCCCGGAAGATGCGGAGTTTTATTTGTCCGTTGCTCATGTAATAGGGTTTTTTTACCGTGCGCTTCTTTTACGGGGCGTTCCTTCCTCGCTTCAAAATGCCCTAACTCTAATTGTTCAGGAGAACTTCCCGCGGCAAATTCCAAACATTTTTCAATTACGGTAATGGGAGGGAATAATTCGGGCAAGGCGGCGTTTCTTTCGGCATTTTTACATTTATACAAAGCTGTGATTAGACATAAGCGTTTCTTAACCGTTGAAGGACATCCGGGCAATTATTTTAATGAATTAAATGAAATGTATAATTCGGGAAATCCTTCCGATAATAAAGAATCGCGCACTTATAGCATAATTCACAAATACGGAAAAATGAAAACAGACAGTTTGGTGTTATACGACACTCTTGCCAGATTTATAGTAGATGATTCGTATCCGCGCCCGCCTAAATACTTTGGATTTTGTAATGGCATAATTTTAATTATTGACCCGTTAAGCGTTAAGCATGTTCAAAGAGAGTTTAAAGATGAAAAGGGCAAAGAAGCAAGAGACGATCCATTTGATGACACCAACCAAATGATAATTCAATTTATTCAAAAATATAATACGATTCGCGGTTTTCCAGCCGGAACAATGAGCAGTATACCTGTCGCTGTGGTTATAAACAAAGTTGATGTTGATAATGTTAAACGTGAAGTTGGTAGGGACAGAATAAAGGCGTTGTATAGTGCAAATCCGTCGGCATATAAAAATAATTTAAATGAAGCAAGAAATCAAATATGCAGAGAATATCTGGATAAGGTTGGTTTAATAAATGTATTGAATAATATAGACGGAAATTTTTCAAATGTGAGTTTTTTCCCTGTCAGCGCGTTGGGGCATGCGCCTGAAGAAGGCAAGGCTTTTAAGCCGATTGGCGTTATGGAACCGGTTGCGTGGATTGCAAAACAGGGACATTCCCGAATTGCCCACTTGCTTTCAAGTGGCGTAAAATATATTAATAGTAAAAAGGTGATATTATGACAGTACGAAACACGACAAAAACAACATTATCGGTTATAGCGTTAATTATAGGTTTTATTTTCTTTAAAAAATATTACATCGTATTCTTATCAGGAATAATGCAAAAAATTTTTCATATTAATGGGTATGCGCCCATTATCCTTGGAAGACTTTTTCCCAATAGTTATATTGGCGGTTATTATACGGGGCTGTTTTATTTTAGTGTGACAGTAATAGTAGCCACGCTAATGCTCCATGCCGTTTTAGAACAGAAGACGGGACTGACAATTCTTTCTCCTTATATTTCTCCGTTAATCCAAACCGGCATAGTATCAATAGCCTTATGTATTTATAAATTAAACCTGCTTCAACTGTGGGGCATTTTTTATTTTTTTCTATTAATTTGTTTGCATTCAACTTTCAAAAAAATCATTTTAAATTCTGAATCAGTTGGAAGTTACGCCGACCTGAAACTGATAAAAGGATTTGTTCTGACTGTTAAAAACGCCATATCAAAAGCCGTTTCCACAGGCATAACAAATTTTAACAACCCGGTAGATGAAGCGTTCATTCTCTTTACATCAGCTATTGTTTTATTATTGGAACTCATGGTATTAATTTCCTTTATTGTTTATATGTCAACGTATTGGAGAATAATATTTTTATCGCATTTGATAAGTTAAGTTTGAGCGGGAGGCCTCCCTCCTCCCTTTCTTACTTCACTTTCCCCGTTTCAAGATAAGCCGTAGTAAAAACCGCTTCGGGAATAGGAGCGTCATATTTGACAATATCCAGAAAAATTGTCGTTGATGTTCCCGCCCCGACGGTGGATATTTTCGTCTGCATTGGAGTAAGGCGCCCCTGTACGTCTTTATACTCTGCCATTTCCATTACTTTTATCAGCTCACCTTTGCGGTTATACATTTCGCTTTTATATGTCAGGAAGTCTTTCTTTTCCACCCATGATATTGATTTTGAATACTGATAAGAGCTGTCTTTTGGGACGGAT
>Ga0268262_10002289_pt1 | contig 22428 bp, 21 predicted proteins | sample TergutNc150P3_FD_190354 | JGI IMG/M metagenome (GOLD analysis project Ga0268262, IMG submission 190354) | Nasutitermes corniger P3 segment gut microbial community from laboratory colony in Florida, USA - Nc150 P3 (SPAdes) (version 2) | ecosystem: Host-associated > Arthropoda: Insects >...
CTGCCCGGTTTGCAAACATCCTAAGGCTTATTTTCAGATTAAAGCGAGTAATTATTAAAAGATGTATGCCTGAAGAATTTTCCTGGGAAAGGCAGGGCAGCCCGCCCTGTCTTTCCTATAACATAGTCTTTGCTTTTTCAGACATATTTCTAAAAATACATTCATTTGCATCCTCATAAAAATCATAAGTCATAAGATGGACTAATTCTGATGAGTCCACTTTTACCATGAAATCCTGCAAAATTTTATCCGAACAAGATACAATTTTTTGAGACAAATCCATTTCTTAATCTCCTTCTTTTGTCAAAAAATTACCTGTCAAAATCAAGCTGAACAGAATCATTCGAATCGTTTTCAAGATCCTGTCCGCTCTCATGAAGCCACCACGCAACCATATAAGAACCATCATCGAACCCATTTTTCTTGTATACACTGGGTGTCATAAATGACGCTTGTTCCATTTTTTGACCTATTTTATCAAATGAAAGATATGTTAAGAAGCCGCCTTTAATTTTAATTGTTGCGAGAAAACCTGAATCGGTAAACTCTCTTTCGATAACTTCTTCAGGATCGATATCAAAGTCAGAATACTTGATATTAACAGTATTCGTAAAAGTACCGTCTCCCATATGGGTTCTGGCTGACATCCAATCAGCGGCATTTAGTAATTTTTTTAAAGTTTCATAAAACTCATCGTAGGATGATATATAATCTTGAACTGAACCGTCAGGCAAAATAACCCTGGTATGATTATCTGATAAGACATATTCCTTGCTTCCATTAAATCTGAATCTTTTCTTGTAACAGAAACTTTATAATTCTCTTTGTCCAGCCTGAGAAGATAAAAAGACAAATGGAATAAATAATAGAACAAATATTAATATAGTTTTTTTCATAAAACTTCCTCATACAAATAAGATGACAACAAAATCTTCTTCATTTCTCCCACACCCTTAACCAAAACCCTATTCTTATGCCGTCATATTTACCAATCATTTAATCCTTCTTCAAAAACGGTTATTAATATATCATTTCTATTAATGACTACTTGAGCGTTAAAATTAAGATTGTTTAATGAATGAATTGCAAACCAGCGAAAATGATCCAATTCTCCGTTTAATGGTGAATCAATTGTGTCTCTATCTGTAACTTTTTTTAAGTTGGCAGATCCAATTAAAACCCACCTTTGGTTTTTTCCATCGTATCCAAATACATTTTACGCCCAGATAGAGAGCGGGAAAAGGCCTGTTAATGATCGTATTATCGCCCTTATATGTTCACAATATGGCGTGAAAAAAGATTATCTTCTTACCGGTAAAGGTAAAATGTTCAGCGAGGATCTGGCTGATATTCAGCTATATTTAATTGTGGGCTATACTTAATGTTTGTATGGTAAACAATGAAATACTCGCAATAAAAGACAGTATTCTGGAAACTGTTGGTGAAAATTGTGAAAAAATTATCCTCTTTGGTTCATACGCTTATGGAGTTCCCAGAAAAGGCAGTGACTATGATGTCTTTGTTATCCTTAAAGATGGTTCCGAAAAGCCTATATTGGTTTTACAAAATATATACCGTGGTTTAGCCCAGAATCCGAATTATAAGGCAGTTGATGTCCTTGCAAATTATAAAAGCCGTTTTGAAGTAAGAAGTAAATTACCGACTATTGAGAAAACTATTTCCCAAAAAGGAATTGTCCTTTATGACCACGCTTGATTTGGCAAAAGAATGGCTACGGTATGCAATAAGCGACCTTAATACCGCTAAGCATATGTTTGATGAATAAGGTAAAAAACGCCCTTCCAATTCCAGATAACTGCGGCACACAAAACAAAAAAGAGAGCTTCCCGTACGGAAAGCCCTCTTAAAAAAGAAAATCAAACTCCTGCTAGAACTTTATACCAAGACCAAGAACAGGTTTAACTCCCCAGCCAATCACAAATTCAGTTTCGGACTTTGAATAATTGGTATTTGTGCCTGTACCGGTTCCGTCATCAGCTATGTAATTTATCTGATGCCAGCGGAAAAGATCCACAACTATATTTGTGCGGCTAAAAATGTAAATGTTTTCGCTAAAGTGGAATTGGACACCAAGTGAAATTCCGGGACCTATCTGAAGGTCTCTTCGGTTAGCCCATAATCCATCAGTATTTTGCAGAGAAGTAGGCATCCATATATCATCGCTGAAGTAATACAGGTGTCCGCCGACTGTCAGGGGAATCCTGAGGAAATCGCCGTTGTACAGATAAAATACCGGTCCCATAAGGATATTAGCCCCAAACATGGAAATATAATCCGATGACGGATTGGAAAAACCCGCGATTTTTGCTCCATAGAAGAGGTCAGCATCCAGGTTAAAGCCTACCTTTTTGTTAAAATTAAAATTCATGGAAATGCCGATGGCTGTGTTAGCTGTCACCGATTTATCTTCCATATTGTAGCCCGGATTAAACCGGTAAAAATCCTGACCATGTTCAGCGTTGGTCCAATGGACGGGAAAACCAATGCTAATCTCCATATCAAATCTTTCAATTGCCGGGACTTCGGGTGTTGATTCCCCTACGGCTTCACTATTCTGAGCAAAACACACGCCGGCAGCCAGAAACAAAATCATCGGTAAAACAAAAAGTTTCTTCATAATTTTTCTCCTTAAAAAAATTTAGAAAACGCCCCTACAGCAAATTAAAGTTCGCTTGCGCGTTGCTTAAAGCCGTCGATCAGAGTTTTATTCGGGTTGGCTTTGTTTTTCTCAATGTTGGCAAATCCGTTAAGGCAGTTTTTCATGCTTTTTCTGCTGTTATCGTTGGCTTTATTTCTTTCAAGATCGGGAATTGTCAACTCCATACCAGGTTGAATCTTGTCTGGGTTTACTACCACGCCGCGCGAAGCGAGCATGATGACGGGGTAATAAAAACCATCATTGTAGGCGTGTCTTGATATATCCGACAATGTATCGCCCGTTTTTACCTTGTATGTGCCGGCTCCGGTTAAATCGAGTCCGGTGTTAGCATCATACAAATTTATGTACCGCTCATCCATGTCCTTTGGACCGGCTTTGCAGGACACCGTCAGCATTACACAAACAATTAATGCTGTTGTTAAAAGAACTTTCTTCATAGCAATCCTCCTTGCATAATAAAGTTTGAGTTAAAGATATAATTTTTTTTTAATTGTTGCTAAAATGATTATTTGTAACTCGGTAGATTTTTTTGATTATTTAAGAATAATAAACTCACATAGAAAGCGGTGTTAAGCGCTAAAGACTCTATGGCGTTAACGGTTTTGAAGTAATGAGAATAAATAATTACATAATTCGATGGGTCTTAAAAAACGCCTTTGCGTTTCCGGCTTGTAGCAAAAAAGAGACTTAATTTTCTGAGTTAAAAATTATTCAGGCAAACATCTTGCCATCAAGACCCTAGTATCTTCCTTGTCAAATACGGCGATGAATACCAAAGGGTTACAGGCTCATTTTTACGGGTATTTACCTTTAAATAGACATATCCGTTTTTTAGATTCCAGGAAGTTTCGTAGGGACGCATTTCTCTGATTATTCCGTCGCACAGTACGGTGGGACCGTATTTTTCCAGAAGCTCTTTTTGAACGTCTTTGTAGCATTGCATTAATTCATCAAGAGAGAAGGTGTTAAAATAATATGTTCCGCCTTCAAGGCCGTTTTTGGAAAAGTAAACCACCATAAACGCCTGATAGCCGGAAATGATAAGATTGTCGTAGAGCAGCGATTTTAGGCCGTCGACTTCTTCCGTATAAGCCGGTTTTCCCACTTTTGCGGTAAAAACTTCCATTTTTGTACCCCAGGAGAAATCATGGAATACAACCTCAGGTTCTTCAGCGTAAAGCGCCGGAGAGATTAAAATCGTTAAAATTAATAATAGCTTTTTAATGGTATACCCCCATTTCTGTTATTATCGGTAAAATGTGAGCATAGTTAACCTTTATTTTTCCGAAAATTATGCGTTTTGCGGTATCTGCGGAATCGAGGCAAAGCCCTTTTTCAGGTCATCTTCGGTTGGGACTTTGTCGGACATTGTTTTGTTCCTGTACGATATATACGCGGTCATATCAAAATACCCTGTTCCGCTTAACCCGAACAAAATAACTTTTTTCTCGCCTGTTTTCTTGCATTCCAGCGCTTCGTCAATGGCGGCTTTAATCGCGTGGGAAGATTCCGGCGCGGGAAGAATGCCTTCTGCCTTCATAAAACGGACGGCGGCGTCGAAAATATCGGTCTGCACTTCCGCGCGGGCTTCCAAATGGCCGTCTTTGTAGAGTTTTGACAAGGTTGAATTCATGCCGTGATAGCGCAATCCGCCCGCGTGGTTTGCGGACGGGATAAAGCCGTTGCCCAAAGTCATCATTTTGATAAGCGGGGTTGTTTTCGCGGTGTCGCCGAAATCGTAGGCAAAACGGCCGCGCGTAAACGATGGACAGGACGCGGGTTCAACAGCGATAAAACGGGTTTTCGATTTTCCCGCAAGCTTCTCGCCCATGAACGGAGAAATAAGCCCGCCCAGGTTAGAGCCGCCTCCTGCGCAGCCGATGATTATGTCCGGTTTAATGTTGTACTTATCAAGGGCGATTTTTGCTTCCTGCCCGATTACAGTCTGATGAAGCAAAACATGGTTTAATACGCTGCCCAGAACATAGCGGCACTTGTCTGTTTTTACCGCGGTTTCTATCGCTTCGGAGATGGCGCAGCCGAGAGAGCCTGTCGTTTCAGGATCGCTTTCAAGAATTTTTTTACCCGACTCGGTGGTGTTGGAAGGGGAAGGGATAACATTCGCGCCGTAAGTTTCCATTAACGCTTTGCGGTAAGGCTTTTGCTCACTGCTAACCTTTACCATATATACGGTTAATTTTAGATTGTAAAAATCGCAGGCCATCGCCATTGCGGAACCCCATTGCCCCGCGCCTGTTTCCGTTGTAAGAGAGGTAAGCCCCGCCTCTTTCGCGAAATAAGCCTGCGGTCCAGCCGAGTTTAATTTATGGGAACCGGAAGTGTTTGTTCCCTCAAACTTGTAATAAATTTCGGCGGGCGTTCCAAGTTCTTTTTCAAGATAGTACGCGCGGACAAGAGGAGACGGCCTGTACGCCTGATAAAAGTCCAAAAGGTCTTCGGGTATGGGGATAAGCCGTGTGGTTTCGTCCATTTCCTGATCGACTACGCTTTTGCAAAACACAGGTTCAAGGTCTGCGGAAGTTACAGGTTGAAGAGTGCCCGGATGCAGCATGGGCTCCGGTTTTTCCTTCATGTCCGCTCTGAGGTTGTACCAAAACTTCGGCATCTCATCTTCGGAAAGATAAATCCTTGTGGGTATTTTGTGTTTCATATTCGCCTCCTGAAATTTTTTATTTTAAAGTGCCGGCGATGAGACTCGAACTCATACCCCCTTGCGAGGAGGGGATTTTAAGTCCCCAGTGTCTGCCATTCCACCACGCCGGCAAGACAAATTAAGAGTACAATTTTCTGTAATTATTTTCAAGTTGTTTTATAGCCCGCTGAGAACAATCAAACTATCTTAACTGGGCGGCTTTTTTTTGGGCTTCCGGTATTAATTTTTGAAGCTGTCTTATGCGGGTTGTATCGGAAGGGTGCGTGCTTAAAAATTCGGGGGTGCTGCCTCCCATTGCCGCCATTCTTTCCCAGAAAGGAACCGACGCTTCGGGATCATAACCTGCGATTGCCATCAATATAAGCCCGTAATGATCCGCTTCGCTTTCATGTTTGCGGCTGAATGGGAGCGTTCCGAAAAGAGAAGATCCTACGCCGTAAGCTGTCATTAAAAGCGCCTGGCTTTCTTCCGATTGATTTGCAGTGGCTATGGCTACGCTCAGCGCGCCGACCTGCTGCAAAACTCCCGCGCTGACACGCTGCTGCCCGTGGTTAAGCAGGGCATGGGCGACTTCGTGGCCCATTACTGTGGCGAGACCGTCTTCGGTTTTGGTAAGCGGAAGTATACCCGTATATACAACGATTTTTCCTCCGGGCATACACCACGCGTTTATTTCTTTGGAATCGACCAGATGGTATTCCCATTTGTAATCCTTTAAGTAACTGGAATGACCTTCGCTGGCAAGCCATTTTTCCGCAGCCATGCGTATGTTTTCGCCGAGACGCTCTACCATTTTGGCGTCGTCTGTTCCGGTAATAACTTTATTTTCAGTGAGAAATTGGTCGTATTGCTGGAATGCCGAAGCAAAAAGCTCCTTGTTGCCCACAAACGCCATAGTGTTTTTTCCTGTGAGCGGGTTGGTTACGCAGGTAATTAAAAGCGCCGTAGATAAAAGAATAAATAATATTAAAATTTTCTTTTTCATAATAATAGTATATAACACTTTTTATTATAGAAGTCAATTATTTATAAAAAAGATATTACCATTCTCTTGGAGAATAGCCGCCTTTTGGGGCGGTAATGGTATAGTTTTTTCCCGATAGCTCAATAATATAAAAACCGTTCTTCATGGCAAATGTTTTTTCATCGTTATCGAAATTTATTCCTGAAATACCGCCAAAATATTTTCTTTTATCTCCGTGTAAATCCGCGTACCGCCGTACTTTTTTCATTCGTTCTATATGTTCGTTTATGTCTTTGGTTGACGGTCTGGTTATGGTCTTAATAATCATTACCTTATCGCGGCTTTCAAGGGTAATGTCAATTTCAATGTAAATATTATTTTTCTTGTCGTTGATAACGGCGTCTTTGTAGGATTTGTCAAAAACAAAACCCAGTTCGTTGTATTTCCGCGTAAGATTCGGAGAATCTATATTTTTGGCAGGGTCTTCATAAAACCTGTCGAAGCTGTCGATTTGTCCGGGCTGTTCCGCGCTTCCCTTTATTCTTCGGCCGGTTTTTTTGCCTTTTCTCTTCGTTTCATGTTCCGCCTGTTCTTCGATTTCATTCGCTTCCACTCCGGCTTGTTCCGCGCTTTCTTTCATTTGCTGTTCATACAGTTCCGCGCTTTCATTTATCTGCCGGTTTTTTTCTTTCATTCGCTGTTCAAAGCGTCCGGCGCTTTCATTTATCTGCCTGTCTGTTTCGGTAATCATTGCCAGCGCTTTTTCAACAAGCAGTTCTTCCCAGGTTAGGGCAACCGCTTTTTGAGGCGTTTCTTGCGGGGCTTTTTTCTTTTTCTTTTTTGCCGCTGCCATTTTCTACTCTGCCGCCAGCCTGTAAATCGCCTCGGCGTCTTTTTCGTCCAGCTTGCGGTAGTTGCCGATGGGTCCGAAAAGGACAACGCGTTTTGCCATTTCCGGTATCCGGGCGGGATCGATGTTTGCGTCCGCGAACCTTACCGGCATGCCGATAGAACTGAAAAAGTTTTCCATGCGGATTACCCCTTCCAAAGCCGCCTGTTCGTAATCATAGAACGCGCCGTCTACGCCCCAGACCTTCGCCGCAAAACGCGCGAGACGGGGAGTGTTTTCTTTTATGTTATACTTGAACCACGCGGGGAAAATAATTGCCAGCCCCGCGCCGTGGGCAATGTCGAAAAGAGCGGACAGCTCGTGATCAAGGGCGTGGCTTGCCCAGTCGCCTATGCGCCCGGTGTCAAGAAGTCCGTTGTGCGCCAGCGCGCCCGCCCACATGATTTCCGCCCTCGCGTCGTAGTTTTTTTCTCCGCCCGAGAAAATTTTGCGGGCGTTTCTTATGATTGTCCGCATCGCGCCCTCGCAAAGCTCGTCTGTAAGCTCCACATTGGGCTCTTTTGTAAAATAACGTTCCATTATATGGGCAAGCATATCCGTAATTCCGCATGCGGTCTGATACGGAGGCAGGGTATAAGTCAATTCGGGATTCATGATCGAAAAGGCGGGGCGGATACATTGAAAATTCATTCCTCTTTTCCACGGGCCCTCTTCGTTTGTGATTACGCAGCTAATGCTCGATTCGCTTCCTGCGGCGGGAATGGTTACGACAGCGCCGACAGGCAGGGCTTTGTCCGCGGTTTTCTTTCGCTCAAAAAAATCCCACACGTCGCAGTCATTTACCGCTCCCGCGGCGATGGCTTTCGCCGAATCAATCGCCGACCCGCCGCCAACGGCAAGGATCAATTCAAGTTTTTCTTTTTTGGCAAGCTCAATGCCTTTTCTTACCAGCGACAGGCGCGGGTTTGGCAGAACGCCCGTCAATTCCACCCATTCAACCCCGGCTTTTTTCAGGCTGTCCTTTATCCTGTCGATAAGCCCTGAGCGGACAGTTGAGCCGCCCGAATGGTGCAGTAAAACACGCTTTGCGTATTGCGCCGCCTCACTTCCAACGCGCTCTTCCGTCCCCTTGCCGAAAATTATTTTTGTCTTATTGCAATATTCAAAATTTTGCATTTTTTTCCTCTATACTTACTATATCTTTTTTTTATTCAATGGTAAACTATTTTTATGAATACGGGATTTTCTACCAGATTTTGCCGGAAGTGTTTAGCCCTGTCTCTTTCTGTTGAGCAAATGAACCGTTTTGCAAGACTTACAAATCCCAGTTACGACCTTTATGAAAGTTACGGTTTTTCAAAAGGACACCCCATAGGCCTGCATGAAGCCGCCGACCGCATTGTCGGGGATATGGTGCAAAACGGATATTATATTGATTTTGTAGAGACGCTGATCCAGGCGGAATCCAAAGGCTATATGGGCCGAAAATTCGCTTTTAGGGGTTTGGACGATGTTATAGGCGATGTGCTTCAGGCGGGGTACAGCTATGATAATGCCACAGGGCAGTTCTTTGAAGATCAAAACAAGCAGATTACCCGGAATTGGGGGCGGCTTCTGGAAGGCGACGAGCGGCAAATGGCGGTTTTACGGCTGGATGTCGTGGGGAACACAATGCTTGTTAAAAACAACCCAAGGACAATAATTGATAAAGCTTACGGCGATTTACGGGAAATTGTAAATAAAGCGGTAATTTCCAGGCTTGGCAGGCTTTGGACATGGGAAGGAGACGGCGCGCTCGGAGTTTTCATGTTAGGTGATTACAGCTGTTCCGCGATATTCGCGGCGATGGAAATTTTAAACGAAATGTTTGTTTATAATAAAACGGAAAACCCTTTGAATTCGCCCATTAAACTGAGAGTGGCGGCTCATTCCGGCCTTCTTACATATACGGAAAGCGCGACGCAGACCATAAAAGCCGATACGATACGGACGGCAATGATCCTTGAATCGAAAGCAGCCGTTCCCAATTCTATGGTGGTTTCCGAAAGCCTTGCGATGTCGCAGGATCAATCTTTGTTAAATATTTTCAGCGAGCCGAAAGTCGTCCACGGTTCCACCGACAAGTACCGTCTTTATCAGTTTAATCTGGAAAAAAAAGGTCAATAACGGAGCCAGTATGATTTATGTTTTTACAAAAAAAGAAGCGTCTCTTAATACAATCTTTCCCAAGAACGCGAATTTTTTTGATTTTCCGGTGTCGGAACATTCGCCTGATAACGAAGATATAGCCTATATTGATATTTCAGGTTTTCCCGCGGCGGACTTAAAAAAAACGCTGGCTCAGATTAAGAAGGTATGCAAGGATACGCACTGGGGAATAATCGATCCAAAGGGATACGTTAAAGACATAGCCGAATTGTTTTATGAGGGAGCTTGTGATTATTTGGGTCCGGGGCTGTTAAAAAGCTCCAAAGCCCTTGATGTCAAACGCTTTAAGGATGCGCTTCAACTGCATAAAGGAAATGACGCCGCAGGCTCAGGCTCAGGCAGTGAAGCAAACGACAGGCTGTACGAAGGCGGAGGATTATTTAAATCGGGAATAAAACTTCCCGCCGCAAGCGCCTTCCCCGGCTGGAAAAAAATGACCACGGGAAAAACAATGCCCTTCTATCTTTTGTACTGTTCCCTTCAGGGAAAAACCGCGCTTGATTCCCGTCTTGACGATAAAACCCTCAATCAGATTCACAAACGTTTTGTTTCCCTCCTTTCGGAAAAAATGCAGAAAGGAGACGGCTTGCTCTGGATTAACACGGGCAGGGACTGTCTTTTCCTTTTTCCGCCGCGCGCAAAATGCGTTGAAGCGGCAATGAAAGCCTGTATCGGAGTGATAGTTTCCGCCCCGTTGTATGTGTTGGAAACATTCGGCATATCAATTCCGGCGAACTTTATCTTTGCCATACATTACGGTTCCGTAACTTACAAGCCGCCCGGAAAAACAGGCACTATAGTTTCCGACGCCGTAAATTCAATTTTTCACCTGGGCGCGAAAAAATCCGAACCCGGACGGCTTACCATCTCAGGCGAACTTCCCGATGCTTCCGTTCCCGCGGTTTTGGAGGATTTGTTTGTTCCCGCGGGAGAATACGAAGGCAGAAAGATATGGCATACAAAAAAATTCATCTACGCAAAACCGTGGTATTAAATCTCAGATTTATACCGCAGATTTATACCGAGGGCCGCACTTCCTCTTCTTTTTTGATTGTCGCCGCGTAAATACTGTTTAACAGGCCAAGAAAGGCGGAGAGCGAGAACAGAACCTCGATACCCGTAACTTTCCAAATCCAGCCGCCCATGAGCGCGATAAAAATACTGATAATATGGTTTACCGAAATTCCCGTTGAAAGGGTGGCGGTGATTTCTTCCTGATTGGACGATATGCGCTGTACATAGATGTTACTCGCCATGCTAGCTATGGAAATAATCGAGTCCAATACAAAGTTACAACATACGACATAAAATGCGATATTGGGCGGGAACAGCCTGTGAGCGAAACCGTAAAAAATACAGACCACAATTAAGATGAGGGTATCGCCTACCATGACCGCTTTATATCCGACCTTGTCTATGATTTTTCCGATAAGCGGGCCGCATGCCATTCCGAAGACGGCGCAGATCATGTAAAGTATCGACATGATCGAAGGGTCGGCGCCGTATTGCAGAATCAGCACATAAGGCGCGAAGGTAAGAAATATTTGTTTCCGCGAACCGTAAAAAACTTCCAGCATGTAGAATTTATAAAACTTTTTCGCGAAATAAAACCTGCGCCTTTCCGCTTTAAGCGTGGTCTCGCGCAGGGCGGAGGCGACAAGAGCCGCGGTTGTCATCAGCGCGGCGAACACGCCGAAGACAATTTGGTAGCCGAAAATATCTTTTCTGTTATAACCGATTTTTCCGAGAAAGATAAAAAGCACCGTTACAAAGAGAAACCCCGCTATGTTTCCGAATTGGCTTATTGAAGTTGTTAATCCCAAAGACGCGCCTGTTTTTTCTTTTTTCGCCAGGTCCATCGAGATCGTAGTCCGCACAGGCATGATGGTATGTTCGCCCGTGCTGAAAAGAACCATGAAGACTACAACGAAAAACTTTGTCATAAAAAAAGGGCTTGTACTGGAAAAGAGAAGCCCCACGCTTCCCCCCGCCATAATCGCGACGCCGATTTTAAAAACCTTGCTGTCCGCGAATCTGTACATCAGCGCAAGAATAAATATCAGCATAAGGCCGGGAATCTCTCTGAAAAATTCGACGATGCCCCTTTCAAAAGGAGTAACATGAACTATCTCCGCAAGGTAGTTGTCCTGAATTCCCCTGTAAAGTCCGTAAGATACCCCGAAAAGAATGAGTACGCTTAAAAAACGTCCAACCTTAGCGTCGGGGCGGTAAGTGCTGTCGATAAAACGAGGCCGGAATCTTTTTTTCGCGTTGCTTTCTGTTGTCATAAACCAATTTAACATAAATTACAATAATGTTTCAAGTTCTTGCTTGATAAGCTTCGCAGTTTCCGCCTCGCTGTTGCCCGCTTCTATCCACTTTACGCCCGGAATTCCCGCGAAAAAAGTTATCTGCCTTTTCGCGTAACGTCTGCTGTTCTGCGCGACAAGCGCCTGTACCCCCTCGATGTCCCGCGAAAGCCGCCACTTTCCCGGTTCTTCTTCGTCTTCGACAAAGAACTCGCGGTAGCCGATGGCGCGAAGGCCGGGATCATTGGGCGTGTAGCCCGCTTCGTACAAAGAACGCACTTCTTCGGCAAGCCCCTGCCTGAACATGTCCGCACAACGCCGATTTATGCGGCGGTAAAGTTCTTCGCGGGGGCGCGAAAGACCGATAATAATAAAATTGAAATCGGGGCGCGCTTTTGGAGCGTTTGCAAACGAGTTTACTTCAAATGAAGAGAGCGGTTGTCCGCAGGAGCGCCACACTTCCAAGGCGCGCAGAAGGCGGTATTCGTCGTTAATGTGGATGCGCCCCGCGCTTACGGGATCCGCCGCGGCAAGTTCCGCCATAATGGCGCTTGCCCCCTTCTCCTGTAATTCCTTTCTAAGGGCGGCGCGGATTTCCGCATTGGAAGGAGGAGCCTCGCTTAATCCCATGATAAAGTTTTTTAGATAGAAACCCGTCCCACCCGACACCACTGGCAATTTCCCTCTGCTTGCTATTTCTTCGCAAGCCTCGTTTGCAAGGCGGACAAAATCGCCCGTGTTAAACTGCTGCGCGGGGCTTAGGATACCGATTAAATGGTGGGGCAGGCGCTCCCTCTCTTCCGTCGAGGGCTTTGCCGTCCCTATATCCATTCCCTTGTAAACCTGCATGGAGTCCGCCGAAACAACTTCTGCGGACGTAAAATCCGCCTTAACGCCTGAGGAATTAAAAAGTTCAAGGAGTATGCCGGTCTTGCCCGAAGCGGTCGGTCCAAAGAGAATAAGGACAGGACTATTCTTCTTCAATCCTGAATTCAACTTCCTGGGTAAATATCTGGCGGGCGGCGAGAGAAACAACTTTGCCGTCGTTATCTTCGATTTCCGGGTCTTTCAGCATGGAAAGCTGATAGCTTCTGCGCGAAGCGGCGGTGGTAATCTCGTACATATTCCCATCGTATTCGATGAGGTTCTTTAAAGGAAATATCATAGGGTACAGTATAGTAAATTTGATAAACAATGTCGAGTGCTAAAGGCTTACTCCGTATAAAAAAGTATCCTCAAGGTACTCCGCAAGCCCCTCGTCGGCGATGGAGCCGTAGACCAAGTCCGCCGCTTCTTGAATTTTTACCCTTGCGTTTTCGGGGACGGCGAAAAAACCCGCCGCGCCGGCCATCGGCAAATCGTTTTCTTCATCTCCAAAGGCGATAACTTCTTCCGGTTTTAGCCCTCTGTACTCCATGGCGATTTTCAGCCCTTCGCCCTTTGATACGCCTTTATTTAATATTTCCAAAAATGTGGGAAAACTGCGCATTACGCTTATCCTGCCGCCAAAACGCTCGTTTATTCTTTTCCGTATTTCATCATGAAGAGAAGGATCCGCGATATACATGCCCTTGATACACCCTTCCAAATCCGGCAGGGCGGCTATGCTTTTCAGGTCTTTTATGACAGGCTCTATGCCCGTATGATCTTTGTACAACTGCGCTTCCGGACCGAATTTTTCTATTAACAGTTGTTCCCACTGTTGGTTATTGCCGTGTTTTCCGGTATCCGGCGAAATGCCCGCCGGCAGATAAACTTGAAAATGAATCCCCAAATCTCTGGCAATATCAGTTCCAAAGTCCACGACATCTTTACCGATAAAATTGGTATACAGTATTTTCCCGGAAGGCATCTCCACAATCTCGGCTCCGTTAAAATACACCATGGGGCCTTCCGCTCCCATAGGTATTCTAAAACGCTCGGAAGCCTCGACCGACCTGCCCGTGGCGATTATTATTTCCATCCCATTGGAAATTAAATTTTTTATGCACGATTGTGTGCGCTCGCCGAGCGTCGTATTCGGAAGAAGGATAGTCCCGTCCAAATCAATGGCAAGCGCTTTTATTTTTTTAGGATCAAATTTTCTCATTAGGTTAGTATAGCAATCTGGCCGTTTAAAATACAGTGATTTTTCTAATAAATCTCAAAATCAAAGATTTTAATTGTAGACGCCCCGATGTTGCCCGCGCCGTCGTTAACGTTTCTTTCAATTATAAATTCATTTAAGTTATTTTTATTATATTTGACTTTCGTATTATTCCAATCAGGCTGGCGTAATTTGTCAAAAGAAATATCAATATTGCTGACTTTATCTTTTGTATTTGATATTGATGATATATGAAAGGCGTAATTTTTAACATCGCTTGTAACAAACCTGATATTCCATTTTTTTCCGTCGCCCAACACCTTAAAACGCACCCCGTTGGCTTTTCTAAGTTTTTGGATGGCGTCTGTATCAGCCATTAAGGCGGAGCCCGCAAAGTTGTTACCTCCGGTTCCCTTTCCCCGTAGATTAACATCTATAGTTAAAACTTCCCTTTCTATGCCGCCAATTGTTTCTTTGGCAATAGTGAAATTTGACATTGAACTGCTGTCTTTATATACAGCCCATCCCGCGGTTGGCGAGATAATTTCATCAGGTTTTAATACAGAACCGGCCGATGCCGCCGTATCCGGCCCGGAGGCAGTTACAAGTTCAGCCGAAGGAGCGTTCGCAGTCTGATAAATTTCAAAATCAAAAACTTTAAGCGTAGCCGCTCCTGTGCCGCCGCCCGTATAATCGTTTTTTTCAAAATTAAGTTCTGTTATATTATTCTTATTAAATTTTTTGGGATATTTTACATATTCAGGTTGAGTTAATTTGCTGAAAGGAACATCAAAACTGCCGACCTCTCCTTTTTTAGTTAATATTATTAGTCTATAATAAGCGCCGTCAACACTGGCAACATCACTTGTTGAAAAACGGACGCTCCATTTTTTTCCGTCGCCTACTGCCTTAAAACGCACCCCACCGGCATTTTTAAGTTTTTGAACGACATCTGTATTATGCGTCGAAGCGCCTGCATTTTTTGAACTTCCCCCAGCAAGATTAATATCTATAGTCAAAACTTCTCTTTCTATGCCGTCAATTGTTTCTCGTGCAATATTGCAGCTTGACTTGGAAGATCCGTCCCTTGTTGGCTCCCATTTTACAGCTTGTGATATAACAGCAAAATCAGGATTTGATATGGAACTTGCCGGCGCTGCCGTATCCGGCCCGGAGGGAGTTACAAGTTCAGTCGAAGGAGCGTTCGCACTCTGATAAAGCTCAAAATCAAAGACTTTAATTGTAGACGTTCCGGTGCCGCTTATTTCATGGTTTGATTCAATGTTCATAAATTGTATGTTGTTTTTATTAAATCTGATTTTCCTTTGAGCCCAATCAGGTTGATTCAATTTGTTGAAAGGAATATCAATAGCGCTGACTTTCCCTTTTTTTGTTGGTATTGTTAACCCATGGTAAGCGCCGTCAGTAACATTGCTTGCCGCAAAATAAATCCTCCATTTTTTCCCGTCGCCCAATACCTTAAAACGAACACCGTCGGCATTTTTGATTTTTGAAATAAAATTCATATTTGTCGTATCAGCGCCTGTCCCGGCGCCTGCCCACCCCTGAGTTCCCGGGCCAAGATGGGCATTTATAGTTAAAACTTCCTTTTCTATGCCGTCAATTTTTTCTACGGCAATACTATTATTTGCCTTGGACGTTTTATCGGTATATGCAACCCATTCAATTGACGAAATAACAGATACGCCGGGATTTGACAAACTTGCCGGTGTTGCCGAAGAATTGTCCGCAGTTTGAACGGCAACAACAGGCTTGTCAATCTTGAAAGACGAAACTTGAGAAAAAGAGGCAACGCCTTCATAAAGAGAAGGAAAAACAGGCTTTACATGCCAGTACCATGTTCCCGCTCCCATATTCGATTCAACATAAGAAGCAACGGCAGTCTGCCTTGTTATTGACGGGTATATTATATCAGGCGTAAGACCTGCCTCAAGAATATAATAAGATGCTCCTTCCACAGGCTGCCATTCAAAACGGATCGGCATATTTTCCCGGTAGCCTGTGCTGTCTTTAAGCGGGCTTTTAGGAGCGGACATTGACGCGTCTATAACTGTAAACTGCCCCGAACTCAAGACGGTATTCTGATACGACAGCCGCCAATACCAGGTTCCCGCGCCAAGAGCGACATTGGAAAAATCAATACCTTCGGCTGTTTGTACAATGCGCGAAAAGTTGGGTCCTGAGGCAATGTCCAAACGCAGAGGTTGTTTTGGATCAATGTTTATAGCATTCCACACGAAACGGATATTTAACGGTTCGGCGCTGTCTTTAATAAAGCGCGCGTTTGGACGGGGCAGAGTAACAACAGCCGCCGGAGCCGCCATCTCAACGCCCTTGGTGTCTAAGATCAGTGCTTCACCAGCTTCCATAGAACGGCTTTGTCCGTCTTCTTCTTTAATGATCACGCTTCCTTTGTTCACTTGCAGCGTCATGCCGCTTTCCCCCGCGGACGCGCTCAGCGTCGCTCCGGCGGCAGGCGCGATTACGCGACCTTTAACGCTAAGCGCTACGCCAGTGGCGCCGCCGCTGTCAGCGGCATCGGAACCGGTGATGCTCAAACTCCCTGAACTCATATCGATTACAACCCGGTTTTCGCCGTCGGAAGAAGTGCGTATGCGTATTAGGGAATTTTCGTTTATATCAATAATGCCGTCGTTAATATTCAAGGTTGCTGCGGAATATTCCGCCACGCGGATAAGGTCGCCTAGGTACACGGGCGAATCAACGGTTAGGCGGTCCCACAGCACGCGATCCGAGAAACGGCGCTGTACATTGTTGTATTTAACGGTAACGGCCCCCATCGGTTTTTTGTTTTGGGACGCGATTGATTGGAACAGATCAAGCCTGAACAGATTTAAGCTGAACGCCGCGCCGGAGACGCAAAAAACAACTACAAGTACATCGGCAATCCGGCTGCGCCGTTCAGGTTTTTGCGGCGGATTGACGTTTGAGTTGTTTTCAGCGTTCATTTTTTCTCACTGCCTATTTTGTACTTCTTTTCTTCTGAGTCAAGATCAACATTGGAAAGTTCCGGCGCTTCAACGCCCAATAGTTTACGGACTTCCGCAAGAGTGCGCGGCCCTCCTTTTGCCTCGACAAAAGTAACGACGGCAAACAAACGTACGGGCTTTGCTTTTCCTTTTACAGTTACAGGCGGCATTTCTTCCGTAATAAGGCTGTCCCCGATTAGATTAAAAGTATCCTCGGTTATAAGAATGTCGGTCGCAAGCGGTTTGGTAAGCGCTTCAACGCGGGAAGCGAGATTTACAGGATCGCCTATTACCGTATACTCCATGCGAAGCTCGCTTCCGATTTGTCCCGCGGTAACAATTCCCGTATTAATACCGCAGCCGATTCTGATGGGCGGGTTGCCCGGATCATTTGCCGCGCGATCCTTGTTTAACGCTATCAGAGCATGGCGCATCATAATAGCCGCCTTGACGCAGTTAAACGCGTCTTTTCTTGGACTGCCCGCGGTGTAAGCCGTGCCCCAATGCGCCATTACCGCGTCCCCGATGAATTTGTCTACAGCGCCGCCTGTTTTTTCCACGCACTCGACCATGCTTGTAAGGTAGTTGTTAAGCCAGAAAACGATTTTATCCGAAGCTTTGTCCCCGAACGCTTTTGTAAAATTCTCGGAAAGAGCGGTAAAGCCACGAATATCCGAAAAAAAGATCGTGGCGTGCTTTGGAAGGCCGCCCGGTTTTATTTCGCCGCGCATGGCTCTTACCGCTATTTCGCGGTTTGTAAATCTGCCGAATATTTGCAGGGCGCCTGACATTTTATGGAAGCTTGAGCCTAACAATCCGATTTCATCATGCCCTTTAAGATGAAACTGTTGTTCAAATTTTCCGCCTTCGATGCTTCTTGCCGCGGTAGCCAATGTTTTAAGCGGTATCGAAATTGTTTTTGAAAAGAACCAGATAAACATTACAGAGATAAACAAAACCGCGGCTGTCAGGTAGATGTTGCGCCGCGTAGTGGCTGTGATGCCTTCAAAAACTTTATCGTGCTCTATGCCTGTTATAACGATACAGCCGCCGTATGCAAGTTTGGTAAACGCCGTATAATACTGCGGCACAGAAGATGTTTTTGAAGAGTTCGGTTCAAACGGCGCTTCAAAATTAAAATAGGCGTTTATAAGCTGTTGTTTGTTGCGATCGGGAGATTCTTGTATCTCGCGGATAAAATCAAAGTCCGCCGCATTAAAGCCGTCCAACAAAAGCGAGGAATCGGAATGTATTAACAAATCGCATTTGTCATTAATCAGAAAGGACTGGTTTGTCCCGGAGCCAAAACTGTCAACCAGTTTTTCAGAAGCGATTAGGACACAGCCCGCCCCGCTTTGCCCGCCCGCCATTTGATACGGAAAAAACAAGGCAAGAACCGGCCTTGTAAAAACGGGGGCGGCGTTTAAAAGCGCCGTCTCTCCCTGCGCGGCGCGCGACAGGAAAATTTCATTGTCATTAAAATAGGTTTCCGCAAGGGACTGGTCTATATCGCGGGAAAGAAAGTAATCTTTGTTGACCAAAACATGGTGCGCCCCTTTGAGCGTATAGGTAAACGCCGCGGCGCGGGGGTTTTGGGCAAAGAAGAAATCCGCCGCCGCTTGCAGAACCGAATCCTGTATCGTAATGGACGCCCCCCTTTGCGCCGCAGATTGCTGCGAACTCAATGCATTTATTGTGTACATAAGCTGACCGGAAGCGGCGCGCATATTTGACAGCATTTCCTCGGCTTCTTCGGCGGCCCTTCTGTTCGCTTCGAAGTTGTTTTCTTCGGCGGCGATTTTTAAATCCTCGCGCATCATCCATGAAACAAGGGCTGTAATTGAGCCCAAAGAAAGGACGACTATAATAGAGATAATAATTATCAGCTTGTTCCCGATTGAGAACCGTACTTTTTCATTTTGATTTTCTATCATTTTAATATATTAATAATATACCGTTGTTGCTTTTATTTTGTCAATAAAATAGTTAAAAATATAAGCCGCCGCTCTCCACTTGTTATATAAGCGGCCTTCATTCATAATAAGCCAAGGATGAAAATAATATGAGTAAAATAATTACATTCGGCGAAATAATGCTGCGTCTCGCGCCTGAAGGCTATTATCGTTTTGTTCAGGCAAATACTTACGGCGCTACTTACGGCGGCGGCGAGGCGAATGCCGCCGTTTCTCTGGCGGGTTTCGGCATGGACGCCGCTTTTGTTACAAAACTTCCCAAGCACGAGATAGGGCAGGCGGCTGTAAATAAACTGCGCGAATTCGGGGTAGACACTTCCCTTATCGTCCGGGGCGGAAACAGGGTAGGGATATATTTTCTGGAGAAGGGAGCTTCCCAGCGTCCGTCCAAAGTAATTTACGACCGCGCCAATTCCGCCATTGCCACAGCCGCCGAAAGCGATTTTGACTGGGACAAAATTTTTCAGGGCGCCGCCTGGTTTCATTTTACGGGAATTACCCCGGCGCTTTCCGACAGCGCGGCGGCGATATGTCTTGCGGCGTGCAAAGCGGCGCGCTCAAAAAAAATGACAGTCTCCTGCGATCTTAATTACCGCGCGAATCTTTGGTCGCGGGAGAAGGCGGCGGAAGTTATGGGCAGGCTTATGGAGTATGTCGATATTTGTATCGCTAACGAAGAAGACGCCGCCGATGTTTTCGGCATACGCGCAAGCGGCAGCGACGTAACATCGGGCAAAATCAATCATGACGGTTATAAGGAAGTCGCCTCCGCCCTTATCAAAAAATTTAATTTTAAGCAGACTGCGATTACTTTGCGCGAATCAATTTCCGCGAACGACAACAACTGGGCGGCTTTGCTCTGTATCGGAAATGATTTTTATTTTTCAAAAAAGTATGCGGTTCATATAGTGGACAGGGTTGGCGGCGGCGACAGTTTCAGCGCGGGATTAATCTACGCTGGCCTTCAGGGAATGCCGCCCCAGGAAGGACTTGAATTTGCCGTTGCCGCAAGCTGTCTTAAACACACGATAGAAGGTGATCTCAACATGGTTTCCGTAGACGAAGTAAAAAAACTTGCCGGAGGCAACGCGTCGGGCAGGGTACAGCGGTAAGAGGGCGGCGAGTTGACCTTTGTAAAGAAACAAGATAGAGTTGCAATAAGTTTGATAGGTAAGCCCGGATGGTGGAATTGGTAGACACGCTAGTTTCAGGTACTAGTGCCTTCACCGGCATGGAAGTTCGAGTCTTCTTCCGGGCAGCAGAATAAAGCACCGCGAAGCGGTGTAATTAGTCTTATGCCGCCCGCTGAGAGCACCAATGATGCCGCAGTCCCCAAAAAAAGCAAGGACACCTTTAGGTGTCCGACAGTGCGAGCGAGAATAAAGCACCGCGAAGCGGTGTAATTAGTCTTATGCCGCCCGCTGAGAGCACCAATGATGCCGCAGTCCCCCAAAAAAGCAAGGACACCTTTAGGTGTCCGCCAGTGCGAGCGAGAATAAAGCACCGCAAAACAATCCGATATAAATTTGCTCTTTCCGCTTATCCCCTGTATAATACCTAAAGAGGGTAACCATGAAAAAGATATTAATTTCCGTCTTAATGTTGTTAACTGTACTTTTTATTTCTTGCAAAAGTGAAAAACAGCCGTCATTGGACGATGATTTTATAACGCCGGAATTTAAAGATGATCCAATACCATCAGATGATATATCTGCGGTTGAACTTGTGGCAAAAATAAGAATAGGCTGGAATTTGGGAAATACCCTTGACGCTGATCCTGATGAAACATCATGGGGAAATCCGAAGACTAAAAAGACGAATATTGACGCGATAAAAGCCGCCGGATTTAACGCCGTAAGAATTCCGGTTTCGTGGAGCCATCATGTTGATAAAGACTATAAAATCAATTCCGCTTTTATGAACAGGGTTAAAGAAATTGTCGGTTATGCTTCAGATAACAATATGTACATTTTGCTTAATACCCATCATGACGAAGGAATATTTAAATTCCAGGATAAAGACATGGATAAATCAAAAGCCGCTTTTAAAAAAATCTGGGAGCAAATTGCGGATAATTTTAAAGACGAAAATTTAAGATTAATATTTGAAGGGCTTAATGAACCGCGTACAAAAGGCAGTTCGGCGGAATGGAACGGAGGAACAGCGGAAGAAAGAGCCAATATAAATACACTGGAACAAATTTTTGTCGATGTAGTGCGGGCAAGCGGCGGTAAAAACGCAAAACGTGTTTTGTTAATATCGACTTATGCCGCGTCGGCGGAGCAATCCGCAATGGATGGCGTTAAAATCCCCAATGATCCTTCAAATTCCGTTAAAAAAATTATTGTTTCTATTCACGCTTATTCGCCGTATAATTTCGCATTGAATGAGGGAAGCGGAAAAGTTGATAAATGGAGCAAGGATAACCCTAGTGATAGAAGCGGCGTTGAAACTCCGCTTAATCGCGCTTACCTTACATTTGTGAGCTATGGAGTACCCGTAATAATGGGAGAGTTTGGCGCGTTAAACAGAAACAATGAAATCGCGAGGGCTGAATGGGCGCAATATTATGTTAGTTACGCAAAATCAGTAGGAATACCTTGCTTCTGGTGGGACGACGGCGGTAACTTCAAACTGCTTAACAGGGGAAATAATACATTTTATTTTCCAAAAATCAAAAACGCGCTGATTAAAGGTTCGATTAGCAACTAGCTGATTGCCGTTTCCAGCGCGGTTTCCATCATGCGGGTAAAAGTGGTCTGCCGCTCCTCCTGTGTGGTAGCTTCGCCTGTAATAAGGCTGTCTGAGACCGTCACAATGCAAAGGGCTTCGCGCTCGTATTTGGCGGCAAGGGTATAAAGCTCGGCGCATTCCATCTCTACGGCAAGGCAGCCGAATTTTGCCCATAATTTCCAATCGTCCGGGTTTTCGCTGTAAAACAGGTCGGAAGAAAGAATAGGACCTACTTTTGGCTGCCAGCCCTTGGAAACGGCAATTTCCCACGCTTTTTTCAGCAGGGGAAAAGAGGCGGTGGGGGCGTAGTTTCTGTGCCCAAAACGGACATTATTCGCGTTAGAGTCGGTACAGGCGGACATGGCAAGCACCATGTCCCGCAGGCGCACGTCCTTATTGATGGACCCAGCGGTTCCGATACGGATCGCCCTTTTTACCCCGTATTCCTTAAATAATTCGTTGACATATATCGAAATTGAGGGAATTCCCATTCCCGTACCCTGTACCGACACCCTTTTTCCGTTAAAAGTGCCCGTATACCCCAAAATATTGCGAACATTTGTGTACTGAACCGCGTCTTTTAAGAAATTTTCGGCTACAAACTTGGCTCTCAGGGGGTCGCCGGGAAGCAGTACGGCTTCGGCAATTTCTCCGCTTTTGGCGGCTATATGTGTTGACATAATCTTTCCTTTTTTAAGCTTGTTTTGGCTATAATAATATATAAAAATGAATAAAAATGTCAATTTACCGGTACAACCTATTGACAAAGTTGCCCTTTTTTTGTAATTTTTCTAAAATGCGTAAATTCGCAGTAGTGTCCCCAAAACCACCCGGTCTTGGGACATTGCCCTTATAGCTCAGTTGGCAGAGCACATCCATGGTAAGGATGAGGTCATCAGTTCGATTCTGATTGAGGGCTCGTCCGGTGCCAAAGGATTTT
>Ga0268262_10002290_pt1 | contig 22419 bp, 14 predicted proteins | sample TergutNc150P3_FD_190354 | JGI IMG/M metagenome (GOLD analysis project Ga0268262, IMG submission 190354) | Nasutitermes corniger P3 segment gut microbial community from laboratory colony in Florida, USA - Nc150 P3 (SPAdes) (version 2) | ecosystem: Host-associated > Arthropoda: Insects >...
GGATACGCGCTCCCATTCGCCGCTCGGTTAACCCCGAAAGGTACTCGCAGGCTCCCGAATAATCGTTTGATTTTACGCAGTCGGAAACTTTAAGCGCCAGATCGTCAACCTTTAGATCATGATAGAAGATATAAACGACGCGCTCTATTGATATCGCTATAACCGCGATAGAAAATAAAAGCAGGGGCCACATGATGACGCCGCCAAGTTTAAAAAGCTCCAGTACCGAAAAAGTCGAAGTTTCCATTTGCCTACCTCACTTATTTTTTGTTAAAATATATTCCCTAGATAATAATTCTACAATATTTTCCCATTCGTATGCCATATATATCCAATAAAGCGCTTCTTCCCAATCGCGCAGTAAAGTGCCCGAATTCCGTATAATTCGCAGTTCTTCGGGAAATTTACGCTCCGTGTAACCTGTGTTCCAGCGTATATTCTCGGCGTTTTTAAAAACGTCCCCGTCCTGAATCCACCCGTCCGGTCTTTTTTCCTTTGAAACCATCTCGGGAAAAAGAACAGGCTGCCAGTATTCTTCAAATTGCTCGACCGTCTGTCCTTTCGCAAGGCTAAGGGACGCCATCCATTCTGTAACGGCGATTATGCGCTCGCGTCTGTTGCGTAATGCAGATAACGCCTCGTTTCCTGTTAAACGGGTATCGTATCTTTGGATACGCCCTTTTGTAACCTGTACAGACTCAATTTCTTCGATTTTAAAAACTGCCGTATCTCCCAATTTAAGGTTGCCTGTTCCCATTAATTCCAATGAGTACTCATTCCAGCCGTGCGTGTTTCCGGCAAGGAATTCAAGTTCCGTAAGGGAAAAAGCGCCTTTTTCATCAGGATATGATCCCCATAGCTTTAACATGGGAAATTCTTCGATTGTAATAGTTATTAATTTTTCTTTGCTTTTGTTTTCAACAACTGATATTTTTATTTCCGGTTTTTGTTTATTGTTTTTGCTAGATGTTGAATAAGCGGAAATAGTTTTAAATTTAAAGGCAGAGCCGTCAAGCGCCTGCCCGGTTTTTTCTACAAGAGAGACGCAGTTGAATATAAAAAATGTTAAAATAACTAAAATAAAAATTTTTATAACTTTCATATTCTGCCTTTAATAACTGATTTTAATTCCAAACGACGGTATTGGAATAGGTATATCATAGCTTGCCGAAAAACTGCCTTCGTTCATTTCGCCTGTATACTGGTTAAAACTTGTATTCCCTTGAGGAGTATACAATAATCCTAAAACATTTTCTATCGCAAAATAAAATTCATATCTTGTCCTTCCTGTTTTATTTCCTCCAAAGAATGAAACTTTTATATCCATAGACAGCGACGGGGTAGTACGGTTATTTTCGTCAAAAACAGAATTCCAAAAGAATTCTTCTATAAAATAACTTTTTCCTCCGTTATAAACTAACACAGGATGGCTTGTAGGTCCGTCTTTATCTCTTTTTGGAAAAAGTCCGCCCGACGCTATTCCAAGACGCGTATAAAAATTCATTTTTTGCGTAGGTTTAACATTTAATATCAAATTAAGATTATGAAACCTGTGGTATGACGGAAAGTACCAGTCGTCGCCGCGGTTTCCGCCAGATCTTACCATTCCGCCTATTTTGCCGTTCGGTTCCCGGTACTTTGCCCAGTTATATGAGTAAGAAAGCCAGCCGTCCCAGAAACGGCTTTGTATTTTTTGCAGCATAACATCTACGCCCCATATTATTCCTTCGCCGTTAAAATAAGGATCAACCTTAACCGTATCATTTCCCGGATCTATTAAAACATACATTCTGTCAAAAACTTTTTTGTAATAACCTTCGATATTTAAAATTAACGATTCGGGGAATTCAAACTTAATGCCGAAAATGGATGTCCAGCTTCTGTTGGGTTTTATCGTGTCAAGATTATATTTTTTCTCAGCGTCAAAAACGTTGCTATCTATAGATGAAAACAATCCGGTACCGGCGGATATGTCAATTGAGTTGAATATCCCTTTGCTGCGTAAAATATTAAAATCAAGATTTAGCCGCGGATTAAATACAGGATCGCTTTGTAATGTAAAACCCTCTCCCAATAACATAAAATGATCCATGCGGACGCCCAATTCCGCGCCGAAACGATTTCCGTCTGTATTGAATTCTCCGAGCAGATAACCGGAGGTCGTCATAAGTTTATTTTGCGAATTAGGCTTTTCAGCCATTTGCACTTCAACTGGTATGTTTCCCGGATTACGACCAAAGAAATCTATAATATTATTTATTATTGTTTCATCTGTAATTTTATCGAATGGAATGATACGGGATGAATGTTGGTCGCCTTTTGATTCTGAAATGGAAAATAATTCCTGCGCTCCAATGGCGGTAAGAAAATTGTTTGATAATTTCCAGTCATAATCAATGCGTCCCTGTACATTGTATTTCGTATCAGTTTGAACCATGTGCATTTCACTGTAATATTGGTATTTTTCAGTATCCATACCTTTTGACGACAGGAAAAATTTAATATTTGAATCAAAATCATCAGTGAAATATTTATTGTGAATTTTGTTTTCCATTACTCCGTCCATGTCCGAATCTTCATATCCTGCGCCGGCGGTAAATTTTAACAGCATATCGTTGCGTGGATTCCATGATAAAGACGACGTTAAAAAAGTTTGATAATTAACATAATCAACGTCAATGTTAGTATCGCTGTTTAATTTTTCCGTTCTGTCTTCGTTTAAATATAATACGCCGCCTCCGTCCATTCCGAAAAAGCCCGTAGCGGATATAACCAAATTATCCGTAAATCGGTAATTCCCGCTGATTGTTCCCGCTCTGATGAACGGCGCCGTTCGTATATAATTAATTACTTCCAATTCAGGAATGAAATGTGAAAGTTCTTTCGCGCCCCAAATTACAGGATCATAATATGTTACGCGCCCCATAAAAAGAACGCCGCCCTTTCCGCTCAAGGGAACAGAAAGATTAAAATTGGCGGCGCTTGTATTTACGCCGAGCTCGAATTCAGTCTCGGTAGGGGAGGGTTCTTTGGAAGTTATCTCAAGCAGTCCTGAAATTGTGTGTCCGTAACGGGAAGAAAATACGCCGTGGGATAACTGTGCGCTTTTAACCATGCGCGGATCAAAAATGGAAAAGCCTCCTCCCCAAAAGTACGGACTGTTTATATAGAAACCGTCTAAGGATGCCATCATGTCGCCGGGCTGTCCGCCGCGGATACTGGGCGCCGCGTTGAAAAGCCCCGAATAGCCGACACCGGGAAGAAGTTTTATAGTGCTCATTACATCTTCGATAATTCCTATTTCCGCGGTTTGGGCTATTTCTTTTTCGCTTACGGCGACGCTTCTGCCCGTTTTTGATTCGCTTGTTCCGGGTTTCGACGCCTCAACTACAAGCTCTCGCCCCTGTAAAAAGCCGGAAAGACGCAAATAGACTGTAAATGAATTGCCCGTAACAGGAATTGTTATAGTGCCTGTTTCATAACCGGGATATGCCGCGTAAAGCAAAATCTGCTTGTCGTCGGGGACTTGAACTTTGGCCTTTCCGTTCCTATCGCATATATACTCGTTTCCGCCTCTTGTGCGTACGGACGCGCCTTCGAGCGGAAAATCCAAATCTTCGTCAATTACAGTTACGGTAATATCGCGGCAGAATAAAGGAAAAACACAGAGAAAAAATATGATTAATAGAATATATTTATTTTTCATTTATATTAATGTAACATAAAACAATATAAAAAATGCACTTTTTTGATCATTTTTTAAAAAGATTTTATAGTTATTATTTTATTTCTCCCGTTAAAATAACGTCTAATTCATGAATTATCTCTGTAAGTTCTTCCGCGGAAGAAGACGCCTTTCTTGTTGATTGAATAAAATTTGTCAGTCCCTTTGAAATATCAGTTATTGCCACATTGATTTGCTCCGTTGATTTTAACTGCTTCTGGGTTGATAACGTGATTGTTTGCGCCTGATTAGCCGTTATTTCAGCCCCAGAGCGGATTTCGCGGAAAATATCGTCAAGCTCTTTGATAAGGTTATTGCCTTCCCTTATTTTATCCGTGCTTTCTTCGCTGGAAATTATCAACGATGATGAAGAATTTTGAATTTCCTCAACTTGCTCTTTGATTTGCATGGTAAGGGAAGCGATGTCGTCCGCAAGGCGGTTTACTTCATTTGCAACAACGGCAAAACGTTTGCCGTTTTCCCCCGCGCTTGCGGCTTCCAGACCAGCGTTAAATGCTATAACTTTTGTTTGATCCGTTATTGTATTGATATTCTTTACAATGTCGCGTATTTTTAATATCTTGTTTCCAAGGTTTATAATGCTTGCAATTACGCTGTCGTTCTTTTTCTTAATATCTTCAAGCTGGTTAATATTGTGCTCCAGAACGGAAAATCCGTGAATAACGTCGGTTTCCATTTTGCTGGCAATATTCGATACGTTTGATGTTTTTTCGGAAATATCCCCCGCTATTTGAGTGTTTTCTTTAATTGTGGTTTCAATCTCATGAATACTTGCCGCCTGATTGTTGGCGTTAATAAAAATTTCCTTTGAAGAAAGGAATATATCATCAGTGGAACCCTTAATAATTTTGGCGATTGAGCGGGTTTGTTCCACTGTCGCCAGAGCGGCATCGGCGGCTTTAGCCTGAGATTCTATCATGTTTTTGAATAATTTTAGATGGCGTTTACTTGAAAGTCCGGCGGTAAAGCCTGCGACGATCATCGCAAGGACGCGCAATGATTCGTTATACAAAGGAAAACTGAGGGGTATTACTTTGTTGTTAAGCGAAAAGAAATAGGGTAAGTCAATAAAACGCCCGTTAGCGATAATGACAATCAAATAACAGATACTTGAGAAAATACCGGAAAAATACGCGCAGGGAACGCTGTGCCTGAAAGAGCCAGCCATAATAAGCACTATGTAAAAAAGAGCCTGCACCGAAAGAAAAGTTATAGGAGGGGATATTTCAGGATATGTACAGCCCGTCCAAATTGCGCCGCTTATAATTAATGCGTCTGTAATTACGCAAACGTATTTAAAATAAGAGGGAAGCGTCTCTTTGCTTCTGATATAAAAATGTAAAAAACATGAAAAAAGCAGAAAAACGCCGGGAAATATATATGCACGTAACGGGAAATGCTCAAAACCGTTCGTTGTTCTAAGAAAAGAAACAAGAATAATACATAAAACAAAAATCAAAGCAAGAACGAATCTGAATTTGTTTATTAATTTTTCTCCGTCGTATTCATCGCGAATGATTCTTTCATTTGTTTCTTTGTCTGTCATAGTAAACTTCTCCTATAAGTGAATTAACAGCCTTAAGCATATTGTGATTATTAAATGAATTTTTAATAATATAACTTGAAGCGCCCAGCTTAAAGGCGCGTTCCTGTTCTTCTTTATCATCTTTTGATGAAATGACAATAATGGGAATATTTGAAAGCGATTCTTCGTTTTTAAGATTTTGAATAAGAGAAAATCCGTCCATAACGGGCATATTTAAATCGGTGCAAATTAAATCGTAATGTTTCGCTCTTGCGGCTTTTAACGCGTCTTCTCCGTTTGCCGCGGCGTCCACGTTATACCCTTCAGATAACAAAATATCTTTTTCAATCTCGCGCGTTGGAAGAGAGTCGTCGACTACAAGGACGGATTTTCTGTTTTCTTTGGCTTCGCCGGAGACTTTTTTGTATTCCGGCGCTCTTACGCGTTTTGCCATTTTAATTATCGTTGGGATATGTAAAACGCTTACCATTTCATATTCTTCATTTTGAACAATCCCGGAAAAGACGGTCATATTCTTCATAAATGACGGTAATGTTTTAAGTATTACGGATTTCATGGCGTGGATATTATTAACGGCAAGAGCCGCGGAGTCTTCATAAGAACGGATAATAACAATAAAAATTGAATCCGTGTTATGAAAAGTATCTTCGTTTATTTTTAATATTTGATTAAGATAAAATAATTTAATAATACGGTCGTTGTATTTTATTTCAAGTTTGTCCTCTGATGAAATTATTTCATCGCGTTTTATAAGCATTATCGCCTCGACAAAAGTAGCGGGTATAATGAATTTTATTCCGTTGCACTCTATCGGAACACCCATAAGCGCCGCTATAGACAGCGGAACTATAATGGTAAATTTTGAACCTTTACCCTGTATGCTGTCAACGATAATACTGCCCTTTAAGGCCTCTATACTGTCGCGGACTACGTCCATTCCGACGCCTCTGCCTGAAATATTGCTTGTCTTTTCCGACGTTGAAAATCCGCTCTGGAAAATATAATCCGTAAGTTCTTCTTTGGAAAGATTCTTCGATGTTTCTTCGTCAATTAATCCTTCTTTTACAATCTTTTGCCTGATTTTTTCAGTGTCTATGCCGCGCCCGTCGTCGGAAATGATAATCTTCATATTGCCGCTTTCCCGCGAACAAATAATCGATATTCTGCCCATTTCTTCTTTTCCCGCGGACAGGCGTTCCTGCGGCGTTTCAATGCCGTGATCAACCGAGTTTCTGACCATGTGCAGCAATACTTCGGATAAGGCTTCAATAATATTTTTATCTATTTCGTTTTCTTTGCCTTCAAGAGTCAACTGCACGTTTTTGCCGAGTTCCTGCGCAAGTTCATACACATAACGCGGGTAACTGTCAAAAATAGTAGATATCGGAAGCGTGCGGAGAGAGATTACCCCGTCGTAAGCTGTTTTTATGCTGTTTCCCGCGTCTATAACATAATCTTTTAGAGACGAGTTTAATCTTCCGCTTAACCTTTCCAGATTTTTAAGATAAACCGCCTGCGTGGGATCAATGTTTTTATGCTCTTTAAATGATTTTGAAAATTTCCTGATTAAATTATCAATTTCCGCGCTGTTTTGGGAAAGAATCTTTGCGTTTATTTCCAGAGTATGCAGCGACATAATGTTTTTGATAATTTCGTCTATTTTATCAAGAGAAAGACGAATCGTCTCTGTTTTTGATTCTTTATGTTTTTCTTCCTTTGCTTCTTGCTTTTCTTGTTCGGCGGACTTTTCCGTTACCGGCAATGAAAATTCTTTATTATCCGCAAGCAGAGAAAGATTATTTACATATTCGCCTATTTCTATATTGTCATCCTTTGATTTTTGTAATACGCTGAAACCGGTTTTCAGAAGATCAAGGGAAGAGAAGACAAGTTTTATCGCGTTATCAGAAAGAGTCGTCTGCTTGTCGCGCATTGCGATAAAAACGCTTTCAAGCGAATGGCTTAGTTCCTCTATGCGTTTAAATTCAAGCATACGGGAAGTGCCTTTTAAAGTATGCAGGGCGCGTAACAGGGCGGCGATATCGTCCTCCGTAGAAACGCCATCCTTGACTTTAAAAATACAAGTTTCGATATTGGGTAATATTTCAAGCCCTTCAGCAATGTATTGTTTTATGAATTTTTCCCTGTTCATGGGCGGTTATTCTCCAAAGCCTATTTATCGCCTGATATGTGATATTTTGCCAGCGTCTCTTTAAGCTCGCTTGACATGTTATTTAATTTGCCTACAGTATCCGATGTAATGGTGGTTGCTGAAACAAATTGATTTACGCCGGCGGAAATTTCTTTTAACGCTGTAAAAACGTGGGTGGCGGAAACTTCCTGTTGTTTGCTAAGGTTAAAAATCTGCTGCATGCGGACGGCGACATTTTGAGAAACATCGACTATATTTTCAAAAACTTTTTTCTGTTCAACTATTCTGTTGTACCCCGCGTCTATCGCGCGGGAGCCGTTATTTGCTTCGGTTAAAAGGTTTTGAGCGGCTCGATTTATTTCAGAGATATTTTCTTTTATTTCCGACGCGGATTCAACGACATTGTTAGCAAAACGCCGTATTTCGTCAGCCACTGAGGAAAAGCGCGAACCGGCTTCGCCGGAAGACGCCGCCTCAAGCGCGGCGTTAAATGCTATAAGTTTGGTATGATCCGCGATGCTGTCTATAATTTTAATTGATTCGTCAATGCCGGAAAGCATATCTGTTAAATTTTTAATTACATTGATGGTTTTTTCATTTTGATTTCTAATGTCAAACATCATGTTTTCATTGGCTTCTCTGATACTGGCGCCTCTTCTGCTAAGCTCTTGCGTTTGAACGGCAAGATTCGCCACTTCTTTGGTTTTTTCGGCTGATTGCTCGGTAAGGTTTTTGTTGTTTTCAATTGTGGTGACAATTTCCGCGACGCTGGCGGACTGTTCATTCGCGGTAGCCGCCATTTGCCTTGCGGTTGAAGATAAATCAATCATGGCGAGCGAAACCATAGAGGAGTTTTTATTGATAGCCGAGAATGTAACTTGTAATTTTTTCAGGAAACCGCCCAACAAAGTCATAAATTCGCCGAGTTCGTCGCTTGAAATTGATTCAATAACTACGGAAAGGTCATTTTCGTTAAGACGCTTAAAAACAACGCCCATACTGTCGGTAGATCTGCGAATACCGAAAGCTGTGATAAAAATAATAAAGAACGCAAAGAATGTGGCGAAAATAGCGGCGATAAGAGATAATATTAAACGCAGGCGGTAAAGAGAAATTCTTTCTTTTATAATTGTTTCCAGTCTGCTAAGAGACGCTACTTGCAAACGATATGTAGTGTTGTTCGCCCTGGTTGCCGTTTCAAAAAGCGCGGGAATAATTTTGATATCTATAACCGGTTCGTTAACAACGTATTCTACGGAATTGGCAAAATAAGCGATGGTGTCATAACAGGATTTTAACAGGATTTCAAAAGATTCAAAAGTATTGGTATTTTTATTTCTTATGGTTTCAAGCGAGTGGAACCTGTTTTGTATTCTTATATTGTCGGAATACATTAATAATTCCAGATTAAGCAAGAGTTCTGTTTTCCGCCTCTGAGTAAACGCGCCGTCCTCGATAGTTCTTAGTAAATTTCCTATTAAAACCATCCTGTCCTGCGTTTGAGGAAGCTCGTGAAAAGCCGCGGCGACAAGATAAGCGCTTTCTATGTCTATGTCCGTAATAAGTCCTGAAACGTCAACCACATAAATTATTATTTTATTTAAATCCAGCATCATCTGCCTGTATGCCCACAAAAAAGAATCCCGAATAGATGTTTTTGACAGAAGTTCCCAATTATCAAGCAGTGATTGCGGAGACGCCGTTAACACTTCATCATAAAAATATTTTTCATATTCATCTTTTAATTCTAAAAGCAATTCTGCTATATGTTTTTTGACTTCTTCAGCGTCGCTCTCGGAATTATCAAAATAAAAATTGACAAATAAAGGAATACTTTGCATTAGCGCAATAGCTGGACGCATAACATTAATGCCGTTAAGCTCAACGCGGTCTTTATTTATTGATGAAAGGGACATGGAAATAATGGAAAACAGCATTATTCCCAGCGGTAATAAAAATACGGAAGCGCTGATTGTCAATTTATTGGTTAATTTTAAATTTTTGAACAACTTTATATGCATACTGCGCCCCTGTTAATATGATAATTTTCTTTCAAGAATTCTTCGGAAATAATCCGGTGAAAAACCGCCTAAAAAACATTCATAATTACGTTCATTGTCAGGCTCCAGGCTTTGCAAATGTTTAATGCTTTCAAGCGTTTTTTTTATTTTGTATTCGTACCTTGTAGGATTTACGTCGGCGGAAAGAACGGCGATTCTGTAAAAAGACGGCCAGAAGAATTTGTCCTTTACCGAAGATTCGTTGTAAAATATTTCCGCTTCCGAAGAACTGCCTTTTAAAAAATAATATTCGCCGCGTAAAAATCTGGTAAACGCGCTTGAATTATATTTTTCAAGGTGTGAAATAATCAGCTCCGCGCCGTCAAAGTCCTGCGCATTTAGATAGTAAATGGCTGACGCCGCGAGAGCGCTTCCCGAAAGAGAAGAAGCGTCTTTGTTTTTAAGCGTATCAAGCGTTTCTTCAGCGTTTGGCTTGCCGTCGTCTTTTTTTAAAATTTCATTTATTTCGGCGCAGCTTACGGTAATTTCATTTTTCGGCTGGAAAGGTCTATTTTTATTTTCAGCGGCGGTTTTTTCATGTTTTTTTTGTTTGTAATCGGCGTACTTATGATGTTCTGTAAAAGAGGGATGATTTTCTATTCGTTCATAAACATACGGAGTTCCGGTTTTTTGAAAATAAAAAACATTGGATAAATTTTTATTTGCAAGCAGAGGATGTTTTACGGACGCCGTTTCCGAAGCGCCTATAAATAAAAATCCGTTATTGAAAAGCGATTCAGAAATATTGTTGATAACGGAAATTCTGGACTTTGAAGAAAAATAAATTAACGAGTTTCTGAAAAAAATAATATCATACTGTTTATCAAGCCCGCGCATTATATTGTGAGGAAAAAACCGAACCTTTTTGCGGATATTTTCGGGCACTATATATTCATCGCCGTCCTGAATTAAATAAGAATCAAGAATATATCTGCATGAAGAACCGTCGGAGCGAAGCGCGTTAGATGTATAACGGGCGTTTTTCGCTATATCTATTGATTCGGCGCAGATGTCAAAAGCGTCTACTGAAAAATCAAAATCAAGACCGTTTTTTCTATGGTAATCAAGAAGCATGGCGATACTGTAAGCCTCGCAGCCTATGGAAACGGCGGCTGAGCATATTTGCAGCGGACGTCCGAGTTTTACCAAGTCCGGTAAAAGTTTTGAAAGAAGACCGAAATGGGCGTCCTCCCTGAAAAAATATGTTTCATTAACGGTAAGATACTTTGCGATAATATATATTTGTTCGCGGGAAGTAAGAAGGTACTCAAAGACGGCGGGATTTTCGATAAATGAAGCGCCGCAGGTAAATTCTATGTATTCATTTAATTTAATAAGGGCGTCGCTTTCAGTTTTTATTCCGAGGATTTGTTCAATACGGTGATACAAGAATAACAGAGCGGGATTAGAGAGCGCTTCAGGGGGAACATCGACCGCTGTATCCAAAACCGCAGTGTTATAAGACATTATTAACTTTCTCCGCCTGTTAAATCCAGTAACTTCTGCGCGATTTCATTTAATGGGAGCACTATGTCCACACAGCCTGTTGCAATCGCCTCCTGCGGCATACCGAAGATCATGGAAGTGGCTTCGTCCTGAGCGATAGTAATGCCGCCCGCATTTTTAACAGCCCGCGTGCCTTCGGCTCCGTCGCTTCCCATTCCGGTAAGGACTACGCTGATAAGAGAATCGCCGTAATGTTCCGCCGCGGTTTTAAATAAAATGTCAGCCGACGGTCTTTGATTACAGACAGGGGCGTCGAGATTAAAAGCTATGCCTTCCGCTCCAACGGTTAAATGTTTTTCGGTAGGTCCGACATAAACGTTGCCTTCAATTGGATAAATTCCTTCTTCGGCAAGTTTTACATCGAGCTGCGAATAACCATCCAGCCATTGTACAAAACCTTTGTCAAAGCCTGACGTGTTGTGCTGTACAAGCAATATCGGAACCGGAAAATCGGCGGGAAGCGCGGAAAGTAGTTGACATAAAGCCATAGGACCGCCCGTGGAAGACGCTATAACGATGCAGTTTATTTTTCTGTGAACAGTGCTGATCTGTTCCGTAATTTCGCTTTGTACATGCTCTTTATTTCTGATATTTGTTATATGTTTTAAAGTGTTATATATTTCGCTTCTTTGTATATCGCTCATTTTAGAAGTGAAATTATCCTTGGCGAAAAATTCATGCGCTCCTTTAACGGTGGCTTCATAAGCCATCTTTGCCGTATCGTGGGTGCTGATTACCACTATACCGCAAGAACTGAATTTTCTAATCTCTACAATCGCGTCAAGCCCGTTCATCACAGGCATTTCATAATCCATAGTGATAAGATCAGGATCGCATTCTTTTGCTTTATTTACGCCGTCCTGTCCGTTCTCGGCTTCATCTATAATTTCGAATGAGCCTTCGCTTTCAAGAAAATCCCTTAAAATTGAACGAACCAGTGGACTGTCGTCTACAATCAGCGTTCTAATCATAGTAATTCCTCCGAAACACGGTTTATTATTTTATTTACATCAAGAACAAATACATCGTTGTCATTCCATTTGAAAGACGCGTTTATTCCATCCGCAAATTCATCTGAATCGGATTTCTTTTTAATGGCGGAAATCTCATGGTTTTGTATATTCGCGATTGCCGTTATATCGTCAATAAGAAAGGCGACCCTGTCAATTTCTTCTTTAAAAATTAAAACTTTCTTGCGCGGGCATGGGTTTTTATGGAGCAGAAGACCGGTATCAAATAACGCGTAAGGCGTTGAATATCTGTTTACAATTCCAAGTACATAAGAAGGCATGAGCGGGAGAGGGTATACCGCGTCAAATAACGCGATTTCCCCAATCAGGCGGGACGGAAAACAGTAAGATTTTCCCATAATGGAAAAAACAAGGAATTTTTCACCGTTTATTATTTCTGCTGAATCTTCAATCCGATCTTCAGCGTCCGCGTATTCTGACATTCCTCACCTCTGTGTCAATTATACCATTAATAAAAAAAGTTTTCTATGTCTTGTAAAATAAAATTAAGATCGCTAAAAGTTGTTTTTGTATCAGGCAAAGCCTGTCTGAATAAATTACCATAGGCTTTTTTCAGGATACGTCCGTCAAGAACCGCGACGACGCCCTTGTCGGAACTCCGGCGCATGAGCCTGCCGAAACCCTGTTTAAACTTCATAACAGCCTGAGGCAGGGAAAGCTCCATAAAAGGGTTTCCGCCGCGTTTTTCAACAGCCTCCCTGCGCGCCTCGTGGACGGGGTCGCCGGGGGTACGGAAGGGCAGGCGGCAGATAATGACCAGCCGCAGGGTGTCGCCGGGCGCGTCCACCCCTTCCCAAAACGAGTCTGTGGCAAACAGGCAGGAGCTTTCATCGGATAAGAAAGCTTGTAACAGGCGGGTACGGTCGTCGTCCCCCTGTTTCAGGCAGCGTATGCCCATTGGGGTAAGTTCCTTTACGGCTGCGTTGTAACTGGCTGTTAAGGATTGGTAGGAAGTGAACAGCACAAGGGCGGAGCCGCCCGAAACGGCGGCAAGTTTTGCAACAGCTTTGTTGACAAATTCCTGATACCCATCTTCGTCGGGGAGGGGAGCGTCTGAGGGAGAGGCAAGGAGAACCGCGCTTGAGTAGGGGAATGGGGAGGGGAAACAGCCTGAAAGCGGTCGGCGGGTATTGATACTGTCAATTCCGCAGCGACTTGCCCAGAAAGTAAAATCGTCGTTAATCGCCAGAGTCGCGGATACGCAGACCACGGTTTTGTTCGGCAAGAATACGCTGTCTTTCAGAATTGGCGCCAGTTCCAGAGGCGTTTTTGAAAAGACAGCCCAAGGTGTATTTTTTAGGTTTAATTTTTCTACCCATAAAACATTGTCTTCGTGTTTTTTGTAATTGCAAAAAACATTGCAGATTTCAGCAACGCCGTCCAGCCGTCTTACAATAGTTTTAATTTCCCAGACAACAGGGTCAGCCGTTTGTTCATCGTCAAGATTTTCCAGAGTATCGCGGATCAAATTTGTAAGGTTGAGTATATCTTTTCGTAAATCCTTAAAATTAGGAAATAAAACTTTTTCCAAAAATGATTCATCTACGGAAGGAGAGAGCCTAAAAATTCCTTCTATGCCGCAAATCTCTAAAGCGCAATTATCAAGACTTTCGGCGGATGCGCGTATTTTTTGAATAGCGTCAGCCATATCGTCTAACCGGTCTTCGCTTGAAGACATCATCGCGCAAAGTCTTACCAGCAAGCCGTGTATGTTCGCCTTGCGCGTATTGTAGAGCCTTGTAAGCTGGCGGAAAATTCCCGTTCTTGAAAACTCCTGCGAAAAGAATGAAGTAGCCGCGTTTTCAATTGTGTGCGCCTCGTCTATGATAAGACGGTTAAAAGGCGGCAGAACCACAGCGTTTTCATAACCTGCGCCCTGATACCTCGCCGCTAAGTCGGCAAAGAGCAAATGATGATTTACAACGATAATGTGCGCGTTATTTGCCTCTCTGCGCAGAGCGAATATAAAACACTGTTCCCTCCATGGGCAATGATTCCCCAAACATAAATCGGATTCAGAGCAAACACCCGCCCATAAAGTTTCGGAAGGCATAAATGAAAGTTCCGATCTTGCCCCTGTTTTTGTGTTATGCGACCATTCTACAATACTGTCAATTTCTTTTTTATCGAACTCAAAGAGCAAACCTTCGCGTAATGTATCGTTAAGTCTTCGCAGGCAAAGGTAATTACCCCTTCCTTTCATAATGACGGATTTGATTTTTACATCTCCCATGCTTGAAGCGACAAGAGGGATGTCCTTCTCGAATAACTGCTGCTGGAGTGTGATGGTAGCGGTGGAGATAACAACTTTTTCCTTGTTTTCAAGCGCAAAACGCATGGCAGGTAGAAGGTAGGCGAATGATTTGCCTACGCCGGTTCCGGCTTCCGCCATAACAAGAGCGTCTTCGTTAAAAGCGCGGATAATCAGGGCAAGCAAATCAAGCTGAGATTTGCGCGGCTCGTAGGAAGGAAGAAGTTCCGCGACAGAACCGCCTTCGCATAGGGAGGCTATTATTTGTTCCGAGTCAATGATTTTTGCCGCGCTGATTTTGTCCCCCTCCCTGACTAACGCTAACTAATCGCCAGTAATGCAAAAACCTTTGCGTCCCCCAGAATATTCTCCAGAAGCGCGTACTCATTCGGCTGGTGAAGGGTTTCCTGCGTCTTTGTCCAGACCGCGCAGTCAATTCCGATGTTACGGAGATATGCCGCCATAGTGCCGCCGCCGATACCGATATGGCGCGGCTTGACGGAATAAACTTCAGGTATCGCTTTATTCAGTAATGTAACAATCGGCGCTTTTACATCAGTCGCTTTTGAGCACGTTGATTGCTCAATATTATATTCAACCGTAACGTGAAATTCTTTTTCTATTCGGGATTTTATTTTATCAATTTTGGCTAATACGGCTTCCTGAGAATAACAGGGAAGGACGCGCATATCCATGTAAAAAACATCCTCGCCGGGAATAGTATTGATATTAGGAACATTCGCCTCTTTTTTTGTCGGCTGAAAAGTAGAGTAGTCGGGGTCAAACATCGGATTTCTCTTGTTAAACTTAGCCGAAAGTTCTTTGTGCAGACGGAAACCAAGAATCGCCCCGGCAAGAAAAGCGTTTGCTCCCAAATCCGGCATTGAACCGTGCGCCTGTTTTCCGTGAGTCGCAAATTTCATCCATAAAATATTTTTTTCCGCTACTTCGATACATTCGCCCTTTGTATCTCCGCCGTCGGGAACAAGCACCATGTCGTCTTTTTTGAATAAATCGCGGTGATTGTTTACAAGCCACTCAATGCCGAAAGCGGAGCCCACTTCTTCGTCAGCCGCAAACAAAAGTTTTATTGTTCGGGAAGGCTTTAACCCCTGACTTACAAAAGCCAGCGCGGTAAGAACGGAAGACACAAGCCCCTGCTGATTATCTTCCACTCCCCGCCCGATAACTCTTGGTCCCGGAGAGTCGTCTTTGCGAATAACAGTCCACGGATCGCTGTTCCACAATTTATTTTCTCCGGGCGGAACAACGTCAAGGTGGCTCAATATCCAGAGTCTTCCTTTGTCTTTATCGCCGCCGTCAATTGTCGCGATTAAGTTCGGGCGTATTTTACTTTTTACTCTTTCATCGGGCGCGTCAAAGCGTTCAAGCTGAGTTATGCCGTGGGCTCGAAGCCAGTTTTCAAGGAAAAGACATTTTTCCAATTCGCCGTCTCCGCCGGATTCAGGCGCAATAGCCGGCAGTTTTGTAAGTCCTGTTTCAAGCTCAACCGCCAAATCCGCAGAATTATTGATATACGAAAATATTTTTTCTTTCATTTTGAATACGCGCCCCAGCTTGTTTTTATCAGCGTTTCTATATCAGAATAACGCGCCTGCCAGCCGAATAATTCCCGCGCAAGAGACGCGGAAGCCGTAAGTTTTGCGGGGTCTCCCGGACGGCGGTCTGTGATTTTTGCGGGTATGGGCTTTCCTGTTACCTTGCGCGCCGTTTCGAGCACCTCGGTTACGGAAAAACCTTTTTCGCTTCCAAGATTAACGGTAACGCTTTTATTGTTTTTTATAATGTGCTCAAGAGCCATAAAATGACCGGAAGCAAGATCGCTTACATGGATATAATCGCGGATACAAGTGCCGTCGGGAGTATTGTAATCGTTACCGAAGATCTGCATTTCTTTTCTCATACCGCAGGCGGTTTCCATGATAACGGGGAGCAGATTCGCCGGGTTTTGTTCAAGTCCTTTTATGCGCCCTTTTACGTCGTAGCCTGCGGCGTTGAAGTAGCGAAGACTTGCGTAACGGATATTTTTTAATTTTTCGTACCAGCTTAAGAAACGCTCAATTTCCAGTTTTGTAAAGCCGTAATAATTTTCCGGGTTTGCAGGATGTTTTTCATCAATGGGAAGATATTGAGGCTCTCCGTAAACGGCGGCGCTTGAAGAAAAAACGATATTTTTAATACCCGCCTCGCAGGCGGCGTTTAAAATATTCAGCGTACCCGCTATGTTGTTATGGGAATATTTTTCCGGATTCAGCATTGATTCGCCCGCCGCTTTAGACGCCGCCAGATGTATGAGAGCGTCGAATTTTACGCTTTTCATGGCGGCAAGGAGCGCCTGGTAATCGTGAATATCGCCGTGGATAAATTTTGCTTCTTTAAAAAGATTTTCACGGAGTCCGCTGGAAAGATTGTCGTAAACAACGCAGTTACAGTTTTTGTCAAGGAATTCCCTTGTCACATGACTGCCGATATATCCCGCGCCGCCTATAATTAATATATTCATAAGAATATTATATCTTAATAAAGAAAAAATTAATACATGATAGACAAGCCGATTTTGATAAAACTGTTTTCCCAATACTGACCAAGTTCTCCGTCTTTATTGCCTTTAAAAACACCCGCGGCTATTTTTGTTGTCAAATTACCCTGTGTCCACGCAAGTGAAGGAATTAAATAACAATCGGAATCTTCTATGTCCCATATACAGGTTATACAGCTTTCAAGTTTATCCCTGAAAAAACTTTTGGTTAAACGCGCGCTGATACGGGTAGAAGTTATATCTGTATCGGCTTCCGAGTCAAAAACAGGGTTATCTCCCACATTGTTGTTTAAAAGGCGGATAGTTTCACTGCATTGCGCGTTAAAATTTATACCCCAAAAAAGATTTCTGTCAAAACCAAATGCCCACGCTACAAACGGATTTTGAAGAGAACCGTCGTCCCCATGTATATCTTCGGTTATATTAATTGCCGCTTCCGCGCGCAGATTAAAATCAAAAAGAACCTGCGCGTAATCAATTCCAATTTGATGATAACGAGTATAATTTATCTGCGGGTCTAACAATGAAAAATTCCCTTTGTAACTGCCAGGATTAAACATATTTTTACTAATAACATCAATAATAAACGCGTTTATCCCGTCCTCTGAAAGACAATAATTCGGTCTGAATAAATTTCCGTAAAAATATTGAAGACCTAAATCTAGCGAACTTATTGTAGTTGTAAAACGAAGACCCGTTTGGAAATATTCAATGCCCGATGTGTCGGGAAATTCAAATGGATCAGGTAAATCGGATGAAAACATTTGATTTATTGTACCTATCATGCCTGTTCCGCCGGGAAGCGCCGAAACCCTTTTAATCAACCTTGTTTTTATTTCTTCTTTGGTCGTTTCCATAGTGTTTGAGTATTGCGACGGCGTCCAGCGTCCTTCGGTAGCAAAGCGATGCGGCGTAAAGTTGGGAATAAATACTCCTTCCAATTTTGAAAAACTGCCCGCGTTCCATGTAATGTGAACCATCGGACGGGCGATTTTTCTTTCCCTTATATCCGTAATGTCTATTAAGTCTGTATAATCTATTGGGTTAATTACATCTAACGGACCGTTACTGTCAACTTTTCCCCATATTAATTTACGGTAACCTACTTCAATATTTACGGCGCTGATATATGCGCGTATATAAGCCTCGTCTATAATCAGGGGAGTGTGGTTTTTTTCTTTTAAATCGGGACTTCTTGCCCATAATTCATTTATGGAATCTGAATTAAAATCAGAAGACGAATAAATATCGATATATGAACTTGTAAACGCCAAATTAAGTTTTACATTCCATGATGAGTCAAGAAACGGATTATCGTCGTTAAAGTTATAAAAAAACGGCGTCGCGTCGGCGGAAATTTCTCCGCCTGCCTTAAATGACGCGGAAGATTTCGACGCCTCATCGTCCTCTTCGAAGCCAAAGCCGAAATCCTGCGCCAAAATAATACCGTTTATTAACAAAACGGCGGCGGTAAATAAAATTGCTCTTCTTAACATATATCTGTCCTTAAACTATTTGCTGATCTTTCCTGTTTCAAGATACGACGTTGTAAAAACTCCTTCGGGAATGGGATAGTTATATTTTACAATCTCATTTGTAATGGTCGTGGACGTTCCCGCCGCATGAGTTGTCATTTTTGTAACGGTAACGGTAAGACGATCTTGAATAGTCTTAATACCTGACATTTCAACTGTTTTAATAAGAGCGTTTCTTTTGTCGTAAAGTTCTATTTTCATGATAATGGACGTGTCTTTTGCTATCCATTGAACCATTTTTGAATACTGAAAAGCGCTGTCCTTCGGCACAGATTGGATCACATAACAGGGTGTAATACCTAGATTTTCTTCCCTGAGCAAAGTATGGGTATCAAGGTCTGCGCTTCGGCTTGTCGATGAAATGTCGTCAAAGGAAAAATCAGTCCCCATAAAACTTTCCGAACCTCCGGAAGCGGCAATGCGCCTGACTCTGCCTATATTGGGCATGAAAATCCAGCGATCATCGGGGGCGTTTTTATTTTCCATAGTAAGGAAACGGCTTCCCGCGACGCTTGCGGGTTGTTGAAAAACAATTACACTGCGCGCCCCATTCGGTCCGTCTTTTGAATAATTGTCGATAAGTCTTTCCGTAGTTGAGCCGTCTTTTGCCTGTATAACCATTCTTGAACGGGTGGAAACAGTATCAGCCTTAATTCTGTTTCTTGACGCTCTTACGATAGATTCAGCGTCCTGCGCGTGAAGCGAAAATAACGCTCCAAAAAGAAGGGCGGATAAAATTATTTTTTTCATATTTACTCCTTGTAAATAAATTTAGGTTTAATCAACAAAAGAAGGGCGGGAAGCACAGTTAAACTAACAAACGCGCTTGAAAACATTGTGATAGCGATTAACATTCCAAGATCGCCTAACATGACAAAGTTAGACAGTACCAACACGGCAAAGCCCGCGCCGACAGACAAAGCGTTGATGATAATGGCTTTCCCTGAGCTGAAAAACACCTGACGCAGAAAATCGCCCCCGCCGCTTGCGGCAATGCCGCCGAAAGCCAGATATTCCCGTTTATAGGCTTCAATGCAGTGAATAGAGTAGTCAATCCCGATACCGACGGCGACGGCGGCAACCATTGAAGTGCCGAGGTTCAGTTTTATTCCGAAAAATCCCATAACGGCAAAGTTAATCAGTATTGAAATTGACAATGGAATAATTCCGATAACACCCGCCATTAACGATTTATTTGCCAATGATACTATGATAAATACGCAGATGATAGAGAATAACATTGAAACAACCTGAGTTTGTACAACCTGATCATTCAATGAACTTTCCACCATTGTTGTTCCGCCCAAAGTAAATTTTACCCCGGCAGGAAAGTTCGCGTTTGCGTATTCTTTTATCTTGCGGAAAATAGCGTGGCTGTCTTCCATTCCAAGAGTGCGAAGCTGTACTGTCGCTTTAATCGCCGTAGGTTCAAGAGGATCATTCGCGTATTCGCTGATGTTTCCCGATAGCAGAATAAGGTAATTTGCTATTAACCTTTGCAGATCTTCCTTGCTTTCCTTTCCGTAACGTTTTGGATCCACAGGTATTTCGTAATAAGACGAGCCTTCATAATTTATTTGCTTTTTTAGTTCCCAAACAAGTTCATTAACATCCATCGCGCGGGATTTACTGCCCGCGCGGTCAAACAGTTCTATTAATTCTGTTTGTGTGTAAACTTTATTTTTGTCCGCCTCTGGTTTTTTAGGAGCGCTGACAGCGGGCGCAGAGCTGTACTCGAAAGAACCAAAGCCGAAATCATCAGAGCCAAAGTCGCCGAATCCAAAACTGTCGGAAGTTTTAGCGGCGCTCGCAGCGGACGGCGTTACGCGAAGCCCATCGGGACTTTCATCGGCGTTAAAGACCTGATTAATACGTTTTATAAGGTCTGTAAACCCCATTATTTTACCGACGCCGGGAACATTTTTCTGCAAATAAGAAGAAAGCCCGTCCATCGCGGAAAGGGTGTCAGGGTGTAAAATAACTTCCATACTGTCGGCGCTTGCGACAACGCTTATAACTTTTGAGCCGCCGAATTGCTGTCTTATAAATTTATCCGCAATATAAATTTCCGTGCTCGGTTTAAAATATTCTACCATTACATTGTCGATTATTAATTTTGATAAACCGTAAACGGAAATGATTACCGCTATAACGGCGAAAAAGAGAATCGTCTTTTTTCTGATTGCAAGGATAGTAAGATTGTCAGCAAGAAAAGCGCTGACTCCCTTGTTTTCCGCGTCGGATTCTTTCACCGCGTTAATTTTTTTTGGTCCTCTGATAATTAATAGCGAGGGAATAAGTAATATAGAAACGATAAACGCGGCGGCTACGCCGAAACTCGCAAAATAGCCGAACTCCCTGCACGGCGCGACGGTTGTAAAACAAAATGAAAGAAAACTTACAAATGTGGTCAACGCCGCGAGAAAGACAGGTTTTATAATTTTCATTACTACTTCGATAACAAGAGCGTTATGTTCTTCGCGGCTTATATCGGCGTTTTTTACTTCACGGCTTAAAAGATAATGGGTAACAATATGAATTCCGTAGGCGCTTCCAACTGCCACAAGTATAACGGGCAGAACAGTAGAGATAACGGAAAGTTTTATGTCAAACAAAGGCATTGCCCCTACAGACCATATTACCGAAATAACTACGGAGATAAGGGGCAGTACAACCGGAGTAAACGCGCGGAAAGAGATAAACAGTATTAAAAGCACAACAAGAATTACAACGGGAATAAGCAGTTTTAAGTCGGCGTTCATAGCTTCATTGACGGTAGCGATAATAACGGGCATTCCGGTAACATGGACTGTCGCGTAACTGTCAAAATATTTATGCGCGATGTCTCTTATTTTAATAAAATATTCGCTTGTTTGTTTAGAGCTTGCCTGTTCTGAATTTATCGACAACGGAATTAAAATTTGGGTCGCGGTAAAATCGTCGGAAAAAAGCGCGCGCTCGTACATGTCCCATGAGAGCAGTCGGCGTTTTAATTCCGTTATTTCTTCCTGCGCGCCTGTAAAATCTTTCTTTAAAAGTTTTTCTACTACAATGGCATCGTCTCTTGACGTAATATATTCGGCGTTGATTAATGAAGTAACGCTTTTTACAATGGGTATTTCTTCAATTTCTGCGGTGTAATCGCTTATGCAGTTAATAAAATCCGCGTCAAAAACAGTGCCGTACTGCCGCTGGAGTCCTACAAGAATGAAAAACGAGCTTCCGAATTGTTCATCAATCCAGCGGGATGTTAAAAGGGCGGGATCATCCGGCGGCACAAAGCGGAGGTTGTTGTTTTCCAATTCCGCCTTAGGCAGTTGAATAGCGAAGAATATTGTAATAATTACAATAACAGCGGTAACTAACCATGGATATTTTAATATTTTTTGCATTTCTTCCTGTTTTATAAAAATTACAACATAAAAGAAATAATGTCAAGTTCATTGAAGTTCGGCGGAGACAGTTTCCCATTCTTTAGTTTTTACTTCGATATCCTCGGTGCATTTATCAAGTTTTGTTTTAACCGCCTTTGCTTTCTCTCCGTTTGAATAAACGTCAGGGCGGGCAAGTTCTTCCTCAAGTCCCGCTTTCTCTTTTTCAAGTTCTTCCAGCGTTTTGATGATTTCCGCTTCCTGCCTTTCCAGCCTGCGGATTCTTGCCTGTTCTTGTTTGTCCAACGCCCTTCTTTCAATGTTTGAAATGTTTTGCGGTTTTTCATCGGAGAGATTTTTTGTTTTTGATGTTTGCCGGGATTCCCCTTCTTTAAAATCCGCGTTTGTTTTAGAATCCAGATAGTACGCGTAATTGCCGTAAAATAGTTTCGCCTTGGCTGGAGTATTATCACTGCCCGGCATAAGTTCCAGCGTTTTTGTGGAAAGCTCCTCCATAAAAGCCCGATCATGCGATACAAAAATTATAGTCCCTGAGAATTTTTTTAAAGCGTCCAGTAATATGTCTTTTGAATACAGATCAAGGTGGTTTGTCGGCTCGTCAAGAATGAGCAGATTCATCGGTTTTAAAAACATTTTTAAAA
>Ga0268262_10002291_pt1 | contig 22419 bp, 17 predicted proteins | sample TergutNc150P3_FD_190354 | JGI IMG/M metagenome (GOLD analysis project Ga0268262, IMG submission 190354) | Nasutitermes corniger P3 segment gut microbial community from laboratory colony in Florida, USA - Nc150 P3 (SPAdes) (version 2) | ecosystem: Host-associated > Arthropoda: Insects >...
GAGTATCACGGGTATGGAGACCGCTTCACGGAGCGATTTGACAAAGGTGTCGATCCGGTTTGACTGCAACAGGCTTCCGCCGACCAATAGGGCGCTGACGCCGCTCTCTTGGGAGACCCGCGCCACTTCCACCGCCCGCTCCGTCGCGAAGTCGTCGGGGTCGAGCAGCACCCAGTGGGCGCGGCGGTTCTCGGCCTTGGCTTTGCGGATGCTTGATAGGATCGGCCCGTTGTTCATATTATTACTTCCCGCCGGCTTTGGCCGTGATGATTTTTGTAAGTTCGGAGAGCGCCTCGCCTAATTTGCCGGTCTCCTTGCCGCCGGCTTGCGCCCGTGTTGGCGAGCCGCCGCCGCCGCCGCCGGCGCATTTGGCCGCCGCTTTCACCAGATCGCCGCAGTGGACGCCGTGCTTGGAGACGGCATCGGGGCCGGCTCCGGCGGCGAACATCGCTTTGCCGTCCACTACCGCGCCTATCGCTATCACTGTTGTTGACAAAGACTCAGAGCGGATTCTGTCGGAGATCGCGTCGGCTATGCGGGTGAAGGAGTCTTTGTCCAACTCTCCCATATCGCTAACGGCGAATTTGAGCGGTGACGCGCATTCGGCCGCGCCGTCAAAAATCGCTCCGACCGTATCTGCGGCTTTGGCCGTAGACAGGGTCTTTACTTTGTTCTCAAGTTCCTTTGCGGTGTCGATCAACTCCGACGCGCGTTCCAGCAATTTATCATGACTGACTTTCATCATACGCGCCAATGAGGATGATGTTTTCTCCATACCGATAACATACTGCACCGCCGCCGTCCCCGTCACGGCGTTTATGCGGCGGACTCCGGCGGAGACGCTCTCCTCGCCCACTATGTGGAAGAGGCCGATCTGACCGGTCGCGGAGACGTGGGTGCCGCCGCAGAGTTCCTTGGAGACGGGGTCTATCCCCACCACCCTCACCTTGTCGCCGTACTTCTCGCCGAAGAGAGCCGTCGCCCCTTCGGCCTTTGCCGCGGCGGTGTCTTTCACGACCGTCTCAACGCGGTAGTTATCCATTATCCATTGGTTGACAATCGTCTCGACTTTCGCGATTTCATCGCCGTCAAGCCCTTTGAAGTGGGTGAAGTCAAAGCGCAGTCCCGACGGGTCGACGCGTGAACCGGACTGCTGGACGTGGTCGCCCAGAACTTTGCGAAGGGCGGCTTGCAGGAGGTGCGTCGCCGTGTGGTTTCTGCGGGTCGCCATACGCAGTTTCGCGTCTATCGTCGCGGCCATGGGCGCCCGCAGATCTTTATCTGTCAACACGCCGTTGGCCTCCACGCGGTGGACTACTGAATCGTTCCACTTGACGGTGTCTTTCCCCGTGATATTGACGCCGCACGACGTGACTATCGCGCCCTTGTCGCCGGTCTGACCGCCGGACTCGGCGTAGAATGGCGTCTTGTCAAGTATAAGCAGGTACGCGTTGGTACCCTCCCCGTCAATGTCTTCAATCTTCTTGTAACGGCATACGTTTACCTCCGCGCTATCGTTATCATACCCCAAAAACTCAGTACCTGAGAGCGGCCTAAGTTCCGTCCACCCCTCCGGCGTAAGCCCGTCCGAACTCTCGCCTTTGCGGGCGTCACGGGCGCGTTCCCTCTGCCGCTCCATCAGCTTATCATATCCGGCCTCATCGACGCTCAACCCTTTCTCCGCGGCCATGAGGCGGGTCAAGTCCATCGGGAAGCCGTATGTATCGTACAGCGCGAAGACATCCGCCCCCACAAGCGTCTTGCCGCCCCCGCCCTGCGCGCCAATAACCATCGTTCCGAATTTTTCGATCCCCTGTTCGAGCGTAGCGCCGAAGCGTTCCTCCTCAGATTTGATAACCTCTTCAATGTATGACCGCCGCTGGCCGATCTCCGGGAAAGCGCCGCCCATCTGCTCGATCACAACGGGGGTCAGCTTGTACAGAAACGGCTCCCTGAACCCGATCTCCCGCCCGAAGCGGTAGGCCCGCCGCAGCAGCCGCCGCAAGACGTAGCCGCGCCCCTCGTTGGACGGGAAGGCGCCGTCCGTCACCGCGAAGACTAGCGAGCGGATGTGGTCGGCTATCACCCGAAACGGCGTGCCGGCCTCGCCTCGGTCGTAGGCGATACCCGCCTTATCCGCCAATGCTTTGATGATCGGCTGAAAGATGTCGGTATCGTAATTCGAGTCTACCCCTTGGATCACCGAGACGATGCGCTCGAAGCCCATGCCGGTGTCTACGTGCTGCGCCTTTAGCGGGCTGAGCGACTTGTCCTTCTCGCGGTTGTATTGGATGAAGACGAGGTTCCAGAGTTCGCGATAGCGGGCGTTCTCGCCGTTTACGCCCTGTACCGGATCGCTGTATGTGGCCGCCCGCGTAGCCTCGCCGCCGATGTCGTAGTGTATCTCCGAGCAAGGCCCGCACGGCCCGGTCTCGCCCATCTCCCAGAAGTTGCTCTTGTCGCCGAAGCGCATTATCCGATCATGGGGGATGTCGGTCTCGCTCTTCCAAATCTCCGCCGCCTCGTTGTCGCTGTCGTGGATGGTGGCGAAGAGGCGCGACTTTTCCAGCCCCCAGACCTCGGTCAGCAGTTCCCAAGCCCACCGGATCGCCTCTTTCTTGTAGTAGTCGCCGAAAGACCAGTTCCCGAGCATCTCGAAGAATGTGTGGTGATAGTGGTCGCGCCCGACCTCCTCAAGGTCGTTGTGCTTCCCGGAGACGCGCATACATTTCTGCGAGTTCGCGGCGCGGCGCAGACCCTTGGGGTTGTCGCCGAGAAATATCGACTTGAACTGATTCATCCCCGCGTTGGTAAAGAGCAGCGTCGGGTCGTCCTGCGGGACGACGGGTGCGCTAGGGACGAATGTGTGCCCGTGATCAGTAAAGAACTTAATGTACTCGTCACGAATCGTATTTGCTGTCTTCATATCTGTTGACCTCTTTGTTTTTAATCTTATAATCCTTTTAATCCTAATTCAGACAATGTTACCCCTCTTCTCCGGCCCCCTCATCAACAACCTCCTGATGAACGGCCCCCACGCGCCTGGTCGCCGCCAACGCCCTGACCTGCGCCTCTATCTTCGCCAGCGTTTCGCGGTTCTCTTTAAAATAGTCCATCGCCTTCTCCCTCCCCTGGCCGAGCTGCTCGCCTTCATACCTGAACCACGCCCCGCTCTTCTCCACGATCTTCATCTCTACGGCCAAATCCAATATATCGCCCTCAAACGAGATGCCCTTTCCGTAAAGTATGTCGAACTCGGCTTCCCTAAACGGCGGGGCGACCTTGTTCTTCACCACTTTGGCGCGGGTGCGGTTGCCTATCACCTCTTCCCCGTTTTTTATCGCGGTCAGGCGGCGGATGTCTATGCGCACCGAAGCGTAGAACTTCAGGGCGTTGCCGCCGGTGGTCGTCTCCGGGTTGCCGTACACGACGCCTATCTTCATACGCAGCTGGTTGATGAAGATGAGGCAGGTCTTGGACTTAGAGAGTATGCCGGTAAGTTTGCGCAGAGCCTGAGACATGAGGCGGGCTTGCAGGCCCACGTGGCTGTCGCCCATGTCGCCCTCGATCTCGGCGGCGGGGACGAGGGCGGCCACGCTGTCTATGACGATAAGATCAATGGCCCCGCTGCGCACCAGCGTGTCGGCGATATCCAGCGCCTGTTCGCCGGTGTCGGGCTGTGAGACTAGAAGATTGTCAACGTCCACGCCCAAGCCCTTGGCGTAGGCGGCGTCGAAGGCGTACTCGGCGTCTATGAGAACGGCCACCCCGCCCTGCTTCTGGACATTGGCTATAGCGTGGAGCGCCACGGTGGTCTTGCCGGAGGACTCCGGGCCGTATATCTCCACAATGCGCCCCTTGGGGAAGCCGCCCACGCCCAGCGCCGTGTCCAAGGAGATGGAGCCGGTCGGGATCGCCTGAATGTCCGTCTGCTGAGCGGCGGTGCCTAGGCGCATTATAGAACCCTTGCCATGCTGCTTCTCTATCTGGCTCAGCGCCTGGTCAATGGCGGCGTTGCGCTGCTTGCTGCCGCCGTCCTTGCCCTCCTTGCCATCCTTATCCTTTTCGTCGGTTGACGCGCTCTTCTTTCCCATAATCATCACTCCGTATTTATTGGTTTTATTATTTGTTGACGGTTTGCCCTAATGGACGATACTATAAGGGATACGTGAATATACAATATGCCGCCGGACAGTGGGTAGTTCCGGCGGCATTTTTTGGGGCGGCCAGGGAAACGGCGGCCTCCTTGCCGTCCGAGGGGGGATCCCTACCGCCCGTCTTTCCAGGAGTCCGAGGCTTGCAGGTTTCCGTCGGCGTAGGTCCAGGTGATCCTCTGGTATCGCAGCTGCACCTCCTCCAAATGCTGGTAGCGCTCCTTGGAGGCGTCCTTGACGTTGTGCATTATCGGGTGCACCGAGCAGACCTTCACCCCCTCCAGCTTATGGTTGAAGTACTCGGCCTCCGAGCCGGCGTCGTCGATCTGATACCACCGGATCGTCACCTCGTTGAAGGTCTGCCCCTCGCAAGCCGCCTTGTAGAGATAGGGCGACGACGCGTCTATCGCCTTGAGGATGCGTATAGCCTCGTGCTTGCGCGTCCCGGTGAGTTTGCCGGTGTCGGGGTCGGTGGGGATGCGCACCTCGTGCTCGAACTCGAATATCTCCACGCTCTTCTCACGCCCCGCAATGTCCACGGAGCCCTCCACCGGATTTCCGGAATTGTCGGTCATCCACATGTATGCTGGTGTTGGCATTTTATTTTATTCCTTTCTTTTTTTGGTTAGTTTTGAATGCAACGTACAGAATGGCCAACTGCTTTTCCAAAAGACTCTTCGAACAATCTGTCGTGGCTGTATCTTATTTTTCTGTAATATGCCCATGTTTCGGAAGCCTCTACCGCAGTCCACCAATAACTACTGACAAGGTAATCAAGATATTGTTCGTTGATGACTTCACCACTTGGTAGGGCCGAGAATCCGAACTCATCTGTACCACTACCGCTTGTGCCATCATCACGGTCTATCCAACCGCTTTTTGTTTTCAACTTTTTACCTGCCACTTCTGCTCCTCCTATAGCATCCGCCAAACGATTCCAATCCGCAGTATCCGGCAAACGCCATCCGGTTGGGCAAACCGTTTTCGCCGTTTCCCAATCGTATAATCTACCATATTTAACACAATTGGAATCTGTATTTCCGGGACACCAAGAATTACCTATCTCTATATCCATATTCTTCGCCATCCACGTTTGATTGCCTATTTTTACCGAGAATCGCTCAAATCTGGCTGTAAGTGTTTCATCTTTGTTCATGAGAATTGCTATGGCCGTATCTTTTGACGTTATTGTCCCTGTCCAATGATCAAACTTGTAGTTACGTGCGGCGATTGCCGTAACGATCACCACAGATCCTGCCGGATAACTTTTTAAGTCAGGGGAACGTGTTATAGTTCCACTTCCTACCGAGTACACATTCGTTGTGAGTATATAACCACCGGAACCAACCGGCGGCGTGGTACTCTGCGGCCCAAAGTTGGCTATGAGCGTCTTGTTGCCGTCCATGACGATCTTCACTGTCGGTTTTGTTGATGTCTCTGATCCTGACCATTTCGTGAAATCGTAGTTTTTGGCCGCGTCTGCGGTCACCATCACAGTGTCCCCGGCGGAGTAGGCCGTTTTGTTGGGGAAGCAAGACACCGTCCCGCCGTTGGCCGGCGAGCCGCTGACCGAGAGCGTATAGGTTGTTGCGCCGGACGGCGTTACCGGGTTCACCGGTTCTTTATCGCCCGTGTTCGAACAACTAAACATGACTACCAGCGCGGAAAAAAGCGCCGTCGACGTTACAGCAATGAAACCTTTGCACGATACCATGGGTTTCCTCCTTATTTTTTGTTTTTGATACAACGAACCGACATACCCGAAAGTTTAGACTCAAAAGATATTTTTATGAATTGGCTACGTAACTCAACATCTCGCCCTGTACCACCGACAAAACTGTCATTGGGTTCGTCCGTTGCTGTCCACCAATAGGTACGGTCACCGAGATCATCGAACTTCTTATTCTGAGGCCAATACTTACCGGCGGGCAAAGCCGAAAAACCGTACGTATTTGGAAATCTTTCCGCCAGTTCTTCCGGGGTTAATCTCGACCAGTCCGTCCACTCGGCTGTCGCTCGAAACATCCGCCCTGCGACACCGTTTTCTGGATCAAGGTCCGATATGAATGTGATTAACGTTTTCCATTCATCCATAGTAGGTAAATGCCAAGAGGCGGGACAGGCCTTTGACGCTGCTTCCCAGTCGTACAGCCTGCCGAATTTAGTACAATTAGAATCCGCATTATCATAGCACCAAGAATTACCTGTCGGCGGAACGTACCTAAGATTTTCCGCCATCCATGTTTGTTTGCCGATCGCTGTTGTACTGAACGGGATAGTTAATTTTAATGTTATGACTTGTTTCTCGTAGTACCCGCCAAATGGTTCAACGAGAGTGTATGACGTATCGGTCCAGCCTTGCGCGGTGACTTTTATCGTCCATTTCGCCCTTTCTTCTGAATTTTTGGCCATACGCGGAGTAGAGGATAGGCCCTCTCCGTTGAATACCACGTTGATGTCGATAGGCCCGTGATTATGTGTTAAGCGTGTCGTTGAGGTGCTGCCGTTGCCGCTGATGGAAAGCATATAAACACCCGGCGTGACGTTACGCCGGAAGATTCTATTTGCCGCGCTCGCGGCGGTTACATTTTTGCGGAGTATACTCTTGCCGTTTATCGAGTATAGGGCGATTTCCGCGTTTTTGTAGGATTGCGCGGCCAAGTTGACGGTAACGACACCCCTATTGCTATTAACCAGTACCGGAGTGTTCACCCTATTCTGCGAGGAGTGTCTTACGCCGGTGGCGATCTTTTGGGGCGGTAGACGCAGCGTGTCCAGTTTGTTGGCAATTACATCAAATTGCCGCCAGCGTCCATCTCCGGTCTCATCTGTGTACTCCACCCTGATAGTAGCGTCCGTGTTTGCAATAATCGGCACGAACGCTGAGTCCGTGCTTTCGGCGGCCGCGCTTGCCGCGCAAATGACCCCGGCGACCGCCGTCAACAATAACGCTCGACCATGCCTGTTAAATAAGTTCATACAAAACTCCTTTGATAAAGTTAAATGATTATCAGGTACACTATTAGTCGTCAATAGACATTGTCTATACGCAACTCTCATTCCTTCCCCTTAGGCAACTTCGACACAAGCGACAGATTTATATCTATCCCCTCTATCTGAAAGTGCGGAATCACCGACAGGCTGACACGAAAGAAACCGGGATTGTCCTCGATCTCGCTCACGTCCACGTCGGCATCTTTTAACGGATGCGTGGCGATTAGTTCAGGTCCCGGATCTTTCATCTCCGTCACTAATTTTTTTATCCACCGCGTCAACTCCTCTTGCAAAACCTTCCGGCTCTTTGTCGACCCGATGTTTTCGCGCTGGATAACTTTCAGGTAGTGGGCGATGCGCGATATCAGAAAGATGTAGGGCAGCCGGGAGTTTATGCGCATATTGGCCGTAACTATCGGGTTGTCGAACTCCTGCGGCTTCTGCGCCGAGTTCGCCGAGAAGAAACAGGCGTAGTCCCTGTTCTTGTAGAAAGAGAGGGGGATGAACCCCTCTTGGGCGAACTCGAACTCCCGGGTTTCGGGAATTAAAATTTCGGTTGGTATCTTCACTTCCGCCCCGCGTCCGGCGTCAAATATATGCACCGGCAGGTTGTCTACCTTTCCTCCCGCTTCCGGGCCGCGAATCTGAACACACCAACCGTTATCTATGAATGATCGAATCATATTTGAGGCGAACGCGAAAGCCGCGTTGCCCCACAAGTACTTGTCGCTGTTAGGGCCGGCCACATTCTCCCTGTACACAAACTCCTTGACCGGCAAAGTATCGGGCCCGTACGGCAGGCGCAACGAGAAACGCGGAAGCGTGAGGCCCACGTAACGGCTGTCTTCGGCGCTCCTAAACGAGTTCCAACGCAAAAACTCCGAACGCTCCATGTAGTTGTGCAGGTCCTCTATCTTCGTGAGGTCCAGCGCCCTCTCCTTGGCGAAGAACTTGGAGGTAGCCGCGCCGATGAACGGGCAGTGGCACGCCGCCGCCACTTTCGACAACTCTTGTAAAAGCGATACGTCGGCCGCGCCCGAGTCGAACTCGAAATCGCTGATCATCGCCGCGTAGGGTTCGCCGCCCGGCGTGTCGTACTCGTCCGTGTAAACGTGCTTGTACAGCCCCGATTGGATCGTCTCCGGGACATCCTCGAAGTCCTCGGCCAACTCCTCCTTGGAGACGTCGAGGATGTTGATCTTCACGTTCTTACGAAAATCCGTCCTCTGAACGAGAAACTCCAGACTGCGCCAGAGCGATTCCAACCGTTGGAACGGCTCGGCGTGGAGTATCTCGTCGAGTTGCAGCGATATGCGGCGGTCGAGTTCCGCTATCTGGCAGTCCAGCACCGCCTTGTCGATTTTATCTATGGCGGTAGAGGTTGCTATCACGCTGTCCACAAAGAGCGCCAGCGCCGCGCCGATACGCTCGTTGGCGCTGCTCTCGGCAAGCGCCTGCGGGTTGCGGTACTTCGAGATGGCGACCGCGCTTGACGGCGGGGCGATATTCATCGTCTGGTATATGTACTCAAGACCTGATGACGACTTGACCCCGTTGATCACAGCATTCGTATCAACGGCGGTATCTGTCATTTCCGCTACGGCGGTATTGGCTGACATTTTTTCTCCTTTTGTTTATGATTACTATTGATTGACCACTTCTTCCAATTCAGGAACGATCTTCTGCAACTCCGTCCGCAGATTTTGCGCCGCTTCGGGATTCTTGATCAGCTCCTCCAGCCTCCGCCTGAATTCTCTGTTGTCAAGCAGATTCGACTTCAGGTCTTTGAGCAAATTCCGCGCCGCGAGCAACCGGCACAGCGACGGCACCGCCGAGGCCACGCTCTCGGGTCTGAAAGAGTCCATACTATTTAAAGGAATAGTAACGGCCATATCGCCGCCGTCGCCTTTCAGCTTATTCTCCACAGTAAAAGAGAGCGTCAGGCCGAACTTCGCCATGACCTGCTGAAAGTTGTTTTTATCTATCGCGATCTTGTCCCGATCCGCGATCCTGCTCTCCTTCTGACGTCCCGTGAAGTCGCCCATCACAAGCAGTTTGAGCGGCAGCTCGATGTTTTTGCGCGTGTCGCCCTTGCCCACGTCGAGCTTTAAATTGATACGCGCCGCCGGTATTTCATTTTGAAAACTCCCCGCCATTTCTTACCGCCTTTCTTTTTATGTTTAGACCAATCGACATCAATCAATACTGATTATATTCCCATCTCCAAGACTTCAGCGATTCGTTTCAAACATCTCGCTATCTCCCTACGCCCGTCCGCGTTTACCGCTAAGACCGCCGGTTGACCGCCGCGCTCCGCCAAAACAAGCCCGGCATCAGCGCCGGCCGACTTCTTCGCGTCGCTATACGTTGATACCGGCACAGGCGCAGGTTCCGGTTCAATCGCGCTCTTAATGGAACTCTCCCACTCAAGCGCCCGCTTGTATAGCAACAGCGGGAAAGGCGCGCCTACCGACGAGAAATGTTTTTCCAACGCCGCCTTAAATTTCAACAGCGCGGCGAGCAACCTCGCTACGTGTTCCGCGTCTTGTGCCGACGCTTCTATTTTAGGGCAGACACTGATGAAACGCGCCTCGGAAAGCCAGCGCAGCGCCGCCAGCTTCGCGCCGTCGCGCCGGGGAAATATATCGTCGTAATTGTCATGGCAGTAATCCGCCAAAACGCAAAAAACATCGGCCAAGCGCCCGTGATCGCCCATCCTGAGCATCGCGTAGGCCAAAAACGACAGCGCCCTCACATCCTTAGACTTCCCGGCGAGTATCTTGACGGAAAGCGACTCCACGGTATCGACATCAATATCGCCGAGCTTTCCCATCTCTGCCTTTAAGGCCTCGTAGTCGACGTCGTGGTTGACATCGGAGCCGAAGGGGTCGCCGGGGAGCGGGGCGGTTATTGTTGACAGAAAGTCTGACATTGCGTATCCTTGTTATGTTTCGATTTCGTATTAACAGTAGAGACGCAATACATTGCGTCTCTACATTCATTAATTAATACATATATCCACTATCTTTGCACACTTATAAGTATAGATACCCTCTCAATCTTCCCGGCCTTGGTAGTAATAACGCCCCTAGCCACATACGTACCTTCAGTGGCTTGACGTCCTTTCGCGTCCTGTAAATTCCACTTGGCAACAGAGCGTCTGCCGGTATTGCCCGTTGGATCGTTAACAGCTACCTTTGCGATCATGTTTCCTGATGCGTCGTAGATAAACAGCTTCCCGCTTTTGAGCGCGGCGCCGCTGCGGTAGAAGTTGACCGCGCCGGAAGAACCCGAGACGGGGCTGGGACCGGCCGTCAGGCTGCCGGATGCCGCGGCGACAGGCGCGATCGCTACGGTCTCGGTGTTGCGGGCGACGGGGAGGTCGCGGGTTGACTCTAGGACGGAGATCGCCCTTCTATCCGTCCAAAATAATGTCAGCACCTCATCCTTTTCAACAGACGAGCCGCCATTTTCGTCGCTGAACCTAAAAGACGTGCTCATCTGGTCGCCGTCAGCCGATATTCCGGTACGGATATACCATTTGCTGTCGTTATAGTATCCGGTTGCTGATATATATTCTTCTGTTGACGGTCTTGCTGAACCGCCTATCGTCCCGCCCTTTATAACCAAAATGTCGTCGGGAGGCTGCATATTGCCGAGCGAACCGTTGAGACTAAACGAGATATTGCAGGTTTTCTTGGCGGCTACGACATCATTCCCATCTATGGCAAGTTTCAAACCCGCGTTGCCAACCGGATCTAAAGCAAAACTATGAATAAAGCCGGCACCGTTTTCCACCACAGAGCCGCCGTCAAATGCGGGCATTTCTATGCGGTAAATTTCATTTTTAGGCGGATCAAAAACATATCCGTCACCTATAGTAATTCTTATTGGAGACTCGTCTCCGCCGGGCAGCGAAATGATTCCGTCAACCGCCGGAAAACCGCACATTTCAATCCTACCGGCGGTGTCTCTACTATCGCCGGCATAAGCAACAATGGCCTTTGCTGCGGAATCGCCGTTCACCGCCGCAATGGACGATACCGTGCCGCCGTAAAGGTATAGGTATCCGTTGGGACCGATGTAGACCGCCCCGTTCGGGCTTGCGGCGGTAATTTCGGCGTCTCCGGATATAACGACTCTGCCGCCGTTGTTAACAACAGCGTATCCGGTATCGGCGGTGATTGTTCCGCCGGCTATCGTCACCGTACCGCCGTTATTGACTATTCGACTGCAAAGGTTTCCGCTATTGTGGATATATCCCGATCCCGCACCAACAAAGATGCTCCCGGAATGCCCATTAGCTTCAGAAATATCCAAGTTGCTCTCTACCAACACACCGCCATCCACATACAACGCGTACGTGACGCCGCGTCCGCCTAGTTTGGTATTCGACATTTTCCCTGAGAGCGTCACACGTCCCCATCCGGATCCATTATCCGCAACCTCAAAGCGTATGCCGTTCACTCTTCCGGCATTCAAAACCGACTCGCCGTCGCCGAATTTTATGCCGCAAGGACGCCCATCGGCACTAATTCTTATGGAATCTATAACAGTAGCGACATCAATACCGCGTCCAATCCACGTATTAGCGGTTTTGTTTTCGATAGACGCGACGAATCCATTTAGCGTATCGCCGGTAACAACATACTTGAGCGCGTCTGTGTCGGCTTTTAAAACAATAATGATATCACCGTTTCTTGTACTTGACTTATAGTAACGATTGGCACATCTAAAAGATTCATAATACTCACCACCGCCAACCACCGCCACCGCACTATCAACGTACGAGCCTCCAACATATTCCAACGTATATCCGGCGGCGTCAGGACGAAATTCTGAGTTTACGCTTATAGTACCGATATACCGTGATGCGATATTCCCTTTTATATATGGCGAGACCGATCCCTCCAACACAATTTTACCGTATCTAGACGTTATGAAAACCGCGCGGCCGTTCCTATTTTTGTTTTCTATATCCACATTCGCAAACCGAACGCTACCTTCGGAAATCTGTATCGTGGCAGAGGTATTAGAGTTGTTAACAAACACTGTACCTCTGGAAACGAGAACATTTCCACTGGTAACATTTAGAGCCGCTCCACCGTCTGTAGAATTAAACGAACCGCCTCTTATTTCACCGGTACCCGATACACTAAGCGCGGTGCCTGATCCCGACACGAACTCCCCGTTGACAATCGTAAAAACGCTGTCCGAATAAACAGCTGCCTTGTTCGACACAAACCGTCCTCCGTTTATGTTAAGACTACCTCCCGCATAAACCGCATATCCAGTACCGGATTCAAATTCTCCACCTTTTATTTTAACGCTGCCGCGTAGATTATATACGACGTTTCCACCTATCGACTTGAATTTCCCACCATTTATCTCCACACTACTACTGGTATTATCTTCGACATTTCGTACCGCACTTCCACCCAATGTTGTAAGCGTACACGCATCCATACGAAGTGCGACACGGCCACTAACAAAAACAGCGTCTCCGATACCATCGGTAGATATTTTACCAGAGACCGTCACGTTTAACGCCGCCGGATATGATATCAAGCTCAACGCGTCTCTATCCGTTGACGTCAAAGACCCTGTCACCTTAACATCACCCCAACGCGGGAGAACTTCTATTTTCTGAGTAATGCTTATTGTATTCTTTCCAATATTAACCCCGCCCCCAGTCGTATCGAAATCAATCTCAACCGCCTTTCCATCCGACTGCGTTCTGATGAAATTTATCGTTGAATCGAGGGAAGCATTTTCTATTTTACTAAGAACCACTTCCAAATTTAAAATCCTAAATATGTTTTTCGCTGTAAACCGCCCGCTCTCTGACCCCTCCGTCACAACAAACTTCGCCGCCTCAGCCCCCGTAACCCCCAAAAGCCCCACGACCGCCGCCAAACAAACCACGCGTTTCAAAAAACATGTCATACCGCCCATACCCTTACCTCCCCTTACATTTAATTGTTTATAGATGAAAAAATCAAAATCATCAATCTATATAGATATAGATCAACAATTATCAGTTAATATCCGCCAAAAATTAACAACGAGAGGCACAACGAGATTTTTTGCCGAGTGATATTATCATTATGATAACTACGGCAAACGGAGACGCATCCCCGAAAATAAGGGCGTTGATGTATCAGCACATCAAAGCGTTATTCAAAATGCAAATCGGAACAACGAGAGGTACAACGAGATTCTTTGTCGGTGATTATCACGATGACAACCGCGGCAAACGGAGACGCGTCCCCGAAGAATTAACTACGAACATTTATAATATAATTTATCCGCGGCGATAATGCAAATTTTTTTTTAATTTTTTAAATTTTTTTCAGCTATATCCGTATATGTGATTTTTTAATTGATTTTACAGCGGTAGGCGCAAACGGTTACGCCGTGAAGAACGGGCTGAGCTTTTCCCGCGACGCCGGATTCTGCATCAGTTTGCGCAAAGACCTGTCCCTGATGATCCTAACGCGCTCACGCGTCAGTTTGAGCTCGTGGCCTATCTCCTCCAGAGTGAACTGCTTGGAGAAGTTCAGGCCGTAGTACATGCGCAGTATCCGCTCTTCCCTGCCGGAGACGTACTGCAGCACGCTGTCGAGCGCTTCGTTCAGTTCTTTGCGCATATTCTCTTCGTCTTGTTCCGGGTCTTCGCCAAGAACGTCTTGCATGGTCTTGACACTGTCGTCCTCTTGGCGCATGCTCGTTATGGGCGCGTCCATGGAGATGCCGTGAACGCGCTCCATCACCTCCACGATCTCGGCTTCGAGGTCTTTGAACTCTTCGGTTCTGATGGTGGTCAGGTAGTCGCCGCTGTGGCGTTCCAGCGCCTGTTTGAACCTGTTCAGCAGGGCGATCTTGTTGGGCGGGATGCGCACCGTCCCCGACTGCTCGAAGAGCGCCTTCTGTATGGATTGGCGTATCCACCAGACGGCGTAAGAGATGAATTTGACGTTGTTCCCCAGATCGAAGCGCTTGGCGGCCTTGAGCAGGCCGATGTTGCCCTCGTTTATCAGTTCCAGAAAACTCAGACCGCGCCCCCGGTAGCGTTGGGCGATGCTGACGACAAAGCGCTGGTTAGCGGTGATGAGCCTCTCGGTCGCATCCGCATCCTTTAACTGCACGCGTTTGATCAGTTCCCGCTCCTCCTGCCCGTCAAGCACCCGATATTGCTTGATGTCTCGGAAATAGAGCGCTTCCGGCCTTAGATTCATATATAGAGTCCGAAAAAGTGTCGGTTTTTTACCGGGTCAATGCCGGTCACGACCTACCCGTTATTATATTATAACACATTTTGTATGTCATAAGCAAGAGGGAAAAGCATTTTTTTGATATTTTACGGGGTTACAAGCACCACGACTATCCTATTTCCGTGAATTTGCGAGACAACCACTTCCGAACCGCTGTTTACGAACTGCCCCTCCGTCACCACGTCGCACAGCGCAGTGCCGATGCGCACCTTGCCGGACGGCCGCAGGGGCGTGGAGGCAACGCCCTTGTCCCCGACGTTCGGCAAGAAGTCCATGCCCAAGTCGGACTGCGCGCCCTCAAGCGTCGCGGCGAGGTACGGGCCCTTGACAACGCGGCCCAGACGCTCGAAAAAGTACTTGAAGAAGACCAATATCAGCACGATTGACCCGATTATGCTCACCGACACCCTCACGATGTTCCTCTTCAGGATGGCCGCCTGCCACGGCAGATCCGGGTTCGGAATGATGAAATTCTGGAACGAGAGCACCATACCAAGGATCAACAGGGCGATCCCCGCGTAGCCGGCGACGCCGAAACCGGGAATGACCAATATTTCAAGCACCAAGAGCGCCGCCCCTGTCGCCAATAAAAGCAACTCCGTGTAGTTGGCCAAACCGACCGCGTATTGGCCGAAAAAGACCAGGGCCAGGCAGCAGATACCGATAATCCCCGGAATGCCGAAGCCGGGCGAGCGCATTTCTATATATATAGCCGAAAAACCGAGCATCATCAGCACCGGAGCAAGCATCGCGATGACGCTGGCCAGACCTTCACCCCAGTTTTTGCTTATAGCGGTCACGCCGACCTCCCTGTACCCCAGACGTTGAAGCAGCTCGTCCACGCTGCCGACCGTCATCACGGAAAACCCGAAGCGTTGCGCCTCGGCGTCCGTCATCGTCAAAAGTTCGCCGGCCTTAACAACCCGTTTGGACGACACGATCCGGCTCGTCGTCTGCGGGTCCAGCGCGGCGAAACGGGCCGAGTCCAGGTAGAACACCGTGTCCGGCAGCGTGACCTCGAAGACCGCGATCTCTTCGGTCACCATGGCCTCGGTTAGTATCGCCGGGTAGCCGTTTTTGGCCGCCAGCGCCCTAAACTTCGCGCGGATGGGCGACTGGTGCTTCTCGCCCAGCATCTTAGGCCCCTCGTTCGTGTTGATAAGCGGGGCCACGTCGCCTATCGTGGCGCCGGGGCGCATAGCCATTTTGCCGGCGGAGAGCGCTATTAGCGCGCCGGCGCTTATAGCCTTGGAGCGTACAAAGGCCACCGTAGGCGCTTTATAGGCGGTGACGCTGTCTACGATATTGAACGCCGCGTCGACCTGGCCGCCGTAGGTATCGATGTCCAGGACTACCACGGCGCCCGCCTCCTTGGAGGCCTCGCGCAGACAACGGCCTACAAACGCCGCCATGCCGTGGTCGACGGTGCCGACGACGGGAACCACGAATACTTTGACGGGGCCGGCGGTTGTTACGAACGTTGCGTTGATTGAATCGGTTGATTTGGGCGAGAGAGCCGAATTAACGGGCTTGCCGGTATCGGCAGACGCGGAATCGGCGTCCCCCCCTGCCGCCAAAGCCGCGGCGGACAGGAGGAACGTCAACATTTTCAGGGTATGGATGATCGTCTTGTTCATAAACTATCTGACAAACTGGAACCTTTGGCTGACCGCCATTCCGTTACCCGAATACCTTACGATCACGCTCCCGCTGGAGATCGCCCGTTCCGGCAGGTTCGCGCTCCTCTCGCCGGCTCCGAGGCGCGTCTTGTATAACTGCCGACCGCTGAGCGAATAGACCGCGACAGTGCCGGCGCTGTTCGGCGTGAAAGACAGCGTGACGACGGGCGTCCGCCCGAAACGGCTCAATCTCATCACGCCGCCCTTAGACGACACCGCGGCGCGGGGCGTTGAAGCGTGCTTTATAGACGTCGGCTCGGCGTTAGAATATAGCATAGCCCCGCTCGCTCCGGCCGCGAGGATGACGCCGTTGCCCGAATATATCGTTGAGAGATTCCTGTTCGTAGCCTTTGGCTGCAAGTACCATTTACCGCTAATTTGGGCGTATACGTTGCCCGAATCCCCTACGGCAAAGAAAGTATTCTTCGCGTATGTGGCGGCCCGCAATCCCTTTATGTCCGGAATCGATACCGCCGTCCAACCCTTCTCCGCGTCGGCGGAATTGATTATCACCGCTTCGCCGGTTTTGGTACCGAGCGCAACGAACTTGCCGTCCACGTATGCCGCTGAAACGAAGTTATATCCATCCGCTTCGCCCGGCAAATCCGATACGCTTGACCAGTATTTGCCGACATTCGCGCTCGCGCCGTCGTCGCATACCTTCAGCGCGTTGGTGGCGCCGCCGACTGCGGCGAGAAACTTGCCGTCGCCGGAAGCCAACGACGCAATGTATTGGCCCGATGTCGCCCATCCGGTCAAATCGCTCACGTCATAACCGGTCCAGTTATCTTTCTCTCCATCGGGCGACGTATAGACGACTACCTTGCTTTGCGCCGGTATGCCGGAGGTCCTGCCGCCGGCGATGAACGTCTTACCGCCGAAAGCTACCGATGTGAAGACCTCGTCTCCGGCATTGTAGTCGTTCCATGTCTCCCCGTCCGCGTTTGAGGTGATTATGACTCCGTCACTGCTCACAGCCACGAACTTGTTCGCGCCGAAAGCCACGCCGGTAAGATTCTTCGCGCTGGACTTCCTCTCCCACTTCAGTCCGTCCGACGACACCGACACCCCGGAATCGCCGACAGCCACGTACTTATTGTTCCCGAAGGCGATCTGCTTGTACGAGTTAACGCTGTTTCCGGCCAATTGCTTCCATGTTTCGCCGTTGTCGGATTTGTAGACGGAGCCTTTCGCTCCCAGCGCCAAGAAAGAGGAGGTCCCGTACTTTACCGCCGTGAAGTCGTCGTCAGGATTCAACGTAAACGATGTCCAAGAGGTTCCGTTGCTCGAAAAACAACCTTTGCCGGCCTTCCCCACAGCCACGAACTTGCCGCCGCCGAAGACCATGTCGGCCATATCCGCCGCCGCGCCGCTCGCGGAGGCGCTTGTCCAACTCTGACCGTCTTCTGACGTGTAAACGTTCGTACCGGTTTTAGACAAGGCCGCAAATTTTCCGTCGCCGAAAGCCACCACCGCGATCTGCGCCGACGCGCCGGAGGTGCCGCCCCAGCCGAAAGCGTCTCCCGACTGCTTTATGCCGTCGCCGACCACCACAAACCTGCCCGCCCCATAGGCGGCGTGCGATAGGGAAGAGGCGCCGGAAGGAACTATGTCCCAATCATCTTCATCAAACCTCCCCGTACCGCCCGCCGCGTCTATAGCGACAAACTCCCAGCCGTAGGACCCGACACCGAACGTAATGTATTTCCACGTAATGTTGGGGGGCAGGGCCGCCGGTTCGGACGCCCAGCCGTTGCCGTCTCCCGAATTCAGATACCTCGGGCCGTTTTGCACGGCCACAAACCGCTCCTTGCCGTAGGCCACAGAGTAGATACGCCTCGAGTTCCCGTCGTCGCCGGCAATCGGGGGCTGCGCCCACTTCTCCCCGTCGGCCGTAGTCCTTATAAACCCGTCGACGCTCACCGCGACAAACTTGCCGGCGCCGAAGGCAAGCCCGCTGTAGTTAGGATAAAGATTCTGCCACCTCGGGGCGTCCTGCGCAAAAACGATCCCTGCGGCGACCAAGGCCAACCCTATTGCTTTTTTGATACGGCACACCATAATCACACCTCCGCGAAAAATTACTGCGTTTTAGATTTTTATGATACCCTCACCCCTCGTCGTCCCCCGCGGAACCGCCGCCGCCGGCCCCGTCCAATTCGACCCACTTCCGCAACGCCTCTATTAGCTTGAACGCCTGGTCGCGGCTCGATATGTTGAACTTGTTCTGCTGCCGGTACTCGTCGTCCATCTTGCGGTAGCGCCGGATGGAGTAACGATCCTCGCCGTACCCCTCTTTCGCCTTCTCCCACTGCTGGTAGCGGTACAGCACCGTCGCCCAAGCCCCCTTGGAGAGGATCACCTTATCCAGCTCCTTGACGATCTGAACGCCCTCCTCCTCATACGCAATGGTGAGATCCTCCACTTTCGACGCCATTTTTGTCTCCGATCCGAGCCAAAGTTCGTTTTTACAGTAAACGCGGCCTTCCCGGCCGCATACCGCAGTATATATATAATCTAATTGATTTCCCGCCGGAATGCAACAGATTCAATAATTACTTGCGCTGCCCGTTTTTCTTCCTGACCACCAGATACTTCGAAAAATTCTGATTTTTCTTGAACCACAGCCCGCCTATGACGGAGATCACTGCCGCGCTTACGGTTCCGGCTATGATGTCGGTCATCGTGTCCCTAAGCCCCGTATCCCGCCTATGGGTCGTCTTCAACTGCCCGGCGCCGTCCGTTATCCCCTCCGTCAGACCGTCCTTCCAGCGCTGCATGTTGTACCCGAAGATGCCGTCAACCGCGTACTCGAATATCTCCCAGAGCGTCATCAGGGTGATGGCGAAACAGAAGGAGAACATGGCGAAAAAGAAGGGCGACAGCTTGACGATGCCGTCATCGGCACGGCTGTATCCGTAGACTATGGAAAAGCCGCACATGGCCATAACCACGCCGGCGGTCGTATGCAGAACCTTGTCGAAAAGAAAGACATAGTCGTAAAACCGGTAAACCTCGCCCAAAACGAAGTGCGCCACTATGAAAAACGCTATGATTATCTGGATAAACGACGGGATGTGGAAGTCCATCTTAGTGTACATCCGCACGGGGATATGCATAAGCACAATAGCCACCACGCAGAGGGCGACGTGCTCAATCACCTTCTCGCTGGAGTCGACGGGCGGCACGAGTGACGAGACTACGCTGGCCACCATGGTCGCCAATGTTATAGACCAGCAGATAATGTAGGCTATAAACACATTCCGCGACCCGAACATTCCCGAGAAGGGGATGCGCGACCTCTTTTCGACCTTATCCGACGCCATTTTTACGCAAACATCCTTTTTATCTTGTACTATTGGACATACTATACCGTGGGGATAAATATATATATTGACCGCGCAAAAATCAAAATATAACCGGACGGGTGATACGCTCCCCCGCGAACTCGCGGCGGGCCAATACCAAAAATACCGCGGCGGGCGCCAAAAATACCAATATAAACGTAATCAATATAACTTGGTAATAGCCGAATATGAACATCATAACCCGGTACGCCGCCACCAACACCCCCGTCATAAATAGGTTCGCAAAGTGCAAAAAACGCGGGTTGCTCATACGCACGGACAGATAGGCGCTTGCCGAGACGTTCAACACCGCGGCGCCCAAATACAGCAACGCGCCGCGGCGCGCCCACCACTCCGCCCACAAAACCGTCTTGTCCGAACCGTCAAACCAAAACACCCAGCACGCCGACATCGCCACGCAAACGGCTCCCATGATCATTGTCGCCCCCGCCACAAAAAACACCTTCCCGAAGAGCACCGCGTCCCGCGACACGCCGCTCACGATCAGCACCTCAAGCGTCCCGTTCACCCGCTCCGATATAAAAACCGCCCCCGAAAAGTTGGCCGCGACGATCACCGCGAAAAAGATCATCCAAATCTCCATATCGCCGCCTTTGCTGTAAAACAGCATAAAACTCCAAATCACGGAGATCAAAGCGTACAAAAAAAAGACGCCCCAGCCGCTGTTGAAGAGGTTTTTGACCTCTTTCCGCAGAATCGCCGTTAATCCGGTCATAATTCTATCCTATTACTATTGATATTGTATTGATTACTGATTGATGTTAATTGATACTAATCCCCGCCATCTTTATAAATGTTCTTGACGACCCCCGAAAACCCCGCGCCCGCCCGCCTGACCTCGCAAACCCCGCACCCCGCGCCAGCAAGCGCCGCCACCACCGCCGGAATCCCGGCTTCATCACCTATTGAAAACGTCCACTCATTATCATTAACAGTGATATCGACACCCCCGTGTTCGCCGATAACCGCACCCCAATCCCCCGCCCCGGCCGCCCGCACCAGCCACCTAGCCCGATCCCCGCCCCTGTCCAGCTCCTCGATCACCCCGTCCCGAAGCAGCCCCGCCCGGTCGCACAACTCGTCTATCGCCTCCAACTGGTGGGAACTGACAATCGCCGCCGCCCCCCGCGACTTCGCCTCACGCACCATCGATTTGAAATGACCGTAGGCCTTGATGTCCAAACTGACTGCCGGCTCATCGAAGAAATAGACCTTCGGCCACCCCAAAAACGCCCTAGCCAGCCCGCACTGCGTCCGCTGTCCCCGCGACAGGTACTTCACCTTACGCGTAGATTCATAAATATCCGTCCCCGCCCAATACTCGCCGAAGTAACGCTCCGCCTCCGCCCACGGAACCCCCTTGGCCGCCGCGAACACCCGCAAGTTGTCCCGAACCCCCAGGTTCCCGCAAAACCCGTCGCTCTCCAGCGTCGCCCCGACCGTCCGGTAAAACGCCGGCTCATGCCGCCAAGGGTCAAACCCGCAAACCGAGACGCTCCCGCCGTCCCGCCGGATCAGCCCGAGCAGCACCCGAATCAACGTGGTCTTCCCGGCGCCGTTCAGCCCCGCCAACCCGTAGACGCTCCCCTCACCCACACGCAAGGAGACATCCCTGAGGACTCGGCTCTTACCGAATGAGCGCCGGAGGTTCGTAACGTCTATGGTCGCCATAAAAGGGATTCTTGCCTATAATATAGGGAGCGGTTTTCAGGGTACGGCCGACGATACCCCGCACTCACAAAATAAATGATTCCGCCGCTAAAAGTCAACCGCCGTTGTAAGTATTTTTCCATACTGTTTGACTCCCAACCCTCCCATGTATTACGGGAGACTGCCGCCGGCTCACCCGGCCCGAAAATATTTTTTTCATACTATTGACTTCACTAAACCCCATGTATTATATTGGAAAATTACATACTTGACTCCGCAGGGGCCGCCGGACGGGTACTCTGCGAAATTCTACCGGATTCGGGGGTATTCGGGAGCGTTTTAGAAGGATATAATTCCCACTTATAAAGAAAGTGAACTGAACAATGAATAAAACCATACTAATCGCAACGGCGCTCGCGGCAATGCTCTTGGCCTCCTGCGCGTCAACTCTGCCCAAAGAGACGCTCAAACTGTCCATATTGCTGGAACAAGAGATCGATGTCTTGGAAAAAGCCCACATAAGCGTAATAGACGCGTACTTTAATGAAAAGATACTGCAAGCCGAAGCGATTGTCAACAACAAGATGTACCCAGAATGGCTAGACGACTTCTTCGCGAAAGACGCGGTAAAAAAAGAATGGGGCAAAACCCTCTCGGAAGATGGCGCCCAAAGGATGGAATCGCTGAAAGCGATAGTCGAAATAGTCCAAAGAGAGTATAACACACTACGGCGATCCGCGACGGAACCGCTCGAAAAACAACACGCCGAAAGCGCGGCGCTGATCCGCGAAGAATACCGGAAAGCGCGAGACATGGCTAGGATAATAAGAGAGAATGTCTCAAGCGTCAGAGATGTTAAGGAAGCGCGTGACAAACTGACCCCCCAAGAAATAAAGGACGCCGAGAATAAGCTGTACCAATATATGCAGAAAGCGGACGCCATTGTAGATTCAATACGCGACACCCAAACTCAAATCGGATCGCGGAAAGGAGACTGAATATGGGCAAGTTTGAAGAACTCGAGGCCGCGGCCAGAGAATCCACCGCGAAAGTGCTGCGGAGCGGAGCGCTGGATCAAATCAACGTGGACGTCAATCAGTTCAAAAGCATAATAGCCGAACTTGAAAAGAACGGCGTTGACGGTAAGGTCATTGCGGAACTAACGGGTGTTATCAACGATTCAACCAAGAGAAATAGGTGCGTAGCCGCGTATATCTGTAAAGGCGGGAAGGTCGCGGAAACAATAACAAAAACGCTTGACAAAACGAGGATTTTGCCCCCCCCCCCCCCCCCCCCCCCC
>Ga0268262_10002292_pt1 | contig 22410 bp, 22 predicted proteins | sample TergutNc150P3_FD_190354 | JGI IMG/M metagenome (GOLD analysis project Ga0268262, IMG submission 190354) | Nasutitermes corniger P3 segment gut microbial community from laboratory colony in Florida, USA - Nc150 P3 (SPAdes) (version 2) | ecosystem: Host-associated > Arthropoda: Insects >...
CCTGCGTGTTAAAAAAAGTATTAAGAGCCAGAATACCGCGGAAAGCAAGCGTCGTCAAAAAAAGATTGGCGAGAGGCCATACGCTGAATTTAATCGCGTAACCTAAAGAGCATAAAAGATAAATAAGGGAGCCTACATATAACAAGTAAGAATAAATACCCTCCGAAAATTTTCGTTGAAACATTTCGGCGTTAAGTCTTACGTCAATATCAATATCTCTTAAAAACCAAGGCGTATCGTCGCCGAAGGGGACGTGCGGAAGATCAACTTCCGGGCTTCCCACTCGGCTATAGGTAAGCGGTTGATCCGGTATCGATATTACGCGCGGACCAAGAGGGTCGACTGTCCCATTCAACAAAACAATAGCCGTTTCATTTCTGTTCAATGTGTTTGAGAGTATCACCCCTTTCCCGCCCAAAGATATAGCCGGACTACTCTTAGCGGGCGGCACAAATTTCCAATGTTCCAGAGCGGTGGAAATTCCAAAACAAAAAAGAAACGACATAGACATTACAAATATAATCGATATTGGGGCAATATTTTTTTTCCTTACCGAATAATTTAAAGAGATGATAATAGAACAAAACAAAGACAAAGACAGCGCCCAATGCGAGGCTGTAATAAGCAGAGTTAGCAAAGTTTCAGGTTTTGGCGGTAAAATCTTTATCCATTCAATACGAAGAGATAAGAACTTTATAGCCGCTACTATCACAAAAGTAATGATGAAGGTAAGGGTAAAAAATATAATTAATTTCGCTAAATTCTTCACATTATAAGTTTAATACGGCAGAAACGCGCGCGCAAGGGCATTTACCCTCTTTTCTTATTGAGAATTATTAAAAAAAAGGGCATAATTAGGCATGAACACTCAAATAGCGGTCTTGGGCGCTGGCGCCTGGGGGACGGCAATCGCAAAAGTCATTGCCGAAAAAGAGAAAGATGTCATTATCTGGAGTTATGAGACAGAAGTAAGGGATGATATAAACAAAAAAAGGCGAAATTCAAGATTTTTACCCGATGTTGAACTACCCAAAACATTAAAAGCGACGTCAAATATCGAAGAAGCGGTGGAAGGCAAAGACTTCCTGATTTTCGCGGTTCCGTCTTTATTCCTGCTGGACACATTGAAAAAAACCCTTTCCGTAAATTCCATAAGAGAGGGAAAAACCGTTATCGCCGTATTAACAAAAGGCTTCCTGCCTTCCGAAAACGGTCCCCGCCTGATTCTTGAAACAATGGAAGATTATCTGCCCGGTTTTTTCCATCATTCCCTTGTCTATATTTCCGGTCCAAGCCACGCCGAAGAAGTATCGCGGGGAAAATTGACGGGGCTTATCGCCGCAAGCGAGAACGCAAAAAATTCTATCCGTTTTAGAGATTTATTAAGAAGCCAGCAGTTACTGGTTTATTCATCGCTTGATGTCAGAGGAGTACAGGTTGCCGCGGCGACAAAGAATGTTATAGCGATAGCGTTTGGAATGTTGGACGCGATGAAGCCTATGGCAAAATTCGATATGTTCGGCGACGGAACCGATTCGCTTTTGCTTGCCGCCGGATTAAACGAGATACAGTTACTTGGCAAAGCATTAGGCGCGACTCACCCTGAAACATTTACATCTATTTCCGGAATCGGCGATTTAGACGTAACTTGCCGTTCGGTCTTTGGAAGGAACAGGCGTTTCGGCAGGGACATAATCGAAAAAAATATTCTTAAACCGTATAAAAACATTGATGAGCTTTTAGCCCGAATAGGAGAGATCGGCTATTTACCGGAAGGAGTAGCCGCGGCGAAGTATGTCCGTATTCTTGCTGAAAAACACAAACTTAAAATGCCCATTTCCATCGGGATATGCAAACTGTTAAACAGAGAAATTGAGCCGCATGAATTTATAAAAAAATCTATCAGCGGATTGGGTTAAGAAATAATGTTTGAGAAACTAACGGGAAAAATTTCCGACGCTCTGCGCTTCGTTACCGGCAAAGCGTCAATCAACGAAAAAAATATTGAGGACGCCGTAGAAGCCATTAAAATGGCTCTTCTGGAAGCGGACGTAAACCTTCGTGTTGTGCGCCGTTTTGTAAACTCAACAATTGAAGAAGCAAAGGGCGAAAAAGTTTTACGCGCGGTTGATCCCGGTCAGCAATTTATTAAAATTATCCACGACAAATTGGTTTCTTTCCTTGGAGACGAAGACCCCGCAAGCCGCGCTTTAAAATTAAGAGGTCCCGATGTTATATCGACAATTTTAATGCTTGGTTTGCAAGGCTCCGGAAAAACCACAAGCGCGGCGAAACTTGCTCTGCGTCTTAAAAAAGAGGGACGCAAACCGCTGCTTGTAGCCTGCGACTTAATCCGTCCCGCCGCGATGGAACAGCTTGCCGTTCTCGGCGGACAAATAGGAATTCCCGTTCACAAAGAAGACGGCGCAAAGGACAGCGTAAAAGTTTATCAAAACGCTCATGTCTGGGCAAAACAAAATATGATAGACACGCTCATCATCGACACAACAGGACGTATGCAAATTGACGAACCGATGATGCAGGAGCTTTCCAATCTTAAAAACGCCGTATCTCCCGATGAAATGCTTTTAGTAGCCGACTCGATGACGGGACAAGCCGCCGCCGACATTGCAAAAACATTTGACGAAAAAATAGGGCTTACCGGAGTAATCTTAAGCAAGTTCGATTCCGACACACGCGGCGGCGCGGCTCTCTCGCTTAAAACAGTAACTGGAAAACCTTTAAAGTTTACAGGCACCGGAGAAAAGCCCGAAGATTTTGAACCCTTTCACCCCGAAAGAATCGCCGGACGCATACTCGGCATGGGCGACGTTGTAAGTCTTGTAGAAAAAGCGCAGGAAGTTATAGACCAAAAAGAAGCATTGGAACTCCAGAAAAAAATGGAGAAAGAAAACTTCACTCTTGACGACTGGCTGAACCAAATTCGCTCCCTCAAAAAAATGGGTTCTCTGCAAAAAATGCTGGAGATGATTCCCGGTATGCAGGGACAGATAAGCGAAGACGACATTGATAAAGCCGAATTAAAACAGCAGGAAGCGATTCTAAGCTCCATGACGATTAAAGAGCGCAATAATCACCTGATTATCGGACCGCCGCGAAGGAGCAGAATAGCGCGAGGTTCGGGAACGTCTGTCGCTGAGGTGGCAAGGCTGTTAAAAAAGTTTGAAAAAATGCGCGGCATGATGAAGAAAATGGCGAAGGGCGCGAGGGGCGGTGGAATGCCGGGGATGTTTTAGTAGTACAATTATTTCCAAAGGATTTTACCACGATTATGTTGGGCACACTATGAAAAAGTGAGAGCGAGTACTTGAGCATATACTTTATTTTTCATTTGTCCACTTCCTTAAAAGTTCTTTAGCTCTCGCCTCTGAAAAACCAAGCAAACGCAAAGTAAAAATTGTCACTTCATGATCCATCTGCCCTATCATGAAATATTTCTTAATTTGTTCCTGTGCTTTTTCCACTCTTTCAAACTCATGTTGAGTTATAATTGAGTCCTTATTCTTTATTCTCATCATGTCCTCCTGTTTAACTTGATATAATTAATAATGGCTGTGAATGAGAAAACTTAAGGTTTTTAAATGTATTTTTTATGTGATTAAGAGCACCTTTGTATAGTTCTCTTAATCACAAGATTATGCATTAACATGCCCTACTTTTCAACAAAAACTCCACGCTTGAGAGTATTAAATCTACGGCTAATATCTTCTTCACTTTGCGGATTTTCTTGTCCAAGATACAGAGAAAAACATACATCAGGAGCGGCTTGTTTAGCTTTTATGATAGAACCCATAAAACCGGTATTTTTTTCCTTGGAAACAACAGGGTTTTCGTCATAAGGAAATTTTCCCAATATAAGATCGTTCCAATTTTCAATGAAATTTGTACCAAGTTTCGGATCCGGCTTAATATTCCGTTGAAGGATGATCCTTTCCTTTTCTCTTTGATCTACAAGCAGCGATATTTTTAGTATGCCAAATTCTATTTTTTTGTCTTGTTTATACCAGAAAGGATACAGGTATATTTCTGATTTATCGTTCCAATCAAAAACCTGCTTGTCAGCATTGATAGATATATCTCCGCAATTTAAGAAAAAAGACTGTTCTTTGCTGTTCCAATTAAAACTTATATCTCTCATGAAATCCGGGATATATTGAGTAAGAGCCAAAAAATTATCCCATTCATCAAAACTTGCTCCATAAGCAGGAAAAATATGATCGCATGTTTTCTGTAAATCCCAATTGTATTCTTGAAATGAAGCGTTATTTTGCTTTGTTGTCAGAACAACAGGACCGTCAGGCATCGGCAGAATATACATAATAAATACAGAAAAATCATAATCTATTTTCCAATTTGCATTAATCCATGTTCTTCCAAGAGAATCCCGAAAAATTCCCGTAGAAGCAGGCTCTCCGTAAGATAATATTCGATACTTATTATCCCAATCCCATACTACTCTGTCTGTTCGTTTGTTTTTGAGAATTAAGTCCATAATATATTTAGTATCCGTACAGATTTTTTCCAGAGAAACAGACCTAGGTCTAATAATTTTATACAAATCGACATCATAATAATAATCAAGAACAGTGTGATACAGTTTACCATCATCATCCAGATTGTCCGGAGAACTAAATGGTTTTCTTAGTTTCCATTTGTCATCGTCATCATCAAGATAACTTATTAGCAGACCGCCTGAACGTCCCGATAGAGAATTACCGCCGTTAAGCAGATACTCGCTATTTTCTTCGCCAAGGTACTCCGGCGCTTCTTCAAAAAGGGCGGACATGGAATTTGCATAATGTTTGATATATGCTTCATGAAGTATCCTGCTCACATTAGAATAGGTATCCGGCAGAGAGGTTTGAGTTTCAAAAAAATTGATTAATTTGTTTTCTAATAAAATATGACTAAAATTTCGCTTGCTTCTATACAAAAGAACGGAACGATCGTCATTCAAAATAACATCCGCCGGAGTTGAATAAATTATGTTATCTCTGCGAGCAGTTACCAGAGCAATTACTTTACCATTAGAGGTAACAAGAGGTCCGCCGGAATTTCCCGGACTGCCGCCGGCTGAAGTTTTAAGTATATTCCAACGACCCGAATCTTCCTCCGGGACAGTACCAAGTACAAGCCCATCTCGTATTACGATACCCTCGCCCAAAGCATTCCCTATGCTAAAAACCGGATCGCCGATATTGAAGCTTCTTTCAAATTGGAAAAAACTATCGAAAGTCTTGTTTTTTACCGTAAAAATAAGATAATCTTTTTCTTTGGAACCGCCTGTAATCATATCCACTTCGTAAACATTTCCCTGCGAATCTCTGACAAAGTACTTGCCATAACTATCTTCGATTGCTTCGATCACATGGAATGCGGTCATAAGTTCCGTTTTTGAAATTGCAAAAGCCGTGCCAATGGAATGGTACTTGTCGTTTCTAATGACAAAAGGAACAATATCCCAATTTATCTTTTTTTCATAAACGATTGGGTCATCAACTGGTTTTTCCAAGACTACCTCAAATACCGCATCATGAACCAGATTCAGCATTTTCGCATTTAATGGTCTTGAATAAAACGGAGCGGATTGGCAAGAAAATATTAAACTTGCCTCGATAACAAACAGAATTAATAACGCTTTGTTTTTCATTTGTATTTCTCCTTTGTAGTTTATAATGGCTAAAAAGAGAAAAACTTAAGTGTTTTAAGAATTTTTATCTGGGGTATTTCAAATGATAATTATGCAACCAAGCATCCGTTTTTTCTCTAATTTCATCAATTAGGTTTATATTCATATATTCATATATATCCGGGATATCAAGAAAATCAATAATCTTATTTTTTGCAATATCAGAAAATGATTTTTTTATTTTCTGTTTATGTTTCTTTTCCATGCAGAGAATTATATCTGCCCATTTTATAAGCTCTAATGATATAGGAGTCATAGCATAATCAGAAACACCTGCTGATTTTACTTCCAAATCACATCTGCCAGAATAAATTTTTTCAGCAGTTGGACTTCTATCTATATTTGCTGAACAAACAAATAATATTTTCGTTACTATCTTCTTGCTACTTATTTTATTTACATTAATCATTGAATAACCTCCATATTGTTTTTCATTTGTTTTTCTCCTTTGTAGTTTATAATGACTAAAAAGAGAAAAACTTAAGGTTTTTGACATAAAAAGAATTACTATATTGAAAAGTTTATACAATCTTTTAAGCATGAACCACAAGGCTTTATACCTCCTGGTAATTCTGGCAATACTTTTAATTTTTCCTTCATTTCATTAATATTAGACGTTTCAAACTCAACTGTATTACCTGCTTCTCTACTTTGTATATAAAAATTACAATCAGTTCTATGAACACAGTATCTTCTTGCGTCACCAGTATCGCTGTTTTTTGTTGGTAACCAACCTCCATGTGTTGGAGGAAGTGTAGCACCGTATTTCATAATGTATCTCCCAAAATTAATTTATTTAACATACTTTATTATATTGGGTAAATTATATTTTTACTTCAAATATTGCTTTTATTATTTTTTTCTTTTTCCAACCCCTTAAATAACCACTACTAATATTACCTCTTACACTCGATGATTCCGTAAAGTTTTTAGCATTCCAAGTACCACTTTTCTTTTTACCATCCTCATAAAATAGCGTCCAATTTGCTTTATGTGTTTTTAACAGATTTTCTTTAAATTTTTCATCATCAGGTAATAAAATCAATTGGCGTTCGGATTCTGTATTTATTCTACCTGTGAATTCCTTTTCAAATGTTTTTCTCATTTCAGAAATACGTTCGGCTACTTCAGGATCAATAGGGCGCATAAAACGTACCATAATTGCTAATTCTAGGCTTATATCTTCATCACTAGTATTTTCTAATGTTTTTATATTATAATGTGCTTCATAATAATTTCTAATATCATGTAAGGCATGTGCCCATGTACGCTGTCTATCATCCATTTTTCCTCTAAAAACATCACGCCAATTAGTTTCAATTATATTTAGACAAGCAGGGATATCTAAACTTTTTATACAATCATCATTGGAGCCTTCTTTTGGTAAATTTCTAATTGTATTTTCATCTTTTAATTTATTAAGCACATATTTTTGCCACCAACTATTTTTATCTTTTTCTATTAATATTTTACCAATATATCTTGCTAATACTTTTAATATTAGTTTAAATGCTTTATTAATGGCATTAAGTTTATCCTCTTCAAACCCATCTTTCATTTAAATATCCTTATATATTATTCATTTTATATTAAAAATAAATAAAAGTAAAGCCAATATTCTATAAAATCTACTATTTTTATCCCGACAATACCTCTTTTATTTTTTGGATTTTAATTTTAGCCTCTTCATTATCAGGATCAATTTCTAAAACGGTATTAATTTTTTCACTAGCCAATTCGTATTTTTTTTGTGCATAAAATACTTCTCCGCAATTAATAATAGCATCTACAAGTCTTGGATATATATCTATTGCTGTTGTATAATCAACAATAGCTTTATCATATAATTTTTGTTTCTGATAATGATACCCACGTGCATTATATGCATCGGCAACATTTGGAGCATATTTTATTGCCTCACTATAATATTTTTCAGCCATTTCTGTATCATTAATTTCACCATATAGACTACCCAGTTCATAAAATACATAAGCATTATCAGAACACAACTTTATTGTTTTATCAAATATTTCAATAGCCTCAATATTCTTATCATTTATTTTGTAATCAATAGCACTATTTACTAAGTCAAGAATATCTTTATGATTTTTGTGACATTCTGCCCATTTTTTGTAATATAAAACCCATTCACGTAATCTATATGCTGTATTATACGCTAAAATATTATTAGTTTGTAAAGACAATACTGTATCAAAATCTACAATTGATTCATCATAGCCTCCCATTTGAAAGAAACAACAGCCACGATGAAAATAAGCAGATGATAATTTTGGATTTCTTCTGATAGCCACACGATAATAAAGGCTTGCTCTGGAAAAGTTTTTATATTTATATTGAAATATAAAACCTTGTTTTAAATGGTTTATTTTTTTTACATTAGCTCCTGCCGGATTTTTATTAATATTTTTACTTTTAAGATATTCGTTAATTCTATTCTCTTCTTTAAGTTTAATTTCTTCTTCAGATAAATCTTTTCTTAACATTTCGTTTATTTTTATATAAAATAGTTTTTTTAATTCGCTCCAACGAACTCTAATTTTTTTATCAGTAAAAAAATTGTTTATCTCAGAATGTGCGAATTTTGTTTTATTACCACCACTCCATTTTATACATTCGTCAATATGAGACATTACTTTATTATAATGTAATAATTCCATTTTTTTCTTAAATGTATCATTTGTATCATTATATATTCTATATAATGGATAATAATATTTTGAATTTGTAAGTCTATTAAATTGATTAACCCCTGTAGTTTCAAAATACTGTTCAATAGAAGAGTCATCCCACGTAAAATAATCATGACTTGCTTTATTTTTTGCATAATCTGTTCTAAAATTAATAATATCATTAATTAGTACATCTGTGGGTATTTGGTATAATTCTTTTAATTTTCTATATTCTTTTATATATTCCATATCAATTTTCTCTCTTTTCAAAAGCCTTATAATTTGTTATTAACAATTCATTAATTTTTCCCCGTTTGTTTCCTTTACAATTTACAGCTCTGGAAGCAGATACTTTACATATATTATATCCTTTATAGGCTTTTTCAAAAAATTTATCATTGGGATTAATATTTTGCGGGTCTGAATTTGATAACATCAATTTTGCGCCTTTTTCATTATCTATTTTACGATAAAAATTTGCTAATTCAATTTGTTGTTTATCGCAAAAATCATTACCGTTATAAGATGTAAAACTTGATGTTTGGCTAATTGGGCGGTACGGCGGATCAAAATACACAAAAGTATTTTGGTTTATTTTTTTGTAACAATCCGTATATTTAGCTTGTGTTACAGTTGCATTCTGCAGAATATTTGAAGCAGATAAAATATTTTCCTCGTCAAGGATAGTCGCTGTTTTATATTTTCCATAAGGAACATTAAATTCACCTTTTGAATTTAATCGAAAAAGACCATTGAAACATGTTTTATTTAAAAATATAAATTGTGACGCTCTTGGTATCCAATTATCGGAAAATTTATTATAATTAATTTCATAGCGCTGTTTGTTAAAATGTTCTCTTACAGATAGAAAAAGTTCATTGCGTTTTTCTTGAATTGTTGCGTCATATTCATCTTGAAATTGTTTTAAAAAATCCAATAAACATTCCGGCTTCTGTTGTATGACAATATATACCAAAATTAAATCTTTGTTCAGGTCTGATAAATGAGCGTTTTTTATTTTATATTTTTCAGATATTGCAAAATACATTGCTCCGCCACCCAAAAAAGGCTCAACATACTGTTTTAATTGTCCTTTCTTGAGATCGGAAGGGAAATATGCTTCAAATTGTTCTAAAAGCTGGCTTTTTCCTCCAACCCATTTAATAAAAGGTTTTACTTTTGGCATGATTTATTAAAAATATCATAGAATTTATTCCTTGTCAATAATATCAAAATGCTGTCGTATAGGCTTAATTTATTCTCACGATGGAAGACCAAGCCATGCAAGCGGTAATTCATTAAATTTATAATGACAATTTACGGTATTTATATAATCTAAAACATCTTTATACGATGGATCTTTAAACCAATCATTGAGTACATAAACATATTCAACTTTTAATTCAAGCGCTTGTACAAGTTTTAAATACTGTTTTCGCTTAAAATCACATGTCTGTAATTTTTCGTCTACAGAACCAGCTACTTGTTGATATTTCACCTCAATAATAAATAACGTTTCACGTACAATAACTAATAAGGCATCATCAGGTAATATTTTTTTTGAGATAATATTTTTCCAATCTATATTATTTTCTTCTAAATATCGATAAAAATCATGTTTTTTAAATGCTCTGGCAACAATTTTCTCATTAAAATATACTTCCAATCCGGCTTTTTTACCGGATTTTTTTACAGTATATCCTTTTATTTTTTTTAATAAATCAACAAAATCAACTTTTTTCTCAAAGTTAAGTCCTGTAAGCGTTCTTGCTCCGCCTTTTCCGTCTTTAACCATAAAGTTCTCCTGTAAATTATTTTAATTAGTATATACTTTATTGGAAATATTGATCAAGACGTACGTAATAATCAAACGCTTCTTTATCTTCTATGCTTATTTCATTCTTTAAGACTATTACTTACTACCTTTTTTATATGCCACATGCACGACAAATCCATACTATAAAACCGACAGCAATACCTGCCAAAATTAATTGCGGTATTAATGCCGCATTATCACGTTGCCTTATCTCCTCTTTTAATTCTTCACGTTTTCTATAATCCGCATACGCATTGGCTTTAATTAATGTCGCATCACGTTTGTTAGTGTACAAAAAAATATTATACTCACATTGCTCACAACTACAGGTACAACCTCTATGATTATACTCGGCACAGTTTCTCGCTAATGTATATAACTCATCAAACGCTTTATCAGTATTCATTATTTACCTCCTAAAACATTCAAAACCCTGTATTAGTCCCTTTAGGATATATCCCTGTTAATATAAATAATGACCAAAAACTGGAAAACTTAAGGTTTTTGAATGGAAAAATTTTGTTATTATCTTTTATATAAATCATATCTGTTCAACGAAGAATGCGGTCGCCGCTTTGATGTTCCCAAACAAAATAACCTCTTGCCGATGTTAATAATCAGCATTACTATACACATGATTACTGAACCTGTTACAACCGACGGCAAAGACAAAATATCTGACGGACATCGTCCGTACATTTGCTCTTTTCTGTTTATCGGCTGTTGTATTTTTTTGAATAATTGCCTGTACATTTTTGTTCCTCCTTAATACCTTGTGGTTCTAAATCTTCGTCATTGCCTATATTATTAATAATGACCGTTAATTAAAAAACTTAAGGTTTTTGAGGATAATTTATTTGTTTTTTAGATAGGTTTTTATATCATTGAGAAAATCACGAAGATTTGTTGATGACATAGCTTCTGCGCTTTTTTGTTTAACTTTTGGGCGGAATTGTTGATATATTTCATATTGGTTTGGATATTTACCGTCTTTTTTCCAAGTTTCAATAACTTGACTATCAAGAACCGGATTAAAACCTTCATAATTCTTGTAATTCTCTATGCAATGCAATGTAAAAAGCGCTTTATAACAACCTCTGGCTCTTTTTTGTTTCTTATTTAATAAATACTCTACAGCTTCCATGATATGCTGTCTATCAATTTTTATAAGATATTCGTCAAGTGGATTAATGAATTCACTACCATTTTTATTTTCATTATTATCAGTATATTCAACCTTGCTTATTTCCATAGCTTTAACAATATTTTTAGCTCTTTTTATACTTATACCAAACCAGTCAGATAAAGCTTGTATTTCTTCATCTTTTGTTAATTCTCGTCCTAAATCTCTTTCTTTCATTTTAAGAACGTCTTCTGCTCCTCGTATTTTTGATTTCATTCCTCTTGGAATTTTGATATCATTTGTATTATATTTACGATAATAGTTTTTTCTTTCATTTTTTAATGCTTCATATAAATAAGAAAAATAACTTTTTTTATCTGAAGGTATTTTTTCTTTACTTTCCATGATTCGCTTGGTAACCACGGCAATTTCCTCTCCCATATTGTCTATTTTTCTAAAAAGATAACCTTTACACCACAAAAATATTTTCTTGCAAAGCTGTTGATAATACAACAGAAAGCGGTCGGCTGACGGTTCTTCACGCCATTTTGAATAAATTTCAATGATTTTTTCTTTTAATAATTCTTCTTCTTTGTTTTTATTCACGAAAATCCCTTACATTGTGAAGAATTTTTTTAGAGTTTCCATAGCTTCTTCCGCATTGGAAGCTCCCATTGAACCCATCAATTTGAAAAGATAATATAGCGAAGTAATGTCATAAAGCATGGGCTTTATCGGCTTTCTGGTTTCCTTGTCAAATTCTACTTTTCCGTAAATGATATATTGAACAACTGCCTCACGGAATTCTTCGACAAAGCGAAGGGCGCAAAACAGGGAAAGGGGTATAGCTTTGAAGCCAAAAGTGGTATCGGCGTAGATTTCGGCATTATCGGGAATTTTTTCGGCTAAGTCGGTAATTAATTTATTGTATGTTTTTTTGGTAGGCTCAAAGTCAATTTCGATTGTGTCATAACTTAAAACAGCCCCTATTTCTTTGTTGATAATTTCCAGTTCTTCAATATATGCCTTTTTATTCTGCTCACATTCGCTGGTTTCTCCTGTTGTAAGTATGTAAATAACCTTTACCTGTTCATTTTTTTCCAGTGTTTTGGCAAGTATGCCATGTATCGGGCAACGGACAGGTTTTTCGTATTCGATTGATTTGTTTCCGTCCATGGGGTATTGCATTGCTTCCACCTCGTGAGGCGGTTTCATGGGGACGGTAATAATTACAGTTTTCATCTTTAAACTCCTCAAGTTATATTCTGTCCGATTTTTTGAAAAATTAATACTATCATTTTATATTTAATTTCTTTGATAAATAATCCATTCAGTTACCTGACCATACGAATTTACAAGCCTGTTATATTGCACCTTATTAGCGCCTAATTCGTTACATCGCTTTCTGCAAAACTCCTTTCATACATAAAATTGTTTACTAACATATCAACCAAATTATCAAATGAAATTGCGAATGATTCAACGACATTATTACTATTACATTCTAACCATGTAATTATATCATTATATTCTTGTATAACAATGTCTCATAAAACAAAAACTTAATGTTTTTAAGGATACTAATTGTGAAATTATACTTATGTATTTTGAAAATTAGTCGCTATATAGGGTTCGCAATGATCATATTAGTTATTTATCAATTTTAAGAACAACAACAGTTTTGACAAAAACACATAAATTCTCTAAAATCTCTACACAATTAATACTTTCCTCTGTTTTTCGATATACCCACCCTGCCCTGCAGAAAGATTAACAAACCGCTGTTTGAGCAACGCTTTTTCTATAGGGTCTATGCCGGGGGAACGCAATACGTTTTGAAGTCTTGTTTTATGAGAATTACAGGCAATATGAAAGGCGTCTTTTGGAAAACCGCTTACACGATATTTTTTATCATGAGGAATGGAATCATCAACTCCTTGATAAATAGTTTTATTTTCTACAACTTTAAGGGCAAGGAAAGCGTCATCAAAAAATTGTTTTGCTTTTGTTAGGCTGTTTAATGAGTCTTTATCTGTCTTTTCGCAGAATTGAAGTTCCTGTGTAATGAAGGTGTATTCGGCTAAGATAATGGTTTGTGGGTCTGCTGTTGCTTGCGCTTCCTGAAAAGAGGTCATCGCCAAAGATATACCTTCTTCATAGGAAATGCGCCCTTCTTCCGCTTTTCCTCTTATAGCAAAACCTTTGTGACCATAATCAATACTAGCCGTTGCGGTAATAATGTTATTTATTAAGCCAGCCAGTTCCAAATTCTGCCCCTGCTTTTTCCTTAATTACTTTCGCTATATAAGGGGGTACGGGTGCTGTCTTCATTAGCCGTAAAGCGCCTTCTTTATCTCCGGCCTTTCTTAATTCAGCTGCTTTGCATGAAATGGCAAGTTTTTCGTCAAGGGTCATGGTTTGTGCTTGCGGCATACTTCTCTCCCTAACAATAGTATAACAGAAGTAAATATTTTCAACAATGTAATATTTAAATTTTATTCGCTTTTATCCAAGCGACAATCTCATCAACCTTACCAAAGACAAGTCCTGTTACCGTATCCGCGCAGCCGTAGTAAATCGCTACTCTGCCTGTGTCTTTGTCTATGAGCGCGGCTACAGGGAATGTAACGTTGGGCACATCGCCCGCTAATTCGTAAAGTTCACGCGGGTTGATGATGTATGGTTTTGGGCGCGCTATAACTTTCCATGGTTTTTCAAGATCCATTAATGCCGCGCTAAATGAGTACACAAAGCCGTTGCAGCTTGTCAGTACTCCGTGATAAAAAACAAGCCAACCTTCAGATGTTTCAATGGGACAGGGACCCGCGCCTATCTTTGTGCTTTGCCAGCCGCTTGTCGGCGACATAACATGACGATGTTTGCCCCAGTAAATTAGATCGGGGCTTTCGGAATAAATTATATCGCCGAAGGGGGTGTGCCCTGAATCGCTGGGGCGGCTGTACATGGCGTAATTTTTTCCAATCTTGCGGGGGAAAAGGGCTCCGTTCCTGTTGAAGGGCATAACCACATTTTCCATTTGATAAAATTTTTCAAAATCTGTTGTATAGCCCAAGCCTAGGCAGGGACCATGATAACCGTTACACCACATTATGTAGTAACGATCTTCTATAAAAATAACGCGTGGGTCGTATTTGTAATCGGAATCAGGTATGTCGGGGTTTGTCTTGATAAACTTAATCGGTTCATCTTCAATAATCCAGTTGATTCCGTCTTTACTTCGCCCGGCGTGAATCTCCATTTGACGCGAAGTATCATCGCAGCGGAAAACGCCCGCAAACTCGCCCTTAAAAGGAACAACAGCGCTGTTAAAAATGCTGTTAGACCTTAAAGTTAAGTCCCTGGGAATAATCGGGTTTTTGGAAAACCGCCACATCAATTCCTTTTTTGGGTCGCTGTCTGACGGTCTGTCTTCCCATGGAATGTTCGGCAGACTATATCCGTTTACTATGACACTCATACAATTACAGTCCGTTCGCGTCGGCGATTAAGGCATTCCAGTTATTTGAAACTTTTTCAACTAACTGCGCCGGTTGACCGTCGTGCCACCAGATTTCCCACGCGATACCGCCGCGGTTAAGTCCGGGAACATGAAGGTGATATTTCCACTGCCAGAGTTTCTGGTCGCGGATTAACGCCATTGTTTCATCAACGGCTCTTTTGTCCCTGTAGTTGGGATATTCCGCAAGTCTCCAGTTGTCATCAGGAGGGGTTACCCAAGCCTGATAAGCCCAAAGAATCGCATCAACTTGTGCAGGTGTAAATCCCTTGGAAGGAATTACTCTTACATTTTCATCATTAAATACTACATAGTCCTTTACTTTGGGATTGCGTCCTTTCGGCGGAAGAACCATGCCCCAGTCATCTTTCATATTACGAAGACCGCCTGATATATATTGCTGGTCAATACGCATTGCAACTCTTCCGTCGCTAAATTCGGGAATGTGCCAGTTCCAAGGCGTATTGTCTCCCGGCGGTTTCGGCTTCATAACTTTTGCGTCTCTTACTTCCATATAAAACTGAACAGCCTGGATAAATTCGGGTCTCTTTGTAGAGTTAACAAGCAATCCGTTCTTGTCTTTATCAACATACATTGCGCCATTACCGGAAACAAAAGCGTCCAGAATTTCTGTTGAAAGATCCGCAGGCATCGCGTATGTATCGGGAATACCGTCGTTGTTTATATCTCTTGTAAGTTTTTTTGCGACTTCAAGGAATTTGTCCCATGTCCATTGTCCGGATTTCTGAAGATCATAGAGAAGGTTGGGATCAAGTCCGGCTTCTCTGAATAATCTTTTGTTAAAGAACACACAAGCGGCGTGCTGGCTTCCGCCGTAACCTTCGGCAAAAGCATAAGTATAGTTAGTGCGTCCATTTCTAAACTGAAAAGCTGTAGTAACGGATCTATTCCATTCAACCGGAGTAGTGGCAGTCCAGTTAACAGCTTTACTTGAACCTACAGGATACAGAAGATCCTGACGGTACAAAGCAAGCGCCCAATCCGGCTGTAATACAAAAATTGTAGCGGCGGGTTTTCCTGCCATAATCGAAGTAGCCGACGTTTGAGGCATTTCATTCCAGCTTGCTATATTTTTGTCAATCATTGTAAAGTTGTATTGCTGTAAAAGTCTTTTGCGGTAATCAAGTTGTTTTTCCTGATACTCGCTTCCCACCCATTCATTCGTAGGCGGCGTAGCCTTTGGATCGTAATTAGCCCACCAGTTGCCTACTACGATGTTCATTCCTCTTAGCGTACTACTGATAGCATTCGAAGCTTTTGGAACTTGCTGAGCAAATATAGAATTAACGCTAAAGAATACTAACGCGAGGACAAAACAAGTTAATAAAATGTTTTTTATTTTTATTTTCATTTTCTTATTTTTTTTACTACGCTCCGCATTAATGCTCATCAATCGCAAAGTATCATCGCACCGGAAAACGTCCGCAAACCACGCCCTTAATGGGAATGTTCGGCAGACTGTATCCGTTTACGATGATACTCACGCTTTAATTATAGTCCGTTTGCGTCGTCAATCAAGGCGTTCCAGTTATTTGAAACTTTTTCAACTAACTGCGCCGGCTGACCGTCGTGCCACCAGATTTCCCACGCGATACCGCCGCGGTTAAGTCCGGGAACATGAAGGTGATATTTCCACTGCCACAAACTTTGGTTGCGAATTAACGCTATTGTTTCATCAACAGCCCTTCTGTCTCTATAGTTGGGATATTGCTCAAGTCTCCAGTTATCATCAGGAGGTGTTACCCAAGCCTGATAAGCCCAAATAATCGCGTCAATCTCAGCGTCTGTATATCCCTTGGCGGGAATTACTCTTACGTTTTCATCGTTAAATACTACATAGTTCTTTACTTTAGGATTGCGTCCCTTCGGCGGAAGAACCATGCCCCATTCATCTTTCATATTGCGAAGATCATTTGTCGCCAAATATTGCTGGTCAATACGCATAGCGACTTTTCCGTCGTTAAATTCAGGAATATGCCAGTTCCAGGGGGTATTCTCTCCTGGCGGTTTCGGCTTCATAACTTTTGCATCTCTGACTTCCAAATAAAATTGAACAGCTTGGATAAATTCAGGTCTCTTTGAAGCGTTAACAAGCAATCCATTTTTGTCTTTGTCAACATACATTGCGCCGTTACCTGAAACAAAGGCGTCCAGAATTTCTGTGGAAAGATCCGCGGGCATAGCGTATGTATCGGGAATACCGTCGTTGTTTATATCCCTTGTAAGTTTCTTGGCGATTTCAAGGAATTTATCCCATGTCCATTGTCCGGATTTCTGAAGATCATAGAGAAGGTTGGGATCAAGTCCGGCTTCTCTGAATAATCTCTTGTTAAAGAACACACAAGCGGCGTGCTGGCTTCCGCCGTAACCTTCGGCAAAAGCATAAGCGTCTTGAGTTTTTCCATTCTTAAATGTAAAAGCTGATGTAACGGATCTGTTCCATTCAATCGGGGTTGTAGCTTTCCAGTCAACCGCTTTGCTTTTACCTACAGGATAGATAAGGTTCTGGCGATACAAGGCAAGCGCCCAATCCGGCTGCAATACAAAAATTGTAGCGGCGGGTTTTCCTGCCATAATTGATGTCGCAGAAATTTGCGGCATTTCATTCCAGCTTGCAATATTCTTGTCAATCATTGTAAAGTTGTATTGCTGTAAAAGTCTTTTGCGGTAATCAAGCTGTTTCTCCTGATACTCGCTTCCTACCCATTGATTTGTCGGCGGTGTAGCTTTTGTATCGTAGCTATGCCACCAGTTGCCAACTATGTAGTTCTTTCCTCTAAGCGTATTAGCGATTGCATTCGGAGCTTTTGGAACCGGTTGGGCAAAAGCAGAAGTAACGCTAAAGAGTATTAACACGAGGACAAAACAGGCTAGAAAAATGTTTTTTCTCTTCATTCTCTTCCTCCATAAAATATATTATCTCAAGCGGCATTCGCAACGCGGTTCCGCATTGAAACCATTATTAAAACCCAAATAATATAATTGGGTTACATCTTTATTCCCGTCTGACTTAACGACTCGACAAACGCCCTTTGCGCTATCAAATACAGAATAATCAACGGCGCAAGACACATAAGCATACCTGTCGCAATCATCGCCTGAACAACGCCAACCGGCGCTGTTGACGCTACACCGGCTCCGCTTACCGAATTAATCGCCGACCACCATTGAACAACCCGTTCGGCTATCGAACCAAGTCCGCTGGATAACATTCTGTAATTGTTTAAAAACAATGTTGAATAGAACGAATCCGTCCATTGCCACACAAAGGAGAACAGGAAACACGAGGTAAGCATCGGGCTTGCATCTGGAATCATAATTTGGATGAATGTTCTGAATTTACCGCATCCGTCTACCCATGCCGCTTCTTCCAATTCTTTCGGCATACCCCTGAAATACTGCCTTAACATAAAAATATATAATCCGCTCTTAAGCCCCATACCTGTCGCGGAAAGAAGCCAAAACCCGAAAACGCTGTTTAATAAATTAACAGGTCCCCCTGTAATCAGACGGAAAAGCCCGAATATATCGAAAAAGTGAAAATTCAAATACAGAGACGCCATAATTGTATGCGGCGGAATAACAATAATCAGCATTACACAGAAAAACCAAAAACCCTTAAGAGGGAATTTATAGCGGGCAAAACCATAAGCCGCAAGGGTACAAGCCGCAATCTGAAGAACGGAACTTACTGTTACTATAAAAACAGTTTCAAGAAGAGATTTCCAATAATCAAGCAGCTGCTCCGCCGTTCTGTAATTGCCTGTTGTAAAGTTTCGCGGGATACTGATTACAGTGCTGTCATACAAATCCTGCTCAGCCATAAAGCTGACGCTTAATTTATCAAGCAGCGGCTGAATAATTAAAAAGCACATTCCAAAAAGAAGCACCGCGCGGCATACCTTAAAAGTAATTTCCAGCGCTTTTTTCTTTTTGTGATAATTACGGGATATATTTCCCCAATTTTCAGTATGTTCGTTGTTATAAGTAACTTCACTCATAATAGTATACCCTCTTGGAAATTATAGCCATCGCAATTCCAATAATAGAAATTACGGCAAGGAAATAAACCCACGCCATTGCCGTTCCAAAACCAAAATTCATCATTCTTATCGTAGTAAGGTTTATTTTCGCCATAACACGGTTATCTGTTCTGATAAAATAATCTACAACGCTGTAAACTATGTTAACAAGAATTAATGAGCTTACCATGGGGAATGTAATTTTCCAGAAACATTCCCACGCGGTAGCGCCTTCTATTTTTGCCGCCTCAAACATACTTGGCGGAATTGTTTGAAGCGCGGACAAGAAGATAATTATCTGAATACCGGAAGCCATAGCAATAGCATAAATCTGATTAATAATACGGAATATATAACCCATAAAATCGCTGGTCGCGCCTTCCGTGACTAAAATATCCTCAAGCACTTTTGTTACGGACGACTTCATTAAATTGCCTTCTTTAATGATATCCGCCATGCTGTTTAACAGCGAATTGTTTGTTTCCAACCCTATCATAACGCCCGATGAAAGAATTACAGGCAGAAAGAAAACGGCGCGCACAAAGCCTCTTGCTTTAAATTCCTGATTTAAAATAAGAGCGACAAACAAACTGAAAATAATAATCGCGGGAACAATTAAAACCATACGCGCGATTTCCTCAACAAGAAATCTGTTAAATTCAGGATCGATAGCGACAACGCGGATAATATTTTCCAAGCCGGTATTTTCCATGGAAAATCCCTGCTTCTCAACGTCGATTTTTACATTGCTGAACACCATCTGAAGAGATTCTACAATAGGAAAAAACATAAAAGCAAAAAATCCGATTAAGAACGGAAGTAAAAATATATATCCGGTAATTGCGTTTTTGCCTTCAAGCGTCAGTGATAATTTATCGCCTCTTTTGATAAAATACATTATTCCCCCTGCCTTATTGACCTTTTCTAAGCACAGTATATGTGTCAGCGCTGAGATTATTACCGTTAAACCTGTAATCGTTATCGCTTGCGTTAACAACAACCATTGTTCCGTCTTCATATTCGGTAACTGTTACATCCGGCGCTAATATCGTATGATTCACAATTTGCTGATTATAAAGACGTCCAAAATCGGTGTTAAACTTCTTGTAAAGAGTATTAGCGTCCCCCGACCATTTTTTATATTCATTGGCATAGAATTGCCTGAACTTGGTTTCCTGCAATTCCGCGGTTTCTTCTTCCATAAAACTGAAATAAAGTCCCGCTCCGCACTCAACTGCCTTTAAAAGATTTTTAGTGTAATCCTCCGCCAGATTTATCGCTTTTCCGGTATAAGGCACTATTCCGTGAAGGACAATCGGAAGGAAAGGCACTGAAGTATCCGTGATGCCGAAGCTGTGTTCTGTAATAATCATATCAGTAACAACGGAAGTCCACGGAACCGCGTAAACAAATCCCGAGTTTACAAGTATTTTTTTATCAGCTTGATACATTTTTTCAAAATTTTTCTGCCGCATTAACATTGACGCTTCGCGGCTTATATGCCGTCTTTCGTGATAATCTCCGGCAAGTTTTGAACCCATATTTCTAAAAGCGATATTATTAATCTTATAGCTTCTCGCCTGTTTCTGATAATTATCTATCATTCTTTGGGTTGCGCCGGGACGGGCAAGATAATTAAGTTTACCCCACAGTTTACGTTCGCCGAACCAGACAAAACTGTAAGGATAACGCTGTACGCGCTCGCGATTCACATAACGGGCGGCGTCGCTGTAAAGATTAAATCCGCTGAACGCTTTTACATCTCTCATAAACATAAAATCAACTTCAGGATAAACAATAAAATTATTTTGCTCCGCCGTCTTTATAATACGTTCAAAATCTCTCTTACTGCCAAGCGCGTTAATCAATTTAATTTTTGCGGGCACTGTATGATCTACGCTGCGGTTAAACCAGCCGTTTAATTTTACATTGACATTTTTCCATCCAAATCCGGCAATATCTTTAACAATGCTTTCCATTTCCTTATATGAAGTAAGTTTTAAAGGAAGATCAAAAGGAAGTCCAAGACGATGTTGCGTTTTATTAACAGCGCCGATAATTTCCACCGCGGCGGGAACTCCGTCCGCAACATGCCTGTTCTGGAGAACCGGATATTTTTTTAAAAGCCAGGAGCGGTATTCTTTTGCCATACCCATATATCCCGGTTCCACGCATGGCGTATAACGCAGGGTTATATTTTCGCCTTCCGGCAAAGCGGCTTCATAAAGGTATACCGCACGCTGGTTTCTGCCCGCAATATCCATTAACGCGCCGTGAACTATATCAAAAAACGGATATACTATATTCCATGATGAATTACGTCCCGATACGTCGGCGCGCACGCTGGCGTAGGCGGAACCTTCTTCTATAACGCAGAACAGCGAAGCGCCGTTTTTATGAACGCCAAAGGCGGGAAACAGGGCTTTATTATCGCTGACAATGGCTTCGCGGGGCATTGCCTCGTCCCAGCCGTAAACTCTGATATTATAAGGAAGCTGATTTTGTTTTTGATTATTAAAATAAATTAACGATCCGCTTCCGTCGGGAACCAGCATATATCCCGAATCAGTCGTACTGCCGCAGCCCATAAAAGGCAATAAGGCTAATTGAGTAACCGGATAAGCCGCGCGGAAACCTATTTTATCAAATGGGACATTAACTATTAACGATCTTCCGTCAAGAATGTAACGAAGCGTAATGCTAAACGCCGGTTTTACGGCTCCTCCGGAAAGTTCATAGCGCATGGAATCTTCAACAAAATCTTCCATGGTATAGCCCGCTTTCCTAAAACTCTCCTCCGCTTCTTCTTTCATGAAATCAGGAGAAACTACCCGCAATACCCACAACTTTATTTTAGCAAGTTCGGGGAATTCTGCAAGAAGTTTATCTTTGTCGTCGTTCATGCGCAGATTGTTAATATCATAAAGACGGTATGTAGACTCAACTATTCCGCGTTCTTCCCATTCCATTTGATCAAGATACACATTCATTCTTTCTTCGGACATAGCCGGCGGAATACGGTAATTACGCGCAAGATCGCCGACTGTGTACCGCACTTCCAAAGCGCCGTCTACAACTTCATATTCGTACGCTCCGCGCTGAACGCTGTAAGCGCCGGATTGCAGCGTCATACCGACGCCGGAATTATCGGCGTAATCCAAAGAAAACTGCGATTCCATTAACTGTCTTGTAACAACGTCCGCCATCTGATCCGCGGCGGGATTGGGAGGATTAGAACGCCACTGCACGCCGGAAGATTTATCCGTAAGAATTATTTCCGCCGTACTCGGCAAAAAGCGCAGATTTAAATAGTTGTTTTCCAAAATAATTTCTTTTTGAGTTTTTGCGTCATCTGATATTTCATACATCAACACAGGCTTTGGTTTTGCTGTTCTTGCGTTACAGGAAACAGCCAAAAACGAGATTAAAATTAATAACAGCCATGCAAATTTTTTCACCTGTCCTCCTATATCAACCTGAACAATATTTCTTTATACAGCGATACAAAATA
>Ga0268262_10002293_pt1 | contig 22406 bp, 14 predicted proteins | sample TergutNc150P3_FD_190354 | JGI IMG/M metagenome (GOLD analysis project Ga0268262, IMG submission 190354) | Nasutitermes corniger P3 segment gut microbial community from laboratory colony in Florida, USA - Nc150 P3 (SPAdes) (version 2) | ecosystem: Host-associated > Arthropoda: Insects >...
GATGCCCGATGCCCGATGCCCGAATGGGGTACTGCGCCTTAAACCGGAGGTTCTTTCAATCATTGGGAGAATGGTAGCAGTTCAAAGAGCAAAGAGCAAGTATCAAAGAGCAAAGAGCAGGTAGCAATTAGCAAAGGGAAGAAACCACGGAGGGCACGAATTATAAACGCGGCGGGAATCGCTTTAACAGCCCGTGACGCCTCTTGAGCTTATAGAAATAATATGCTATATTATGAACATAAACTCGTAGCGGTTCGCTGCTGCGACAAGGGGGGCGAAAGCCCCCCTGAATTTTTGGAGATACCATGCCAAAGCAGCGCGTTATTGCCTATGTCGATGGCTTCAATCTTTTTTATAGTTCGCTCAAAGGAACCTGTTTCAAATGGCTTGACTTGGCTTCCTTGTGCGAATTCATGCTAAGGCCGGAACAGGAGCTTGTATCTGTTAAATACTTCTCGGCGCTTGTCGGGTCATTTAAAGGGGATACCAGCCGCACGGACAGGCAGCGTTTTTATCTGGAAGCCCTGAGTACAAACCCAAAGGTAGAAATCAAGCTGGGATATTTTTCAACGCTCGTAAGGCCGTGTCATTCAAGGTGCTGCGGGAAAATGTATCTTATGTACGTTCAATTACGCCGACGATTCTGGCCGCGCACCAGTTCCCTGATGAAATCAGAACGCAAAGCGGGCGCGTAATCAAAAAACCAAAGGATTGGTATTAATAGCGAAATGGTACGCGAGAGGGCTGCCGTTTCAGTATAAGCTAAAAGTTCTTTATTCCTAATTCCTCACTCCTAATTCCTAATTTCACCCCGTAATCACCCTCTTTTCCTGCCACTTGCCGCGAAGCCAGCGCTGGCAATAGAAAGAGCCGCGTACAAAGAAATCAGCGCCCATGGCAAGCCAGACCCCGAGGGGGCCAAATCCCAGCGCAAATGTAAAGAAATATGAAGAACACACGCGGACTGCCCACATGGATATCGCCGCGATAATCATCACATAACGGGCGTCGCCCGAAGCCCGCAGGGCGTTGGGAAGAACAAAGCTCATTGCCCAGGCAAGCATCAGGGAAATACAGTGTACGCGCAGGAAGGACTTGGTCATCTCGTGCGCTTCGGGGCTTAATTTGAACAGGCTGATCAGGGGTTCCATAAAAACATAGGTTGCCGCGCTGATGACAAATAGGGAAATATACGCGATTTTCATGATCTTAAAAACCTGTTTTTTTACCGCCGCATAATCGCCCGCGCCGACGCACTGCCCTACAATCGTAAGCAGCGCCATGCCAAAGGCGTTTCCGGGCATGAAAGAGAACGAATTAACAAGGCTGCAAATGGCATTGGCGGCAATGGCGGCAGTCCCGAAAACGGCAAAAATCCGCTGGGTAAGGAGTTTCCCCGCCATGAACATGGAACTTTCAAGCCCGCTCGGGAGGCCGACATTAAGAATGTTTTTTATCATGGGGCGGACTATACGGATACGGCTCATGCCGGAAAGCGATACGGGGCTTGTCCTGCTGCGGACAAGCATAACGGTTGTAATCGCCGCCGCTATTATCCTGCTTAAAAACGTAGATAACGCCGCCCCCAGTACGCCTATCTTTAACACATAAATAAAAACCGCGTTCCCGCCGATGTTAATAATATTAACAAGAATTGCTATGATCATGGGGACTTTGCTGTTCCCCGTCGCACGGAACAGGGCGGCATTTGCGTTATTCAGCGCGAGAAACGGATAGGAAAGCCCGGTAAAAAGAAAGTAGACGGCGGCGGCGTCCATTACATCGTTTTCGATACTGCCGTAAATAAGGCTGATAACCGGGCGGCAGAACAGCACGGCAAGCGCCATCGTAAACAGGGAGATTGCGGTAACGATGTACACAAGCTGCTTTGCGGCAAGCTTTGAATTTGAATGATCCCTCATGCCGATATACTGGCTTACCACCACCGCCCCGCCGGTGCATAAGGCGCTAAAGGCTATTATCAAAAGGTTGTTAATATTGTCAACGATATTAACAGCGGATACTGCGTGTTCTCCCACGGAACTTACCATGACGGTATCGACCGCGCCCATGGTGACGGCGAGTATCTGTTCGACGATCAGGGGCCACAACAGGCCGAACAGGGCGCGGTTGTTCCAGCGTTCGTCACCGAAAGAAGCCGCGCCGCTGTTAGCGGCGGCGCCGCTGGTGGCGGTGCCACCGCTGGTGGTAGAGGTCATCCTTCCACCCTGAACACCAGGCCGCCCAATGCCCTGGCAAAAGCGTATATATCCGCGCGGGACAGGGAGCGCAGGGGGATTGTGTGGCGCAAGGTCTTTACCGCGCCTTCGCTGTCTGCAAGAACGCAGTAAACGGTAAAGCCCTGGGAGGAGGAGCCGTCAATTGTAATGTCAAGAACGAAACGCGCCGGGGCAGACGCGGTTGATCTGGCGAAGCCCGCCTTTGCAAGCGCCCTCAGGACAGCCTTCTCCCTGCCCCTGCCAATCCCGTTGGGAGAATTCAGGCGTATCTCCAGGGGCAGGCTTATCCCCGCCTGTAGCAGCGCTCCCCGGTTAAGCGCGAAGAGTTCTTCCGCAGAGGAAGACGAACCGCGCAGGGCGAATTCACGGTAACAATGGGATATTAAATCGCGTTCCCAAACCGGATCAAGAGCTTCCAGCGCCCGCGCCACTAAGTTTGTATCTTTACGCAGTGTGCCTTCTTCAAGATAATACGAACCGGCAGACGCCGGGATAACTGCAATTTCAAATTCGCGGGCTTTATGCAGATAAAAAATGGCGCGGTCAGGATATGTTTCAAAGGCGTTATAGTATTGAATGTACTGCTCAAGAGGCGGGTGGCCGTTGGCGTCGCGGATATTGTACGCGTCGCCTGAGGCAAGGCTGTATTTCTGGTAAAGCATACGGTGGACAGCAGCATAAAACCTGAATGACAAAGTTCTGAAGGCTGATCGTATAACGCCGGAGAACGTCCCCCAGGGCAGAAACCGCTCCGCCTTCGCAAGCCCGGAATAAGTCTTATAGAGAATCTCGTGAATATCGCGCCTGTAACGGACAGGGTCTATCCCGTAATTCGCCATCCATGAGTGGTCGCCGACTTTCAGGCAGTCAAGGGCGTAGAGGCGGGCCTCTTCCAGCCTGCCTGAAATCTGGTAAGCCTGTGCAAGGTTGATCTTTGCCAGCGGCGATCTGTCAGTTTCGCGGGCATCCTGGAAATCCGCAAGGGCTTCTTCCAGATCAAGCCGGCGCATAAGGAGTTCCCCCCTGGCAAGAAGGCCCGACGCGCGGTTCTGGGAATCGATTGACGCATTGGCCGCGTCCATCGAAAGATCGTAACGGTAAAAACGCGATTCCAAAATCGAAAGATTGTAATGCGCCACGGCGACGAAACCCCTCGCCCCCGCGCCAAGGGCGATTGCCTTTTCATACCAGTACTTCCCCTCGTCATACCGGTACATGTCAGAATAGATAGTCCCAAGCACCATTGCCAGATCCGCGTCGTCGCCAAAACGCTCAAGCGTCCCGCTTATAAGCCGGTCGCCGTCGTCAAGACGGTGCACCTTGTAATACATCCACCCCAGGTAGCTGATCGCGTCCATGTTGTCAGGATCAATCGAGAGCAGTTTCTCCAGATAAGCCACCGACGTTTTGTCGAAATTAAGGTAGCCCGCAGTATGGGCCAGCCTTTGCAGTATATACGGCTCAAACGGTATCAACTGTTCCACCGCCCGGTATTCGTCCCAGGCAAGGCTGTACAGCGAACGGCTGAAATAAAGGTTGCCCAGGGCCAGCGGGAAACGCATATCATCAGGGAATTTATTCCGGCCTTCGCTGTACAGTTCAATCGCCTTCTCCCAATATTCGGAATATTCCGCTTCGGTCGCGCTGTTGAACAATTCGTCCGCGTAATTTCCGCCGCTATTTAGAACGCCATCTGGCGCGCCATCTGGCGCACCGCCCGGCGCGTTGTCCTGCGCCCTTCCGTCCGCTCCGACAAAGAGGAAAACCAAAAGCAAAACCGCAAATCCCGGTTTGCCCAAGTTTATGTTTTTTATTTTTTTAAGCATAAGCGCAAGAGGGGGAAGGACCCACGCGAGAAGCCTCCGCCACAGGGGAACTTTCCTGTACGAATCCGAAAAAAGGCGGTAAGCGTTCTGCATGGAAACAAAATCTTCATTGTGGTATTCAGGCGCGAAACGGGCGGCGGCGGCCCCAAGGTACATGGGATACGCGCCCTTAATCATGGTATCGGTACGCGAAGCCCACTCGGATTCTGAAAGCTGCGTCTTTAATCCGTAACTGCCCAGACCCGCAAGCCTGAGCCTCCGCCGTGCGTGCTTCCAGAGGTAAACCGCCCGCCTGCGTTTATCATGACACATAACATATAAAAACCAGTAACCGCAGCGGATAAGTATAAAAGTTATTATCAATGATACGATTAACAGCGGAAGCACTATTTTTTTAAGCAGCATGGCGGATAAATCCGCCAGCGATTGGGAGTTCCCCAGCGTGTCCCTGAGATCATTTCCGGTTTTAACCTTCAGCCGCGAACGGTTTTCCAGAATCTCCCGCATCAGCCGCTCAAACAGCTTGGGATCAACCCCGGCGGAAAAACGGAATTCCTCGCCTTCGGCAAGGTTTTCCGTAGTCGGGTCAAATTCAATCCAGCCGTAGCCGGGAAAGGGAACCTCGACCCAGGCGTGGGCCATATCGGAACGCACCTGGTAATAATCAAATGTCCCGTTCTCGGGATCGAGAAAGAAACCGGCGGCGATACGCGCCGGAATTCCGACAGAACGCAAAAGCAGGGCCATCGCGAAAGCGTAATAGGAACAATAACCTTTTTTGGACTGGAATAAAAACCACGCAAGCTGGTCGCCGTCCGGGGCGATGCCCGGTTTAAGGCTGTAGCGGAAATCTCCGTATTTCAGCCATTGGTAAATCAATTCCACCTTGTCGCCGTAACGTTTAAAACCGCCGGTTATTTTTTCAGCTAACGCTTTCAGCCGCTCGTCGTCCCCGTAAGCCGTATACAGGGCGTATTCCTTTTCGCTTAACCCAAGTTCAGCCGGGCCGGGCCAAATAACATTGCCCTCCTCATCGTATGAGGAACGCGAGTAATCTTCAGAATCGGCTTCGCTTGCAAGACTCTCTACCAGATACGCGGATTTAAACGAGGAAGAGTCCCAGTTTTCATAGGGGATAATTTCAAGCGGTTCCTTCATTCCTATAAAAGCGGCGGCGTCAAAATTAACAATAAAATATTCCTGCCTAAGCCGCCGCGCCAGTCTAATGTCCGGTTGGTCAAATTGCGTGGGACGCGAGGGCAGGCGCTGGGGGTGGGTCTTCTCGTCCATCTCTTCCACACGGTAAAAACCCTGCTTCTTGCTGTACCCCGACATTACAGAACGCCGCATCAGGATGTGGTTATCGGCGGAGTCTTTTTTAACGATGAGAACAAGATCGTCGTTCATGCTTATTTCGGAGTCCAGCCTGAGAACCTGCGAAAAATCAAAACTGAAGAGTTTAGGCTCCAAAAGCCCGCCGCCTTTTTGGGCTGCCCGCCGTTGCGAGGGTTTAAGGAAGAGGAACCCGCCTATAAAAACCAGAAGCAGCAGCACCGCAACAGCGACTGTTTTTTCGCCTTTTTTAATTTTGAGTTCGGGGGGAAGGGAAAACAGCAGGGCAAGAGCCTGAAAAAAAACAATGCTCGCGAAGGTTATTATCATCACGACGGGCAGGCGGTATACCGCCAGATCCGAAACGCGGGCAATGCCGATCACCGCTATCAGGAGCAGGGCGTCGACAATAACGGATACCCGCAGAAACAGCCGTGAGCGGACGGAAAGCAATGCCGATGCGGCAGCCCAGTAGAACGGCAGCAGGGAAACAAAATTATTCCGGTCAAAGTTGAGCAAAAGGGCGTCCAGATCGACGGCGATACCTGGCACAAAAATCCTGGGCATGGCGATAAACGCCCTTGCTATCCAGGGGACAAGGGCTATGGCGGCAAGCCCCTCACATATTTTAATTTTTCTTGCGCTAATTTTCAGTTCGCCCAGCAACAGCCCCGCCCCTATGGCGACAGCAAGCGCGGCGGCAAAAACTGCGGTATCGGCAAGGTCTCCGGCGATAAAGCGGAGCTGGTAAAGAATTACAAAACGGGAGAAGAGGGAGAAGAATAATGAGGAATGAGGAATGAGGAATGAGGAATAGGGGATGCGGTCGTTGTTCGACGGTTCGTAGTTTTCTTCCATAAGATATTCCTAACTCCTAATTATTCTGGCTATTACGCCGGGCCTCTGCCTGTACAGTGTGCAACAGGTTTCGGCGGCGGAAAAACGGTCGTTGTTGTTATCACAAAAAAAGATCAAGTCTACCGTGTTGTTTTTTCCGGCGCGGCGGTCTGCCGTCTTTTTCAAAAAACGCTCCAGGGCAGTATTTGAAGCGGAACGCGGAAGGGCCAGAATGAGTATGCTGTAATCATCGGGCGCTGCCGGAAGATCCGGGGCGGCTGAAACCGGCAGGGCCGCAGGCCAGGCAAGGGCGGAGGCCTGTTTTGCGGACAGCGGCGCGGCGGCGGCATCTTTGTTGCCGTCATTTATGACAATGTCATTTATGACACTATTGCCCGTATACCCGATAAGCACGTCCATTCCCGACTCCATGCAGGATTGGGCGGCGGCCTGCGCGTTTTCGCATAACACGTCGACTCCCCGCCGGGCTTCCCCCTTGTCATACAGCGACGGATCGTATTCGCAGTCTACCATAATAATTAAATTTGAATGAGGCGGAGGCTCGCGCTCTCCTTCGCGTACAAAAAGCCCCCCGCCGTGGCCGTACAGTTTCCAGTTGATCCGCCGGGGGTCGTCGCCGGGGATATAAGGCCGGTGGTCGATGAGATTATCGGTACGCTGAAAAGAAAACTCAGGCTGCCGGTTGGATTCCCCCGCCCTGGCATGAACGGCAAGCGGCTCCTGCGCCGCACGGGGGCGTGCCAGCAGCCGCGCGTTTGCCTCGACGGACAACGGAAAGGCAAAACGGAAAAAACCGAAAATGTCAAAAACCGCGAATTCGTCATAGGCGGAAAAATACGCGCCGCGTTCTTCTGCCCTGAAGAAATGAGGGGATTTTTCCCCGGAGTCATGGGGGTTAAAATCATGCCTGAGATGCCGCCCGTCTTTTGTCGCCAGCAGCAGGCGGCAGCGCACAAGAATACCCGGCAGTTGGAGAATCTTGCCCGCCGCTTCCCCTGTGTCGCCTTCGGAATAGACGGCCTCGGCATGACCGCCTACGGCAACTTCGCGGGGGCTTATACGGATAAAGGCGTGCGCGGCGCGGCGGCGGTGTATGAGCGAAAGAATCAGCGTCATCGCAAGGCTGTAGAACCAGGGCAGAAGAAAAACCATCCCGGTCAGGGCAAGCCCCGCTTCCTGCCGCAAGGCTGCTGCCGCGAACGCAATGACAATGACAATCAGGATCAGAAGCCCCATTGCCAGGGGGGTGAAGCGGGCACGTGTTACGCGCAATTCATTCGGCCTTTGTTTCGGGGGTATCTACGCCTCCGGTATGTATACCGTCAGTCTTTATACCGCCGGGATTTGTACCGTCGGTCTTTATACCGCTTATTCTGGCAAGGCATATCTCCCGGATAAATTTATCCGCCTGCGCCCTGGGGTCGCGGAGCCTTACCCGGTGGGCAAGCACGGGAACGGCGAGTACCGACAGATCCTCGTCAATAATATAATTCCGCCCCCGCACCAGGGCCAGCGCCCTTGCCGCGTCCAGAAAATGCAGTCCGGCGCGGGGGCTTGCCCCCAGGGTAAAAGCCCGGTGAATACGGGTGTCGCGGATAATGTCCGCAACAGCTTCCTTTAACGCCTGATGGCAAAAAACCTGCGCGGCGGCTTTTTTCGCCGACAGAAAATCCGACAGCCTGATAACGGCCCTCAGCCCGGCAAGCCCCTTTTCGGAGGGGTTTTCGTCGAGTATGGCAAGTTCCGCGTCCCTGTCCGGGTATCCCATTGACAATTTCATCATGAAGCGGTCAAGCTGGGCCGCAGGCAGGGGGAAAGTCCCCTCGCTTTCGATCGGGTTTTGCGTGGCAAGAACCAGAAAAGGCTCCGGCGGCCGGTGGCTGGTCTGCCCGATGGTCACCTGCCTCTCGGCCATCACCTCAAGCAGGGCGGACTGCACCTTGGGGGTCGCCCGGTTTATTTCATCGGCAAGCACGATATTGGCAAGCACGGGGCCAGGCACAAAACGGAATTTCAATGTTTTGGGATCAAAAACATCAACGCCTGTAATGTCATAGGGCAGGAGGTCGGGGGTAAACTGTATACGCTTAAAGAGAAGCCCTTTTTTCCCTTCGATTAGTTTCGCCAGCGTCTTTGCCACGGTGGTTTTTCCCAGCCCCGGATTGTCCTCGATAAGGACGTGCCCTCCGGCCAACGCCGCTGTGACAAGCAGTTCCAGGAATTCCTTTTTGCCTTTGATGATCCGCTGCGCGCCTTCCAGCAAGGCGGCGACTGCGTTTTCTGGTCTCATGCGGAAAGCATAGCACAATACAAAAGAAAAAAGAAGAATGAAAAGGGAAAAAAGGAAGAATGTATGCCTAAAAAACTTATTCAGGCATACATCCGCGTTATATGACGCTTTCCTGGATTGTTAGTCCTTTTTGCTAATGGTTTTAGCCTTCTTCACCATTTCTACAAAGTTCTTGCGATAGCCGAATTTATCCTGCCCAATCGCGTCTTGCGCCAGGGCGACAGCGCTTGAATATGAGGAGGTTCCTTTGTAGGGGCTGTCGCGTAACAACATCCCGAAACTGGCGACCGAGGCGGCGAAGCGGAAATCAAGCGTTTCTTCGCCTGCCGGTTTAACGGAATCTGCGGCAACGGGAAATTCAATCAATTCGCTTTCGGTTTCGTGCGGCAGCTTGTACCGAATTTTAGCGGTCATAAGCTCGTCATAATTTGGTTCCCAGTCAGATACCGGCGGCGGCCCGTATTTCAGGGGGTCCCGCGTCGGCAGAGCGTCAGCTTCGGGGCCTGGGAGAATAAGCTCGTAAAAAGCGGTAACGGTATGGCCCGCGCCAATGTCTCCGGCATCCGCGTCGTCATCGTTGAATTCCTCATCACGCATGACGCGGTTTTCATATCCGATAAGCCGGTACGCGCCGACTGTCGCGGGGTTAAACTCAACCTGAATCTTTACATCTTTCGCAATCGTAATCAATGTCCCGCTTAACTGCTCCACGAGTATTTTTTTCGCTTCTTCTATGGTGTCGATGTAGCCGTAATTGCCGTTGCCTTTGGAGGCCAGTTGTTTCAGCGTCCCGTCCTGGAAGTTGTCCATGCCGAATCCCAAAACCGTCAGGTAGACGCCGGTTTTTGCCCTTTCGGAAATCAGCTCTACAAGGTCGCCCCGGTTGGTGATCCCCACGTTAAAATCGCCGTCCGTACACAGAATAACCCGGTTCACCGCCTGGGGGATAAAATTTTGTTCCGCCAAATTATACGCAAGCTTAATCCCCGCGCCGCCCGCAGTGGAACCGCCGGCATTCAAATTTTCCAACGCCGCGATAATTTTATCCTTGTTATCGCCGCTTGTCGGCTCTAGCACCGTTCCCGCGGCTCCCGCGTATACGCAAATCGCGATTTTATCGGTTCCCTTTAACTCGTTGACAAGCAGTCTCATTGAAGATTTTACCAGCGGCAGGCGGTTCGGAGCGTCCATAGAACCTGAAACATCAATCAAAAACACCAGGTTGACCGGCGGCCGTTCGCCAGCCGGAAACTCTTTGCCCTTTATCGCAATTCGAGCGAGAAGGTGTCCGTCCTTCCAGGGGGCTGCCCCCACTTCGGTATGAACCGCGAAAGGTTTTTCATTGCCCGACGGCGGCGGCGCGTAATCATAATCAAAATAATTTATCAATTCTTCGATTCTGATTGCCGATTTCGGGGGCAGTTGGTTGTTTTCGATATAACGGCGTGTTATCGAATAGCCCGCAGTATCCACATCAATAGAGAAAGTGGAGAGCGGGTAGTCCCGAACGCGCCTGAACGGGTTGTCTGTTATGCTGTCAAAATTGCTGGGATCGAATTCTTCCTGTTCTTCTCCGTAGTCATAATCGTTATCGTCGGGGCGAGAAGGGGAAGGGTAATACCCCCCTAAACCGCCCTCACTATCGCTATCCGCAGCCATGAAACATGAAAACAGGGAAACCGACAGTACCAATATAACCGCAGTCTTTGCAACATGTATCTTTTTCATACTATAAATATAACACCAAACAGGGAAAAAACCACATTTTTCTATCTTGAGTTCAATTCTTCACTGCTCGCTGCTCACTGCTCTATACCCCATATCTAGCGTACCCCGCCAACGGACTACGCTAGGCTTTCCCGCTGACAGGCACTCGGCGCGGCCTCCTTGTTACTGTTTCTTCCACTTGCGGTCGTTGTTCATCACATAAGTTCCTGGGCCGTCATATACATCATGCAAATCGCCTTGAAATTTTAAGTAGTAAGCTATTTCTGGCACGATTAGACGCCCGAATTCGAGTCCGGACATATCAGATGTAACTCTGGTTGCGCTAATAAATGCTTGGTATCCGATGGAAGATAGACGTACTGTTTTAAATGTAACGCTTTTTGTTTCATGGAACGCCCATTGCCCAATGGTTCTAACATTCATGGGTATGGTAACATTGGTCAGCGGGCATCCGAAAAACGCCGAATGCTCAATGGTGGTAACGCTGTCAGGGATGGTAACGCTGGTAAGGCTTGCGCTGTCGGCAAACGCTGAATGTCCAATGGTAGTAACGGAGGAAGGTATTATTACCGGTATTTTACCCGGAGGCCAATAAAGCAATGTTGTTTTATTTTTATTATATAAAACACCGTCAACCGATCTGTATACGGGATTGGCGGGATCGACATTTATTGCGGCAAGGGCAGGATTTTTGCCGAATGAATGATAGTTAAGGTCGCCCAGCTCCATTGAAGTAACGCTGGCTGGTATGGTAACGCTGGTTAGTTTGTTTCGCATAAACGCCTGCATACCAATGGTAGTAACGCCATTTGGGATAGTAACGCTGGTTAGTTGATTACCTAAAAACGCAGAAGCACCAATAACTTTAACGCTGTTAGGAATGGTAACACTGGTCAGTTGGTTATTGTTAAACGCAGAATCGCCAATTACTGTAACACTGTTAGGGATGGTAACGCTGGTCAGTTTGTTATTCATATACGCACAAAATCCAATTACTGTAACGCCGTTTGGAATGGTAACGCTGGTCAGCCCCTTGTCCCGATATGCATGATCCGCAATGGCAGGTCCGGTAGGCGTTGCTGTAGTCGCCGCTGTTGGCTGAGTTGGTGTCGTTGGAGCGGTCGGTGTGGGTGTTGGTGTCGTGCCCCCCTGCCCCCCGCTGCTGTCGCTTCCGCCTCTGCCTCCGCCGCTTCTCTGCGCCGATAACGGCATTGCTACCGCCATTAACATGATAAGCGTAATGGTAATGAATATGTTCTTCTTCATACAAATCTCCTTATTGTTGATATAAAAAAGCCGGTGTTTCCGCATACGCTCCTTCGGAGCGCGAGTGCAAGGAAGTAGGAATGGAAGAGGCGGCTCTGGCGGGATACGCTGTTTTTCATTTCTAATTTCTCACTTCTCATTTCTAACTGGCTTTGGTTCCGGTTCATAGCAATAAAGTACCAGCAAGCGTAATAAAAAACAAGCCCCCCAGAAAAGACGGTTATTTGTTATTCGGTTTATGTCCTTGGTATTTCCTTTAGTATATCTTTTAGAAACTCATTCGAGAATTCAGCATGACGCGGCACAGGTATCATTTTTCTCATACAGCCATTTCCATAACACCATGCTTGTTATGGGCTTCCAGCGTTCCGTCGTTGATCATTCCATAAATATCCTGTAAGTTTGCTTCCAGTTCGTCTATACTGAAAGCCTGTGTCGGATATTCAGGGTACTCGTCTATATGACCAATCAGGAATTTTCCGTCTTGTTTATAAGTATATTTAACCTGCATTTTGCCTCCAATCGTCAGAATTTGGGAATAACGTTGTTAAAACAGCCTTTTCCACGGGTTTATCCCGAAGCGTATAAGAAAGTACAGCCAGGCAAAGCCGAAACCGGCAAGGTGGGTCAGGTGCGCCACGCCCTGGTTAAGGCCGAAAATGGACGAAAACAATTCAAGGGCGGTAAAGCCTAGCACCATCACAGGGGCGCGCAAGGGCAGTATGCCCCACAGGTAGATTATCGAATCGGGGAAAAAGACAGCGTAGGCAAGCTCCACGGCAAAAATCGCCCCGGACGCGCCCATAAGTATTACCCCGTAGGCTCCTGTAAGATAGTAAACAGCGAATGAAAACACCCCCGCCAAAGCCCCTGTGATAAAATAAAACGACAGGAATTCCTTACTGCCTATATACCGCTCGACCTGTGTCCCGAAAATAAAAAGCGCAAGCATATTAAACAAAATATGGCTCAAGCCGCCGTGGACAAACATATAGGTAACAAAAGTCCATACCCAGCCCTGCATAACCATTCCGGGGATCATCGACAGGTAATAGATCAGATTTCTGAACCCCAGAAAATTTGTCAGCGCGAAAACAAGTACGTTAATGCCGATAAGCCAGTACACCGTGTTGTTATTCTCGTAACGGCGCGTCGCAGGGCGACACGATGGCTGTTTGATTATTCTCATGGCTGTAGGATACCATTATCTGCCTGTAATCTTCAATGGTCTGCGCGTGAACCGCGCGTTCCCGAACCGGCGCGCCCCCTTTCATGCCTTTGGTGTAGGCGCAGAACTGTTTTCGCATTTCCAGACAGGCCGCGCGCTCGCCGATGTCCGTGGCAAGCATTTCCAGATGGCGGAAAGCCGCAGTCATCCGCGCCGGGAACGAGGCGGGTTCCCACGCGCCTGTTTCCAGAAAGGCCCTTGTAGCAGGAAAAATAAACGGGTTGCCCATAGCCCCCCGTGCGAACATTACGGCGGCGCAGCCTGTTTCCTCCAGCATACGCCGGGCGTCCTCAGGCGTGTACAGATCGCCCGAACCGGTAACAGGCACCGGGAGCCTCGACACGAGATCGGCGATACACGGCCAGTCGCTTTTGCCGCCGTATTCCTGGCTTCGGGTGCGGGGGTGCAGGCTGACCATCGCGGCCCCGCTTTCCGCGGCAACGCGGGCGCATTCGGCGTAATTTATCGAAGCGGAATCCCAGCCGGAGCGCATTTTTATCGTTACAGGCGCGTTTCCCAGGCTTTCCCGCGACGCCCTTACAGCGGCTTCCACAATCCTGCCCAGGTTGGCGGGGTTTTTCATCAACGCGGAACCCGCGCCGTTTTTTACTATTTTCGCAACCGGGCATCCCGCGTTAATATCCACGGCATCCGGTTTCAGCGGGGCAAGCAGCAGGGCCGCCTTGTAAACAGCCTCCGGGTCCGCGCCGAACAGCTGAATCGCGTAACGCGGTTCGTTGGCCCCCCGGCTTACCAGGCTGACTGCGGCGGCTTTGGTACGTAAAGCATCTTTTCCTCCGCGTAACTCCGTGTCCTCCGTGGTTAAAAATTCTTTGGGTCCCAGCCCGTAATGCCCGGGATTGCGCCATAATGCCTCGGCGGAGACCAGTTCGGTAAAGGTGAAATTCGCCCCCTGCTCAACGCACAGCGACCTAAAACTGCGGTCGGAGTAACCGGCTACCGGGGCAAGAAAAAGATTGCCGCCGAGTTGCAGGCTGCCTATTGTAACAGGGCGGTAGAGGCTCATTTTTCAGAGGTATCTATCTTAAAAAGTACTGAGCCTATTCAAAATCAGGAGGCTCAGGAGGCTCAGGATACTCAGGTTCAACGGGGTCAATACCTAAATATTCGGATGACACCAGCGTCCATTTAAGATCAGCAGGATCGCTGACAGACATTTTCAGGTTTCCCCTTAGGTTGGAAGTCGTCATGTCAAGACGCGCGGTTATTTCCGAGTACAGGGCGTTCCAGCCTTTTTTCAAATTCAAATTGATTTTTTCTGATGTCAGTACCATGGGGAGGCCGTAATCGTCAGTATGATATTCGTACAGATCCGCTGTAATTTGCATTCGTCTGTCAACGTACACATAGTTTACGGTTTTGATTGAAGCGTTCGGCGGGAATGCCAGCATCTTGATATCCAGCAAACCTTTGAGCAAACCGCCGTATTCTTCGCTGTCGGTTATTTCCAAAACCGCCACGGCAGCCTTTGCGTCTTCAGGGCTGAACTTCAGGGTTGGATACATATCTTTCAAATAGTCCAGGCCGCCGCCCTCGTTTATTGACGATAAATTCAACGGTTCTCCGATAATGGTATAGTCCAACTGCCCTTTCTTTATTTCTCCGGCCCCGCCCATGCCGCGGTCAGATATACTCAAACTGTCATTGTACGGGCTGGTAGTAACTTTGTATGTTTGAGGATCAATGTCCTGCGTGTAGACTTTGCCGGAAAGTTTCAGTCTTGGAGTATTGTCAGCAGGATTAGAGGACGTATTGGTAGGGCAGGCCGCCAGAATCAGTGCAAACGCCGATACAGCCAGTATCCCGTAAAAAAATGCTTTGGCTCTTTGTTTCATAAAGTAAATATAGCGCGGAATTATGCGGATGTCAATTAAAAGAATTAGGAATTAGGAGTGAGGAATGAGGAATAAAGATAGTTAGTAGTTAGCAGTGTTTTCTTCCACTGTTCACTGTTCACTGTTCACTGTTCACTGCTCACTGCTTTATGAGGTTTGCCACCTTTTTAATCAGTTCAGCTTTAGCGGCCGGCTTTTTGATATAATCAACCGCCCCCAGTTCCCTCGCTTTGGCCTTGTCTTTCGGGTCTTCCGATGTGGTGTATATTGCTATCGGGGTTTTGTGCAATCTGCTCAGGTCGCGTATCCTGATAAAAGTATCCCAGCCGCCCATTTCCGGCATGTTCAAATCCAGTAACACCAAATGGGGAACCAGGCCCTGGAATAACAGTTCCAAAGCCTCTTTGCCCGAATTGGCTGTGGTAACGTCATAATCCTTTTCCAGAGAGCTTCTTGTCAGGGTAAGAACGGTTTGCTCGTCATCAACCACGAGGACCTTTTTCTTCTCGTTGCCTGTTTCTACCTTGAATTTGGATGATTCCGTTTTAAGGTCGTCAAAATTACGGCTGTTCTCGGCGCTCATTTCATCTACAAGGGTTACCGCGCTTTTTATCTCCTTCATTGCCCCGTTCACTATGTCGTTCATGCCGTTCATCGACTCATTGCTGATTGCTATGAAATCATCAGTCTCGTCGTCAAGATAATTTCCCAGTTCCTGCATCTCCACCGCGCCTTTTTTCACCGTTACGCTTATCTCTTTCAGGCGGCTCATGGATTCCAGTATCTGCTTCCCGCCTGATTCCTGTTCTTCCATCGCGTTACGGATATTTTCTTCATGCGTTGATACTGTTTTTACTCCGTTATCAATAATCCCGAAACGCGAAAGAACCTCGTTGGAAGACGCGGTAATGCTGTCTATGGACGATTTTATTTTTTTAAGCATCGTCGCGGTTGTTTTCGACTGATTGCTTGATGATTCGGCAAGTTTGCGAATCTCCCCGGCGACTACGGCAAACCCTTTCCCCGATTCCCCGGCATGGGCCGCTTCTATCGCCGCGTTCATGGAAAGCAGGTTTGTCTGGGCGGCGATATTGTCCATAACAGAGTTTATTTGCAGAAGCCCTTCCGAGTCTTTGGCAATTTCCTGTATCTTCTGGGCCACTGTTTGAACACCGGTTTTTCCGTTTTCAGACGCTTTTATCAAATTGTCAACGTTTTTGCTGTTTTCTATCAGGGTATTGGTAACAGAATGAATGTTGGCGATCATTTCCTCAACCGCCGAAGACGAGGCGCTGATGCTTCCCGATTGTTCTTCTATCATCTTGTTCAGGTTGCCAATGTGGGCTTTAATATCTTTTACCGCTTTATCCGCTTCGGCGGCGCTTTCTTCCTGCTGGCTCATTTTACCCTTCATGCCCTCAAAATTAGACGAAATCTGGTCAATCGATTTTGAAGTTTTTGCCATATTGAAGGAAAGTTCATGACCGGTGTTGGTTAATGCGTCAATTTTATGTTTCATAATCTCTATAAGGCTTCTGATTTTTTCCATTGTTTCGTTGAAGTAGTGGGCAAGGTCGCCGATTTCGTTATTTACATTCACCGTGATCCGCCGGGTCAAATCGCCTTCGCCTTCGGATATGTCCTTCAGCACATTCGCAATGGTGCCGATAGGTTTGGTAATGCGGCGGATAACGAATATCAGAATAACAAAAAGTACTACTACTAAACCTATAACAAAGATTATGGTCGATACTATCGTGTTGTTTAATTCGGCAAATACCACTTTTGTCGGCAGGGTGGTAATTACTATCCAATTCGGTCCGGGAATCAGGGCCGAACAGATTATGCGTTCACTGTCCATCGCATAAAATGTTTCATTACCCAGTACGCCTTGCTTGTATTTTCCAAGATTCTGATCCTCAAAAAAATTAATTTTCATTACCTTATCAGGATCTCTGTTGCTGATGAAAATTCCTTCCTTATTAAGCAGCCAGCTTTCCATTCCGTCAATACTTTTTTGGGAGTTTGTAATATCCGTCAGGGAGCTTACCGCTATATCCAAACCAACTACGCCCAGGTCATTTTTGTTGTTATCGTAGATGATGGTGGTAATGGAAGTAGAAAATGTTTGGGTTGCCAAAGCTACATAGGGATCGGTAAAGCTTATCGCCCCGCCTTTGGCTTTCGCGTCTTTGAAAAACGGCCTGACCCGCTGATCGTAATTGTTGGGGAAATCCCAACGCGGATAAAACACGCCGTAACCTCCCGGCTCAGAAGCGGCTATATTATTCACTATGTAGTTTTGCGTTACATTCTTCATGGTGGACAGATTACGTTGAAGAAAGACGCGCATATCCTCCACCGGAATGGCGTTGGCGTTAAACTCGCGCGCCCCCGATTTTGCATACATGGCGGCTATGGCTGCCGTGGTCTGATACAGCGCCTTTTCATGGGATTCAAAGGTTAGATTCAGTTTATTTCTGAGGTGCGCGGTCTGTTCCCTGACGTAGGCCTCCATCTGCCTGGTGGTCATAGACCTCATTCGCTCTATAAAAATAACGGTTACCGTTATGGTTCCTGCCAACATCCCGACCAGGGAAATAATCGTCAATATAAGGCTGAATGAATATTTTACTTTCATATTTTTTTATACTATATTTATATACTACCTGTCAATGTAAAATTCTTCTTGCCCTGCCCCCTTATATTATTCCCAAAATTTTCACGCAAAGACGCCAATTTGTTATCTGATTACTGTTACTGTCAGCGGGGTTACCGTCCCGCCTTTCAGGTACAAAGAGCCTTCCCCCTTCGGTTCATCCAGCAAAATAACGGTGAATTCTATTAAATGCCCCTGGAGTTTCCTTAGTTTTTCTTCCTGTTCCGGGGGGTATACGGCAAACTCAGTCCCTTTCTCGTCCACTATGCCTGCAAAAGTATGAGGCTCGCTGCCGTATATTCTAACCCTTCCGGTAAATTTTATTGTGCTTCCCGCCCCGGAATTTGTTTGTTTTTCCGCGCTGGCGCTTTCAGCCGTTACCGGCTGAGGATCGTTTTTTTCTTTTTTCCCGCACGGAAATACACCGGGTGTTATGCAAATAAAAAAGAAAAGTAAAACTATTGGTTTCACCGTTTTGCCCCTATTTCCTCACCAGGTAGAATTCTATACTTGAATCAGCAGGCCTGTCCAATGTAACGGAGAAAGCGCCGGACTGGTTTTTCCATGCAGGGTCTTGATGCACGGATATTGAATACGGCCTCATCCCCGTCTGTTCGTTCGCGCCGAAAATCCTGGGCTTGGTAGTACCGAAGTCGCTCCATACGTTAAAACTATAAGCGGTGTAGGTATTACCGCTTATAGTTTTTGTATCGGTTTTATCAAAAGACATAACGCCGGACGGCATGTTTGTCCCGCTGTAAATCAGGGTTTCGCCGAAACGCCTGAGGGCTTCCTCAAAACTGAAAGCGCTGCCCGCAACTGTATTCAGCGCCGCCGTTACCGAAGCAATGTTAGTTGAATTGTTGGCAAGGAGTTCTCTTAACAGGCTTGCCCCGCCGTAGTTTCGCAACAGGTACGCGCCGAAAGCAATCCCTTTTGCATAAGATTCAGAAGATCCGTCCCATTCCGTTATACCGTTTTTAGTATAATTTTGAAGAAATACCGGTATCCTTGCCCGTATTTTATGATTGGAATTTGTTATGGGAATTCCTATCATTGGCGCGATTATGTCTTCGGTCATCATGGAAAGCATTTCGTTATACCAGGTTTCGGAATTCTTTTTCTGTTTCACACTTTTCACATTGAAATGGATCATGTGCTGGAATTCATGAATCAAAGTAGAATAGATATAATCCTGAGATCTATTTATGGTACCTGCGTTTATATAAAATATTTCCGCCAGGTTTGTTTTTTGAGTCGGTGTTAGCTGGTTTTGTTCATAAAAATCCTTGCTCCAGAAAAACCCTGCCGTCTGACTGTCTCCGGAAGCGTCAAGAATATCATAAACAAGAATCTGTATTTTGGGATCGCCGTCTTTGCCGCCGTCGCCGCCCGGCCCTCCGCCGTATTCAAAGCCCAAAAGATCCGTCTCAAGAGGATAAATTAAGTCAAATTTATCGGACAGCGCCTTGGCCTGCGTGTCAGTAATTTTATTGCTGCTCCCCCCGGAGCCGTAATTTTCGTCCATGATCCAAATATTCCCGTATTGCCCGGTCGCCCTCAGGGTCGCCTGTTTCTGTACCCATTCATCGGAGGAATGATGATAAGCCTCTACCCAGAAGATCCTTGTATCGCCGACAACCGGAGGAACAAAAGCGGCCCGCGATCTGCGCGGTCCCGCGTTACCAATGGGCGGGGGATTGGCATTGAATACATCCGCGTCAGGGTGGCCCATTCGGGGCAAATCGTTCCCCGGCAGGCTGTTACGCTGAAGATTCTGAGGCTGGATTGGGTATGAATCGAGAAGCCCGCCGGTATTGGCGGCGTTTGCCGCTAAATCAGACATATTAACTTTTACCAGATAAATGTCGTTACCGCTGAGGCCGCTCAAGTTCACTGTCGCCGTCGGCCCGGTAAAAGACACCCGTGTTACAGCCGCACTCGCGTTGTAATAGACGGGAACTGTCCGGGGCGAACCGCTTATGGTATAGTTCGGCGGGCTGCTGACTGTTACGCTTAAAGTCCCGCCTGAGGTAAAGCCGCTGATTGGCAGAGTGTAAACCGCCCCCGCGCCTGAGAGGGTTCCTTTGCTTACCCCTGTTACGCCGCTTAAAGTTATGTTATTGGCGCTCAGACCGGAAACAGCCTGGCTAAAGGTCAAGGTCAAGCGGGTGGTGGTCTGCGCCGCACTGCCGTCAGCCGTTAATGCGCTGAAAGTAACCGCGTAAGGATTCACGGTAACGGCGCAGGAGGCTGTTTTGCCGCCGTCTGCTGTGGTAACGGTGATAGTTGCCGTTCCCGCGCTAACGCCGGTAACCGCGCCGCCCGATACCGTGGCTACAGCGGGGTTACTGCTGCTCCACGTTACAGTCTTGTTAGTCGCGTTAGAGGGCGCGATTGTTGCGGAGAGGTTTTCCTTGCCGCCGATGGCAATGCTGGCAGTCTGTTTGTTCAGGGTTACGCCGCTTACCGCTACGCTGACGGTAACAGTACAGGAAGCGGTTTTGCCGCCGTTAGCTGTAGTAACGGTGATGGTCGCCGTTCCCCCGCCGACGGCGGTAACTACGCCGCCTGACACCGTGGCTACAGAGGTGTTGCTGCTTCTCCATGTTACATTCTGGTTAGTCGCGTTAGTCGGCTCAATTGTTGCAAAGAGGGTTTCCGTACCGCCGACGATAAGGCTTGCAGTCTGCTTGTTCAGGGTTACACCGCTTACCGCTATGTTGCTGACGGTAACAGTACAGGAAGCTGTTTTGCCGCCGTCTGCCGTGGTAACGGTGATAGTTGACGTTCCCATGCTAACGCCGGTAACAGTGCCGCCTGACACCGCGGCTACAGACGGGTTGCTGCTGCTCCATGTTACATTCTGGTTAGTCGCGTTAACCGGAGCGATTATTGCGGAAAGGGTTTCCGTACCGCCGATGGTAATGCTGGCAGTCTGCTTGTCCAGGGTTACCCCGCTTACCGCCACATTGCCGGGACTGACGGTAACGGCGCAGGAAGCGGTTTTGCCGCCGTCTGCCGTGGTAACGGTGATAGTTGACGTTCCGGCGGCGGCAGCGGTAACTGCGCCGCCTGCCGATACCGTGGCTACAGACGGGTTACTGCTGCTCCACGTTACAGTCTGGTTAGTCGCGTTAACTGGAGCGATTATTGCGGAGAGGGTTTCCGTGCCGCCGACAATAAGGCTCGCAGCCTGCTTGTTCAGGGTTACACCGCTTACCGCTACGCTCTCGGGACTGACGGTAACGGCGCAGGAGGCTGTTTTGCCGCCGTCTGCCGTGGTAACGGTAACGGTTGCCGTTCCCGCGCCAAGGCCGGTAACCGCGCCGCCTGATACTGCGGCTACAGCGGGGTTGCTGCTGCTCCATGTCACATTCTTGTTAGTCGCGTTAGCGGGCGCGATTATTGCGGAGAGGGTTTCTGTACTGCCGACGGTAAGGCTCGTAGTCTGCTTGTTCAGGGTTACACCGCTTACCGCTACGTTGCCGGTACTGACGAAAACCACACAAGCCGCCGTTTTGTCGCCGTCTGTTGCGGTAACGGTGACGGTTGCCGTTCCGGCGCTAAGTCCGGTAATTGCGCCGCCTGCCGATACCGCGGCTACAGCGGGGTTACTGCTGCTCCATGTTACATTCTGGTTAGTCGCGTTATCCGGCGCGATTATCGGATAAAGGGTTTCCGTGCCGCCGACAATAAGGCTCATAGTCGGCTTGTTCAAGGTTACGCCGCTTACTGCTACGTTGCCGGTACTGACGGTAACGGCGCAGGAGGCTGTTTTGCCGCCGTCCGCTGAGGTGACAGTAATGGTTGCCGTTCCCTCGCTAAGTCCGGTAACAACGCCGCCTGATACTGCGGCTACAGAGGCGTTACTGCTGTTCCAGGTTATATTCTGGTTGGTCGCGTTAGACGGGGCGATTATTGCGGAGAGTATTTCCGTGCCGCCGACGGAAAGGCCGGCGGACGGCTTGTTCAAATTTACTCCGCTTACCGCTACGCTGCCGGTACTGACGGTAACGGCGCAGGAGGCTGTTTTGCCGCTGTCTGCCGCAGTAACGGTGATAACTGAAAGCCCCTCGCCAAGTCCGGTAACAACGCCGCCAGCAGATACTGCGGCTACAGCAGGGTTACTGCTGGTCCAGCTTACGGCCTTGTTCATCGCGTTAGACGGCGCGATTATCGGATAAAGGGTTTCCGTGCCGCCGACAATAAGGCTGGTAGACGGTTTCAGGGTTATGTTGGTTACGGCTATTTTGGTAGTACTGACGTAAACCACGCAAAATGCGTTTTTTAAACCGTCTATTGAGGTAACGTTGATAACTGAAAGCCCCTGTCCAACGCCGGTAACCGTGCCGGTTCCCGACACCGTTGCTACAAGGGGATTGACGCTGGTCCATAATACATTTTTATTTGTGGCATTTGGGGGGTCTATTGTCACTTCGAGGGTTTCCGTACCGCCGACAATAAGGTTGGCAGACGGTTTCAGGGTTACGCCGCTTACCGGAACGTATAATACGTTTAAAACTTCCTGACAAGCGGTGATAACCAGCCCGAAAGCCAGAATTGCGAATAGAACGCGCCTTTTCATCTTTACCCCCTAAACCGTCATTTAATATTATTATTTATAGGTTAACGAGGAACAGGAATAAGGAATGAACAAGGAATGAGGAATATTCCTAATTCCTCACTCCTCATTCCTAATTTTTTTTACCAGTCCTTGACCAAATCTCGCAAGCCGGCGGCATCACGGGGCCTTTTGTGATCGCGCTCGGTAATAACCGCTTGTTCCAAAAAGAATTTCTTCATGCTTTTTCTGGCTCTTTCATCAGCCAAATTGGCAGCTATATTCGGAATTATTAATACCGTGCCAATTTCAATAATGTCCTCATCCGAAACAATATCTTTTGAGGCCATCATGATAAGCGGATAATAAAAACCGTTATTATTATATTTCCTTCTGGAAATATTCGAAAGCGTGTCCCTTCTGCTGACAATATAAGTCTCGGCTCCCTCAAGGACGAGGTCGCTAGCACGGGAAGGGGGGGGAGGAGGAGCCGCTGTAGGCGGCGGGGGCGGGGGCGGGGGCGGCGCTGCGGGCGCAGGCGGGGGCGGGGAACCGCAGG
>Ga0268262_10002294_pt1 | contig 22401 bp, 16 predicted proteins | sample TergutNc150P3_FD_190354 | JGI IMG/M metagenome (GOLD analysis project Ga0268262, IMG submission 190354) | Nasutitermes corniger P3 segment gut microbial community from laboratory colony in Florida, USA - Nc150 P3 (SPAdes) (version 2) | ecosystem: Host-associated > Arthropoda: Insects >...
GTTTTGTTGTTATGATAGCGGCGTTTATTTTCGCGCGGCGGATGTTTGAGAGCAAAAACAAATGGATAAAATTTCCCGCTATCTGGCTATGCGCGTTCAGCGGACTCATAGGCGGAGCCGCGATAGGAAATTTTTTCTCTCTTGTTTTGTACAAACAGCCAAAAGAAGTTTGGATGTTACTTACAATTACCGCCCCCATTGAACGCGCCGTTTTTGCGTCTATTGCGATGCTTGTAGGCGCGCCCCTTCTTTCGGGTTTGAATAAACTCGGCATTTTTACCGGTCTGCAAGGCGGCGCTTATGAAAATTGATTGTCATGTTCACGTAACGCCGCCCGATGTTATCGCGGATTGGGAAAAATACGCAAAAAAAGAACCGTACTTTTCGTTAATTTCGCACAGTAAAGTAAATAAATTCGCAACGGCGGAAGACGTTGTTTCCGTATTGGAGAAAGACGGTTTTGATAAAGCCGTAATTTTTGGTTTTGGTTTTAACGACATAGGCTTGTGCCGTTATATGAACGATTATGTAACAGAAAAAATAAAACAGTTTCCCGAAAAATTAATAGGTTTTGCCGTTGTTCCGCCCGGCGGCGTAAGACACGGCAAAGAAACGGCAAAAGAGATAGAACGTTGTTTTAACAACGGACTTAAAGGAGTAGGGGAACTTTTTCCTGAAGGGCAGAGTTTTGATCTTGTTAACAAAAAGGCAACTTCCGGTTTAACAGGCGCTTGTAAGGAACTTGGAATGCCGTTACTGCTCCACGCAAATGAAACTGTCGGTCATGATTATCCCGGGAAAACAAATATACAAATGCAGGATATTGAAAAATTTATACTGAATAATCCCGAATTAAAAATAATTCTCGCCCATTGGGGCGGCGGAATATTTATCTACGAGACCATGAAAGAAGTCAAAGCAAGTTTTCGTAATGTGTACTATGACATCGCCGTTACTCCGTATATTTTTGATGAGCGAATCTATCGCGCGGCGAAGGCGTTAGGTTTGTGCGAAAAAATTCTCTTTGGCAGCGATTTCCCCATTCTGCCGCCCTCGCGCTACGTAAAAGGACTGGAAAACAGCGGGCTTTCTGAAGAGGAAAAAAAATTGATATTGGGGATAAACGCGCAGAAATTGCTGGGATTGTAAGAAGAAGAGAGTATTATTTCTTTCTAAAGAATCCCCTGTCGCATAACGGCAGGTTTTGGTCGGCAGAAGGCATTTCACCTTCTGCTTGAACCTAAACTAGGGACGAACAACCCGGAAACCTATGGAGGGGTTTCGGATGTACGGGTCGTAGTAGTATCTGAAAGCGGAACAAAGGAATTCGGGCGTATCGTTCCAGCTTCCGCCGCGCCCTACGCGGGTAAGACCTGAAGACTCGCTCATAGGGTTGGTTTGATAAATACTATACCAGTCCCAGCACCATTCCAAAACATTCCCATGCATATCGTATAGTCCCCAAGTATTGGCGGATTTTTTCCCTATCTCATGCGTCTTTAATCCGCTGTTACTTGTATACCACCCTGTATTGTCGTCAAGTATATTTCCTGTATTATACGTAGTTGTCGTTTCTGCCCGGCACGCATACTCCCACTGCGATTCAGTCGGCAAACGATACCCGGTAGAACCTGCAACGATTATTACAGCATTCCAGTCTTTATCACTTCTTGTTGGCGTTATTCCCCATACTGTAGGATTGGTACTTCCTTGAATGCTGTACGCAGGGGTTAATCCTTCCAGATCGCTCAATTTGTTACAGAATACCAATGCATCGTACCAGCTTACTTGCTCTACAGGCAATCTACCCGGTGTTCCGCTTTCCCCAGTTACGGCTGATTTGAAATTGCTGGGATTATTTCCCACTCCCATCACCGCCTGATACTGATCCTGCGTCACTTCATACATACCTATGTAAAATTCTGTCAGCGCTACCAAATGTATAGGTTCCGCAATACCTGTTTGACCCATGATAAAGATTCCGGTAGGTATCGAAATCATTTTAATTCCTTTTGAGTTGGTGACGATTTCTTGTACGGTAACAACACAAGCTGCCATTTTCCCGCCGTCCTCCATAGTTGCAGTAACTACTGTAGTACCGGATTTTACAGCGGTAACTTTTCCATTTTCCACTTTGGCTACAGAGGGCTTGCTGGAACTCCATATTACATCTAAGCTCCCTTCATTTATAACTATCGCTATCAATGTTTCTGTTCCCGGATCTAACGGTTTATCCGGAGTTCCCCTATCTACATCCCCAATAAGCAAATTAAGGGTATTTTTGTTTAGACTGATATCAATGACGGGATCAGAATCATCGTCCTCGCAGGCGATAAAGCTGAATAAGATTGCCGTAATAAGGGCAATTGTTAAAAAGCTGCGCCTTTTAACATTGTTTGTTTTTGTATTTTTCATCTTTAGAAACTCCTTTTTGTTTTGCCGTGTATAAAAATCCCTCACTCCATATTCACGTCGTTTTTTCGCTCATATTAATATGTTATCATTTTTTGGTGAAAATTACAAGGGAAAATGGTTTTAAAAAGCCGTAAAAAGCGATATTATAGAAAATACTTGAGCTAAGAATCCTTAAATTCAAGTAGTCAAATTACAATAATAAAGTATATAATTACAATTATGACAAAAATAAGACTAATACCCGTATTTGCGTTGGTTCTTTTGTTAAATGTTTTGCACCCGTTTGGCGCGCGGTGCGAGGTTTTTGAGTATAAACATATAAAAGGCGCGCGGTACAGGATACTTTCCGTTGTGGACGAAGCGGTTTTTTTAAACGGCGTTTTAAGCCATCGCGCTGAAATACTTAACAGGATCGCGGTAGAAGTTACCGACGTAAAGGACGGCAGGGGAGTGCACAAGGCGATCTTTCAAACGTCGGAACGGGTTGTCTATGACGCCGCAGCCAGAACGCAGGCGGGAGCGGGATTTTTCTGGGCAAGGGAATATGAGTCTGTTTTTGAGCGCGATAAACTCGGATACCTTACGATAGACCCGCAATACTATATGCCGGTTGTGCGCAATGTGCCTGTATTCCCAAACAAGGAATTAAAGGTTTTGGATACATGGAGAGCGGAAGGCTACGAGATACATGATTTTAGGGACTCGTTTGGAATAGAGGAGCCGTACCGTATACCATTTACGGCAAATTATGTTTATGTAGGGCAGCGCGAATGGAAGGGAAAAAGTTATCCGGTTTTTTCCGTAAGTTATAAAATAGCTTCTAGACCTCAAGCCGCGCAGGGTCGGCTTTATCCTGTGCGCATTATGGGCGATTTTGATCAGCTTGTTTACTGGGATCATTCGCTTGGACAGGCAATCGCCTACGAGGAAAGTTTTCGCATGACTTTTGATATGTCAGACAAAAGAAGAATAGAGTTCCGCGGAACAGCGCAGGCTGAATTTATAGAATCTGAAATAATGAACAAAGAGAAATTTGCGGCGGAGATTGAAAAAGAAATAGATCGCCTAAAAATACCCGACGTTGTCGTCAGTGTTGTTGACGAAGGTATTTCATTAAGGCTGGAAAATATTCAATTTTACGCCGATTCTAACAAGATGCTCCCCGGAGAACTGGAAAAACTTGAAAGAATTGCGGCTATTATAAAAAATTATCCCGACAGAGATATTGTAATAAGCGGACATACGGCTTTGGCAAACGGAACAAGAGACGATCATATTAAACTTTCGCAGGAAAGGGCAAGGGCGGTAGCTGATTATTTTCTTGCCAATAAAGTCCGTACGGCGGATCGCATGGTGGTTCGCGGATACGGCGCGGATAAGCCGATTGCGGATAACAAGACCGAAGAAGGAAAACAGAAAAACAGAAGAGTAGAAATTACAATTCTGGAAAATTAAAAAATGTTAAGAATCGGTCTTTTAAAGACAAATCGCGTCATGGACAGACTTATGCCTGTTATTACTCCTTTGTCCGTCGCGCTTGGTTTGCTTTTCCCCAATTTTTTTCTGCCGCTGCGCCCCTATGTGATACTGTTGTTCAGCATTATGACATTTTCAGGCGCGTTAAAACTTACCGCCGTTGAGTTAGGCTCCACTGTAAAAAATCCCGCTCCCATTCTGCTTTTCTTTTTTTCAACCCATGTGTTAATGCCGTTAGCCGCTCTTTTTTTATCTTCACAATTCATTAAAGATACTGATGTAATCGCCGGTTTTGTGCTTCTTTTTGCCGGTCCTACGGCGGTTTCCGGTTTTATCTGGTCGGCGATTTACAAAGGAGACAAAGCGTTGGGACTTTCTTTAATCCTGCTTGATACCATGCTTGCCCCGCTTGTCGTTCCGGGAACGCTTTCAATTCTTATTGGTACAAAAGTGGCGATGGACATGAGCGGGATAGCGATTTCTTTGATATTTATGGTTGTAGTTCCCACGATAATAGGCGTAGCGTTAAACGAAACCAGTAGGGGCGCGATACCGCATAAAATTTGCCCCGCAGTAGACCCTTTTGCGAAATTCTGCCTGATGCTTGTTATTGCGGCTAATTCCGCGGCAATAGCGCATATATTAAAACTTGACGACCCGCTTCTTTGGAAGACGGGCGTTCTTTGTTTGTTTTTAACAGTTTCAAGTTTTCTGCTCGCGAGACTCAACGGCATTGCGGCAAAATGCGATAACGAAAAAACCGCAGCCCTTGTTATTGCCGGCGGATTACGGAATAACAGCGCGGTTATGACAATAGCGGTAACATTTTTTCCGTCTTCTGCGGTTCTGCCTACGTTGATGAGTATTATCTTACAGCAAACAATAGCCGCGATAATGGGCAAGTTGATTATTCGCCGCTGAATTCATAGCGCAAGACTGAATCGTCAAGAACAAAAACAACTTTACCCTGTGACAAAAGTCTGCGGTTTTCTTCCGAAGAAATAATTGTCATCGCGTCGCTTCTTTCAATGATAAGGTCTGTGGGCTTCATTCCAAAAACACCTTGCGCGAAAATGCGTAACGGTCTGTCGCCTACGACTTTTTGTAATTCTTCGGAAAGACCCGACGGATTTTTTTCAAAAATATTTTGCGCCGTAGTATACCGTACTATAACGCCCTCAAATTGAGGCTCCAGCATATAGCGATCATAGATAAGATTCATTTCGGTGTCCCAGATTTTAGGAAACAGGCACGGAACAGGCATAGCGGCGCTGTTCATTCCGTGTATGGGAAGCTCATCCAAAGCGATAATTACTATTCCTGTGTATTTCGCGGTGGAAACGGGGATTAATGTTTTTGAAACCGGAGCGGCTCTTCTATGGGTTAAGAGCATTGAGCTGATAGATGAAATCGGTATTGTTACTGATCTGGTAATATTTTTCATGTCTGGGGAAAGAGCCGGCGGCGTTGAGTTTGCCTTGCGGGCGATTGTTTCGATATGCGAAAATGTTAGTTCGCCGGAGTTTATAAGGTCTTCGATTGTAGTGGAAGAATCTACCTGAAACCCCAGAATGCACGGTTCTATAAGGCGGAAATAAGTTGAAGTTAAAAGAGATTCCCCATGATTTCTTCCGGCGGGAATTTTTAACCCCGCTTGAGCCAGATTCAAGGAAACCGCCGCGTTAATCTGTAATGTGTCCCATCCTATAGAGCCGGAAATTCCGGCTTTTTCCTGTCCAAAGACACCCATAACGGAGAAGAAAATTAAAGTTAAAATTATCAGTTTTTTCATAGTAATTATTCTAATATTATCGGCACTCTAATCGTTCTTCCTTCATGCAGAATGTCGGTTATTTTCATCCCGTTTGCCTCCGCCAGAACTTGGGGATCGACCCCGTATTTCCTGCCCAAAGACCAAAAAGTTTCGCCTTTTTGCACAATATAGGTATCCGTAAAGTTAGGCGGCGCGGTTACCGGTCTGTTTTGCAGCGTATTTTGCGGCGGGTTTTTTGGCGCAGGCGCGTCGCCGAATGCCGGAATGATAATCGTTTCCCCTATTTTTAAATATCTGCCGGAAATCCCCGGATTGTGCTGTTCTATGATATTTACGGCTATTCCGTAATTCCTTGACATCGACCATAATGTGTCGCCGGTTTTAACAACATGGTAATGGTAACGGAGTAATTTTAAGTCGTCGCTTTCAAGGGCGTTTGTAATCTTTTCAAGATCCTCCGCGGGGATTTTTAACCGGTAGTTTGAATCGGCGGGGCTTATCCCATGAAGCAGTTCCGCGTTAAGACGGTGCAGCAGATCTTTGGAAACGCCCGTTTCTTCGGCAAGAATATCGATGGAAATCTGACGTTTCAGCGGGATTGCCGTCCAATCAATTTTTTCATGCCAGATATTAATGCCGTATTTTCGCGGCTGGGAAATAATATAGTTTGCCGCGATTAATTTGGGTACATAATGCTGGGTTTCCTGTTTTAAATCGCCTTTTTTAACAAGTTCCCAGTAATCACGCCTTCCCGTTCTTTTTACAATTTTACTGACCGCGCCCAGTCCGCTGTTGTACGCCGCAAGCGCAAGTTCCCAACTGCCGAGCGTTCTGTAATTTTCTTCCAGTTTTTGCAGGGCGGCTTTTGTCGCTTTTTCAAAATCGCGGCGTTCGTCGATAAGCTCTGTAACCCTTATGTTGTACGGGGCAATGCTGTTTAACATGAATTGCCAAAGACCCACCGCGCCCGATCTGCTTCTTGCCGTTATTATAAAACCCGATTCAATAACAGGAAGATAAGCCAGTTCAGGCGGCATGTTAAGACGGGCGGCTTCTTCTTTGATAAACGGCAGATAAAGACTCCCCCTCTCTAAAACGGCGTTAAGATTGGCAATTCCATGAGGACTTGAAAACTGTTGTATGTAACGCTGTGTTAGGGGCTGTTCAAGAGCCATTTCCGTAATAAGGGAGTTTTCCGCAGGAGTAAAAACCCGCATAGAGTTGTTGGAAGGGAGAGGAAGCGAAGGATCGGGCTGATTGCCGCGCAAAGGACGGTTTTCTTCCGTCTGCGCCCATGTTAAATTGGTAACGCAGAGCAAAAATAAGATGAAATAAAAGCCGCTTTTGTACATTCCTGCACGTTTAAACGCGGTAAAGTTCAAAATTTCTCTCCGTAGTAAATACCCGCCCATTCCCATCTTCCGTGGATTTCCGGGTCTTGCGGGAAATAAATCTTTCTAAAGTACAAATACCAGGTATTAAGCGACAACGACCAGCCGTTTGTTTTTAAGAACGCTTCGTTTGAATTTGAGGATTCGTCTAGCATTGGAGAATATTTTATACGGTTTCCGTACATAAATTGGGCGAGGTTAAACTTGTTCATACCAATATCATCGGTTTCCACCTGCTCCCATGAGCGGGCGAAAAAGTTGACTTTTGTCTGGTATCTCATAAGCGCGGTAGCGTTGCCGTCGTCAAGAGCGGCTTCTATTGCGCTCCTTAACGCGGGCAGGCTTTCAAAAGTCCAGTCTTTTTGAGACCTGCTAAAGTCGACCTGATGTTTTGCGTGCTGGTCGGCGTAGGGGAAACCGGGTATTACAGTCCCCGAATACGGCAGATAACTTGTATATGCTGCAACCGCGCCGTTCCAGTCGCCTGCTTGTTCGCAAGCCTGACCCAGCATAAAATAGCTGGTTCCTAAGTCGATTTTATCGGAAAATCTGGAGATAAGCTCGTTGTAATACCAAACCTTTTGGTCTACTTTAACGTCTTCGTTGATAAGGTTACGCAGGCAGACAAGGTGTATTGATTCGTCATTGATAATAAGGTCGGGGTAATTTTTAATAATTAAATCAAAGTAAAGGGCGGCGATAGGTCTTGATTCCCGCTGAACATACGCGTAGGCAATCATCAAAAAATAGTAGCCGTTATAAGGGTCAGCCGGGTTATTAATCGCTTTTGCGCTTAAAAAATGTATAAGCCTTTCATAGTCGTTTAACCGCGCGAAACTTGTTGCGATTTCCCTTGTGACGGCAAATTCACCGTCGCTTCCCGGCTCTTCTTTTTTAAGCAGGTTAAAAAGCTCCACAAGGTTTTTCCTGTCTTCCTTTGAGCCTGTAAGATAATAAGGGTCAATGCCGGAAGAATGGAAACTGCATGATATTGCAATAAAAACCGATAATATTAATATGAAATACGCTAAAATGTTAAGTTTTTTCTTAATATCCATTGTTAATGATAGTATCATTATGTTAGTATTTTGTATATGCGCTTTGTATTATTTCTCCTGTAAATTTTTTATTTTTGGATAGCAAATAGTGGTTTTAAAAAAGTGGAATCGCGTTTTTATATTTTTTTTCTTCGCATTGATCATGGTTTCCTGCAAATCAGGACCGGAATCCTCGCAATCTGAGACGGGGCAGACTGCCGAAAAAAAAGCAAAAAACACAAAAAAGCAAACCGCCGCAAATCAGCCTTCCGGCAGTCTAGCCGAAGAAATACGCACTTTGACAGAAACAGGAATTTTGTCATCTATGCTTCAGGCTGTGGAATTAATCCGAAGCAGGGATTTAGGCGGTTCTGAATTCGGACGCACTATGTCTGGAATTAACACGATATTGATAAGGCTGATTTATCCCGATTCGCCGGCAAGACTTCCCAATGTCGATCTTCCGCAGACGTCAAATTATACAAAGATAATCAGGGAGGCTGAAAAGGGCGTTTATGTTCCGCCTGCCTCAACATCAAACGATTTTTTTGAGCATATTTTGCCGTTTCTGGCTATAAATGAACAAACGGACTCCGCCGTAATTGCGAATATTTTAAGCAATGTTGAAAAAGCGCAAAGTTTAAGACCCAATTCCGTTTTGCCGCCGTTGTTTCAGGGGATGATACATCAGCGCGAGGGCAGGAATAGTCAGGCGGAAAGGGCTTTTAAGCAGGCGTACGATATTTCCGATGAATGTTATCCGGCAAGGATAGGTATTGCCCGCGCGAGAAGGAACGCCGGAAATCCGCAGGAAGCGATCGCTATTTTATCCGAATTAATTGTCCGTTACCCCGACAGTACGCAAATAAAAAAAGAACGCGCCTTTTGTTATTATGAAAGCCATGACTTATCGCGGGCGTTATCCTCTATTGACGAGATTTTACAGACAGACCCAAAAGAAGGTGAAATTCTTTTACTTAAAGCGGCTATTTTGCTGGAACAGGGGCAGTATTCACAATCAAACGCCGCGCTGGATAGTTACGCGTCGATTAATTCAAATAACAGAACGTATCTTTTTCTACGCGCAAGAGTGCAAGCCGAAGGAAACCGCAACCGCGATTCGGCATTGAATTATCTTCGCTCAATTTTACGCGTTAATGAAGACGACGCGGAAGCCCTTGTTTATGCCGCCGGTTTGCTTATGGAATCCCAGCGCGCGGAAGATCAAACCGAAGGCAGGGAAATGCTGGATCGCCTGCGGAAGGCAAACAGTTCTTCCGTAGAAGTGTTAAGTTTGAGCGTAAAGGATGCAATACAGAGGGAAAGATGGCAGGAAGCGCAGGGGTATTTGAATCGTATCCTTGCCGTCCGCCGCACAGCCCAGGACTTGACAGATGCGTATACCGTTGAGCGCGGACTTGGAAACAACGCGAGGGCTCTTAACTTTGCCCGCGAATTATATGATCGTGATAATTCCAATCACGAATACGCGGCGATTTATATTTCCGCTCTGATAAATTCCGGCAGAAAGGACGAAGCTTCCCGTATTCTGGAAAACCGCATTATTTCGGCGGCAAGCGGTCAGATTAAAAGCAAATATTATTTTCTGCGCAGCCGTTTACAGACGAATCAGGAAGACGTTTTAGCCAACTTGCGCTCCAGTCTTTTTGAAGACCCCAGAAACCTTGACGCTCTTATAGCCACATTTGAAATCTACCACAACCGCCGTGAGGAACGCCGCGCGGTCTACTATTTAAAACAGGCGCTTGCCATCGCCCCCGATCACCCCGCTTTGAAGCGTTATGAGAAAGAATACGCTTCGCTGTTAGGTAAGAATTGATAGTTTTTATTATTGACATCTGTGACAGTTTGAGGTATATTTTATAAAGACTGGGTGTCGTCAGAAATGACTAGATTCAGGGAATAAGAATCTTTCCCGGCGTAACCATACCGGGCGGCGTTACCAGTATTGGAACAACTGCTTTTTCCGACTGTACCAGCCTTACCGGCGTAACATTTCAAGGAACGATTGTTTTGACTGGGTTTGATAATGATGCGTTCTATGAACTCGGCGATTTTTTTTCCGAACAGGACCCCCAAGAAAATCTTTAGGCATACATCTTGCATTCACTTTGTATGTGCTGGTTCGTGAAGTTCGTGGTAAAAACCTTCCTTACAATCCCCACCCGATAAATTCATCATTCTCCGCCAAATCATCCAGATTATAAGGCGTTTCCTGATACACATAATTCAGCCAATTATTAAAAAACAGATTCGCGTGCGCGCGCCAGCGGACAACGGGCGGTTTTGAAGGATCGTTATCGGGATAATAATTTATCGGCACTTCAATCGGCAAACCTTTGGTGACGTCGCGTTTGTATTCCCTGTCCAGCGTCAGCGGATCGTACTCCATGTGTCCTGTAACATAAATTTCCCTGCCGTTGCGAGCGGAAGCGATAAAAACCCCCGCTTGCGGAGTCTCGGATAAAATTGTCAGCCGTTTTTCCGCCGCTATTTTATCCCTGTCGCTTGCGGTGTGCCGCGACTGGGGAGCAAGAAATTCATCGTCAAATCCGCGGAATAATAAATGACGCTGATCTTTTACAGTGTGGGGAAAAACCCCGAATAATTTTTTATCTAACTTATACTTTGGAATGCCGTATCTGCAATAAAGCCCGGCTTGCGCGCCCCAGCAGATGTGCAAACAGGAAAAAACATTGCTTTGCGAATATTCGATTATTTTTACAAGCTCGTCCCAGTAGTCAACTTCCTCAAAAGGCAGGGTTTCAACAGGCGCGCCCGTGATTATCAGCCCGTCAAAACGCACCTTTCTGTTTATGATTTCTTCGGCGCTTGTATAGAACTTTTCCAAATGTCCGGGCGGGGCGTTTTTTGACGTATGGCTGCCCATGTTCAGGAAGGTAATATCGATTTGCAGGGGGCTGTTGCCCAAAAGCCTTAAAAGCTGGATTTCAGTGTCCAGAGTGGTGGGCATCAAATTGATTATTCCCACCCTTAAAGAGCGAATATCCTGAGATTCGGCTCGGTCTTCCGTCATGGCGAAAATGTACTCGTTGCTTAGGGTGTCGTAAGCCGGTAATTCCCTTGGTATTTTTATGGGCATGTCTCTTTTTTAGCACATTTCCCGGCAAATTACTATTATTTTTGTTCGAATAACGGGGCAAAAATGGCGGTTTTTAGGCTTTTTATTCGAGAATTCACATTATCGCGCTATTCTTATTGCAGTTTTTATAGAAGTAGTTTAAATTTATAGTAGAGTAATTTGATCAAAAATAAAAAAGTTATGAAGGAGAACCGGAACAAAGAGGTTTCGGAGTATCTGTATGAAAACAATTTTTGTTGTTGATGACAGCGATACAAATTTGTCTATGGCGGAGGCGGTATTGGAAGATCAGTACCGCGTAATGACTATGCCGTCTGCGGCAAAAATGTTTAATCTTTTAGGTAAAATTATCCCCGACTTGATACTTCTCGATATAGAAATGCCCGAAATGGACGGTTTTGAGGCGTTAAAAAAACTAAAATCCGAAAACGCATGGATGGAAATCCCCGTTATTTTTCTTACCGGCAGAAACAACGCGGAAGTAGAAGCTCACGGTTTTGAACTTGGAGCCGTAGATTTTATTACAAAGCCGTTTTCCGCTCCCGTTCTGCTGAACCGCTTAAAAACCCATCTTGGAATCGATGAAATTATTCATGAACGTACTGAAAAATTGCACGCGCTTCAAAATAGTATTGTCGCGGTTTTGGCGGACATGGTGGAAACCCGCGATAAGGGAACAGGCGGTCATATTGAACGCACGTCCATGTATATAGATATATTAATCAAAGAAATGAAAGAACGCGGAGTGTATTCCGAAGAAATCAGCGGCTGGGATCTTGAAAGAATTGTTTCATCTGCGCGTATGCATGATCTTGGAAAAATTTCTATTACGGATACGATCGTTAACAAGCCGGGAAAACTTACTGACGATGAATATGAAGCGATGAAAGGACACGCCAAGGAAGGCGAGCGTATAATAGATGAAATTATTTCGCGCACCGGCGAGGGCGACTTTCTGCTTAACGCAAAATTATTTGCGGGAACTCATCATGAAAGATGGGACGGTAAAGGTTATCCGCGAGGACTAAAAGGAACGGAAATTCCCCTGCAGGGGCGGATAATGGCGATTGTAGACGTATATGACGCGCTTGTTTCGGAACGTCCGTATAAAAGAGCGTTTTCGGATGATGAGGCGATAAATATTATTATGCAAAATTCAGGAACTCATTTTGATCCGAAAATAGCTGATTTGTTTTATGAGGTAAGGGAGCATATAAAAGCGGTGAAGGCGGCTATTTAATGGGGCTTTGGCTGAAAAAGTTTTTTTCTCTAATTTCCCACATTCAGTTGCTTGTTGTCATAACGGCGTTTGCCCTTATGGTTTCATTCAGTTATTACTTTATGAGCAATATTGAACGCAAGCATTTAATAAGAGACGTTGATTATGTAATGGATAACGTACAGCTTTTTATAAATGACAGAATTGACAAGTCCGATAATAGTCCGTTAAGCATGACAGAAGATATATATAATTTTGTTATAAAGGCTCATGTTACAGATAACAGTTATGGAATTCTTATAGACAGCGATTTTAACGTGCTTGCCCACCCTCATCCCGTTTACGTAGGCAAGAATATAAATCAAATGAACGACGGACCAGCCATAAAAAAAGAATTGGAAGAAGGTATAAAAATTTCGGAAAGAAAAGCGATTGATTATAACGGAGATGAATCAATCCTTTTTGCCAGGCGTTTAAATAACGGCTGGTACTTGGCGATAATCGCGTACGCGGACAATTATTATAAAAGTTTATTTATGATAGGCAGAATTTTAATTACGTTAGGCGTTATTTTTGCGGGTATTTTAAGCGTAATTTTATTGGGAATGTTTTTTGCAAAGGAAAGGGCGGAAGAACGCACAAAAATAATGCTGGACGCAACTCCTCTTTGCGCTAACTTTTGGAATAATAAACTTGAAAATATAGATTGTAATAAAGAAGCTCTTAAATTATTCGGATTATCCAGTAAAAAAGAATATCTTGATAACTTTTTTAAATTGTCTCCTGAATATCAGCCGGACGGAAAATTATCAAAAGATAAAGCGATAGATTATATAAAAAAAGCGTTTGAAGAAGGCTATGTGCGCTTAGAATGGATGCATCGTGCGTTTAAAGGCGACTTGATACCTTGCGAAGTTACGCTTGTCAGAGTGCAGCAAAAAAAAGAAACCATAGTTTGCGGCTATACGCGCGATCTGCGCGAAATTAAAGCGATGATGTCTAAAATGCGCGAAGCGGACGAATGTACGCAGATTTTGTTTGACGCTACGCCGCTTAGCAGTTTTATGGTTGATAAAAAGTTAGGAATAATTGAATGTAATCAGGAAATTGTCAGATTGTTCGGGCTGCAGGAAAAAAAGGAATTCATAGAAAGAATGTACGACTTTTTACCGGAATACCAGCCGTCGGGAGAGTCGTCGAAAGAGCGGCTTATTGAGTATTTTGACGAGGCGTTCGACGAGGGATATTGCCATTTTGAGTGGATGCATCAAAAACTTGACGGGGAGCAGATACCTACGGAAGTTTCACTGGTTCGCGTTAAATTCCGCGGCGAGTACGCTGTCGCCGGTTTTATCAGGGATTTAAGAGAATTAAAAACAATGATAGCTGAGATGCAAAAGGCGAAAGTTGCGGAAGAAAGCAGTAAGGCAAAGAGCGATTTCCTTGCGAAGATGAGCCATGAAATCCGCACGCCGATGAACGCAATTTTGGGCATTACGGAGATTCAACTGCAGGATAAGGCGCTTCCGATTAAGACAAAAGAAGCGCTGGAAAGAATTTACAATTCGGGCGATTTATTGCTTGGCATAATAAACGACATTCTGGATCTTTCAAAAATAGAAGCCGGAAAACTGGAATTGCATATAACGCAATATGATATTGCCAGCCTTATTCATGACAGCGTAAAACTTAATGTTTTGCGCTACGAAAACAAACCGATAGAATTTAAATTGATTGTAAATGAAAACGTACCGTTAACTCTGGAAGGCGATGAGCTTAGGATTAAACAAATTTTAAATAACATTCTTTCTAACGCGTTTAAATATACGCATGAAGGGCAGATAGAATTTGAGCTGTCATGCGAAAAACAGGAAAACAGTTCAACCAATATAATAATATTCCGCGTCACGGATACGGGACAGGGAATGACAACCGAGCAGGTAAATAAACTCGGAGATAAATTTAACCGCTTTAACATGGAAGCCAACCGTAAAACGGAAGGTACGGGGCTTGGCATGAATATCACAATGAATTTAATTCAACTAATGAAAGGAAGCATTAATATAGATAGCACTCCGGGTTTGGGTTCTACATTTATTGTGCGTCTGCCGCAGGAAAGAGTTAATGACGACGTTATCGGCAAAGAGATGACTGAAAATCTGATGAAGATGAATTTAAAAAACACGACAAAAATAAGAAACGCTCAGATAACGCAGGAATTTATGCCTTACGGACGCGTTCTTGTCGTAGACGATGTGGAAACAAACCTGTATGTCTCCCGCGGTCTTATGGCTCCTTACGGAATATCTGTGGATACCGCGATAAGCGGATTTGACGCTATAGAAAAAATAAGAAGCGGAGCGTCTTTCGATATTATTTTCATGGATCACATGATGCCCAGAATGGATGGCATAGAGGCGACAAAAATTATCCGCGATTTTGGATATACAAAACCGATAGTCGCATTAACAGCTAACGCGCTTGCGGGGCAGGCGGAAATCTTTTTAAAGAACGGCTTTGACGATTATATTTCAAAACCAATAGATATTCGTCAGCTAAACAGCGTGCTAAACAAATTAATACGCGATAAACAGCCGGAAGACGTGTTAAAAGAAGCGCGTAAACAAAAGACACATCTGTATGCCGGAGGCAAACATAATATCGCGGTTGAACCGCAATTAGCTGAATATTTTATACGCGACGCAAGAAAAGCAATAAGAATTTTAAACATGATTTACGAAAATAACTGCCGCAGAGAAACCGATGTTTCAGCGTTCATAATCAACGTGCATTCCATGAAAAGCGCCTTGGCGAATGTGGGAGAAAACAAGCTTTCAGACGAAGCGTCGCAGCTGGAACAAATCGGCAGAGACAACAATATCGAACTTATTTTATCTTCATTGCCCGAGTTTTTAGAAAAATTAAATAAAGTTATTGAAAAATTTGACACCGACGAAGAAGCCGCCGCCGCCGGTTCAACTAGCTTGGAAACAATAGATTTGGCTGTTTTTAAAGAAAAATTGAACGCAATTCAGGAAGCATGCGCTTCTTATGATAAAAAAGCCGCAAAAACGGCGTTATTGGAACTAAAACACATGAACTACCGGGCGGTAAAAGAACAGCTTAGTTTGATAGACGAACACCTTTTACATAGTGAATTTGACGAAGCCGCAAGCGTTGCCAATCAAATACAATTTTCCTGATTTTCTATTGACATTTTTTGTAAAAAAAGATAGGTTTATATATCAGTTTAGTTTTTCATTTAAAAAAGGGCTCAAAGTAACCCCGGTTACAGAGACCTTTTTTTTATGGTTAGGCTCCAAAGGTGGGATATGCAGTATACCGGCAAAGAGAATCCGGAAGTTTCAACAGCGCGGCAGCCGCTTGAGGCTGTTCTAAAAGGACTGGGTTTTAGTCTTGTCGAATTTGTCGTTTCCCGGCATAAGGGCAGCGTTCAAATCAGGGCGGTGATTTACAACGGTAAAAGCATCGGCACAGACGACTGCACAAAGGCGCACCGCGCTATAATGCCCCGATTGGAACTTGAGTTTGAAGGACAGGATATCTATCTGGAAGTGTCATCTCCCGGAGTAGACAGACTGATTAAAAACGGAGCCGAATTTGCCAATTATATTGGCAGAGGAGTGCGGTGTTACCGCACCGACATTTCCGATTGGACGGCGGGAATTTTAGAAGCCGCCGAAGAAAAAGGAATTATTGTAAAGACAAAAGAAGGAAGCGTTAAGATGGAATTTGATATAATTGCCAAAGCCAAACTTGACGCTTCGCAGGAGGTATAAATTGGGAACAGATATGTCGCAGGCGATTCGTCAGATAAATCAGGACCGTGGTATCCCTGAGGATCTGATACTGCGGACTATAGAAGATACGCTGATTGCCGCATATAAACACCGTTTTGGCAATGCGGACAACGCGGTTGTACAATTTGATGAAGAAAATCTTGAAGTCTCTATTTTCGCCAAGAAAAAAGTAGTTGAGCAGGACGGCGTTTATGATCCTGTAACGGAAATTGATCTGCTGGAAGCAAAAGAATTAAATCCTGACGCCGAAGCCGGCGATGAAATACTGGTAGAGATCGATCCAAAACAATTTGATCGCATAACGGTTCAAAGCGCGAAGCAAAAAGCGCACCAGACAATCAGGGATATTCAAAAGGACAGTCTTTATTCAGAATTCAAGGATAAAGAAGGTGAGATAATAATCGGTTATTACCAGCGGGAACGCAACGGCACTATTTATGTAGACATCGGTAAAATAGAAGGCATCCTTCCAAAAAAATACCAGTCCCCCAGGGAAATATACCATGTAAACGACAGAATAAAATCGCTTATCGCGGAAGTAAAAAAAGATTCTTCCGGTCTTCAAATTGTGCTTTCAAGAACGCATACGGAATTTGTGCGCGCGATTTTTGAGCTTGAAGTTCCCGAAATCTACGACAAGACAGTGGAAATACACAAGATTGTCCGCGAACCGGGTTTCCGCACAAAACTTGCGGTTTTCTCAAACCGCGAAGACGTCGATCCTGTCGGCGCGTGCGTCGGGCTTAAGGGCGTCCGCATTCAGGCGGTAATAAAAGAATTGGAAGGGGAAAAGATCGATATTCTTAAATACGATCCCGACCCAAGACGATTCATTAAAAACGCCCTCTCTCCGGCGGAAGTGCGCGATGTAATAATTTTGGACGAAGGCAAACATCAGGCGCTTGCGGTGGTAAGCGATTCAATGCTGTCGCTTGCAATCGGCAAACAGGGGCTTAACGTGCGCCTTGCGAACAGGCTTGTAGACTGGAACATCGACGTAAAAACCGAATCGCAATTCGCGGAAATGGATATTGCCGCCGAATCGCGCCGCGCGGTTTCCGAATTGTTCGGCGACACTGAGTCCTACGAAGATGAAATTTCCAGAATCGGCGAACTTCCCAATGTTGACAGCCGCGTTGCGCAAATCCTGCTTGATAACGGCATTGACTTAATCGAAGATTTCCTCGGCATTAGTCAGGAAGAGTTGGAAGCGAAGGGACTTATTGCCGCGGAACTTGAAGGACTGCGTAAACTTATTGAGGAACACGTTGAAATTGTCGAAGAAGAAACCGTTTATGAAGAAGATGAAGAAAAATCGGAAGAGGAGACAGGCGAAGAGAGCGGTGAAGCTGAAGAATATGAATGTCCCGAATGCGGAGCGAAGATAACCGTAGAAATGACAACCTGTCCAAGCTGCGGTATTGGACTTAGTTTTGAATACGAAGAGGAGGAGTAAAAAGAGGTTATATGGCTGAAGAAACTGACAAGAATAAAAAACCAAAAGCTCAGTTAATTAAACATTCACAAAGCGAAGAGAATGTGACGGAGAAGAAATCGGAGCAGGCTGAACATCGTAAAGTAAAGGTTGTGATGAAGAAACCAACCGCCGCAGCTCCTAAAAAAGCTTCTCCAAAAGTTGTTGTCAGCGCGCCTTCAGCAAAATCTTCTCCGGCAAAAAGAACAGAGGACAAAGAAAAAAAACCCGCGCAGGAGCCCGCAGAAAACGCAAAAGGCAATTCTTTTCAACTGCCGCAGCGTCCAGCCGCGGCTGCGGGAAGGGTGGGCGGTAAATTAGTCGGCGGTAAAACCCCTCCTCCTCACCATGGTGGACGGCAGGGACAACCACGAGGAAATAAACCCGAAGCAGGCGTTCCCAGCGGCAGAGGCGGTTTTGGACAGCGTCAAGGCAGCGCGGGACAATCGCAAAGATCCGGCGGCTTTCAGCAAAGACAGGGCGCCGGCGGAAATAAACAATTTGGCGGCGGCGGCTTCCGCGGCGGACAGGGCGGTAACCGCGGCGGTTTTGGCGGAGTAACGCCCGCGGGACCGATACCGGAAGGGAAGGGACCTGCAAAGCGCAAATTTATTGCAAAAAAACCAAGTTATAACCGCAAAGAAAAAGAACTTGAGATGGAGGAAAAACTTCTCCAGACAAAGAAAAAAATAACACATGTCGCAAACCCGGTGCCAAAGTCGATTAACATTATGGAAGTAATTTCGGTATCGGAGTTGGCGCGTAAAATGAATTTAAAAGCGTCTGATCTAATCTCTAAACTTATGAGTATGGGTCAGATGGTTACAATAAACCAGCAAATTGACGCGGATACCGCGACCATTCTCGCGGCGGAGTTCGGGGCGGATGTAAAAATAGTCAGTCTCTACGACGAAACGGTAATAGAAACAACTTCCGACGATAACGCGGCTCTTCTTCCTCGACCTCCTGTCGTTACTGTTATGGGACATGTTGATCACGGAAAAACCAAATTATTGGACGCTATCCGCAAGTCGGACGTAGTGTCCGGCGAATTCGGCGGTATTACTCAGCATATCGGCGCGTACATGGTTGAAACCCCGCACGGCGCTCTTACCTTCCTTGATACTCCCGGTCACGAAGCGTTTACGCGCATGAGGGCGAGAGGCGCGCAGATAACTGACATTGTAGTGCTTGTTGTAGCCGCCGACGACGGCGTTATGCCGCAAACAATCGAGGCTATCAATCACGCGAAAGACGCGAAAGTGCCGATTATTGTCGCCGTAAATAAAATTGACAAACCTGAGGCGAATCCCGACAGGGTAAAAAGCCAGCTTTCCGAACTTGGGCTAATGCCGGAAGATTGGGGCGGACAGACAATATTTGTAGAACTTTCGGCTCTGCAAAAAACCGGTATTGATAAATTAATTGAATCTATTTTATTGGAAGCTGAGCTTTTGGATTTAAGAGCCAATTTCCAATGCAATGCGGAAGGCAAAGTTCTTGAATCGAAAGTCGATCACGGAAGAGGTATTGTCGCCACAGTAATGATCGAAAGAGGAACCCTTGCAATCGGAGACGCTTATGTCGCAGGCATTTGGCACGGCAAAGTGCGTGCGATTTTTAACGACAAGGGAGAAAATATAAACAAGGCGACTCCTTCCATGCCGGTTGAAGTTCTTGGTTTTGATGGAATTCCCAACGCGGGAGACCCGTTCCATGTAGTAGATGATGAAAAAGTCGCGCGCGAATTTTCGTCTAAGCGGCAGGAACTGCGCCGTTTTGAAGACGCAAAGATACTCAAAAAAGTAACAATGGACAACCTGCATGACATGATAAGCGACGGCACTATTCAGGAATTAAAAGTAATCATTAAAGCGGACGTTCAAGGTTCGGCGGAAGCGTTAAAATCAAGTTTGGAAAAATTGAGCACCAAAGAAATACGCCTGCATGTAATTCAGGCGCTTCCTGGTCCCGTTAACGAAGGCGACGTAGACCTTGCCATAGCGTCAAAAGCGATAATTATCAGCTTTAACGTACGCCCGCTGCCCAAGGCGAAGATTCTTGCGGATCAGGAAAAAGTAGACATAAGAAAATACAACATTATCTACAGAGCGGTAGACGAAATAAGACTTGCCATGGAAGGAATGTTAAAACCGGATACAAAAGAAGAAGTAATAGGAACAGTGGAAGTCCGCGACACATTCAAAGTGCCCAAAATCGGAACTATCGCCGGTTGTTATGTGCAAACAGGAATTGTCAAGCGAAGCTGCACGATTAATGTTATTCGGGATCAAGTTGTTATTCACAACGGAAAAATTGCGTCGTTAAAAAGATTTAAGGACGACGCGCGCGAAGTCGCGGCGGGCTACGAATGCGGCATTGGTTTGGAAGGTTTTGACGATCTTCACGTCGGCGACATGTTTGAAGTTATCGAGACTGTGGAAATCGCCCGCAAATTGAGCTCTTAATAAAATGCCGGCTTTCAGAACGGAACGTCTTGGACAGACGATACAGGAAAAAATAGGCTCGCTGATTCTTGAAGGAAAAGTAAAAGATTCCCGCGTTAACACATTTCTTTCTATAACCAAAGTAGACGTATCAAAAGACCTATCCTTTGCCGACGTTTATGTTTCCGACATTCGCGGTAAAATAAACGAAAAGGAAGTGGAAGGCTTGCAAAGTGCGGCGGGTTTTATTCAGTCCCAGCTTGGAGCGACAATGCACATAAGAAAAATTCCCCGCCTTCGTTTCCACGCCGATAAAAGCATAGGCGAAAGTTTTGATATAATAAAGAAAATAGAGGAACTAGTTGAGCCAGAAAACAGAAGCGCCCAAGTCGGGACTGATACTGCTGAATAAAAAACCCGGCGTTACTTCCTTTGAAGCGTTAGGTGAAGTAAAACGTGCGCTTGGAACGGGCAAAGTAGGGCACACCGGAACTTTGGATAAATTTGCGCAAGGACTTTTGGTTGTACTGACAGGCAGGGCGCTAAGACTCACACCTTGGTTTTCTCATTGCGACAAACAATACAAGGGACGTATCCTCTTCGGCGCGGAGACCGATACCCTCGACCCAGAGGGCAATGTAATTGCGGAAGCGCAGCCGCCTTCGCGCGAAAGAGCAGAGCAGGCTATTAATATGTTTAAAGGCGAGATAATGCAAAAACCGCCTATTTTTTCCGCTATTCACATAAACGGACAGCGCGCCTCAAAACTTGCCCGAAGCGGCGATGTCCCCGAAATGAAAGAAAGACCCGTAACCATTTACAACATTGAACTGGTAGAATGGGATCCCCCCTATGCCGACATTTTCGTCCACTGTTCAAGCGGCACTTACATACGCTCCCTCGCAAGAGACATAGCCATGGCGGCAGGCAGCAGGGCACACCTATCTTCGCTTACAAGAACCCAAGTCGCCTCTTTTTCCCTCGACATGGCAGATGACACAATTACCTCTCCGCGCCCCATAGACAAGTCCGTAATCGCCGCGCTTGGATTGCCGTGGTATGAAGTAACGTCGCCGGAAGCGGAAAATATTTCCCACGGCAAACCGCTTGCGCCGATTTTGGAAGAGAAAAAAATATTTTTACAGAACACGCTTTCAACACAAAATGCGGCGGATTTTTCCGCGGCAGTTTTTAGCGGTGAAAATCTTATCACTGTTGCAGAAAAAGTAGGCGGTGTGTGGAAGTACGGGTGTGTGCTGTGAAAGAAAAATGAATTAATTTGAACGTTGCATATACAACACCTATATATGGCGCAAAATATGCGTTTTGCTTGACTGAAAGAGAAAATATTTTTACTTTTTTCCATATTTTTTAAAGCATACAAGCCGTTTTTTAGCAAAAAAAACTTGAATTTCCAAAGTGTGTTACACTATGCTTTCTTTATGGAAATTATTTATATCTTTTGTGAAGCTAAACAAATCAGGGTTCCCTTTTACGGTTATAATAAGCATCTTTATCGATTTTTTATTGCACGCGGCGGAAGATGGGATAACACAAGAAATGAGTTTATTTTAGATGTTAAAACAAACGCCGAACAATTATGCGGTGAATCTCTCGGCGTTCCATTAGTGTTAATTAAAGACCAATCCTCTGTTATAAAAGTATTCGGCTTTTTAGGTCGTTCTTGGGAACAATCTGACATTGATAATGATAAAGAGGAAATTTATTATACTTGCAATGAAAATCCCCCGACTTTCAATCAGCAAAAAGCAATTCGTCCTGCGGTTGTCCGCCCAACCTTGCCTGACAAATTTCCCAAACAATGGGAAATAAAACTTGAGAACGAACTTCGATCCAGAAAATACAGCCGAACCACCATCAATTCTTATATTTACTATAACCGACTTTTATGCAACGCCATTCAAAAATCTCCAAAGGAAATTCAAACGGACGACATTAAAAAATTTCTGGCTGATCTCGAAAAAGACAGAGATTATTCCGCAGCGTCAATGAATATTGCAATTAGTTCAATGAAATTCTTTTACAAAGAAGTTATACAAAGAGATATTATAAGAGAACAACGCCGCCCCCGCCAGGACAAACGCCTTCCTGTCGTTTTGTCAAAGTATGAGATAAAAAAATTAATTACGTCGGAAAAGAATTTAAAACATCGTCTGTTATTGATGATGGTATACGCATCAGGATTGCGAGTCGGCGAAGTAG
>Ga0268262_10002295_pt1 | contig 22401 bp, 5 predicted proteins | sample TergutNc150P3_FD_190354 | JGI IMG/M metagenome (GOLD analysis project Ga0268262, IMG submission 190354) | Nasutitermes corniger P3 segment gut microbial community from laboratory colony in Florida, USA - Nc150 P3 (SPAdes) (version 2) | ecosystem: Host-associated > Arthropoda: Insects > Digestive...
CGCTCTCGTCGTTCTGCCTTATGCTCACGTCCACGTCGTTCAGGAACAGCCACACGTAGTTCCACGTCGAGTCGTTCCAGTAGGCGGCCGGATTCCCAGAATTGATGTTATGCTCAGTCATCCACACTTCTTTCTTGGGCGCTACGTCCAAAGCCTTCCCGTAACGAAGAAGCGCGTCACCGTAGGTATGTCTACCTAAAACGTCGATATATTGGCGGGCATCACTATCCAACGCCTTGTCATTAATATTCGGGTGGTTGGCGGATTCGCCGTTCATTGTAAGAACATAAGGTATTTCCTTACCGCCACCCCAGCCTTTTATGGCGGTGGGTTCAGTGGTAAAATGTTTTTCCTGTAAGAAGAAATCCCGCATTGTTTCCGGCTCCCATTCGCAACCGTCGTAAGTGGCGGTAAAATTAGGTTCGTTCTGTATTGATATGGCGTAAATCGGAGCGCCATTATCTAACATATCCTGGCAGAAATCCCTCAGGTAAGTTGCATATTGATGATAAAACTCCGGTTTCAAATGGCCGCCGCCGTTTTTACTGTTGTTGGTCTTCCATTCGGGAGGCGGGCTCCACGGGCTTGCCAGCACATAACCGCCGTATTGATTTACGACTTTTACCCCTTCATAGAACAAGGGATAGCCGCCGTCCGCCCGAGGCTTGTCATTAACATAGTAACGATTGGTTTCTTTTACATCGGTATTATCCGTGGGGTTTTCCGGCATTATCATAATCCGCAACATATTATAACCCAGCTTTTCGGGGTTGAATAACGTATCATATTCATCAAGATTTTTCATTACGGCATTTACATTGAAGGAGTCCCCCATGCCGCCGAAACCGCGCACATACTGATACTTCCTGGCGGGGTTAACGACAACCGTGGCGTTAGGTACCATTTCCGCAATGATTGTAAATGTAGCGGTTTGGCTGGTTATTTTTTTGGATTCAAGTATTATCGGTTTGCCGTAACCTTGTGAATTTTCAGTATTATTTATTACCGGTTTACCGTTAGCATCAAGCTGATATATGACGCTGCTAACCACACAATAATAATTGTATTCTCCGGGTGCGCTAATACTAATTGTGCTGGTGGCATCTGTTTTTCCGTCAATCTGCGCGCCGTTTTTATTGCCGGTTCCGTTGACCGAGTACCATTGATATGTTAATGTTCCCTCTGTATCACCTGACGCTTTTTCGGCTTCTATTTTAAGCTCAACATCACCAACCATCTTTGAGTCACCTACGGGCTGTTGTTTTATAATCGGGTATTTAACCGTACTGCCATCGGCCTCTACAATAATTGTTATAATGTTACTTTTTAAGGTGGCTACTTTTTCACCGTTTACTTTTCCATTGGTATTGGTAACTACAACATAAAAAAGGTATATTCCCTCTTCAGTCTTTGTTACTTCCAAAGAATCCCAAGTTTCCCCGTTAAGAGCGGTTCCGGTAGGATCATCATATTCCGCATCCAGTTCATACCATTGATATGTTATTTCTCCGCCGTCAGGCGCCGTAGCCGCGGCGATTAACCTTTGCATAACGCCTGGCAAAGCAGAATAATTAGGCGTCGGCTCATCGGTAAATTCCGGAGTAGCCGCGTTAACTAGTTCTACTTTTGCACCTTGTATATCGCATGTTGTAAATAAAAACGCAAAGAAAAGAGCGCATACCAATGTGATGCCTAACATTCCGATTTTTGCAAATTTCTGAATTTTCATGTTATACTCCTTGATCATGGCGTATCGCCATAGTTAAAATTTAATTTAAGAGAACTGTCCCCGGCAGTTCCAAAATTAATTTGTACGTAACGTGTAGATTTGCCAGTTATATCCCCATATAATTGCTATTATTAAGATATGGTATTGGAGTATATCCAACAATGTATATAATAAAGAATCATGTATATATTAAATTTGATATTGTAAAAATATTTGGAATTAATTATAAATAATTAATGAGCTATGATTTTGTACCAAAAATCTTTTATTGCGTCTCAAAAAAATGCAAACCCAAATGGCAACTGCAATCGCATTTTATAAATCATTATAGCATAACTTATATCGTTAAGGGCAATGTCCATTGTACCATTAACGGGAAAGATCACGAGCTTAATCAGGGGGATTTAATCAGCCTCACCGATGGGGCTGAAATAAACGCTATAATAAAAACAAAAAACCCGTTGCACTTCTTTTCCGTCAATTTTGACTCCCTTTATTTGTCATTATCAAACACTCCCCCACCGTTATTTCCTATGGTAAGCCATATAGGCATAAGGCAGGATATTGTCAATTTGTTCAGGGAAATGACCATATTTTGGGAAAATAAACAGGATGGCTATATAATGAGAAGCCGCGCCTTACTTATGCTGATTCTGCACCACCTGTCAGAAATCTTTATACCCGAAATTGACAACACAACAGGAGATTACCGTATAAATAAAACAATAGGTTTCATAATAATGCACTATTTTGAAAATATAAGCGTAAAAAACCTAGCCGAATTGGTACATTTGGACGAAGTTTACTTTGGACACCTTTTCAAACAACAAACCGGAAAAACCGTACACCAGTATGTCAATCAGATACGCATACGAAACGCTGAAAATATGCTTCTAAGCGGCAGTTACAAAGTATACGAAGTAGCCGAAAAATGCGGTTTCAGCGATGTAATTCATTTTTATAAAGTCTTCAGAGCGCTCAGAGGCTTTCCCCCGTCAAGATGCATCCCAAGATAATGTCCTTATTATAGAAGAATAAATAATTCTACCTTCTAATTGATATTTTTTTTATGCCGATGATAAAAGTATGAAAAAGGCATTTTCTTTTATTGTGTTTTTTTACGTTTTTGCGGTTATTATCAGTTGCGCAAGTACTGGTAACAATAAAAATACTTCCGATGGCGAAATATCTCCCGTTTGGGGACTGTTATTAAAAGGAGATGAAGGCGCAAAATCATTTTTTCAAGGTGAAGTTGACGTTAATGCGGTTGATCTAGCCGGAAGAACTCCTCTTTTCTTTGCGGTTGAAAATAAAGACATCGAACTTGTAAATTTTTTCCTTTCGCATGGGGCTAATCCCAATGTTACCGATTATGAAGGACAAACCCCTCTTTGGCTCTGTTTTAAAAATAATGATCCAAAAATCGCCGGAATATTAGCAGCTAACGGCGCGGATATTCATAAACCCATACCATTCGAGAAAAATGCTTCCGCCGCGATTCTCGCGCTTGAAACAAACCCATTGATTTTTAAGGCAATTTTAAATCCCACTACAATTAATTCAACGGATGCTGCGGGAAAAACTATTCTTCATAAAGCCGTTATTGTAGGCAATATGAAAGCCGTAACGGAAATATTGGCGGTCGCCCCCCCTTCCACGGCATTAATTAATAAAAAAGATAAGATTAATAAAAACGCGGTTGATTACGCGCTTGAAAGGGCGGATTCCAGAACACATATCGCGATAGCTGAACAGTTGATATTGGCCGGAGGTTACTGTGATAATCCGATATTTACTTACTTTGGTCCAGCAGTCCGCAGCGCAAATTATAATATCCGCAGAAATGAGGGATTGGCTCCTATTCATTATGCCGTAATAGAAAACCACACAGGCCTTGTAATATTCCTACTTGAGAAAAAAATTGATCTTAATTTAAAAACCACATCAGGAGCGACCGCCCTTCATGAAGCCGTAAGAGTTGGAAACATTGACATCATTTCCATGCTGGTAAACTCAGGCGCGGACGTAAACGCTACGGACGCGGGCGGAAATACCCCCCTTCATGTCGGAATTCCGCCTGACGCGTACTTAAACGTCTTAAATTTGCTTGCTTCACGTGGAGCCGACGTAAATCTTCGTGATGAACACGGGGATACGCCCCTTCATATCGCCGTTATACTAAATCGTTCCCCCGAATCAGTCAAACTTTTATTAAATTCAGGAGGGGACGTACACATTAGGAATATAACCGGAAAAACGCCATTGTATATCGCGGTACAGGAACGCCGCACCTCCATAATCCCGCTTTTAATAGATGCGGGTTCTGAAATATTCGCATTTGACAATAATGGAGTAACGCCTTTTGACATTTCCACAAAAGCTAATGACGGCACATATAATTTATTAATCACCAAAGATACGGTAAATCAAAGGGACGGTTCCGGAAATACAATGCTTCATTCGGCGGTAATAAACCTGGCCAAATCCGATCAAATAGGACGCATACTTGACCAACGCGCCCTTGTTGATTCAAGAAACAGGGGGGGGGATACCGCGCTTCACATCGCCGTAAGGACCAATCAGAGGGAAATAGGCGAATATTTAATTTTTAGGGGCGCGAATATTTTTTCACTTAACAGCGCGGGTGAAAGCCCCCTTTCCCTGGCTTTGAAAACGGATAATATGAGGGAATGGATTATTAATTCCACTACCATCACGTTAAAAGACGGTTTGGGGAATAATATGCTTCATTATGCCGCTGAATGGGGTTTAAACAACGCCATTACGTTAATTATAAGAAGCGGCATCCCGGTTGACACCCAGAACGCGACGGGGCAAACGCCCATATTCCTTGCGACAAAAAGCAACAGCCCTTCAACATTAAAAATATTTATTGATAACAACGCCGATTTAAACATACGCGACAGTCAGGGGAATTCCGCCCTTCACGCCGCGGTACGTTGGAACGCCATAAATTCTATTTCTTATTTAATTTCATCGGGAATGGATATAAACGCCAATTCATTAAACGGCAATACCCCGCTTCATGACGCTATTACCCTAAATTTGCCTGAAATCGTATCATTACTTATCAGTCGGGGCAGTAATCTTGAAAGCAGAAATATAGATGGCAATACCCCGTTATTGGAAGCAATAAGATACGGATTAACATCTTCCATTGAAAAACTTACGGTAAGCAACGCGGACACCTCATGCAGAAACACTATGGGGGATACCCCATTGCATATAGCCGTCGCGATGGAACGGTTAGACATAGTAAATATATTGTTAAAAACTGGAGTTTCAATTCACGCGCGTAACACAAGAAACATAACTCCTTTTCAGACGGCTTTAAGCACATCCCCAAAAATGGTATCCTCACTTTTGGAAAACAACAGAATCTTCATACCGGACGATTATGGCAACTCAGTTCTTCATATCGCGTTACTGGGAAGAACATCCGATGAAATAATAAAAGCGATAATAAGGCAGGGGGCAAGAATAAACGCCATTGACAATAACGGTAAAACCCCTCTTCGTTTGGCTCTTGATTTGGAGTTATGGCAGGCGGTAAAAATTATCGCCGATTCAGGCGCAGATCCGTTCTTTGTAGCCGCCGACAACAAAACTCCGTCCGATGTCGCGTTTGCCAAAGGCGAGATGGGAATCAGGTCAGTTTTTTCAGGCAGGGCGATAAGCGCCAAAGACAGTTCCGGCAGCACGATTTTACATTATGCCGCAAGATTAGGCGGCCCCGATATGATTGCAATACTTCTTGAATTAGGCGCGAACAGGAGCATAAAAAACATCTCCTCCGAAAGCCCCAATGATATTGCCATGAGATGGAACAGAAGGGATAATTCCGAGTTATTGAGATAATTCGAAAAATTTTCACACAAAGATCACAAAGAAACAAAGATCACAAAGGAGTATCTTGGATTTTTGTCCGTTATCTTATCGTGAAGCTTAACGTATATCCTTCGGACAAAAACCCTCTCTTCCCTCTTCGTGTTCTTTGTTTCTTTGTGATCTTTGTGTGTAGTCTTGCGAATAATTGACAGACGCGGGATTTGAACCCACTACCTTCAGCTCCGGAGGCTGACGCTCTATCCAAGTGAGCTAGTCTGCCGTTTTTTTTAATTTATCTTTTTGAAGGGGTATTGTCAATCGTTGGAGTCAAATACGGTTTCTCCTAACTTTTGACGCGAAAAGCAAGCCGATTTACGGTATTTTTCTAACGCTTCCTTCTCTCTTTCAAGTTCATTGAACGTGTATATTGTTTTATTGTCTTTTATCTCTATCTGGGGGTTTGATATCGCGCCAATATCTTTAATTACCCTGTCCGCCGCTGACGCAAGATCATCGGGGCGGCATTCATTCATATTTGGATTTAACGCGCCCACGTCAATATTTTTTGGGGAATAAAATATTTTGCTAAAACTAAATCTTTTAAAGTTTTTCAGTTTTATTTCATTGTTTTCTTTTTTTTCAATTAAAAAACGGACGGTTGGAATAATCCAAAAAAGAAGGGAAAAAACAAGCGGTATAATTCCTAAAGCAGACCTTATTACAAGATGTGGATCATATACTATTTTGTCAAATATCGCGTGAGTATAAGCGTAAAGTTTGGGCGCGACAATGTATTGGGCCTTATTTATTAATTGTCCAGTGTTAATAGACTGGTATAAGAAATAAGAGCCAAATATCAGATTTACGGCGTTAATTACCGCAAACCATTTGTTAGTTGATTTTTTATTTTCAGAAAAATTTTTAAGCCTCTCAACCGGCGGAACAAGTTCGCTAAATTTTTCACTGTCTGAGCTTAACAGCAGTTTGTCAAAACGGTAAACGATTGTTCCCTCTTCCGTCGCTTCAGGGCTCCCTTCAAACTTTGAACAGAATGCGATAATATCCGTTTCCGCTTCCTGACTGTTTTTCCCCGTAAACGCCATGTATTCGGCAAGGGAGATAACTCCCCTATTCGCCTGAATGTACGATATTATCGCCTTGTATTCCTGATCTTCCCAATTTTTATTCGGGTCTTCTTCGCCAAAAACAAAAGAAAATACCGCCTTGTGCAAGGGGCGTGTTTCGCTGCTTTGAACCGTCTTTCCGTGACTATACCCGTATCTGGGACGTGTCAATTCAGAGTAAAACCAAATCCGCCAGATAAGATTGAATAAACCAAAATTGACGGAACCGCCGCTCCTGCGCCCTCCGCTACTACTTGATTTTCCAGCCACGGATAAAAATACGCTTGCGAGCGCTAGCGCGATAAAAAAAAGAAAATACCCTACAAGCATCACCGCTATCCAGATTTTAAATAAAAAAGCGCAAGCGGTTTTAAAAAAAGTAAATACTTTCTTTGCCGCCTTTTTAAAGGTGGCGCTTAATCCCCGGTAACGGCTAGTAAAACCATTTGGAAAATAATATGAAATTTCACCCGACTCCGTTACCCGCAAATGCCCCGAATACTCATCCGCCGCCCTCGGCAAAAGCTCGTTCACAACCGAAAGAGGCAACGCCGTAGCGGAGCAAATATCCGCCGCAACCGCGCCTTTTCTTCGGCGTTTTAGGGTGGTGACTATTTTTTGGTATTCCGTTGACATTGGGTTATTTTAGCATTTTATGGATTAGTAATTCTACTATTCCCCCTAACACACGAGTCTCACTCAAAGGAAAGACCAGAATAATTACCGTTGAACTTGTTAAAACAAAACCTATTGCCAATAAACCCGTTGAAGAGATGACGGATGCGGAACTATGGGCAGTATTTTTTCAATATTTGACAGACATTAAGAAAAGGAGTAAAATTAATGAAATAATCAATCATGAGGAAGGTATAGCGATGGCTGCCACAATGAAGCTAACATCGAATACGCCCGAAAGATGAAAGCTGATAATATGCCTTTATCACAGATTAGTAAATACACAGGTCTACCGATAGAAACTATTAAAAAGCTTTAAATTAAAAAAGTGTGAAATTCTTCGCGAATAAAAAAAGCGGCTTCCTTTAACGGAAGCCGCTGATTGTTTTGTTGTCTCCTATGGCTGGTTCACGCCGGTATAATCTACAGCTTTATCAGGCCGCCCCATGAACGTACCAGAGAAATTCATCGTACCATGAGGCGGACTGTACATATATCCCATGTCGCACCAGCGGTGTTTGCCGGCGTAAATTGGGTACATATCCTTAAACGCGGTCCAGCCGTCAACCTGGTAACACCAGCGTTTGGGGCCGTACTGCCAGGCTACATCCGCGTCCGACGCGGTAAAGGGAGATTCATCAAGATCACGCCCTCTGATAAAGTCTACATAAGCCGTGGTGTTCATTTCCCATGTTACAAATCTCCATAACGAGTTGTTAAGAGCCACAGTAGGACCGGCAGGAGGATTTAAAGGAGCAGTAGTAACCCTAAAATTGATAGGAGTACCTATATCCCTTGCAGTAGCACCGGTAGTACTAGTAGTACCGGCATTATATACATTAAAAGTTCTATTACCTCGACTTGTAACGTTTATACTATAATTACTAATAGTACCATTATCATCAACCTCAATATTAAGAAAGCCGGGGGAGGCATTTAAATAATTGTTAAAGTTAATGCCATTTTGATCAGCAGTATAAAGATTATTATTACCTCTTGTAGCTCTATACCAGGTAACATTATTATCAACACCAGTAATCATGGTCATTAATCTGATTCCGGCACGTTTATTTTTAAGGTTGTTCCAGTCGTCTTCCCATGTAAATGGGAAACCGGGTATGGAAGAAGTGCCTATGGAGTCTCCGCCGCGTATCCATGCCTGATCACCCGCTTCAAATCTTGATCTTCCGGCTTGCGCCGCCACATCCCCATTTGCGTTACGTATTGAATAGCTGATAACAGTACGGTACGCCATTTCTTCCGTTTCGTTACTGTAGGTAGTTCCTACGCCTGCCCTTGCCCGTACCCACCATTGGAAACCCTGAACATTGTTAATAGTCGGCGTATTGCCGTTGTTCTTATCATATCCAATAGTCAGTTGGCTGCTGTTGGTATAATCAGAACCTGTCGCGCTGCCCGGATGGGTTGCTTCCGGGGTACTAACATCAGTGGGACCGGTTTGATAATCCCAGTTGTTGTTTGTACCGGCAGTTCCTGGAAGGTTGCCCGTTACGTTAGTTTGCCCGGTGCTCGCGTTATATGTAATGGCGGAATTCGGCGTGCGGCAGTCCATACGCACGTTAGCCAGAAACGGCTGTGTCGCCACAAGTCTCGGTTGAGACATTGACGGGCTGGCATTAACTGATATAGTATCCTGAGTTTTTTTGATCCTGACAAATGGCTTTGCAACGCCACGCAGGGATATAGCCGACGCTCCGATATAATTCCCTACCGTTGAATTGTTACCCAATGTATCGGTAACAAGACCTGCCGGATATGTAACCTCATAGCTTGCGCCGGGTACTTGCGGAGCATTAGAACCGCTAAGTCGAATCTTAAGCGTATTACTACTGCTGTCTATAGTAACAACACTGGCGTTTACGTCTATTTCAATTTTTTCCGCGTTACGGAAAGCGGTAAAGACTCCCGAAGGGATAGGTGTATTTCCCGTAAAACCGGTATCATTTGCCGTTACATCGCTTCTTGGATCCCATTTGTATTGCAGAACATACTTGTTAGAAGTATCAGATCCGGTTCCGTTGATATATCCGTTTGTTCCCTTTACATAGTATGTGTCAACAATCCCGCTCGTATAAGCGTTACTCTTAAACCTGTTGTACTGCGCTTCGGTCAAAACCGCAGGCAGACGATACGCCGTGTCTCCGCTTCCGGCAATTTGCTGGATTGTAATAGTTCCGGAATTTTTAGTAACAGCGCGGTTAAACGGTATCTGCAATGTTGTCCAATAAGAGCCGTCGTCTGAGCGTATCCCATGATAATCCGCGCTTGACTCAGATCCGGAGTCCGACGCAAAAGTAGGCACGGTATTTGTAAGAGCCCCCGTTAACACAGAAAACTGCTTGGTCGCTTCCAGTTTTGGAGAACCGGACGGAAGGGTAATTAAACCGCTTACATTTACCCCATTGTTCACGGCATTGCCGTCCCATGCCGTAATGCCGGAAATAGCGCCAATGTCCAGAGAAGTGCCGCCCGACATATAATCACCGGTTCCCGACGCGCTGTCAAATCCTACTGTATAGGTAAAGGTCAGAGAGTTAACAGCACCGCCTGGTATGCTTATTGTCGGTATAGTTACATTAACGAGATTGTTATTGTAAGTTCTTACGTTTTGTAGAGTAATTTGCGGGATTGTTGCTGATGAAATATATAGCTCATTCCTGAAATACACGGTAAAAGCGATTTGATTGCGCCCCGACACATGGGTATATGTTCCATTTGCGTTGGTTGAACTTATACGGGAAACAAGGGTACCAGGATCCCAATTAAAGGTTATTGCCGGCGAATACTTGGTATTTGCGGTAACATTCCCCGCCGCGTCTATCTGGCGGGCTACTATTGTGTTGGAGCCTGTTTTTGAAAGAGAGAACGGCGTATTGGCCGTATTACCGGCCTTTACCCAATTTGTACCGCCGTCTAATGAATATTCAATTCCACCTGAATATTTATATGGATCGCCGTCTCCCTGTATCGCAAGCCATAAATTATCCTGATAGACATTGGAAAGATTTCTTTTATCGTATGTTGATAAGCCTTGATTAATATCACCGCTAACATTTTGTGAAATAACATTACTTACGTTTGCCATGGTAAGAACCCGTACCGTGGGAGCTGAAGGCTTAAGCGTTTCAATAAATACGTTTGTAAGTATTCTATTACCTCCAAAACTCGTAAGTTGATTACCTGCAAGATCGGTAATAGTTCCGCTAAAATTCGAAACAACAACGGAACTTCCGTTTGTCGTATCACCATCTTTTATGCTATACACAAAAGTAACATCTTTATCGTTTATCCGAACATCGCCCGTTTCATTTGTTTGAACCGTGGAACTTACTCCATTGGTAACTACTAAGGTAAGACGTGGCACACCTGTTATTGTTACAGGTTTATTAAATTTGGCTGTTATATAAATATCACCTGAATTGTGATAACCTGTGTCGGATGACGTAATGGATTGTATGACAGGGGCCGCCGTATCTATTTCAATGTGCTTTCCCGCCGTCAAGGTAAACTGATAATCAGGATTAGTTGTGATGGTGGTTGTAGGCAGAGTACGTAGATAGTAATCGCCCTCTTTGGTATTTCCATCGTATGAATCGTATGATGGATCGATAGGGTTCGGGTTTTTGGCCATTGTTATGCGCACTTCCTCATATCCGTCTACTCCGGGTGTTCCCTTGGACCAGGAAAACGGATACCCGCTTGTATTTGTGGGATCAGATGGAGAATAAACTTTACCGTCAAAATAAATACCGATAACATTCAACCAGCCCGTCCCCGTACCATGACCTGCGCCTACTTTATAAGTAAAGTATTGGCGGCTGTTTTGGTTTGTCTGCCCGTCTTTATAAACGGCCCGCGCCGCGTTACCGCTTGCGCTGCTAAGAATTAGTTCGGGTTTTTTACCAATGACAGGGGTGGTTAAGCTGACCGGCTTGCTGAATTCCATGAAAATGTCTATCTCTTTTCCCGCCATATAGATGCCATCATCTTCTTCACTGGAAATACGCATAAGCCTTAAGTTGTCGCTTTCTATTAACCATGAACAGCCCGCTTCAGCGACATTTCCGCCTATGTCCTTAACGTTGGCGCCAATAACAAGCGTGTCTTTAAGCGCGGACAGCGCAATCCGTCCTGCTCCATCGGGAGTTTCTTTTACTGTAGCGGTTATTGTCCATGTTCCGGTCGTCTTATCCTGCAAATTTGAAGTTAAAACAGGATACGGCATTCCTTGATTATTAATGGTAATTTCAAAATTTTTACTAAAATATTTTTCAATAGGCAAAATCTGAAGGGAATCCTCCCTCCATGTTCCGCTAATGGTTATCTCATTGCCGTCTACAAACCTCGGTATTACCGCGTATTCGTTTGGTATAAATTGCTTATTTATGCCGGCTATTACCATTTTTGTAATCTTTATATCCGGCGCAAGGGTATCGCCTTGAGGAGCGTAGGTTATTATTGTACACTTTCCGTCCGGGTTCTGCGCCCTAAGCAGGAATACCTGGCTTCTTAACGGCTGCTTATCAGCCGCTATGTTCAAATCCGTTGTAAGATCGATTTCTTGTGAATAGGAAAAACGGCGGCGGTTTTTCTTATAGTCTATTTCCGGATTCGCTTTATTAAGGTTAACGTTCCACAATCTGTTTCGATGATCATCGTCATAGGCCTGACCAATATTTTCTAAGTCAGATGTGCCGGGAGCAAGCGTTAACGCTTTATGCCATCCCTTGTAGTCTTTGTCGCGGAAATATGCAAGTTGGCTCATAGCGGCAAAATCCTTCGACTCCGGGTTAATCCACACCAAACACAGGGATACAACATTCGTAGCGTCTCTTACAATACCATGAATTGTAATTTTATTGTCTTTTATATCAAGAAAAAGAGGATCGGTCGCGGAAGGCTCTACTCCCTCATCAAAATCCGGGAAAGTAATGTCGTGAACCCTGAAAAGCTTTACATACTTCACATTGTATTCTTCGTTTGATATACCCTGAGAACTAAAAGCTTCGGCGGTAAAAACATAATAGCCCGTAATGGGAGGCACGTCTATTTCCCATGGGAAAATGTTTGAATATGTATCACCATAAGGTATGTTTGATCTGACTATATTTTCTTGTTTTATTCCATCTATTTCCACTACCGTAAAAGGATGTGTTTCAGGCCTGTTAAGTTTATTGCCTGACGTATCGCACTTATACAGGGAGTATTTAACTTCTTTAACGCCGTGCGCCTGGAATGCGGTAGCTTTAACATTCCTTCCGGGATAGACAGTAAAAACGGAGCTTTCAATAATGTCAACTTGTTCATCATAAAAAACATCAGGCGGCATTATTCCTTCCGTAAAGACAATCCATGGGGAATTGGCTTTTGGCCATGAGATAAAATAACCCAGTGTTTTTTCCTGATTCGTATTTCCTGCCACATCATAACAAACAGCGACCACTTTTATAGTTGTTTTTTCCAAAATTGATTTTGTTAATTCTCCATTACCTTCTTTAATAACCGTGTCATCATGAAGAATTTCCCCATTTTCGTTATAAATACCAGGTTCGCCATAAAGATTGGGAACCGTTACCGATCCGTTTAATTTAATATAATCATTTGGATTTGCGCCCATAGAGGGAGGAGGAGGAGTGTTCTTGTAATAACGGTAAATATAATTATCGGGAAGAGGCGTGTCATAATCATTGTCAATAACCGTATCATACGGGTAGAAGATAAGATCTATTGACCAAACGTCATTACTGTCTTCTATCTGCCATTTTAAGGAAAACTCCTGAGTAATGAATTTGCCTAAATAAGACGTGTCTTGCCATTCTTTACTTTCATCAGGTATACCATGGAGTTTTAAAAAAGTAGAATCCGTATCAAAAGCGTCATTATCATAAAGGTAAGGATTGGTAATAATTACTTTTGGCGGATTAAGATCGACTATTAAAACAATCGCCTTAAATGAATTATCATCGGTAAAATTACCCTTATCCCATGCCTGAATATTAAATGTATATTCGCCCTCCTCTATATGGCCCGTAAACATCATATCAATTGTTATTTTCCATGAGATTTTTTCCGCAACTGTCCATTCTGATACCGCGCCCGCATACGGCGACCATGTCTTCCCATAATCATCGGAAATTTCCCAAGCGCCGCCTTTATTACGCCACTGCCGTGGAAAATCTTTATTTGACGTACCGTTTGAAACGGCTTTTATTACCATTCTGTCAATGCCGGAATCATCATAAACAGTTCCATTAATTTCAAACTGCGCAGGTACCGACTGGCGTTGTGACGGAGAAATTATTGTAACAACCGGCCCCAAAAGATCCAGCTTTGTACCCAATGCTATCGGATTGTCGCAGGAAAAGAACGTTACAACCGCAATTATACTTATTAATATTGAACAAATGGCTATCTTTGTTTTCATGTTTTTCTCCTATATACTTCCGCCGCTGCTGCTAACATTGAAACCATAGGTTAAGTCGCCATAACCTACCATAAAATAGTTATTTACCTCTCCTACATTCTGGTGCGTTCCGTTAGTACCGCCTCCGCCGCCCCAGTCAAGGAAATACCATTCGCAGACAATTTCAGTACTTACCCAATAATATGATCTTTGATTGGTAGCGCCGGTAGTTGCACTCGTCGGCGCGGCAAAAAACACTTTAATAAACCTGTTGTCCCCCGTTTCTTCAGCGTCCCTTACCGGGAAGCCGGCGACAGATGGCATACCGTTTTTAATGTTGGAGCCTTGTATTTGAATGTAATTGGTATCGGCGCGCGCATTGGTATAGTTATACACAATAATGGTTCTAAAGACTCCTTCGTACCCTTTAACGGTATCGCCGTTACATGTAGCGGAGCCTACAATATAACTTTTGCTGGCTTCCAGCGAATTAAACGTAATGACGCCCTGCCCGTTGCTAAAGTCCGCGGCGTCTAACGATACTCCGTCTCCGCCGTTCAGTTGGCTCATTGTTAAATCACGGTTGTACGATCTAAACATTCGTAACGGGTTACCCACTTGAGCCGTGCGCGTTTCGGGCACGCCGTACTTGGTAACAACCGTATATCTTCGGTCAGCCTCAGCGGTATTTGTTTCCGCCGCCCTTCGTATAAGGTTTGATAATACCCATGTTCCGCGCGTGGCGGCTGTGGCGGTCCATGCCACATTTGTACCGACTAAACTTGCGCCTAAATTTAACGTGGCAGTTTGAACATTACCGCTCCAAGCCGCGGTAACACCGCCCTTGTTGCCGGACGCGCCTTTAAAAGTTTGTACCGTTATGGACGCGCCGCCCTTTACGGCGGAACTTTCGGTTTCCACGCGGTAATGCACGTAATTAAAATCTTCAATACCCCAGCCCGTGTCAGCAGGAAGTCCTTTATCACTTATAACCGCCGCGTTAGTATTCCATGTTCCGCCTGTATTAGGCGGAGGTTCATATGTCCTGTTCGTATTTGATTTCCATTCTAGAGTACCGTTTCTTCCGTCATAAGTTCTGCGGTTTACCCGTATAACCGGTGGTTGTACGCCGGGGCTTGTAAAAAAGTAATCGCTGTTCGTTCCCGTTGTGGCGCCGTTTGAGTAGCTTCCTGAACCCGCAGCCTGATTTCCCGCCATATCGGTAAAAGCGCCAGCCGGATAATACACGTCCCATTCAAGGCCTTTTAACAGCGGTTCGTTAAGAGAAATGGTAACAATATTAGCGTCATTGCCTGTTCCTATAGATGTATTAACAACGTCAATTTCCTGCCAGCGCCATTTTGCGTTGGTAAGGGCTGTGCGTATTGCTGTCACTTCGGAGTTAGCTCCTGTAATGGAATACTGGTAATCAAGCACCCATTTTGTGGCTGTATCCGGAACCATACCTGTATAACGGTTTGCGTCAGGAGCGTTTACACCGGATATAGTATCAGTATCGGATCCTGTATAATCGCCGGAATATCCGTACCCTTCAACTAATCCTTGTGTCATTTTCTTGTAAGGGCCGTAACTCTGCCCCGTCCTGTCGTTAAGTTTAAGAGTACTCATACTAGGGTTGGTATTACTTGTGCTTTGTGACAGCGCGTTACGGTCCGTCGCGCTGTTTAACGCGTTGTAAATGTCATAGAAGCTGGAAATATAAGTCTTTTTTACCGCCGGTGCCGTCGTAACGTTTGGATATTCAATTCCATCCGTTCCAAGATAATACCCCGCGTCCCTTAACACTGGAGGAATTGCATAATTCCCACGCGGCCTTATGGTTATTACTCCACTGCCCTTCATTACAGGTTCTCTAAAAGTTAGCTTTATTTCCGTAACGCTTGCGTTACCGGAAGGCGCGATATCGTGTTTTGGAGTCCTATCGGTAACGGAGGGAGCTATAGTGTCTACCCTAATGCCGGCCGCCAGATTGGGGCAATTGTCAATTGAAATAACGCTTGGAGATCCGGTAGCGCCGCCGCTCCATGTAGCTGTTCCGCCTGATGGACCGACATTACCGAATTTATCCGTAAGTCCGCTTATATTTACGGCTGAAATATACAGGCCGTCCCTCATTTCTTTTCCATTAATGTTAGGCCAATTAAATGTAACGGTAGTATTGCTTGTTCCACTGGCCATATCTGTGGTAAGATCTTGCGTTTCATTAGAATCTGATGTGGCGGTATTTCTGTTTCTAACCGTTATTTTTACGCTTCCGGGTGTGGTTACTGTAACCGTTTCGGCGAAATTCAAGTTAAATGTTAATGTACTCCCCCCTTTATAATATCCGTTTGCCTGTACCGCGTTTACCGAAACAAGTTTTGGGAAAGAGCCTTCTACCTCAATTTTTCTGAAAACAGAATTGCCCTCATTCCCGGCCTTGTCCTTATAACGGGTCCCTATTGTGTGCGTGCCGCCTGGTACAAAAACAGAAGTTGTATAGGGTTTCCACGTCATACCGCCGTCAAGTGAATACTCCTTGACATCTTCCCACTCGGCAAAGGCGGCCGCGTTTGAATCGGGTATAACCAGAGTGGGTGGGTCTTTATAAAACTTTGTAGTCGTTGTCGATAAAGATGAAATTAGCGTACCGTCCAATTCTGCGGCTGGAACTGCAGGAATTGCCTGTTTAATGTAATAATTTTCACCTGCCGGAGGAGCCGTTGGCAAAATTGTCGTACTAACTAAATTTCCCACGTCATCCATTATTACATCAACCCCGGAGAGGGATATGTCAGTCAGTGTCCCATCAAAAGGAATATTACCTTGGGTTACAGGAAGACTGAATACAAGCATGTGGTTATTAATACCCGGCTTTTGATATTTAAATGTTAAAGTATAACCCTGAGTATTGGTCAGATTGCCGTTTGAACCCCGTATAAAAAACTTGAGTGTCGAATTAACTGCTACAGAGTTAGCTCTGATGGGCTTGTCGGCGGTAAGGGTCAGCTCAATTGCTTCCCCCGTCTTAAAGTAGTAATCGTTAGTAGTTTTATAAGCATTTTTTCCGCTCATTGCGATAGAGGATATAACAGGGCGTACCCCGTCAAGCATAATGGTTTTCTTTTTTTGTAAAGTATTTGCGTCATTTTGCCAGTTAGGCATTGTCACCGATTCGTTTTTATAACCGGGAACAAATGCCGGGTCTTTACGGATATAATCCATAATTAATGCGTTAGTCAACACAATGGGGCGATTATATTCTTCCGATGGATCGTCGTAAGGCATTCCTTCATAAGTTGTCTCCAGTTGTCCTATAAAGTTTTGTTCTACCCTAAAAATAAAATCAAGGGACAATGAGGGGTTGGCCTCGTTGGGAGGATTAAGGCAAGGAATACGATCATATCTATACCCCGGCTCCCCCTTATATTTGTAACGCACGCTAAGAAGAGGTCTTCCTGTTGGCACATATATCTGGCTGGAAAAATTAGCTTTAAGGATAATGCCACCCTCGTTGCTTATACCGTAAGTCCCGTTTTGGGTGGTTGTGGTTATATTTTCCAGCCGCGCCGCGTTGGTAACCGCTATTGTACGTTGTACGCGGGCAATATTGCCTAATTTGTCCGTTGCTTCAAAAAGGAACGTTCTTTGGGTAACATCGGGAAAATATTCACAGAAACTAAGCCCTCCGTCCGTATCGTTATATTCGCTTCCAAGAGAAATAACTTTAGTTGTACCATTGGGATTTTTAATATCAAAAGTAATATCCTTCATGCTTATTGTTTTAACTGCAATATCCCCCGTCTTTGCGGCGTTAACCCAGTATTTTACTATAGTTGCACGAGGATATATCTGGAACGGGGGAGTTTTGTCGTCATTGGTAATATTTGTTCTTTGTGTCCTTAGGTTAGCGTATGCCCTATCATTATACAATTTAAGAGTGTTATAATACGCGTCGGTAGGAATTCCCGTCCCGACATCAATATTTCCGGCATTATTGGGGTCCGGTATCCCCCCAGGTTTGCCAATTTCACCGGGAAGATTTTCATTAGGATATTTGTTGGAAATATCGTAAATTGACAAATCAGGCGGAGTTTTCATTCCCAAAAGGCGGAGTTGCCGGAAAACTTCATGACCCATATTGTCCATCGCGTAAAAGATAAATAGCTTTGTTTCGTTTTCAAGGTCGAGTAATCCATCCTTGCCTAACATTTCATCTCCCTTTCCATCCGGTTTTTTGTAATCATACATAAAATTTTTGGTATCTGGTTTTATATCATCCGTACCGCCTAAAACGCTGAATTTTTTGGTAAAACTTTGTTTTTCATAAATGCTGGTGGCATCTATAATTTCCTTACCCTCATTCTTAAAGTTCCCTTTTTGAGGACCGCCGCCTTCTACAAATTCCCAGTACTGCACGCCATCCGGCATTCCGGCAAAAGAAGGATTGCTAAGGGCGTCTTGCACGGCCTGAATGTAATCGTCAGCGGGGAGATCGGGTTTATCTGACCCCCTGCTCATTCCAATATAATAAGGAATCCATGCCATGCGGAATTTTGTTACGCTGTTTTTTCCCGAAGCGTTTTCACGCAGGGTATACCCTACAATGTTAAAATACTCGCCGTTTATAAGCGGCGTGGGAAATGTGTTTTCTTCAGGACAGAAATCTTTTGAACCGCCAAAGTTATCTGTTTTTGTAGTATCAAATACAATTAATGGGGTGTTTTCATCTATTACTTGAATGCGCTGAACCCTTCCAGCCCATCTGTCTTTGTTTGTATCTTCGGGGCCGGTTTTATCATGTGGCTCAAGTTTTTTGTCTGCCACCAGGGAAAAAAGCACAAACTCACCGTAATCTTCTTCCTTATTGCCTGTAGGAACATATACAAGTAATTCGTCCAGTTTCTTGCCTTCGATTTGTTCGGCGATAACGGCGTCTTTGGAAATGTCTTTATATCTTTTACTGTCAAACCTCCAGTTATAAACCGTGTCTCCGGCCCTTAACCTTTCCTTTAACCATTCTAGTTTTTTTTCATCGCTAAATGTCGAAGGAATCTTAACACCGTCCGAGTACACGTCATTTAAACCTTGCCACTGTTCGTATGTAAGAAGACCCGTATAAGCCCAATCAAGAGAATCATCGTCAAATATGTCAACCGGCAAAGGCGTGCCACGCGATACAATGGTTGTTTCATTTGCCGCGGTTCCAATGGCCGGATCAAGAATTCCTTTCGGTTCGTCCGATTTTGCCCACATGCAGATATATCCTTCGTCCTCTTCGAAAGTTACGTCAGTAAAGTTCTCATTATCGCCCATGTCTATCGCTTTTATAACAACGCGGTAATAATACCGCTCGCCGTCTTTTTTATAATAATTTGTTTCATAATCTTTACCCCATTTATCTTTTCCCATGTTAATTAAATCTTCTTCTTTAATTGTCCAGCGCGGGAAATATTTTGTATATTTGGGATCAACATCGTATGAATACAGTTTATCGTTAATATAGCGGACATCATAAAAATCAAGTGATATAATTTCTATTTTTGTTTCTAAGTCATTAACAACGCCGCTCATGTAAAACCAGCCGTTTTGGTATCTGTACAGTTCGTCTTTTTTTTCTCCTAACGCATCGGTTGTTTCCAGTTCCTGTAAATTTTTAAGAGGTTCAAGACGCGCTATTTTTGTATCCGTACGCTGGATAGTAATCGGTTGTTCGAGTATAGGCGGTCTAAAGTCTATTATCATTGTTACAATGGCGACGGAATTTCCATCTGAGTTATTCATTTTATCATACGCGCGAATTTCAACTACTATTTTATCTCCGTTTTTTACTTCTACTTCATATTTGTCTTTGTTTGGGTTCTCCTTAACAAATTTTAATTTAATACTCCAGTCATCTCCATCTATTACAATAGGATAATATTTTTTATATTTTTCAGAGCCTATTTCAGAAGGGACTAAAGGAAATATATCTTGGCCCGTCGCCGTATTAGTAAATTTTATACTTGTAACTTCCACATTATCCGTAACTTTTCCCGTAAGTATAATTCCTGTCTCTTTCTCTTCATTCCATTCCTTCACATAAAGGGGGTTTGGAACAGGATCAATACTCAACACGGGCGCTTCCCAATCTATCGGCTCCCCCATGCCCAGAGGATTGTTGCAAGCTGAAAAAATAATTGCCGCAAAAATAATACCGAAAAATAAAAACTGAATTTTATTTTTTATTAACATAAGACCTCCTAAAATGACTAATAAAAAAACCTTCTTACCAGCAAAAGCCGGTTAATAAAGCAATTGAGAAGGAACCTGAAAATGAAAAATCAACATAAAAAATCAATAAAATAAATGTACCTATAATATAGGCACATTTATAATATAATTATACTTTTTCTTTTCTATAAAAGCAACTTTTTTTTTCTTTTTTTTTATCCCTTATACGCTATATATAGCGTAATGTAATCATCACAACAATATATATATTGTAGTATGTTAACATACTACAATATATAGCAATATAATACATTTACTGAATTAACTGCTGAAAATAAACGTACCTTTAAATTCAGCAGTCGTATTTTTTGATGGGTTCTATTGTATTTTTGTTTAACTTTGTCATAAATTCGCCATATATTTGGTGTTATGCCAAATTTATCGCCCTATATGGCGTTATGCGTAACAAAAAATAAACAAATATTAGTGTTTTTTTTGAAAATTGAAGAAGATCATCGTATATTTAATATATGGTGATCTATTTATCTGAACATTTATTTTTGATATGGAGGCAATCTATGAAATCTGTTATTAAAGTATTTTTAGTACTTTCAATGTCGGTATTAATTTTTACCACTTGTGATAACTCAATTGGTTTGGGCCCAAAGGTAAACACGGAGAAGCCCGTTATCAAAACTCCTGAAGACGAAAAGAACGGGCCAGGTTCTTTTCTTCAGGGAACTGACAATAGAATCTATCTGGAAGTCGAACAAGAGTTTGGCATTGCCAAAGTTTATATGGAAGTTGAATATATCGATATTGAAGACCCAAACGCCGACCCCAAACCCCGTAAAATTATTGAAGCCATATATGACAAGGAAAAGGGACAATGGTACGTTAATCTTGACACTACCGGCATGGAAGACGGTTCAATTAAAGCATGGGTAACGGCCATTGACGTAGACGGAAATAAGACCACTACTACCGATATTGTCTACTTTGTAAAAAATACCCCTCCGCAGATAAAATTAAATATGCCTCTTGTGGAAGAAGGCAATTGGGATAATGACGAATTCCTTGACAATCTTAAAAATCTTGATCCGCTTTATCTTGGCTTTGAACTTTTAGGGCTTGCAACGGATAATTACGGCATAGCGAAAGGGTACCCAAAGATCATGATTTGGCCGGCTAATGAACCTATAGCGATGGACAAAGACGGATTACCCCTTCTTGAAGATCCCGATGACGATGAGGCTGACGGCGGCCTATATGGAACATGGCGGTCATTGGTCGTGCCAAATCCTGACCGCGAAGCGACGGCGACAAAATTTTCATGGCCAATGATGATCCTTAAAGAGGATCCGACGGCCCCCGGAGGATACCGCCTGCCCGCTAAAGGCGAACCTAAGAACAGCCTTAACGAGGGGATATACCGCATAAGGTTAGTAACCAAGGATCTTTTTGGAAATAAAAATTTCTATCCGGACAGAAAAGATCATGGGACCAATATGGCTTCGAAAAAGTACATGGAGATAAACTATAAAGCCTCGGACGTGCCAATAGTTCAGGTAACGGAGGCTCCGGCAAATTACAATACCGTAAAAGACTTTGAAGTTTATTTTGCGGTCAGCAGTAAAAATCCCGTGGACTCAGTTGACGCTTATGTCGTCGATGGAAACAGCGGATACGAAAAAATATCAGGAGGTACGTATACTCCGGTATATTTGGAAAATGAATCAAGCGGCGCTTTATATAAATACAAACTGACCATTACATCCGCACAGGCGAAAGCATGGACGCATATACCTGAAAAGGGGCTTATGTATGTCAGAATAAACGCGACATCCGGAGACAAGACCGGCCCTAACGCATACCACAATTTTATCCGTGACGTTGAACCGCCCGAAGTAATACTTGACCGCCCGGTAAATTTGCAAAACAGCGTAGCATCCGGAACCATGGACGGCGGATCTTACAATATTTTATATCCCGCCAAAGACAAACCAAAATGGGTAACCGGAATTATAACGGTTGGCGGAACGGCAAAAGATAATTTTACATTAAAAGAAGTTTATTACCATATCGGCAAATTGGACGATGACAAGAAAACTCAGGCGGAACGTGACGTAATCTACAACAATCCCGATAACTGGACTAATACCAATCTTCATTTTACATCACCCGCCGCAGGATGGAAAGGATCGCCTTACTCATGGACATATACTTTTGATGTATTTGCCAATAACTATAAAACAACTCCTGAAGGAGCCCAATTAATACAGGAATATGACGATTTATTAAGCGGTTATCTTGATAAAAACCAATATTCCATAACAATTGCGGCCGATGGGGACCCCGAAAAAGCGCGGTTCTACCTGCCGTTCTAT
>Ga0268262_10002296_pt1 | contig 22392 bp, 12 predicted proteins | sample TergutNc150P3_FD_190354 | JGI IMG/M metagenome (GOLD analysis project Ga0268262, IMG submission 190354) | Nasutitermes corniger P3 segment gut microbial community from laboratory colony in Florida, USA - Nc150 P3 (SPAdes) (version 2) | ecosystem: Host-associated > Arthropoda: Insects >...
GGGCCAAGATGGGCACGATAGGGGAGCCAAAGTGGTTTCCACAGGTTATGCCGATATGGGTTTCACCGTGGACATAGGGCCTCTTTTCCAAACACCGGAAGAAGCGGCTCGCATGGCGGTGGAAAACGATGATGATGTACTCGGAGTTAGCTCGCTTGCAGCAGGTCACAAAACTCTTGTGCCGCAGGTAATAGCGGAACTAAAAAAACTCGGTCGCGAAGATATTATGGTTGTTGCTGGCGGAGTTATTCCCGCTCAGGATTACGATTACCTTTACAAGTCCGGCGTTATGGGCGTGTTTGGTCCGGGAACCCCAATCACCACCGCTGGCAAAAAGATGATGGAATTGCTGCTCGCGGAGTAAGTCCATTGGCAGCTGAGGTAAAGCAATGAAAAATATAAAAATAGGTGTAAAATTAATAGCCTCTTTTTTATTGATGGCTGTGATGACGGCATTCATGGGTATATATTTGATAAATAGCATGAAGGCCATCGGAGGGCAAACCAGCGTTATGTACGAAAAAGGCGCGGTTCCTTTAGGCTCTTTTATAAACATTGCCGACCAAATGCAAGATATGCGATTGCAGGTTAGGGAATGGCGGCTTGCAAAAACTCCCGAAAAGCGTACCGCCGCGCTCAAATCCATAGGTGAAAGACATGCGATTCTTAAAAAATCCATAGTTGAGCAAAAAGAGTTGGTGATTACCGAGAATGGAAAAGTGAACTTGGACAAAGCTGCTGCGGCAGTTGATAAATTTGTAGAGGAAGCATATAGTTATGTAAAAAACGCTAGGAATTTTGATGAGGTAGGGATAGTAATAGACGACCTTCCGGAGTCTTTGAATACGGCTGGGAAGGATATGGTGAAGGCTGTGGAAACTGCCGGAGATACTAGAATTGATGCGGTTAAAGATATTTCAACAGAGACTTTAAAACTAGCTATCCGCGACCAAAACTTGGCTATTGCCATTTTAATCACCGTGGTGCTCATCTCCATAGGTCTTGGCGTGTCTCTAACCCTTTCCATCACCAAACCATTGGGCAAAGTGGTAAAAGTTCTCTCTGGAATAGAAAAAGGCGACATGACTGTCCGCTCCAGTTTAAAGCGAGGCGATGAACTTGGAGTGCTATCAAAGGCATTGGACAACGTGTCTGTGAAATTGCAAGCCGTATTCAAAAATATTTGGCAAGATTCTGACATTATGGCAAATTCTTCTGAGGAACTTTCCAGCATTGGCAAGCAAGTAGCAGAAACTGCGGAAGGGAATGTTTCGCAGAGCACTACTGTGGCGAGTACAACGGAGCAGTCCACGGTTAGCATAAATGCAATGGCAAGCAGCGCTGAGGAGGCTTCTGCCAATGCCAGCGACGTAGCTGATACCGCAGAGGAAATGTCCATGAACGTGAACACAATAGCGGTTGCTATAGAGGAGATGAGCGCCAGCATAAGCCAGATAGCCGAGAATGCAGACGATACCCGTAAAATTGCTAACGAGGCAACTGTCAAATCTCATGATGCCACTGGTGTTATGAGCAAGCTCGGCATTGCCGCCAAGGAGATAGGGCAGGTAACCGATGTAATCAAAAAGATAGCGGACAAAACTAACCTTCTCGCATTAAACGCAACCATAGAAGCAGCGTCCGCTGGCGAAGCCGGCAAAGGTTTTGCCGTTGTTGCTGGCGAAATCAAGGACCTCGCCAACCAAAGCGCCGCGAGCGCAGACGACATAGCGCAGCGCATAGAGAGCATACAGGTAGGTACTGATGAGGCAATTGCCGTTATAGATGATGTCTCTGAGATAATCGCGAAAATAAACCATAGCGTGGAGGCAATTTCCAATCATGTAAGTCAGCAGACTAAGGCGAGCAATGAGATAGCGAGCAACGTGTCACAGGCGAACAACGGAGCAAAGCGAGTAGCTTCTGCCATAGGCGAAGTAGCTAAGAGCAGCAGAGACATAGCGCATAACGCTGGCGAGGTAGCTAGAGGCTCAAGCGTGATTAGCAACAGCGTTGCCAGCATAGCCCAAGGAGCTAAAGATAGCGTTATAGGCGCTAAACAAATCAACCAAAGCGCAGACGAACTCGCTAAAATTGCAAGCGAGTTAAAAAGCCTTTTAAGCCAATTCAAAACGTAGAGGTGAAGTTGTGAACAAAATAAGAATAGGTACTAGGCTGATAATGGCTTTTTTTAGCATCATTGTATTTACAGCTATTTTGGGGATATATTCTTTATGGGAATTGAAAACTTTAAATGAAAACGGCAATATAATATACGAAAAAACTACTATTCCTCTTGGGCTCCTCGTGAAAACCGCCGATTTAGAGCAGGAGATGAGGTTGCAGGTACGGGAATGGAAAATTGGAAAAACAGACGAGGAGCGCGAAGTTGCCATTAAAATTCTGGACGAAGACAACACCATTCTAAAAAAACTAATTGCCGAGCAGAAAGAGAGGTCTATACAGAATGAAGTGAAATATCTTTTGGATAGTTTGATGGCTGTTGCTGATAGATATGTGGTGGAAGCGCATAGTTATATAAACTCCAATACCGTTCGCATGGCATGTGGCATGACCGAGGCAGACATTCCCCATTCCTTGCTGGAAGCCGGAAAAAATCTTAGAAAAGCAGCCACCGCGGTTATAGATATAGAAACCATCGCTGCCAACGAGATTTCGGGAAAAAATTCGCGAATAGCTAAAAGAGCTATAAAAGTTACTTTAGCTATTTTAATATTAGCAAGTATTGTTTCCATAGGCCTGAGCATTCGTTTAACATTATACATAACGAGAGCTTTAAGGGCAGTTGTGAATACGGTTTTCAAAATAGAAAAAGGCGATACAACTGCTCGCTCCAACCTTGCGCTCAAAGATGAATTTGGAAAGCTCTCTAGGTCTGTGGATTCTTTAGCGTTAAATCTGCAAAACATCATGAAAAGTTTACGTATGGATTCGGATAGTTTGGCTGGTTCGGCAGAAGAACTTTCTGTTGTGAGCAACGAACTTGTGAACATTGCGCAAGATAGCCTGTCGCAGAGCCAGACCGTTGCTAGCACTACCGATCGCGTGTTGACAAACATAAACTTGATGGCAAAAGATGCGGAAAAAGCTTCGTTAAATTCCGAGACTGTAGCGATGGAGATGGACTTGGTGTCATCTAACGTAAAAGACATGACCAGCGCTGTGAGAAATTCATCTGCCAACGTGACTTCTGTGGCAGGTACAACCAGGCAGATGTCTGCGAATATGAACTTTATTGCGAATTCAGTTAAAGATATGAAAACGAGCTTTGATAGTATGGCGGGCAGAGCCAGAGAAACCCGCAAAGTGATGGAAGATGTAGCCAGCAGGTCTCGCGAAGTGAAAAGAGCTTTGAGCAATCTAGATAACGTGGTTAAGGAGATAGATAGTGCTGGTAACACAAGCAGCGCAAACAACGTGTCTTACCACATAAGGGGCATTCAGATTAACACCAGCGAAGCTATAGCCGCTATGAACAAAGTTTCGAGTATACTCTTGAAAATAAATGAGGGTATGGAGTCTATGTTCAGCTTTGGGAGCCAGCAGGGTTTGGCAGTTAACGAAATAGTTAAGAACGTGGAGCAAGCAGACGAGGGTACTAAGCGCATAGCCGAGTATATGGGGCAGTTAGCCAAAAATAGCAAAGATGTAACCAGCAATGTTTCGCAAATAGATATAAGCGTAGAGCGCATATCCCAATCCATAAACGAGGTAGCCAATAGCAGCAAGAGCATAGCCATCAGCGCAGACATAGCCTCTAAGGGAGGCAAACTTGTCGGCTACAACGCAGCCGATATGAATAGAGCCTCCAATAACAGCGTTCAGGGGGCAAAGCAGGTTAGCAAAAATGCCCATGAATTGGCGAGAATAGCAAGCGATGTGAAAAGCGTTGTTGACCAATTCGTGGTATAATTATATATAATTTATATAATTACTATATTTACACAACTTCATAACAGGAGATAAAACATGAAGAACATTAAAATAGGCCCAAAGCTAATCGCCTCTTTCTTATTCATAGCAGCGTTAGCGGCATTTATGGGGATATATGCCATAAATAGCCTGAAAGAGGTTAGCCATGCGACCGACGTCATGTACGATAAAGGAGCTGTCCCGCTGGGAGTTTTTGTGGATATGTCCGATGATATACAAGAGCTGAGGGTCGAGGCTCAACATTGGCGACTTGCCAAGACACAAGAAAAACGCGATGCGATTTTAAAAAAAGTGGACAGCCTCAACGATGGAGTAAACAAGAACGTAGAAGAGCAGATGAAAACGGCACTTACAGACGCGGGAAAAGAGGCTCTGAAAAAAGTGGGGGATTTGACGGACGTGTATATTGCAGAACTAAACAAGTTTGCTAAAACCACCAAATCTTTTGATTCAGAAGGCATCTGCACAGAAGAATTTCCAGAATCTATGGCAAAAGCCGCAGTTGCAATGTCTGATGCTATAAGCGCAGCCAAAGAATCTAGGGTCAAAGGCGTGAGCAAACTTTCTGACGATGCCTCGGCAAGTGCCGAGAGCACCGTAAACACAGCAATTGTAATTTTAGTAGTGGTGCTCCTTTTTGCCATTGGTCTTGGCATATTCCTGACCACTTCCATCACAAACCCCATGAACGTAGTTGTAGCTGCTATCTCCAAGATGGAGAAAGGCGATATGACCGTCCGCACCGCATTGGATCGCGGAGACGAACTAGGCATTCTCTCCAAGGCATTGGACGGCTTGGGTTCTAAATTACAGAACATATTCAGAAACCTTCACCAGAACTCCAACACCCTTGCAAGCTCTGCCGAAGAACTTTCTACCGTGAGCCGTGATGTAGCCAGCGCAGCAGAGGAGAGCACAGCTCAGAGCACAACCGTGGCCAGCACCACCGAGCAAGTTGCAACCAACATCAACGCAATGGCAAGCGGCGCAGAACAAGCCTCTGTTAGCTCTAACGAGGTAGCAGGTGCAGTAGTACAAGTTGCAACCAACATCAACGCAATGGCAAGCGGCGCAGAACAAGCCTCCGCCAGTGCCAACGAGGTAGCCAGCGCAGCGGAGCAGATGTCCGCAAATATGAACACCATAGCTGCTGCTATAGAGCAGATGAGCGCAAGCATCAGCCAGATATCCAACAACGCCGGTGATGCCCGCAAAATAGCTGGTGATGCCACAAACCGTTCCCACGAAGCTACCGAAGCCATGACCAAACTTGGCACAGCCGCCAAAGAGGTAGGGCAGGTTACCAATGTAATCAAAAACATAGCGGACAAAACTAATCTTCTCGCGTTGAACGCTACCATTGAGGCGGCATCTGCGGGCGAGGCTGGCAAAGGTTTTGCCGTTGTAGCCGGAGAAATCAAAGAACTTGCAAACCAGAGTGCCAAAAGCGCAGACGACATAGCCCGCCGCATAGAAGGTATTCAAGCCAGCACAGGCGAAGCAGTTACAGCTATAAACAATGTCTCTGGCATTATAGTGAAAGTGAACGAAAGTGTAGAGGCTATTTCCAACCACGCCGCCCAGCAAACTAAGGCGAGCAACGAGATAGCGAGCAATGTTGCGCAAGCAAATACAGGTGCCAAGCGCGTAGCCGAATCCATAGGCGAGGTTGCCAAAGGCAGCAAGGATATTGCCCGCAACGCTGGCGAAGCGAACAAGGGCGTGGACCGCGTATCTAAATCCATAAACGAGGTGGCCAAAGGCAGCAAAGATATAGCCCGTAACGCAGGCGAGGCAGCTAAGGGCGCAAACATGGTAAGCCAGAATATGTCTAACATAGCTCAGGGCGCAAAGGACAGTGCTAATGGCGCAAAACAGATAAACCAGAGTGCTGGCGAGCTTGCTAAAATTGCGGGAGACTTGAAAGGGGTCGTTAATCAATTCAAAGTTTAGTCATTTTTCCCCTTGACAAAAGCGTAGATAATTTCTATCTTTTACGAAACTTTGTAATACGGGGTAAAAAATGAAAAATATTAAGGTAGGTCTTAAGCTAATTGCTTCTTTCCTATTCATAGCCGCTTTAGCAGCTTTTATGGGAATATATTCCATAATTAGCTTGAAAGAGCTTGACGAAACTACCAATATCATGTATGAAGTAGGAGCTGTTCCGCTAGGTGTTTTTGTGGAAATGTCCGACCAAGTACAAGAACTTCGGGTTCAAGCCCGTGAATGGCGTCTTGCCAAAACACAAGCAAAACGCGATGAGATTTTGAAGAAATTAGACCACATCAACGAGGAAATAAATAAGACCTCAAGCGAACAGGCAAAAACAGCGTCTCCAGCGGGAGCAGAATCTTTGAAAAAAGTGGAGGCTCTGACGGACAAATACATCGAAGAAATACGCAAGCATGCAAGAAGTGCCAAAGTTTTTAGCAATTCGGGTGTGAACGAAGATGATTTTGCCTCATCTTTAGTAGAAACTGGAGACAAAATGACGAATGCCGTGGCCGCAGCTAAAGAGGCTAGAGTCAAAAAAACCAGCAAACTTTCTGACGATGGTTCAGCAAGTGCTCACGCTGCCATAAATGCAGCTATTGTCATTTTAATAGTGGTGGTTCTCCTTTCCGTTAGTCTTGGCATATTCTTAACCTCTTCCATCACAGCCCCTTTAAATGCAGTAGTGAGTGTTATTTCCAAGATGGAAAAAGGCGACATGACCGTCCGCACCGATTTGGAACGCGGAGATGAGTTGGGAGTTCTCGCCAAGTCATTGGACGGCCTTGGCTCCAAACTTCAGAGCATTTTTAGAAGCCTCCACCAGAACTCCAACACCCTTGCAAGTTCTGCTGAGGAACTTTCCTCAATTAGCCGGCAGGTAGCCAGCGCAGCCGAAGAGAGCACTGCTCAGAGCGTAACCGTAGCCAGCACCACCGAGCAAGTTTCAACAAACATCAACGCAATGGCAAGCGGCGCAGAGCAAGCCTCTGTGAGTGCCAACGAGGTTGCAGGTGCAGTTGTGCAGGTTGGTACAAACATCAACTCAATGGCAAGCGGTGCGGAACAAGCCTCTGCTAACGCCAACGAAGTAGCCAGCTCTGCGGAGCAGATGTCTGCAAATATGAACACCATAGCTGCCGCTATAGAAGAGATGAGCGCAAGCATCAGCCAAATATCCAACAACGCCGGCGATGCTCGCAAAATAGCTGGCGATGCCACGAAGCGTTCCCACGAAGCCAGCGAATCCATGAACAAACTTGGCATTGCCGCCAAAGAGATAGGTCAGGTGACCGACGTGATTAAAAAGATAGCGGACAAAACAAACCTTCTCGCTCTAAACGCTACCATTGAGGCAGCGTCTGCGGGCGAGGCAGGTAAAGGCTTTGCCGTTGTTGCTAATGAAATCAAAGAGCTTGCGAACCAAAGCGCGCAAAGCGCAGACGACATAGCTCGTCGCATAGAAGGTATTCAAGCCAGCACAGGCGAAGCAGTGACAGCCATAAACAATGTATCGGGCATTATCGTTAAAGTGAACGATAGCGTAGAGTCCATTTCTAACCACGCTGCACAGCAGACCAAGGCCAGCAACGAGATAGCTAGCAATGTGGCGCAGGCCAACACCGGAGCCAAGCGCGTAGCTGAATCCATAGGCGAAGTAGCCAAAGGCAGCAAAGACATTGCTCGCAACGCAGGCGAAGCTAACAAAGGCGTAGAGCGTGTTTCTAAATCCATAAACGAAGTTGCCAAAGGCAGCAGAGACATAGCGCGCAATGCCGGCGAGGCAGCTAAGGGCGCAAATATGGTAAGCCAGAATATGTCTAACATAGCTCAAGGCGCAAAAGACAGCGCGCAAGGCGCAAAGCAAATCAACCAAAGCGCGGACGAGCTTGCTAGAATTGCTGGTGACCTGAAAGTAGTAGTCAATCAGTTCAAAGTATAAACAAATGGTCGGCTAATAGCCGACCGTACTTATTTATTTTCAGGAGATAAAAACAATGAAGAACATTAAAATAGGTCCAAAGCTAATCGTTTCTTTCTTAATCGTAGCTGCATTAGCGGCATTTATGGGGGTATATGCCATAGATAGCTTAAAGAAAGTTAGCCATGCGACCGATGTAATGTACGACAAAGGCGCAGTTCCACTAGGCGTTTTTGTGACCACCTCCGACCATATACAGGAACTGCGGGTTATTGCGCGTGACTGGCGCCTCACCAAGAACCCTGAAAAGCGTGCCGAGCTTCTGAGTAAATTGGATGCCATCAACAACGAAATAAACAAAACCGTTGAAGAGCAGATGAAAACGGTGCTTACAGAGGCGGGAAAAACCGCTCTTAAAAAGGTGGAGGATTTGACAGACAAATATATTGAAGAAATACGCAAGTATGCGAAAAACGCAAAATCTTTTGCGGAAGGCGTATGCACGGAAGACTTCTCTGATGAAGTCAACGCCGCCGCAAACGCAATGACGGAAGCTATGAAGGCAGCTAAAGAAGCGAGAGTAAGTGGAGTGAGCAAACTTTCTGACGATGCCTCTGCGGAAGCTGATGGTGCCGTAAACGCATCAATTATCATTTTAATAGCGGTGCTTCTCCTTGCCATTGGTCTTGGCATATTCTTGACCGTTTCCATCACAAGCCCCATGAATGCAGTTGTGAGTGCCATCTCCAAGATGGAGAAAGGCGACATGACCGTCCGCTCCGATTTGGAACGCGGAGACGAGTTGGGAATTCTCTCCAAGGCATTGGACGGCTTGGGTTCTAGGCTTCAGAGCATATTCAGAAACCTTCACCAAAACTCCAACACCCTTGCCCTTTCTGCGGAAGAACTTTCCGCAGTCAGCAAGCAGGTAGCCAACGCAGCCGAGGAGAGCACAGCTCAGAGCACAACCGTGGCCAGCACTACCGAGGAAGTTGCAAGCAACATCAACGCAATGGCAAGCGGCGCAGAACAGGCATCTGCTAACGCCAACGAGGTAGCAGGTACAGTAGTACAGGTAGCTACAAACATCAACGCAATGGCAAGCGGCGCAGAACAAGCCTCCGCCAGTGCCAACGAGGTAGCCAGCGCAGCGGAGCAGATGTCCGCGAACATGAACACCATAGCTGCTGCTATAGAGCAGATGAGCGCAAGCATCAGCCAAATATCCGGCAACGCTGGCGATGCCCGCAAGATAGCTGGAGACGCCACGAACCGCTCTCACGAAGCTAATGAATCTATGACCAAACTGGGTGCTGCCGCCAAAGAGGTAGGTCAGGTTACCAATGTAATCAAAAACATAGCGGACAAAACAAACCTTCTTGCTCTAAACGCAACCATTGAGGCGGCGTCTGCGGGCGAGGCTGGCAAAGGATTTGCCGTTGTGGCTGGAGAAATCAAAGAACTTGCAAACCAAAGTGCCAAAAGCGCAGACGACATAGCCCGCCGCATAGAAGGTATTCAAGCTAGCACAGGCGAAGCGGTTACGGCTATAAACAACGTCTCTGAAATAATTATAAAGGTGAACGAAAGTATTCAGTCCATTTCTAACCATGCCGCCCAGCAGACTAAGGCGAGCAACGAGATAGCGAGCAATGTTGCGCAAGCAAATACAGGTGCCAAGCGCGTAGCCGAATCCATAGGCGAGGTGGCCAAAGGCAGCAAGGATATTGCCCGCAACGCTGGCGAAGCGAACAAGGGCGTTGACCGCGTATCCAAATCCATAAACGAGGTGGCCAAAGGCGGTAGGGATATAGCCCGTAACGCGGGTGAGGCAGCTAAGGGAGCCAACATGGTAAGCCAAAATATGTCCAGCATAGCTCAGGGTGCAAAGGATAGTGCTCAAGGCGCAAAGCAAATCAACCAGAGTGCGGACGAACTTGCTAAAATTGCTAGCGATCTGAAAGGGGTCGTTAATCAGTTCAAAGTGTAAATTCCGGCTACATTCAGTCTCCTATTGGAAAAAATTGCTATATTTGCATAACCATAATAGGAGATAAAGTTATGAAGAACATTAAAATAGGCCCAAAGCTAATCGCCTCTTTTCTTTTTATAGCCGCGTTAGCAGGATTTATGGGAGTATATTCCATAATTAGCTTGAAAGAACTTGACGAAACTACCAACGTCATGTATGAAGTAGGAGCTATTCCGCTAGGTGTTTTTGTCAGTATGTCCGACCAGGTACAGGAGCTTAGGGTTCAGGCTCGTGAATGGCGCCTTGCCAAAACACAGGAAAAACGCGATGCGATTTTGAAGAACTTAGACCACATCAATGATGAAATAAATAAGACCTCAAGCGAACAGGCAAAAACAGCGTCTCCGGCGGGAGCAGAATCTTTGAAAAAAGTAGAGAGCATGACGGATAAATACATCGAAGAAATACGCAAGTTTGCTAAAAACACCAAAGCTTTTAGCAATGTTGGTGTGAGCGAAGAAGATTTTCCCGCATCCTTAACCGGTACGGGAGACTTAATGACGGATGCTGTGGCCGCAGCTAAAGAGGCTAGGGTCAAAAAAACCAGCAAACTTTCTGACGATGGTTCGGCAAGTGCTCATGCTGCCATAAATGCAGCCATTGTCATTTTAATAGTGGTGATTCTCCTTTCCGTTAGTCTCGGCATATTCTTAACCTTTTCCATCACAACTCCTCTGAATATAGTTGTGGGTGCTATCTCCAAGATGGAGAAAGGCGACATGACCGTCCGCTCCGATTTGGAACGCGGAGACGAGTTTGGCACTCTCTCCAAGGCATTGGACGGCTTGGGTTCTAGGCTTCAGAGCATATTCAGAAACCTTCACCAAAGCTCCAACACCCTTGCCAGTTCAGCGGAAGAACTTTCTGCTGTGAGCAGGGAAGTAGCCAGCGCAGCCGAGGAGAGCACAGCTCAGAGCACAACCGTAGCCAGCACCACCGAGCAGGTTTCAACAAACATCAACGCAATGGCGAGCGGCGCAGAGCAAGCCTCAGTGAGTGCTGGCGAGGTAGCCAACGCAGTCGCGCAGGTAGCTACAAACATCAACGCAATGGCAAGCGGCTCAGAAGAAGCCTCTGTGAGTGCCAATGAAGTTGCCAGCGCAGCGGAAGAGATGTCCGCAAATATGAACACCATAGCTGCCGCTATAGAAGAGATGAGCGCGAGCATCAGCCAAATATCCAACAACGCCGGCGATGCCCGCAAAATAGCTGGTGATGCCACAAACCGTTCCCGCGAAGCCAGCGAATCCATGAATAAACTTGGCATTGCAGCCAAAGAGATAGGTCAGGTGACCGACGTGATTAAAAAGATAGCAGACAAGACAAACCTTCTCGCGTTGAACGCCACCATTGAGGCAGCATCTGCGGGCGAAGCTGGCAAAGGCTTTGCCGTTGTTGCTAATGAAATCAAAGAGCTTGCGAACCAAAGCGCGCAGAGCGCAGACGACATAGCCCGCCGCATAGAGGGCATTCAAAAGAGCACCAGCGATGCGGTTACGGCTATAAAAAATGTATCGGGCATTATCGTTAAAGTGAACGACAGCGTAGAGTCCATCTCCAGCCACGCCGCCCAGCAGACCAAGGCGAGCAACGAGATAGCGAGCAACGTTGCGCAAGCAAATACAGGTGCCAAGCGCGTGGCCGAGTCCGTAGGCGAGGTAGCCAAAGGCAGCAAAGACATTGCCCGCAACGCTGGCGAAGCGAACAAGGGAGTTGAGCGCGTTTCCAAATCCATAAACGAAGTTGCCAAAGGCAGCAAAGACATAGCGCGCAACGCTGGCGAAGCAGCTAAGGGTGCAAACATGGTAAGCCAGAATATGTCTAACATAGCTCAGGGCGCAAAGGACAGCGCTAATGGTGCAAAACAGATAAACCAGAGTGCTGGCGAGCTTGCCAAAATTGCTGGTGAATTAAAGAGCGTGGTTAACCAATTTAAAGTGTAACGGCTTTGTTCCACTCAATGACATTTAGGATAATAATGCTCTCCGTAACAGGAGTGCTGCTCACTGTAATTGCTCTTATTGTTTCTGTGGTTCTTTCGCAGAGCAAAACAGAGCAGATAGTTTTGCACAACAGAATCCAAATAGAGGAGCAAAACATAGCAAACATGAAGCCCGTTGCTTGGGGAATTTACAACTCCGTGCAGATTTACGACAAAGTACTGCTGTCAAAACTCAACGATGGCATGTCCAATATGCGCGACAGGTTTCACCAGTCAAAAGAGAACCTAAGCCAGATAAGCGCAGCTATGAATTACGACCCTAAAAAACCATCTGCCATAGTGGACGATGTTTCTAGGCTCAACGATATTCACGCAACCATATTCCGCAAAATGGGAGATGGCTCTATGGTTCGCGTTTCTACAAGCATTGTGAGAGACGGGAAAAGATTTGTGAACACCAAAATCTCTACCAAGAATGACGATGGCTCTCCGAATGCGGTGTTGCAAGCAGTGTTAAGCGGAAAGAAATATGTTGGTCGCGCCAATGTTGGCGGTGAATGGGTAAATGCCATATACGAACCTATAGTTGAAAAGGGCGAGGTAACGGGAATGCTCTTTGTAGGTTCTTTGGCGGAAGACACGAATAGGCTTATAGAATCTATAAGGAAGCTGAAGTACGGGGAAAAGGGGAGCGTTTTTGCCATTGGCGGCAAAGGTGCTCAGAAAGGGATTTTGGCTATATCCATAGATGGGCAAATGGATCACCAAAATGTCTGGGATATGACAAATTCCAAAGGAGAATATTTTTGGCGCAAAATAATAGAGACAGGCAATTCTCTGACGGAAAATTCAACCGAATATTTAGAAGTTGATTATAAGGATAAAAACGGCGATGAATATAAATTAGCAGTAGTTGAAATGTTTTATGCCCCGTGGAATTGGGTTATAGGCGTTTCCATTCCTAGCGAAGAAATAGAAAAAGCGAGTATGGAAATGCAGAAATCGCTGAATGGAGCAATGGCGGTATTGAAAGAACAGGTTTATCTGACGGGGATAATAATGCTTGTTTTAATATCCGTTGTTTCTTTTGTTTTTTCTAAAAAACTTACTAAGACAATAAAACAGGCGATAGTTCTGTTCGATAAAATATCCAAAGGCGATATGACACATAGGCTTGAGATAACAAAAGACGATATTGGCGAAATGGCAAGGCATTTCAATAAACTGATGGATAACCTTCACGGGTTTATGAAAAAAGTTGTAGGTAATGCGTCAAGCCTTAACGTTGCATCCGACAATCTTTTTAATGTTAGCAACCAGGTAGCAAAAGCTGCGGACGAGAGCGCGTCTCAGAGCGCGAATGCAACTAGCACAACCGAGCGTGTATCGGCAAACATAAACGAGATGGCAAGCGGCGCGGAAGAAGCCTCGGTAAGCGCAGATGATGTTGCCAAAGCGGTTGGCCAGGTTTCAACAAACATAAACAAGATGGCAAGCGGCGCGGAAAAAGCCTCGGTAAATGTAGCCGATGTTGCCAAAGCGGTGGGCCAAGTTTCAACAAATATAAAAGTGATGGCAAACGCTGCCTCAAAAGCCTCTATGAATGCCAACGAGGTAGCTGGAGCAGCGGAGCAGATGTCCACGAATATGAACACCATAGCTTCCGCTATAGAGCAGATGAGCGCGAGCATAAGCCAAATATCAAACAATGCCGGTGATGCCCACAAAATAGCTGTAGATGCCACAAACCGCTCCAACGAAGCTACCGAAGTTATGAGCAAGCTAGGTGCTGCCGCCAAGGAGATAGGGCAAGTTACCAGTGTCATCAAAAACATAGCAGACAAAACAAACCTTCTCGCTTTGAACGCTACCATTGAGGCGGCGTCCGCAGGTGAGGCTGGCAAAGGCTTTGCCGTTGTTGCTAATGAAATCAAAGAACTTGCCAACCAGAGTGCCAGTAGCGCAGACGACATATCTCGCCGCATAGATGGCATTCAGTTGAGCACTAACGAGGCTGTAACAGCTATAAAAAATGTTTCTAGCATTATAGCGAGTGTAAACGAGAGCGTAGAGGCCATTTCCAACCACGCCGTTCAGCAGACCAAGGCGAGCAATGAGATAGCGAGCAATGTTGCGCAAGCAAATACAGGTGCAAAACACGTAGCTGAATCCATGGGCGAGGTAGCTAAAGACAATAAAGATATAGCCGACAACGCATCTCAGGCTAATGCCAGCATAGAGAGTGTATCTAAATCCATAAACGAGGTTGCTATAGGCAGCAAAGATATTGCCCAAGTTGCATCGCAGGCTAATGCCAGCATAGAGAATGTATCTAAATCCATAAACGGGGTAGCCAGAGGCAGCAAAGACATTGCCCGCAACGCTGGCGAAGCCGCTAAGGGTGCCAGCGTGGTTAGCCAAAGCATGGCGAGCATAGCCGATGGAGCCAAAGACAGCGCTCAAGGCGCAAAGCAAATCAACCAAAACGCCGGCGAATTAGCTAAAATCGCAGGTGACTTGAAAAATGTCCTGAGCCAGTTCAGAGTTTAGCTAAATCCTCATACTGTTTCCACTTTTCGTCCACAAAGGTTTGCAATCTGTTTGCAAGTTCCTCTGCTGCGGCAGGGTTGGAAGCGGTTAGCATTTTATAGCGGTTCTCGGTGTAGATGTAATCCTTTACCTTCATGGAAGGGGCTTTGGAATCCAAGACAAAGGGATTTTTGCCCTCTGCAAGGTTTTCTGGAATGTAGCGGAATAGGGGCCAGTAGCCGCTATCCACCGCCATTTTCTGCTGGTGCAGCATGTGGCGCATATCCTTTATGCCGTGCGAGATGCAAGGGGAGTAGGCGAGTATCAGAGACGGCCCGTTGTGGGCTTCTGCTTCGCGGAATACCTTTATGGTATGCACATCGTTTGAACCCATAGCAACCCTGCCCACATAAACATTTCTGTAGCTCATGGCTATTAAACCCAAATCCTTTTTTGGAGCGCGCTTGCCGCTTGCCGCAAACTGCGCCACAGCCGCCAAGTTTGTGCTTTTGCTCGCTTGCCCGCCGGTATTGGAATAAACCTCGGTATCCAAAACGAGTATATTCACGTTCTCGCCGCTTGCAAGAACGTGGTCTAAGCCGCCGTAGCCAATATCATAAGCCCAGCCATCACCGCCCATTATCCACACGCTCTTATGCACCAGGTAATCCGCGATGGATATGAGTTTTGCAGCAACAGGGCTTTTAACGCCTTTTAAAATTTCCTTTAGTTTCTCAACATTTTTTCTTTGAGCGGCAATGCCCGCTTCGTCTATTTGGCTTTGCTCTTTTAAGGCTTTTGCCAAGTCTGCCGGGACCTCGCTGATTTGCTCTAAAAGTTCTTGAGCCTGTTTTGCGTGTTGGGTTATTGCCAAGCGGAAGCCTAAACCAAATTCCGCATTGTCTTCAAATAGGGAATTGCTCCAAGCGGGGCCTCTGCCTTCTTTGTTTTTTGCCCAAGGGGTGGTTGGCAAATTTCCGCCGTAAATGGAGGAACAACCGGTTGCATTTGCGATAATCATCCTGTCGCCAAATAATTGCGAAGCCAAACGCACGTATGGAGTTTCGCCGCAACCTACGCACGAGCCGCTGAACTCAAACAGGGGTTCTAAAAGCATGGCGTTTTTAACCAGCTTTGGGTCTATTTTTGTTCTGTCCGCTTCTGGCAGGTTCACAAAGAAGTCCCAGTTTTTGCTCTCTTTAACGGCCACTTCTGGCTGTGGGACCAAGTTGATGGATTTTTTGTTTGGGTCTGCTTTATCTTTGGTGGGGCAGGCTTCAACGCAAACTCCGCAACCGGTGCAGTCGTAAGGGCTAACTTGAACGGTGTATTTAACATCGCCATCCAATTTAAAGCCTTTGCCGGGCAAACTCTTAAAGCCCTCTGGAGCACCTGCAAGAGCAGAGGCATCGTAGGCCTTGGTGCGAATTGCGGCGTGTGGGCAAACCATTGCGCATTTTCCACATTGGATGCAGATATCCGCGCCCCAAATAGGAATTTCCAGAGCCAAGTCGCGCTTTTCGTATTTGGATGTCGCGGTGGGGAAAGTTCCGTCCACAGGCATTGCAGATACTGGCAGTTCATCGCCGTAACCCTCTATAATTCTTGCAGTTACGGAAGTCAAGAACTTGTCTTTTGTGCCTATCAGGGCTGGCCTGAATGTCTTTGTTGCCGTAGCGGAAGCCGGGATTTTTACCTCGTGCAGATTTGCGAGCGTTTTATCCACAGCGTCCCAATTCTGTTTAACAATATCCTCGCCTTTTTTTAAATAGCTCTTTTTAATGAAATCTTTGATGTGGTTAATGGCTTCGTCCCTTGGCAAAATTTTGCTTATAGCAAAGAAGCAAGTTTGCATTATTGTATTTATGCGCCGCCCCATTCCAGTTTCGTGGGCAACTTTGTAGCCATCTATTACGTGGACACTCAGTTTTTTATTTATAATCTGCTCTTGCACTTCTTTTGGGAAAGTGCTCCAGGCTTCGTCTGCGGGCGCGTGGGTGTTCAATAAGAACACCGCGTTTGGTTTTGCATAACGGAGCATGTTTATCTGGTCTAAGTGAGGGGTATGGTGGCAAGCTACAAAGTCCGCTTGGTTCAGCTCAATTAGGTATGGCGCGTGTATAGGCTCTTTTCCAAAGCGCAGATGCGAAGTGGTGCCGCTGCCGCTCTTTTTGGAATCGTAAACAAAGTAGCCCTGCGTGTAATTGTCCGTGTATTCGCCTATTATCTTGATGGAGTTTTTGTTTGCGCCAACCGTGCCGTCTGCGCCCAAGCCATAGAACATAGCCTGGAATAATTTCTTTTCCAAACGGAAGGATTCATCAACTTTAAGGCTTATGTTGCTGACATCGTCGTTTATGCCAACCGTAAAGCGAGTTATGGGATTTGCGCTTGCGGCATTGTCTAAAACGGCTTTTGCACAAGCTGGGGTAAAATCCTTTGAGGCAAGCCCATAGCGACCTGCTATCACCTTTGGCAGGGGACGCGAACCGCTCATAGCAGCCTCGGAAACCGTAGTCACAACATCCAAGAAAAGCGGCTCGCCAGCAGAGCCAGGTTCTTTGCAGCGGTCCATAACTGCTATATTTTTCACGGACTTAGGAAGAGCTTCTAAAAATTCTTTTACCGGGAATGGCCTGTAGAGATGAACATTTAGCACTCCAACTTTTTGCCCTTTGCTCGCCAAAAGCTCAACGGTTTCGCGCACAGTTGCGGCGGCAGAACCCATTACCACAATTACGGTTTCTGCGTCTGCAGCACCGGTATAGTCAACCAGTTTATAGTTGCGCCCTGTCAGTTTGCCGAGCTTATCCATATACTCCTGCACTATTGCTGGGGTAGCGGCGTAAAAGGGATTTACGGTTTCCCTGCCTTGAAAATAAACATCGGGGTTTTGGGCTGTGCCGCGTATAACCGGAGTGTCTGGGGTTAAGGCCCTTGCGCGGTGCGCGGCCACAAGATTTTCGTCTATGAGTTCTTTAATCGTTTGCTCTGGGAGTTCCTCTATTTTCATTATCTCGTGGGAGGTGCGGAAGCCGTCAAAAAAGTGTATAAAGGGTATGCGGGATTTAAGGGTGGCGGCGTGTGCCACCAAAGCAAGGTCGTGGGCTTCTTGAACATTGCTGGAAGCTAGCATGGCAAAGCCGGTTTGCCTGCAAGCCATAACATCTGAATGGTCGCCAAAAATGGAGAGACCTTGCATTGCAAGGGCGCGGGCGCTAACGTGGAATACCGTAGAGGTCAATTCACCTGCAATTTTAAACATATTGGGAATCATCAAAAGCAAGCCTTGAGACGCAGTGAAAGTGGTTGTGAGCGCGCCAGCTTGGAGCGAGCCGTGAACCGCGCCAGCAGCTCCGCCTTCCGACTGCATTTCCACAACTCTTGGAACCTGCCCCCATATATTCTTTTTGCCCTGAGCGCTCCAGGTATCGCAGAATTCCGCCATTGGAGTAGAGGGGGTTATGGGGTAGATGGCAACAACTTCGCTGACTTTGTGCGCAACCCTTGCGGTCGCCTCGTTGCCTTCAACGGCAATCATGCTTTTTGACATAAGGACTCCAAGAAAATTTTTGTTATAATGTAGAAAACTATAGTTCTCCCTGTTAGCTTTCCGAGGGGGGTATCATTTTCTATATTCCAGCTACGCCGCTCGGATGGTGGAATGGTAGACACTGGGGACTTAAAATCCCCTGATCGCAAGGTCGTGCGAGTTCAAGTCTCGCTCTGAGCATTACTATGAAGAGTTCTATAGACAAATGCGTTCTCGCCTATTCAGGCGGTTTGGACACATCCGTGATAATTCCCTGGCTTATAGAGAATTATGGGTGTGAGGTTGTGGCTTTTGCTGCCGATTTGGGTCAAGGCGATTGCGATGCCAAGGCTTTGAAAAAGAAAGCCATTGCAAGCGGTGCTTCCAAATGCTATGTGCTGGATTTGCGCAAGGAGTTTTTGGAGGATTATGTGTGGCCTACCATGAGGGCCGGAGCAAAATACGAAGGCACATACCTCTTGGGGACTTCATTCGCAAGGCCCTTGATAGCAAAGCACCAAGTGCTAATAGCTCAGAAAGAAAGAGCGGATGCCGTGGCTCACGGGGCCACAGGCAAGGGAAACGACCAGGTTCGCTTTGAGCTGACATACATGGCTTTGGACCCGCGCTTAAAAGTGATTGCTCCTTGGAAAGACCCTAAATGGAAAATACACAGCAGGGAAGAAGCCATAGATTATGCGGAGAGAAGGCGCATTCCCCTAAGCGGAATTTCAAAAAAGAAGATATATTCCGAAGACGGGAATTTGTGGCATCTCTCGCACGAGGGCGGGATTTTGGAATACCCCGGAAAGGAGCATAGCTACGATATGCTAAAGCTCTCCAACACCTTTGAGAAAGCCCCTAACAAACCGGAATATGTAAAGATAAGTTTTGAAAAGGGAAACCCCGTTGCGTTGAACGGCAAAAAGATGGATGCAGTGGCTCTGCTCACGGCATTGAACAAAATAGGCGGCAAGCACGCTTGCGGGTTGTTAGACATTGTTGAGAACAGGCTGGTTGGGTTAAAGAGCAGGGGAGTTTACGAAACCCCCGGCGGAACGCTTTTGTACAAAGCGCACGAGCTTTTGGAATCCCTAACGCTGGATAAGGCAACGCTTGCGGAAAAACAAAAACTAGCCCAAACCTACGCATTTTTAACCTACAACGGCGAGTGGTTCACCCCGCTTCGCCAAGCATTAGATGCTTTTGTGAACGAAACTCAAAAAACGGTTACGGGAGATGCAACTTTAAAACTCTACAAAGGGAATGTAATCCCCGCTGGAGTTCAAAGCTCTTTTAGCCTTTACGACCCTGACCTCGGCGGTTTTTCCGATGTGGATTTCTACGACCAAAAAGATGCCACCGGATTTATACGCTGCTTTGGGCTTCCGCTAAAAACCAGAGGTATGCTTTTGGGCAAAAAAAATCCAGTAAATTTTGGCATTTAAATATGAAAAAACAATTATTCATTTTGCTATTGCTTGCCCTTGCCCTTGCCGGTTGCGGGCAGCAGCAGAAAGCAGTTGTAAACACAGATTCAACGGTCAAGAAAGCCTCGTCTAGTTCCGCTGCTCATACTGTTCCCGAAAAACCCAGCAGCCCAAAGAAAACGGTGGATAGCAAGCCTGAAGAAGCAAAATCGCTTACGGACAGCCGTGATGGCAAACAATACAAAATAGTCACCATAGGCACTCAAACTTGGATGGCGGAAAATTTGGGCTATAATGTAATCGGTAGCAAGTGCTATGACAATAAATCTACCAACTGCGACAAATACGGGAGATTATATAGTTGGTCAGCAGCAACTAAGTCGGGTTGCCCCAAGGGTTGGCATTTGCCTAGCAATGCGGAGTGGGATGTTCTGTACCGCTACGCAGAAGGCACAAACAACGCAGATAGCCCCTATGAGAGCAACATAGCAGGTAAATACCTTAAAACGAAAAGCGGTTGGAATCAAAACCGCAACGGCGAGGACAAATTCGGCTTTTCCGCTATGCCGGGTGGCTTTGGCAATCCCGATGGCTATTTCAACTTTATTGGCAGCAACGGCGTTTGGTGGAGTACCGGCGAGTACGATGGCTACTACGCCTATAATCGGCACCTGACCTACATAGACGATGGCGCTCATTGGAGCTATAACGATAAAGGCAACTTGTTCAGCGTTCGTTGCTTGAGGGATTGAACGTATGCGTTTACTTTTCTTACTGCTTGCCGTTGTTGCCTATGGGCAGCAGTTTGCAGATGTAGATAATGTGGGAGATGAGTTGCAAAAATTATGCGCTAAGAAATATAGCGACTATTATTGCGGAGTTGGTTCGTGGAATTCTAAATCAAAAGACGAGGCAGTGCAGATAGCTACTTGGCATGCAAAAGCGGAGATAGCAAAACAGATAGAGATAGCTAACCCTGATGAGGACAATATAAGCGAGCGAATAACGGGTATTCGCGCATCGCTGAGAACCACCAATATTCTTAATGCAACAAAACAATCCGAAATATGCGTGATACCAGATATAAAAGGAAAAGTATCTCTTACAAAGATAAACGAAGATGACGGTGCTGACTACTATCTTATTGAATATCATATTTTAGTAAACGGAAAAACAGCAGGTACTTGCAGTTACCAAAAAAGCGAGTTTGACGAATCTGAGTACTATGTAGTCAAGGTGGGCAATGGAGTGCCTAATATTAAAATCCAAGAGTCACGTGCTGAATATGTAAAAGATGAAAAGAAATATAAAGCGTATATAATGGTCATTTTGCCAAAAACAGCTTATTAAACTCCTTTCCTCTTTCCTTGTAATTGGCGAATAGGCCAAACGAGGCGCAAGCGGGGGAGAGCAGAATTGCTCCGTTGCCTGGGGTGTTTTCCAAGCACCATTCAAAGGCGGTTTGCAGGTTTTCAAAAATTTGCATTGCCGCTTTGCAGTTCTCTGTTTGCAGCGATTTTTGCATACGCTCTGCCGTTGCGCCTATTAAAGCAACCCCTTTGAGCAGGTTGTTTTTTGCGAGTTTTTGAGAAAGCTCTGTAAAGTCGGCGTGTTTTTCTGAACCGCCTAGTATAATTATAAACGGCTTGCTCATGGACTCTGCCGCAGACATCGCGGCTTCTGGGCGCGTGGAATACGAGTCGTTGTAAAAATCCAAATTTTTGTTTTTGAAAACTTTGCTCCCTATTTTCTGCAAGCGGAATTCCAAACCCTCATAGCTCTTTAAATGCTCCATGCAAGCGGAAACGCTAATCCCAAGGGATTGCAAGGCTAGCACAGCCGCCGCCATGTTTTGCAGTTGGTGTGCGCCTGTTATTTTGCACTCATTTATGGATAACGAGTGCCCCTCAATTTCTATGCTACTGCCTTTTACATCAAACGCTTTTTTAATCGCGCCGCTCTGATTTGCTATCTGCGTTGCCCCCTCGGAAGCGGCGTTGTAAATGCAGTAGTCATCTCTCTTTTGCCAGCGAACCAGGTTGGCCTTTGCGTCCCTGTATTGCTCAACGGACGTATGCCAATCCAAATGCTCCGTTGTGGTTTGCAAAACCACGCCTATTTTTGGGGAAATCCCAAGCGTCATCAGTTGGAATGAGCTTAATTCCAAAATTATAACGGTATTTTTATCCATCAGCAAATCTTTGCATTGTAATAAATCCAAAGCGGGCACTCCAAAGTTCCCGCCTATTTTATGCGGAATTTTCAAGGCTTCCAGGCAGTGCGCAATCATGGAAACGCAGCTTCCCTTTCCGAGTGTGCCCGTAACTCCGATTATAGGAATATGCGGATAATCGCGTTGCATTATCTCAAAGAACAGCTCTATTTGGCTGGTCAGTTCCGCTCCATTCTTTTGAGCGTTTAAAATTTCCTTTTGCAATGGATAAACGCCCGCCGAGCGGATTATGGTTTTGCAGTTTTGCAAATTGTCCAAATAGTTTTCGCCGTTGCTCTTGTCAAAGATGGAAATTTCTTTTATGCCGTTTTCCTGCAAAAATTTTAGGGTGCTTTTGCCCTCTACGCCAAAGCCTAAAATTCCTATGGGTTCGTTAAGCACAGTTATTCCCACTCAATAGTCGCTGGCGGTTTATGGGTCACATCGTAGAATAACGCACCCGCGCCCGCTTCTTTCAGTTTTGGCCACAAATCGTCTTTCAGCAGCTCTTTGTCTATTTTCGCAAAATCGGCGGTCATGGCTTCTGAGCTGTGCACGGGGCGTATAACAATGCAGGGTTTGCCCAAAATTCTGAGCGGCAAAAGAACAACGGGCATTTGCCATATTTTTTTGTATAAACCATTTCTATTCAAAAATTTAAGGCATATATCGTCAAAAATTCTGAGCATGTCAAAGTTTTCTTTTGTGCAATATTGCTCCACAGTTTTATAAGGTCCGTCTGCAATGCTCCCCACCAGCCATACAGAGCGGTTAATTTCCTTGAAGCGGTTTATAAGGGAAGTGCAGTGCTTTTCCAAAAAATCCCAAGAGAGGTCGTTCTTTAT
>Ga0268262_10002297_pt1 | contig 22386 bp, 13 predicted proteins | sample TergutNc150P3_FD_190354 | JGI IMG/M metagenome (GOLD analysis project Ga0268262, IMG submission 190354) | Nasutitermes corniger P3 segment gut microbial community from laboratory colony in Florida, USA - Nc150 P3 (SPAdes) (version 2) | ecosystem: Host-associated > Arthropoda: Insects >...
TCCGTCTTAGGCAGAGGCTCGCTCAATCGAACCGGATCATTTCCAAAGAGGATTCATAGCTTCGGTAACATTTTCTAAATGAGGCAACAGGTCATTTCGGTAACATTTTAATTTGAGGCATCTCGGCTTTCTCCCTTTTTCATGAATACCTTACCTGACTAAAATTTTTAAGGGCAATAGCTATAAAGAATTACTTAAAATTTTAAGAAAAGAGATAGCAGCATTTTATTGTCTGTAAATTACAGTAACCTGTCAGGCAATAATATTGACGCGCTGTCCAAGATTGGGGTCTGTGACAGGCTGGGCGCTGGCAATAAGTTTTTCTACAGCGGCGGCCTGTTCCTTTATGCTGTCAAGAGCCTTCGACTGAACCAGAACAGCCGCATCTTCCTGCAGCCTTGCCTGACTTAAATTTACTGACGCTGATTGAATATCCATACTTATATTATCGCACTTTTTCTTGAAATATTATATACCTTCAGCAGTTCCAGAAAATCTTTTCGGGACATTTCCTCTCCGCCGAGACTTGCCAAATGCGGCGTGGGAACCTGGCAGTCGACGAAGGCAAGCCCATTTTTAAAGAGTTTTTCCGCAAGGCTTAAGAAGGCGGCTTTTGAAGCGTTGCTTTTTCGTGAAAACATGGATTCTCCGAAAAAAGCTTTTCCCATAAGTACGCCGTAACAGCCTCCGACAAGCTGTCCGTCCTGCCATGTTTCCGCAGAGTGAGCCCAGCCCAGCCGGTGCAATTCAGCGTATGCTTCGATAATATCGGCGGTAATCCATGTACCCCCGCTCTGTCCGCGCCTTTTTGTTTCCGCGCAGCTTTTTATAACTCCGGTAAAGTCCCGGTTAAATGTTATTTCAAATACGCCTGCGTTGATAATTTTACGCATTGAGGCGGAAACATGGAGTTTACCGGATAAAATTACGCAGCGCGGGTCAGGGGACTGCCAGATTACCGGGTCTTCGGGATTGTACCATGGGAAAATACCCTGTTCATAAGCTGAAAGCAGCATTCCGGGCGAAAGATTTCCGCCGACCGCGATTATGTCATCATTCCATTTTTCAGGATCGGCAAAAGAAAAATAGTCGTTTTCACCAAGATACGGAAAATCAGGATCGGGGCCCGGAGTAAATTTATGCGTGTACCGTCTCCATTTCTGTAATATTCAGCTTATATTCACCGTCAATCCAGTCTACAACTGCGCTGCCGCCCTCGCTTAAACGTCCGAAGAGAACTTCATCTACAAAGAAACTTTTAATCTTTTCTTCGATAATGCGGCTTGTATTTCTCGCGCCGAATTCACGGCTGTAGCCTTCTTTGGCAAGCTCATCAATACAGTTTTCGGTAACGGTAAGCGTTACGTTTTTTTCCGCAAGCTGGGCGGTAAAAGCGTCAAGTTCTTTATTAACAATGGAAACCATAATTTCACGCGAAAGATGACCGAAACGCACTACAGCGTCAAGACGGTTGCGGAATTCGGGAGAAAAGATTTTTTCTACAGCGCTGTCTACTGCGCTTTCGTCCATGATGCGCTCTCCGAAACCGATAAGACCCTTGCCTATATCCCTTGCTCCCGCATTGCTTGTCATAATAAAAATAACATTGCGGAAGTCCGCCTTTCTTCCCTGATTATCAGTCAGGGTTGCATAATCCATTATCTGCAAGAGTATATTGAAAATATCGGTATGCGCTTTTTCAATTTCGTCCAGAAGAACTACGGCATGAGGCTGTTTGCGCACTGCATCGGTAAGCTGGCCGCCGTCTTCGTAGCCGACATAACCGGGCGAAGAACCGATAAGGCGCGAGACTGTGTACTTTTCCTGATATTCGCTCATGTCAAAACGTATCATTGAAACACCGAGTATTTCAGCTAACTGACGGGCAAGCTCTGTCTTTCCGACGCCGGTAGGGCCCACAAAAAGGAAATTTGATACGGGTTTGCCTTCCGTCCTGAAACCTGCCCGTGAACGCTTGACTGCCTTGACTACTGCGGCGACAGCTTCATCCTGGCCGAAAATACGCTCTTTAAGCCTTTTTTCCAAATCTTTTAGTTTGTCTTTCTCGCTTTCCCCGACAGAACGCTGAGGCACACGGGCTATTTTTGAAATAACAGTTTCGATAACCGGAAGGCTTATTTCTATTGTCTCAACCTGACCGTCCTGCACAGTAGAAGGAGTTTCTTCCGTTTTATACGTTTCTGTCGTTTTATAAGCTTCTATACGCGCATAAGCTCCGGCTTCATCAATTACATCGATAGCCTTGTCAGGCAGTCTGCGTTCTGTAATAAACTGGGCGGAAAGACGCACAGCGGTTTTTACAACTTCATCGCTGTAATGCACATGATGATAGTTTTCGTAACGCGACTTCAACCCGTTTACAATGTCAATTGCCACTTCTTCGCTTGGTTCGTTAATATCAATCTTCTGGAAACGGCGGGAAAGAGCGCGGTCTTTTTCAAAGAATTTTCCGTACTCCTCATGGGTTGTAGAGCCGATACAGCGAAGTTTGCCTGATGTAAGAGCGGGTTTTAATAAATTGGAAGCGTCCAATGCGCCGCCTGAAACAGAACCGGCTCCCACAAGCGTGTGAATCTCATCAATAAAAAGAATGGCTTTTTCTTTTCTAAGCATTTCTTCAACAACCCGTTTTACCCTGTCTTCAAAATCGCCTCGGTATTTGGTTCCCGCCACAAGAGCGCCCATGTCAAGCGAAAAAATGCTGAAACCTTTTAATAACGGGGGCACGTCGCCTTTTACAATTTTCTGCGCAAGCCCTTCGGTAATTGCCGTCTTTCCTACGCCTGAATCTCCTACATGAATAGGATTGTTTTTTAATCTGCGGCAAAGCACCTGCACCGTACGGGCAAGTTCTTCCTCCCTGCCTATAACAGGTTCAAGCTTGTTTTCACGGGCAAGAGCCGTAAGGTCTATCGCATAACGCTCAAGAGCGCTTTTCTTGTTTGCCTTTGATCTCTGACCGTCGCCCTGTTCTTCGTCAGGAATACCTGAGTCTAACGAATGTCTTGGAAATTTACCGTTTTGTCCGTCTTTTCCCGAACTAAAAAAGTCTTCATTACCGGAATTGTGAGATAACGTCTGTAAAAGCTCCAGACGCTTAACTCCCGCTTTACGCAGATAATAGGCGCTGTAACAGCGTTCTTCATCGTAAAGTGAAACCAGAATATCCGCCACATCGATCATTTCTTTTTGGGAAGACCTGCAATGTAAATTGGCCCTTTCAATTATGCTGTGAAATCCTACTGTTTTGACAGGTTCGCCGGTTGTTGTAACCGCAAGTTTTTGTTCAAAATAATTTTCCATTCCAAGCTTGAGCTGTTCAACATTCGCTCCGCACGAAAACAACACTTCCTGTATTTCATCAAAAGCCAGAGCTGCATATAAAATATGCTCAGGCGTCAGGTACTCATGGTTTCTAAGTTTCGCTTCATTGTACGCTGCGTCAATTATTGCCTGTACATGACCGGAAATTCTCATTTTTCATCCTTACCAATATTATACCTTAAACATCAAAATCTTTCTATCATTTCACGCCGGTTCTACTACGCAACGAAGCGGGAATTCGTTAGCTCTGGCTGCAATGTGTACCTGCTCAGTCTTTGTAGAGGCAATATCCCATGTATAAACCCCTACTACTCCTCTGCCTTTTCTGTGTACGTCCAGCATGATCCTGTTTGCATCAATAATGTTTTTATGAAAAATAACCATTAAAACTTCAACAACAAATTCCATAGTTGTATAATGGTCGTTCAGGAGAATAACCTTGAATTCCTCAGGTTCTTTTATCTTTTCATTTTTTTTTGAAGCCGGTTTATTCTTGATTCGCGGTTCCATAATTCATTTTAGAATAAATGAGTTATGATTGTAAAGGTTTACGCCGCCTTGAACCGCGAGTGTCCCTTAAATATAATATATCTTGATATTTAGTTATTACAGCGTATTAGCATAAACATATGTCGTTTTCTCGGCATTTTTGTGAAAAATACAAGAAGTAAACCTTTATTTGTTACAAACTATTAGAGCAATGGCTGATAGAAACGATGTCCGGCGCGCTTTGAGCGCGGCCGGACACGCATCCCGCAACATAAGATAGCGCACGTGGAACTTGCCCGCGCCGGTTTTTACCAGCCGCTGGTCTTATCGGTGGTAGTCAAGTCGGTGGCAGTACCGCCAATTGTCCCGCTTTCTGTTAATGGTGTCGTTTTCGGCGTCAGATTCTATGCTCTTGAGGTAAATGGATAATTTGCTAGAGGAAAGTTTTTTCAAGGTATGCGGCAAGCCCTTCTTCCGCAATTGAGCCGCAAACGAAATCTGCGGCATTTTTAATTTTATCCCTCGCACTTTCAGGCGCGGCGCAGAAACCTGCCGCCGTAAACATCGATAAATCGTTTTCTTCGTCCCCAAAAGCGATAACTTCTTCCTTTTTTAAACCTCTGTGCCGCATGGCGATTTTTAAACCTTCGCCCTTTGATACGCCTGCGTTAAGCACTTCAAGAAAAGTCGGAAAACTGCGCAAAATACTGATTTCATCGCCGAAACGATCGTACATTCTTTTTCGGATTTCATCGTGCAGGGAAGGATCGGCAATAAACATTCCCTTTATACACTTTTTTAACTCAGGCAGCGAGGCAAGGATTTTCAGGTCTTTAATAACCGGAACTATGCCCGTGTGTTTTTTGTACAATTCCGCTTCCTGACTGTTTTTTTCGATTAACAGCATCTCCCATTTTTGCTGAGGGTCTTCCTTTCCTGTGTCAGGTGAAATTCCGGCGGGAAGATAAACTTGATAATGAACTCCCAAACTGCGGGCTATATCTGTTCCGTGATCTATTACATCGGTTGTTATAAAACTTGTGTGCAATAATTTACCGGAAGGAAGCTCCACAACTTCAGCGCCGTTAAAAAAAACCATCGGTCCTTCCGCGCCGATTTCACTCCGATATTTTTCAGACGCAATAATCGCCCTGCCTGTCGCAATAATTACCTGCATTCCGTTCGAAATTAATTTTTGCAGGGTTTTTGCGGTGCGCTCGCCAAGCGATGTGTCCGGCATCAGGGTAGTTCCGTCAAGATCAATCGCAATGGCTTTTATTTTTTTAGGTTCAAATCTTTTACTCATAACGAATTTTTTTCCTGTTCCATAATATTCATATATTACTTTTATTTTTCGTGTTTGAATAGTAAAGGCTGTTCCGAAACTTTGGTTTTTTAACAAGCTCGGTTGATAATCTATAAAAATGATAGTAAAGTTATTACGGGAGGATTTAAAAATGAGCAGAGTTGTTACATTTGGTGAAATTATGCTTCGTCTTGCGCCGGAAGGGCATTATCGTTTTGTTCAAGCCAATTCCTACGGCGCGACTTACGGCGGCGGCGAGGCTAATGTCGCTGTTTCGCTTGCCGGTTTCGGCATAGACGCGGTTTATGTTACAAAACTTCCCAAACATGAAATCGGACAAGGAGCCGTGAACAGACTGCGCGAATTCGGAGTGGACACTTCCATGATAATAAGGGGCGGCGGCAGAGTAGGAATTTACTTTCTTGAAAAAGGCGCGTCTCAGCGTCCTTCAAAGGTGATTTACGACCGCGCCCATTCGGCAATCGCTGAAGCTTCTGAAGCCGACTTTGACTGGGAAAAAATATTTCAGGGCGCAGACTGGTTTCACTTTACGGGAATAACTCCCGCGCTTTCAGATAACGCGGCGGCTGTATGTCTTGCAGCGTGCAAAGCCGCGCGGTCAAAGGGTATTACGGTTTCCTGCGATCTTAATTACCGGAAAAACCTTTGGTCCCGGGAAAAAGCAGGTGAAGTAATGGGCAAGCTGATGGAATTTGTTGATATTTGCATTTCAAACGAAGAAGACGCCGCAGATGTTTTCGGTATTCACGCAAGCGGCGCTGATGTAACGTCGGGAAAAATCAGCCATGATGGCTACAAGGAAGTTGCGTCAGCCCTTGTTAAACGTTTTGGTTTTAAGCAGACTGCGATTACTCTGCGGGAATCAATATCCGCGGACAACAATAACTGGGCTGCTATGTTTTATGACGGAAAAGATTTTTATTTTTCAGAAAAATATGAAATTCACATAGTGGACAGGGTAGGCGGCGGCGACAGTTTCGCGGCCGGATTAATATATGCCTCTCTTAAGGGTATGCCGCCGCAGGACAGGCTGGAATTTGCCGTTGCCGCAAGCTGCCTAAAACATTCCATTGAAGGCGATTTTAATTTTGTAAGTGTTGATGAAGTTGAAAAACTTGCGGGCGGCAACGCTTCGGGCAGGGTTCAGCGATAACGAGGAAATGTTTATAGAAAGCAGCAGCAGCTTATCTAAAAGAAGCAATAACGCTGTATTATGAAGATGTACCTTCTTGTATTAATGCTACGGCCTGCGTTGGTAATACCAAGCGCAGACCGATAGCATTTTAGCGTTACTTCTTTGTTGTCTTTTTTGCTGTCGCTTTGGATGCGGGTTTTTTCGCTGCTGTCTTTTTAGTTGCTTTTTTTGCTGCTGGCATAATTTCCTCCCTTTAATAAATAGTATTATATTTTATGTTTTTGTCAAGTTAAATTATGCATTATAAGAATTCTATCTCTGTACGATGCGCCGATTCGCGCAAGGCTTTTTTCGACAGTTTCTCCTTTTAACGACTGCTTTTTCAAATCAATTGTAAACTGGTTCATAGAAAAATGGCGGAACAAAAAAACCTGATCATACAAAAGCTTTTTACCAAAATATAATTTTTTCAGCGTTTCTGTGTATGTTTCAAAAATGCCGCCTTTTTTCATCTCTGAGTATCCGATTATATATACCGGAATGCAAAGGGCTTCGTGGAATTCCAGAAGAAGCCGCGCCATTTTCTTCTGCGATTCTTCAAGAGCCGCGGCGATTGAGTTTGAGCCGGCTTCCGTCAGGCAAAGCTGCCGCAATTCAGCGGTGCGCGGCGAATGAATCGGAGTTTTATTCAGAATAATTACGTTTTTTGTAAAATCAATTCCAAGCTGCGGGTTATCACGGAAAAATTTCTGCGCTATTTTTCCTGACGGTCCGACAAGATAACGCCTGTTTTCCGCAGCCTGTTCGCGGCGGCCCGGGTTATCCGCGACAAGGATTAACTTAATTTCATCGCTTGCGGTTATACCGTCAAGCGCGCTGTTGTACACTACCGGAGTTTCAACAGTGTAGGATGAATTTTTACCGGCGCGGCTGTCGGCAAATTTTTGCTGTATTTTTTTTAATTTAGGGACAGATCGTTCTGTCTCCTCCGTTATATAACGGAAGCGTTCTCTTGCTTTTACAAATTTGTTCCATGCGCTGCGATTCAAAGAAATATCAGCCTCTTGAGCCAATTTCCAGAATCAATTCAACCTCGCCCCTGCCTATATTCATTGCTTTTGAGATTTCTTCGACAGTCCAGCCCTGTTCTTTAAGCCTTATAACATTGTCGCGATCCTGCGGGGGAGGAGCGCCCTTGCTTGCGGAAGCTGTCTTGCCGCCTTCACGTTCGAATAATCCTTTAGCAAGTTTAAGATGAGTTCTTGCATCCTTGTCCAGCGCTTTTAGTTCCGTTTCTATGCGAGCAAGCCATTCGCGTGCAACATTCATGTCGACAATACGTTTCTCGATTTGTTCAAGCGACTCATCAAGAGAAGCGATTTTTTCTACAGCGTCATTAGCTTTTATGTTTTCCGCCGATAAAGCTTCAACGGATGTTTTAAGTTCTTCCAGTTGAGCGGAAACTTCTGTGATGAATGTCTGCGCATTCTTGATCGCATTCTCTGTTTTTTGCAGCGCCTGAAAATTGTGATCGATGCCTTCATTGGTTTTTTCAAGCACCGTATTCTTGCGTTCAATTCGCTGATATTTTTCTTCGGTTTCTTTAAGAGCGTCTTCCAGTTCTCGTATCTTTACCTGCACCGCTTGAAGGATGTCGTCCGATGTAGTTATGTGTGCAAGCTTTTCTTCTACCGATTGCGAGGTTTTTATGATTCGCTCGAAATTCTTTTCCATAACTTCCATTCGATGTCTTTCCGAAAGGAAACTGTTCATCTTGCTTTGAATTTCTTCTTCAAGCCGCTTGATATGCGTGAACTTGTTTTCAAGCTGAGTAATTTCATTTTTTCTTTGATCAAGGCGATCCAGATTTCCGTTAATTTCCTCTATGCCGCGTTCCATTTCCTGCCTGAGCGTACCGGTTTGATCAAAGATTTTTTTCTGAACGCCAAGTTCTTTGCGGATATCTTCAAGGTTTTGGCGGAACACGGAAATACGCTCGTCATTTTCTGCGGCTGTTTCCCTGCTGTGCCTGCGCAGTTCTTCCAGTGAGTTGTCCATTTCGCGCATTCTTGTGTTATACAAACTTTGCCATTCATCAAAAGTTTTACGTGTATTTGCTGCCGTCTCATCAAGTGAAGCGTACGCGTCTTTGGAATATTCGGTAATTTCAGTGATTTCCTTCTCAAGCTCCCTCTGTTTCTGCCGCAGAATTTCCTGCATGGAAATCTGATGCTGGCCAACTTGGGTCTTTACCTCGTCTTCCGCTGTTGTGCGGATTTCCGCAAGGTCCTGCTTGATCTGTACGGCATATAACGAGCGGGTTTCGTCTACATTTTGCATTTCTTCCCTTATGCCTCTTTCAAAGGCTGCCGCTTCCTGCTTGAGCATTTCCAAATCGGCGGTAAGGCGCTCGCCGAGAGCAACGATATTTTTACGCTGATCTGCGGTAATGTGTTCTTCAGCCTGCTGCCAGTCGTTGGTAATTTTTACCATGCTGTTTTCAAGCCGCTCCTGCAAACCTGTCTGCCAGTCGGCAATTTGCCGCCCGATTTCCGTAGCGCGTTTTCCAAGTTCGGCAGTAAAATCATTTTCAAAAATTACAAGTTTTTCCGATACATTGTCGTAAGCCTGCTGTCTGATACCGTTAAGTTCGCTGTCCATTTCCGCAATTTCTTTTTTGAATGCCTGTACCTGCGTGTCAAATGCGGAAGAGGCAGTCTGTATGGAAACGCCGGATTCTTTTTCAAATAACGAGAAATCGTTTTTAACCTTTGAAATTGCTTCTTGCATTGAAAGGCGCAGTTCTTTCTCCAGCCGCCCTGCGTCGTCTGCAAGACTGTTAAGCTGCTTTATGGATTCAGATTGAACCTTGCTGTAATCTTCAATACGTTTTTCGTTTGCGGTAATGATATTTTTTTCAGTATCGCTGCAAAGTAATTTCCATGAATCTAATTGTTCTTTAAGCGCGGAATTAATTTCATCCTGCTGCTGTTTTAACTGGCTTTTTGTATTTGTCTGTAGTCCGGCAAGTGAAGCGTTGAGTTTGGAAATTAGTTCGTTTATTTCCTGCTGCTGTAATTTAATTGCAGCGGCGGATTTTTCCCTAAACTCGCTTATTGCTGCATTAATGTCGTCCTTATGCAATTTAATGACTGAGTTTGATTTTTCCTTATGTTCCGAGATTGACGTGTCAATTTCATTCCGCTGCTGCTTTAACTGGCTCGTTACATGTGTCTGCAATTCGACAAGCGAAGCGTTGAGTTCGGAAATAATACCGTTTGTTTCCTGCTGCTGCAATTTGATCGCCGTATCAGATTTTTCCTTAAACTCGCTGATTATCGCGTTAATATCCTGCATCTGCGATTTAATTTCCGCTTCTGACTTTTCTTTGAACACGCTTACCGTTGTACTAATATCCTGCATCTGCAGTTTTATTTCCGCTTCCGATTTTTCCTTGACTCCGCTTATTGCTGCATTAATATCCTGCATCTGCGCTTTTATTTCCGCTTCTGATTTTTCCTTATGCTCAGAGATTGACGTGTCAATTTCATTCCATTGCTGCTTTAACTGGCTTGTTATATGCGTCTGCAGCTCGGCAAGCGAAGCGTTAAGCTTGGAAAGTACGCCGTTTGTTTCCTGTTGCTGCAATTTGATCGCCGCATCAGATTTTTCTTTAAACTCGCCGATTGTAGCCTCAATTTCCTGAAGCTGCGATTTTACGGACATATTAGTTTCTTCCATAAACCCGCCGATTTTAGTATTAATTTCCTGCTGCTGCAATTTAATCACCGAGTCTGCTCTTTCTTTATGCTCCGAGATTGATGTGTCAAATTCATTCCGTTGCTGCTGTAACTGGCTTGTTATATGCGTCTGCAATTCGACAAGCGAAGCGTTGAGTTTTGAAAGTATGTCATTTGTTTCCTGCTGCTGCAATTCAATTGCCGTATCAGATTTTTCTTTAAACTCGCCGATTGTCGCCTCAATTTCCTGAAGCTGCAATTTTACAGACATATTAGTTTCTTCCATAAACCCGCCGATTTTAGTATTAATTTCCTGCTGCTGCAATTTAATCATCGAGTCTGCTCTTTCTTTATGCTCCGAGATTGATGTGTCAAATTCATTCCGCTGCTGCTTTAACTGGCTTGTTACATGTGTCTGCAATTCGACAACTGAAGCGTTTAGTTTTGAAAGTATGTTATTTGTTTCCTGCTGCTGCAGTTTAATCGCAGAATCTGATTTTTCCTTATGTTCAGAAATTGATGTGTCGATTTCATTCCGTTGCTGCTCTAACTGGCTTGTTACATGCGTCTGCAGTTCGACAAGAGCGGAGTTTAGTTTTGAAAGTACATTATTTGTTTCTTGCTGCTGCGATTTGATTTCCGCTTCCGATTTTTCCTTAAACTCGCTTATTGCTGCATTAATTTCCTGAAGCTGTGATTTGACAGAGACATCGGATTTTTCCATAAAATCGCTGATTGTTGCATTGATTTCGTCCTTCTGCATTTTAATTGCAGAGTCTGATTTTTTCTTATGTTCGGAGATTGATTCGTCAATTTCATCCTGCTGCTGCCTTAACTGGTTTGCTACATTTGTCTGCAATTCGACAAGCGAAGCGTTGAGTTCGGAAATTATGTCATTTGTCTCCTGCTGCTGCGATTTAATTGCGGTATCCGATTTTTCCTTAAACTCGCCGATTGTCGTATTAATTTCCTGAAGCTGCGATCTGACAGCCGCATTGGTTTTTTCCATAAACTCGCCGATTTTAGTATTAATTTCCTGTTGCTGCGATTTAATTTCCGCATCAGATTTTTCCCTATGCTCCGAGATTGATGTGTCAAATTCATTCCGCTGCTGCTTTAACTGGCTTGTTACATGCGTCTGCAATTCGACAAGTGAGGCGTTTAGTTTTGAAATAATGCCGTTTGTTTCCTGCTGCTGCGATTTGATTTCCGCTTCCGATTTTTCCTTAAACTCGCTGATTATCGTATTAATTTCCTGAAGCTGCAAATTAATTACCGAGTCTGCTCTTTCTTTATGCTCCGAGATTGATGCGTCAAATTCATTCCGCTGCTGCTGTAACTGGCTTGTTATATGCGTCTGTAGATCGACAAGCGAAGCGTTAAGTTCGGAAATAATGCCGTTTGTTTCCTGCTGCTGCGATTTGATTTCCGCTTCCGATTTTTCCTTAAACTCGCTGATTATCGTATTAATTTCCTGAAGCTGCAAATTAATTACCGAGTCTGATCTTTCCTTATGCTCCGAGATTGATGCGTCAATTTCATTCCGCTGCCGCTGTAACTGGCTTGTTACATGCGTCTGTAGATCGACAAGCGAAGCGTTAAGTTCGGAAAGTACGCTGTTTGTTTCCTGCTGTTGTAATTTGATTACCGCGTCAGATTTTTCCTTGAACTCAGCGAGTGTTGTGTTAATATCCTGCTGCTGCGATTCAATTGCCGAGACCGATTTCTCTTTGAACTCACCGAGTGTTGCGTTAATATCCTGCTGCTGCAATTCGATTGCCGCGTCAGATTTTTCCTTGAACTCACCGAGCGTTGTGTTAATATCCTGTAACTGCAATTTGATGGCGGAATCTGATCTCTCTTTGAACTCACCGAGTGTTGAAATAATATCCTGCTGCTGCGATTTGATTGCCGAGATCGATTTCTCTTTGAAATCACCGAGTGTTGCGTTAATATCCTGCTGCTGCGATTTGATTACCGCATCAGATTTTTCCTTGAACTCACCAAGTGTTGAAATAATATCCTGCTGCTGCGATTCGATTGCCGAGACCGATTTTTCCTTAAACTCTCCAAGTGCTGTGTTAATATTCTGCTGCTGCGATTTGATTGCCGTATCAGATTTTTCCCTGAACTCATCTAGTGTAGAATTAATTTCCTGCAGCTGCAATTTGATGGCGGAATCTGATTTTACCTTGTGTTCCGTGATTGTTGTATCAATTTCTTTTTGGTGTTGTTTGATTGCATTATCAAGCTCATCCTGTTGTTTTTTTAATGCCGCTGCTGATTTTGTATGTATGTCTGAAATGGATTGGGTCAGTTCGCTTCTTGAAGTATTTATGGAAGTATCAAGCTCTTTGCGCTGTTTTTCCGCCATTTTTTTAAACTCAACTAAATTCTGTTTCCAGTCGTTTTGCTGGTGCAGCAGGGCTGTATTTATTGTATCGCGTTCACGTATCAGCGAGGTATTGACTTCTTCATTCTGCTTTGACAGGGAAGTAATAATCTCTTCTTTTTGTTTCTTCGCCATGCTTTCAAGTTCCGCCGATCCTTTAACCCATTCCTGATGAAAATTCTTTTGCTTTGAGCCGATGTCGAGAATTTCCGAATTACATTTATCGTGAATAGTTTTTAATTTTTCGTTAATTGTTACCTGTTCGGTTTTTAATGTTTCCTGAACAACCTTTATTTTTTCTTCAAAAAAAGTTTTTATCTGTGCAACGCGTTCATTCGCCTGTTCGCGTAACTTTACAAGCGCAGCTTCTTCCAGTTTGTCTGCTTTTTTTCCGGCATTTTCAAGCACATCGTTGAATGTTTTTTTTACCATCTCCAGATCACGGGTGATAATTGCTTCCCGTTCGCGTTCCACCTTTGTTACCGCTTCCCTGTGTTCTTCTACCTTGCGCTCAATAACCTGCGCGGTTGTTTCAAAGTCGGAAATCTTTGACTTTGCGGAAGATATTACTTCCTTTGCAGCCAGTTCAAGCGCTTCGGCATTTTTATTTTCCAGACGCTTTTCGGTTTCTTCAAGGTTTTTTTCGGCGGCAATAATCGCCCTTTCTACCTGTTCAAATTTTTCTTTGGCCTCGTTTACTTTCCTTCCCGTGTTTTCTACAAAAACAGATTCATCCCTTATGAGGCTGAGATTTTCCTGAACTCTGTTTGTCATTCCGTTCAGTTCATCAAGAGAAGATTCAAAAGCCTGAATTTGCTCGTCTATCCGCGCTATACTTTCGGATTTTTTAGCAAGCTCTTCTTCAGTAAGTTTTTGGATATTTTTCATCAACTGCAAGGCGGCCTTATTTTCAACATCAAGGGCAATGCCGTAGTTTTTGACCGCCATGCTTTTTTCTTCAGCATAGGCGGCGATTTCTTCCTTGCATTTTTCCGCGTATTTTTTTACTTTTTCAAGAGGACGGTTATTTTTATCCGCCAGCCTGTAAAGGATAAGGGTAAGTGCGACTATACCAATGGTTATTAAATTTCCGGCGGTAAAAATCATTAGTTATGCCCCTCCCCGAACAGACCTAATGGAATTATAAGGAAATCAGGGTGATTCCCTCACATGTTAATAATTTATCATATAATTATATAATTGGCGATAGTTACTGAAGATGAAATCCGGTTTGGGTTTTTTAAAGCCGCCGCCTGTGGAAAAGACGCTTTTTATCCATGCCGTTCTCATTCCCGCTTTTTTTGCGCCGGCGATATCATAAGGACGGCTGTTTCCCACATATAGGATTTTTTCGCATGGTAATGCCATTGCCGAAGTCAATTCTTTAAACGAAAGAAGATGCGGCTTGATTGCGCCGCAGCGTTCCGAACATAGTACGGCGTCCCAAACGCCGGAAATGCCCAAATACTCAAGTTTTTTTTCGGGCGGGAAGTCCGATAAAAGCGCCAATTTATAACCGGATTTACGCAAGTCTGTAAGTGTTTCAACAACGTTCTTATATAGTTTAATATCTTTAAAAAGCGGTTCCCAGCCCTTGTAAATCAAGGTGTCTATCTTTTCCTTCATTTGTTCAGGCTTAACAGAGAGTAATTTGGCGACAATTTCAGCTTGATATTCGTAAAAATTACCATGTACATAGGAAGTTTTTTCCTGTTCTGTTCGGATAATTTTTCTTGCATTCCCGAAAGCCATGAGAAGCCGCCATTCTTTTAATATGAATGGAACAAGTTTGAGATTTAGCCTGTAATTTGGGTACAGCGTCCCGTCAAGGTCAAATGCTATACCTTCTATGCCATACCTCATTTAATCAGTATAACAGTTTTTTCTTAAGGGTCAAAGGCGGATACTACAGGAATTTGGACTAAATTAACATAATGGCCGGGATAGCGGGACTTAAATGAAGTAAACGAAGTTTCTTCAGCGCTTTCAAATACCGCTACGCGGAAAACTCCGTATTCATCAAAGTAGGGGAAAAGCGCCGCTACATGGAAATATTGACGTAATTGGGGAGTTCCCCTCATATTTGTTTTTGTTACAGGAGCGGCTATTTCTGTGTTTACTGCGGCAAGATAAAAAGAGTACGGTTTATCAACAGCGAGCGTGTAAAGCAGCGGATGAATTCCTTCAATGCCGTATCCGGCTTCTTCCAAAAAGCCAGGGTAGTTATTGGTGACAAAGGTTCTGTTTTCGTTTACCAGTACAAGCGAGAAATTTTCGCTGCGGACTTCAAACTCTTTAAGCGCGCGGTAAGGAGGCGAGCGCAGGGTTCCGTTTGCTTCAGATGCAAGATTCCTGATCCAGTCAAGACCGAAGTAAGGATCGCGTCTCTCTTCCCAAAGTTCGGTGAAGGAAGAACCTCGCTCTCCGAATGGGGCTTTTAACGGCGTTATGGGAAGTCTTGCTCCGGTAACAGGGCGAAGAATGCCGTCTATAAGCCATTTAACAAAACCGGAACAGTTAAGCCCCGCAGAAGCGGGCTTTTGGGGCATTAAAGTTTCAATAAAAACATAATTCCCGTTTTCATCAATTGCTCCGTCATCTGCAAACTTAAGCCCTTTAATGTTCCCGCGAATCTGCGCAACAAGCATGCGGTTGTCCCTGTAGTATTGAGGCTCGATGTCGAAATACCGGCGCGGGAATTTGTCTCCTGCCAGTTTTAAGATGTCATGTAATGGCATTGTATAGAGGCGATCAAACGAAACGCCAAGCGGCAGCGAACGGACAGTATAGCTGCCGTAAAGCACAACATCCATTTGGCATTTGTCTATGTTAAGCGGGCGAAACTGGATATAGGTGTATTGGTCGCTGCGCGGAAATATTCTGATAAGGGTTCCGGCTCCCGTGTCTTTGCGGCGGGTCAGCATCCATGATCCTTGCGCCCAACCAGGAAACTGACCTGTTCCCCTGCGCGGGACGGCGGGCGAATTATCAACTGCAATGCGTCCGTTATAAAGTTCACGCGATAATATCACCATGAATTCCGCCTTGCCTTCTATCGCGCCGACTTGTATCCTTTCGCCGCTTTCCAGAGTTTCAATTTTAGTGCGGCGTGCAAGTACCATGTTTGGAGTATCCGTCAGCCATGTATCTTTCAGCTTGATTCTTAAAAGTGAATCGTCAGGTACTTGGGATATTGGCAGGTCAAGACTGTAAATATGCGGGACAGCGGAAAATATAAGGAAAACCAGTATAATTACGGGCATATTACTTCTATTATCGGCTTTTATCAGTTATAATTACAATAGTACGGAGGAAATCTATGAAATTGTACAGCCGCAGTCAGGTTTTGTTTTTCTCAATATTGAGTGGCATAATTGTCCTTCTTTTTGCCATTGGTCTGGGTTTTTTAAAGCCCTTAATGTCTTCAACGCCGGAGCAGTCAAATGTACAAACGCCGGAAAAGCAGGAGACGGAATTCAAGCTTCTTCAATCAGATTACGGGGTTTTAAATACGGCGGATCTTGTTCAGTTTTCAGAAAGCGAGCGGGAAAATATTACCATATATGAGCGGCTCAATTCTGCGGTTGTCAATATTACGACAGAAACAATGGCGATTAACTGGTTTCTTGAACCTGTTCCGCAGGAAGGCAGTTCCGGCTCCGGCTCAATCATTGATACACGCGGCTATGTTCTTACAAACAATCATGTAATAGAAAATGCACACAGGGTTTTTATCAATCTTGCAGACGGCAGTCAGTACGAAGGTTCTCTTGTAGGCACTGATCCTGAAAATGATATTGCTGTTTTAAAATTCAATCCGCCGAGAGGAACTGAATTGACAACAATTCCCTACGGCGACTCTTCCAATCTTCTTGTAGGACAAAAAGTTCTTGCTATCGGTAATCCCTTCGCGCTGGAACGTACATTAACGGTAGGGATTGTTTCCGGTTTGGGGCGTCCAATTCAAACGTCCAGAAACAGGATAATCCGCGATATGATACAAACGGACGCTTCGATAAATCCCGGTAATTCAGGAGGCCCGCTTCTTGATACTCAGGGCAGGATGATAGGAATCAACACAATGATTGTTTCGCCTTCGGGAGGCTCGGTCGGCATTGGTTTTGCCGTTCCTGTAAATACAGCAAAACGCGTTGTAAACGAAATTATGCAGTACGGAAAAGTCCGCCGCGGCTGGATAGACGCTACCGTCGTGCAGATTTTCCCAAGCCTTGTTCGTTATGCGAAACTTCCGGTCGATCAGGGACTTCTTATTTCCCGTACCACCAAGGGCGGTCTTGCGGAAAAGGCGGGATTGAGACAGGGAACCGAACCTGTACAATACGGCAGAAGCGTAATTTATCTTGGCGGCGATATTATCACCTCAGTAAACGGCATGAAAACAAATACCCTCGCAGACCTTTATTCATCGCTTGAAGCCTGTAAACCAGGAGACGTTGTAAATGTGGAAATTATCCGCGGCAACAAGACAAGCACACTGCAAATTACGTTGGCTGACAGAGAAGAAGTGTTGAATTAAACAGATAGGCTTGTTTTAATCCAGTTTCCCGTTCTCCCTGAAACTCCACCACGCAGTTTCTGAAAAAACAACATGATCTACAAAGTGAAGCCCCAAAATACGCGCCGCTTCCTGAAGACGTGAAGTTATTTCTTCATCTTCAGGCGAACATTCAATTTGACCGGACGGGTGGTTATGGGCAACGCAGAAGGCTGCGGCTCTGTCTTGAATAATATCCGCAAAAACCTCTCTTGGATGGACAATAGTTTTGTTTACAAGCCCGATAGTTACAATCCTGACCGCCAGCACTTCATGCGCGCCGTTCAAAGAAAGACTGACAAAACGTTCCTGCTTGCGGTCGGCATAATGCCTGACAAGCGTAAAAATATCCACAGGCTGCTTAATACGCGCTGAGTATGACCCATAACGCCTTCTTCCGAACTCAAGCATTGCGGCTACTGCGCATGCTTTAAATTGCCCAATGCCCGTTAATCCGGAAATTTCCCTGATTGACGGAATGTCTTTGCTGTTGTCCAACAGACCAAGCAAGTCTCCCGCAAGCTCTTTTACATTTTTTCCGTGAATACCTGTGTTTAGAAGAATAGCCAACAACTCTTTGTCGGAAAGGGAAGCCACCCCTTTGGCTTTAAGTTTCTCTCTTGGTAATTCTTCAAAAGGTAAATCAGCGTAAGTTATCGTTTCTTTGTTTTTTTTCATACCCCATTATGGGTTTGCGTATGAACCGTGCTTTATTCGTTAAGGACGGATTTTTATTTTGGTAAAAATGCCGTCTGTCAACAATTTACTCAACTTTAAAGCGTGAAACTTCCTTTAATAAACTGTCTATGGCTTCACGGTTCTTTTGAGTCATCTCATTGACATTGTGTACCGCTACGTTTACCTGCTCCGCTCCGGTTGCCATTTCGTTCATTCCGCTTGTTATTTCCTGCGTTACTTTTTCAAGGTTCTGACTCTCATGTATTACTTCCTGACTGCCGTTCAGCATTTCCTCGGAACCAATCTTTACCATATTTGTAATTTCGGTCAAACTGGTGTTGCTCGATTCATGTTCGCTTTCTTCTCCCTGTTTCTCCATTGCGTTGAGGATGTTTCCTTCCTGAACCGCCACCGTTTTGACGCCTGAGTCTATCGACTCAAACCTCGTTAATACGGTTTCGGTAGATCTGGTTATCTTGTCGATCGATTCTTTTATCTTCTTCAAAACATTGCCAATCGTTTTTGACTGTTCGCTGGAACTTTCCGCCAGTTTGCGAATCTCATCGGCGACTACCGCGAAACCTTTTCCCGCTTCTCCCGCATGGGCCGCTTCTATCGCCGCATTCATCGACAGCAGGTTGGTCTGGCTGGCTATGTTTTCCATAACGGAATTGATTTCCAGCAAGCCTTCGGATTCTCGGGCGATTTCCTGAATGTCGGTCGCTACTTCCTGCAATCCTGTCCTTCCCACTTCGGAGGCTTCCTGTAATGTTTTTACATTGCCGGCGTTGTTGAGCAGCGTGCTTGTTACTGAACCGACATTTGCCGCCATTTTTTCAATATGACCGTTGAGTTTGTTGATGTTGGCGATAACCTGTTCCATTGTTGCGTTGGTTTCGGTTACGCTTGCGCTCTGGTTAATTACTCTGCTCTTTACACCCTGTATGTTGGCGGTAATTTCGTTTATCGCCGCGGCTGTTTCGGTCATATTACTGGACAAGTCATTGCCGATGTCCGACAACACACCAGCTTGTTTTTTAATCAAAAGCACTAGATCTTTGATTTTTCCAAGTGTTTTATTGAAGTACATGGCAAGGCTGCCTACCTCGTCTTTGGAACTGATGTTGACGGTCTTTGTAAGGTCGCCTTCACCTTCGGAAATGTCCTTGAGAGTATCCGCTACCCTGACGATTGGGGCGGTCGTGCTGTTCAGGACAAAGTAGATAATTACCACCGCTACTACCAGGGCTATCGATGCCAACATAATGACAAACGTTTTCAAAGAGTTGACATCTCTGAGGATGTAATCTTCCGTTGAACCAATCATTACCGACCATGTTGTCGGAGAAGCCCCTATTGGAATATTGGCTATTGCCATTACCATGTTTGTTTTCAGTTCGGGGTCAAATTCTGTCCCTTCCCATTCTTTCGCGTCTTTCATGGCTGCTTTGACATCGTTTAACTGTTTGCCGTATTGTGTTTCCTCGTCAATTTGTTTTCCTATAAACTCAGGCATATAATTTGCAAGAATAAACCCATTGCTGGTGTAAATAACTGCGCTGGTAACTTCATCTAAATCTTTGATAGTCTTCTCTACCAGTGGTTGTATCATGCCAATGTCCAACCGGCCGATTACGACTCCGACTGCTTCATTGAGACGTTTGTTGATAATGGGGACGTAGATTGTTACGGCAAAAGTATCTTTTCCCAAATTCTTAATTGCGATCGGGTCGCTCATATTGACTACTTTGGAGTTGGGACCGTCCAATAAAGCCATTGCGTCATTAACAAGTAAACTGGCGCCTTCTGTTATCGTTCCGGTATCCCGTGACATGGTAAAAGCAAATTGTCCTGTGGGGGTTGAGCCCGAGCGGCCTATATTTTTGGCGTCCTGCCCGTCAATGGCGTTAGGCTTCCAGATGGTCCCCAGCCGGACAAAATCGGGCGTGTCCTCAAACATACCTTCTATGTTATCTTCAAACTGCTGGCGCCGATCATCCACCGGTATACTTTCATAAAAGTTAAAAATATTCGATAAGGCTTGTAACGTGCTTATGTAGCCGTTCAAGCGCCCGTCCCAGTACTGGGCGCGCTGGCGGGCAAGGTACATGGTTTTGTCTTTTGCAAGACTTAAAGCTATCTCGCTTGCCTTCTGCAGTTCAATTATGGCAATGCCACCCGCTACGACCGCCACAATGGCGATCATCATAATACTCAGTTTAATTTTGATTTTCATTTATTCAACCTTGAAGCGTGAAACTTCCCTTAATAAACTGTCTATGGCTTCACGATTTTTGGAAGCCATCTCATTGACATTGTGTACCGCTACGTTTACCTGCTCCGCTCCGGTTGCCATTTCGTTCATTCCGCTTGTTATTTCCTGCGTTACTTTTTCAAGGTTCTGACTCTCATGTATTACTTCCTGACTGCCGTTCAGCATTTCCTCGGAACCAATCTTTACCATATTTGTAATTTCGGTCAAACTGGTGTTGCTCGATTCATGTTCGCTTTCTTCTCCCTGTTTCTCCATTGCGTTGAGGATGTTTCCTTCCTGAACCGCCACCGTTTTGACGCCTGAGTCTATCGACTCAAACCTCGTTAATACGGTTTCGGTAGATCTGGTTATCTTGTCGATCGATTCTTTTATCTTCTTCAAAACATTGCCAATCGTTTTTGACTGTTCGCTGGAACTTTCCGCCAGTTTGCGAATCTCATCGGCGACTACCGCGAAACCTTTTCCCGCTTCTCCCGCATGGGCCGCTTCTATCGCCGCATTCATCGACAGCAGGTTGGTCTGGCTGGCTATGTTTTCCATAACGGAATTGATTTCCAGCAAGCCTTCGGATTCTCGGGCGATTTCCTGAATGTCGGTCGCTACTTCCTGCAATCCTGTCCTTCCCACTTCGGAGGCTTCCTGTAATGTTTTTACATTGCCGGCGTTGTTGAGCAGCGTGCTTGTTACTGAACCGACATTTGCCGCCATTTTTTCAATATGACCGTTGAGTTTGTTGATGTTGGCGATAACCTGTTCCATTGTTGCGTTGGTTTCGGTTACGCTTGCGCTCTGGTTAATTACGCGAGCTTTGACGCCCTGTATGTTGGAGGTAATTTCGTTTATCGCCGCGGCTGTTTCGGTCATATTACTGGACAAGTCATTGCCGATGTCCGACAACAGACCCGCTTGTTTTTTAATCAAAAGCACCAGATCTTTGATTTTTCCAAGTGTTTTATTGAAGTATATGGCAAGGCTGCCTACCTCGTCTTTGGAACTGATGTTGACGGTCTTTGTAAGGTCGCCTTCGCCTTCTGAAATGTCCTTGAGAGTATCCGCTACCCTGACGATTGGGGCGGTAGTGCTGCCTAAGACAAGGTAGATAATTACCACCGCTACTACCAGGGCTATCGATGCCAACATAATGACAAACGTTTTCAAAGAGTTGACATCTCTGAGGATGTAATCTTCCGTTGAACCAATCATTACCGACCATGTTGTCGGAGAAGCCCCTATTGGAATATTGGCTATTGCCATTACCATGTTTGTTTTTAATTCGGGGTCAAACTCTGTCCCCTGCCATTCTTTCGCGTCTTTCATGGTTGCTTTGACATCGTTTAACTGTTTGCCGTATTGTGTTTCCTCGTCAATTTGTTTTCCTACAAACTCAGGTATATAATTTGCAAGAATAAACCCATTGCTGGTGTAAATTGCCGCGCTGGTAACTTCATCTAAATCTTTGATGGTCTTCTCTACCAGTGGTTGTATCATGCCAATATCCAACCGGCCGATTATGGCTCCGACTGCTTCATTAAGGCGTTTATTGATAATGGGGACGGTGATTGTGACAGCAAAGGTATCTTTCCCCATATTCTTAAAGGGTACGGGGTCGCTCATATTGACTACTTTGCCGTTGGGACCGTTCAATACATCCATTGTCTGCTGAACGACGGCGGAAGCCGTAACCACTATCTGCCCGGTTTCCCTTGACATGGTGAAAGCGAATTGTCCCGTAGGGGTTGAACCCGGACGGCCTATATATTTAGCGTCATTGCCGTCAATGGCGTTAGGCTTCCAGATGGTTCCCAGTCGGACAAAATCGGGCGAATCTTCAAAAATACCTTCTATGTTGTCTTCAAACTGCTGGCGCCGGTCATCCGCCGGTATACTTTCATAAAAGTTAAAAATATTCGATAAGGCTTGTAACGTGCTTATGTAGCCGTTCAAGCGACCGTCCCAGTACTGGGCGCGCTGGCGGGCAAGGTACATGGTTTTGTCTTTTGCAAGACTTAAAGCTATCTCGCTTGCCTTCTGCAGTTCAATTATGGCAATGCCACCCGCTACGACCGCCACAATGGCGATCATCATAATACTCAGTTTAATTTTGATTTTCATTTATTCAACCTTGAAGCGTGAAACTTCCCTTAATAAACTGTCTATGGCTTCACGATTTTTGGAAGCCATCTCATTGACATTGTGTACCGCTACGTTTACCTGCTCCGCTCCGGTTGCCATTTCGTTCATTCCGGCTGTTATTTCCTGCGTTACTTTTTCAAGGTTCTGGCTTTCTTTTATTACTTCCTGACTGCCCTCAAGCATTTCCTCAGAACCGGTCTTTACCAGCTTTGTAATTCCGGTCAAACTGCTGCTTGATTCATTTTCGCTTTCTTCTCCCTGTTCTTCCATTGCGTTGAGGATGTTTCCTTCCATATCCGCCACCGTTTTGACGCCTG
>Ga0268262_10002298_pt1 | contig 22370 bp, 17 predicted proteins | sample TergutNc150P3_FD_190354 | JGI IMG/M metagenome (GOLD analysis project Ga0268262, IMG submission 190354) | Nasutitermes corniger P3 segment gut microbial community from laboratory colony in Florida, USA - Nc150 P3 (SPAdes) (version 2) | ecosystem: Host-associated > Arthropoda: Insects >...
CGAAATTCAGGAATCTATCCGCGGAAAAGACGTGTATATTTTTCAGGATGTTGAAAATCATTATCCTGTAAATTTCGCGGGCGAGACTGTAAATAATTTAACCACAAACGATCACCTTATGACAATTATTGTTACGGTTGACGCGGCGCGGCAGGCGGGAGCGGAGCGGATTACTCTTGTAATACCGAATTATCCCTATTCGCGCCAGCACAAAGCGAAGGGAAGGGAAGGGCTTACCGCGAGCAGAATAGGAAAAATATTTGAAAGCCTTGGAGTGGACAACATTATCACTCTGGATATTCACTCAAGGGATATAATGAACGTGTTTAACCATATACGCCTTGAAAATCTTCACGCCAGTTATCAAATTATCCAAACGTTAATCAACATGGACGATATTTTAAACGATGACTTTGTAGTAGTTTCTCCCGACACCGGCGCCGTTGACAGAAATAAATTCTACGCTTCCGCGCTTAAAAAGCCTCTGGCTCTTTTGTACAAGGAAAGGGATTACTCAAAAATATCAAAGGACGCGTCCCAGTCAAATATTTCACAGATACGCCTGCTGGGTAATGTAAGAGATAAAACCGTCTTCATGGCGGATGACATTTTAGGCACAGGCGGCACGCTGATAAAGGGCATGAGGCATCTTAAAGAAAACGGCGCGCGCAGGATTATCTGCTCCATCAGTCTGCCGCTTTTCTCGGGGAATTCAATTTCACACTTTGACGAGGCGTACAGCGAAGGGCTTTTTTACAGGATTATCGGAACAAACGCCGTCTATCAGGAAGAAGTTGTAAAGCGCGAATGGTATGTAAATGTTAATATTACGCGTCTGTTTGCAGACGTTATTTCGCGTCTTCATCAAAATCACTCTGTTTCAAGCCTGCTTGATAATTCCGCTATTATTAACCGCCTGCTTTCCAAGAAGACAATAGAACCCCAAAACGAGCTTCCTTTTACGCACTCAAACGAATAAATTTTTCGGTATGTTTTTTAACAAATAAAAAACCGTGTAAAAAATACACGGTTTTTAAAATTTATTTTTATTTAAATGTTATTTTTTCTTTTTTAATGTTTTTTTAACTTTTGGTTTTTTTGCCGTTGTTTTTCTTACTGAAGCTTTTCCGGTAGTTTTCTTTTTTTGTTTTGCATACTTTCGATTCAGGTTAGCCTGATACTCACTGCAAGCCGAACATAAAATGTACCCTTTTTTTACCTTTCCTCCGCACCTTGGACATTTTCCTTTTTTGATTCTGCTGTTATACCTTTCTTTTCGCTGTTCGTTAATTTCATCTCTGTGCGCTTCGCGATACCTCCTTTGTCTTTCCCTGTTCGCTAAGCGTGTTTTTGCATCAGTCATATACACTCTCCTTTTTGTGTGATATATTAAGAAGTATGGCACATAATTATTTTTTTGTCCATAGTTATTGTTAAATTTGTAAATTTATAGTAAAGGAATTACATGTTTGTTTTTTATAAGTTAGATGCAAGGACAAAATTGGTTTTTGTTTTACTGTTTACCTTTCTGGCTTTTCTTCTTGACACTTTTTCATCTATTGTCTGTTTGTTAATGTTAATTGTTATTATCAGAATTACCGCGGGAATATCTTTTAAAGAGATTAAATATATAAAAAACCTTTCATTGTTAGCGTTATTTATTATTTTTATGCAGATGCTCTTTGGCAAAGGCGAAAATTATATCGTAAATCCGCTTTTTCCGGCTTCGTTTCCGTTTTTGGGCGGCAAAGGTTCTCTAAAATGGGAAGGATTGTTATTCGGCATAGTAATTATATGCCGTCTTGCCGCGTTAATGCTTATTTTACCGGTATTAACTCAAACAACGCCCCCTCATAAAATAACAAGGGGATTATGCGCCCTTGGCGTTAATTACCGCGCCGCGTTTATTATAACATCGGCGTTAAACTTCATTCCTGTTTTTAACGCGGAAGCTCAGGTGATTATGGACGCGCAAAGACTGCGCGGACTGCGAAAATTCGGGATAAAATCATATATAAACCTACTAAACCCGCTTATGTTAAATGCAATGCAGAAAGCCCAAATTGCCTCGGTTGCAATGGACTCAAGGGCGTTCGGCGTTTATAAGAAAATAACATGGCTTGAACATCCCAAAATGAAGCCAATTGATTTTTTCTTTATTTTTGGCAGTATTATTTTTTTCACGGTTATAATCTTTATTAATTATGGGATAATCAATATATTGTAAAAATGTCCGTAATCAAGTTGGAAGATGTCATTTTTTTGTACTCGCAAACATATAAACACGCTCTTAAGGGGATAAATTTATCCGTTTCGCAGGGCGAATTTCTTGCCGTAATGGGTGAAAACGGCTCCGGAAAAACCACGCTTTGCAAGCTTCTTAACGGTATTATCCCCCATGTTTCAGGCGGATATTTATCGGGAAAAATTGAGGTTGACGGCGCGGACACAATTAAATCGTCCGTTCCGCAGTTGGCGGTTAAAGTCGGGATGACGTTAGACGACCCCGACGCCCAGCTTTTTACCTCGTCTGTTCGGGAAGAAACCGCTTTTGGACTGCAGAATATTCTCGCGCCGCCGGATGAAATGGAAGTAAGAATTAAACAGGCTTTGGAAGCGGTAGGTCTTTCGGGATTTGAGGACAGAGAACCCGCAACCCTCTCCGGCGGCGAAAAACAGCGTCTTGCTATTGCCGCCGTTCTTGCCATGAAAGGAAAAGTACTCGTTCTTGACGAACCGCTTTGCCGCCTAGACCCGCATGGCGCGCTGGAAGTAATGTCGGTTTTAAGAGAATTGCGTAAAAAAGAAAATATAACGGTAATTATGACAACGCACGACAGCGCGAAAGCCGCTGAATTCGCCGACAGGGTTTGCATTTTAAGAAACGGAAAAGTCGCCGCGCTTGACACAGCAAAAAATATTTTTTCCGACGGCGATTTATTAAAAGAAAATCGTATACAACCAATTACAGATAATTTTACAAATTTTATTCCGCAAAATAAAATTTGCGATGCTCCTGTAATAAGCGTAAAAAATCTTTCATTTTCATATTCAAACGGTTCGGGAATAAAGAATATAGATTTGGAAATCGCAAATAACGATTTTATCGCCGTAACGGGCGGTAACGGCTGCGGAAAAACAACGCTTCTTAAATGCATAACAGGGCTTTTGCGCCCAAACGAAGGGAATATTTCCGTTTGCGGAAAAGATACAAAAAAACTTTCCGTCGGCGATATTTCCAAAGACGTAGGATTTGTTATGCAAAACCCCAGCGCTCAGCTTTTTACCGATTCTGTTTACAAAGAAGTGTCTTTTGCGCTAAAAAATATGCGTCTTTCAAAATCGGAAATAAAGCAAAGAGTGGAAGATGCTCTTAAAACCGTCGGTCTTGACGACGCGGACGCTTTTCCCCCCGCGTTAAGCAGAGAGGACAGAACAAAGACATTAATCGCGTGCGTTATTGCGATGGGCTGCAAAATAATTATTCTTGACGAAGTTGACGCGGGCAATGATTATCCCGGCAGTTTAAAAGTTATGGATATAGCGAGAGATCTCCATTCAAGGGGCTTTACAATAATTTTTGTTACCCATAATATGTTTTTGGCGGGCGAATACGCTGACAGATTGATAAAAATGGAAAAGGACAGGATTGTATTTGATGGAAGACGGAAAAATTAACACAGGCAAACATTTTTCCGTTCACCCCGCCGTTATAAGCGTTTGGTCGGCAGTTATCGCGCTTGGGCATTTATTGCCTACTTTTCCAATCTTGGGTACGGGCGGGACTTTTTCTTTATCTACGGTTCTTTATCCGCTCTCAGGGATTTTTTTCGGTCCGTTAGCCGGCGCTCTTTGTTCGGCGGCGGGCGGCTTTATCGGTTCATTAATCGCGCCTTACACGGCATGGATGGGGCTTGGCACTTTTATCATCGGGACAACAACGGCGTTTACAGCCGGATGCGCCGCGTGGGGAAAGTTGCCGCCTGTCGCCGTCAATTCCGCCGGAAATATTATCATTAACGGGGGAATTATCGTTTATCTTGTCGGGACGAGCCTTTGGTTTACGCAGGAAATCGGCAGAAGCGTTATACGCTTTCCGTTATTTTTTTACGGGCTGGGTTTTGTTGTTATGATAATAGCGTTTATTTTCGCGCGGCGGATGTTTGAGAGCAAAAACAAATGGATAAAATTTCCCGCTATTTGGCTATGCTCATTCAGCGGACTCATAGGCGGGGCTGCGATAGGGAATTTTTTCTCTCTTGTTTTATACAAACAGCCGAAAGAAGTTTGGACATTACTTACAATTACCGCCCCCGTTGAACGGGCTGTTTTTGCGTCTATTGCGATGCTTGCGGGCGCGCCGCTTCTTTCGGGTTTGAATAAACTCGGCATTTTTACCGGTCCGCAGGGCGGCGCTTATGAAAATTGATTGTCATGTGCATGTAACGCCGCCGGACGTTATCAAGGACTGGGAAAAATACGCAAAAAAAGAACCGTACTTTTCGTTGATTTCGCACAGTAAAGTAAATAAATTCGCGGCGGCGGAAGACGTTGTTTCCGTACTGGAAAAAGACGGTTTTGATAAAGCGGTAATTTTCGGTTTTGGTTTTAACGACATAGGTTTGTGCCGTTATATGAACGATTATGTAACAGAAAAAATAAAACAGTTTCCGGAAAAACTGATAGGTTTTGCCGTTGTTCCTCCGGGAGGCGTAAAACACGGCAAAGAAACGGCAAAAGAGATAGAACGCTGTTTTAACAACGGACTTAAAGGAGCGGGGGAGCTTTTCCCCGAAGGGCAGAGTTTTGATCTTATCAATGAAAAGGCTACTTCCGGCTTAACGGGCGCGTGTAAAGAGCTTGGTATGCCGTTACTGCTGCACGCGAACGAAACTGTCGGTCATTATTACCCGGGAAAGACAAGTATACAAATGCAAGACTTGGAAAAATTTATACTGAATAATCCCGATTTAAAAATAATTCTTGCCCATTGGGGCGGCGGGATATTTGTCTACGAGACCATGAAAGAAATCAAAGCAAGTTTTCGCAATGTGTACTATGACATCGCCGTTACTCCGTATCTTTTTGACGAGCGGATCTACCGCGCGGCGAAGGCGTTGGGTCTGTGCGAAAAAATAATCTTTGGCAGCGACTTTCCGCTTCTGTCGCCCTCGCGTTACATAAAAGGACTGGAAAACAGCGGGCTTTCTGAGGATGATAAAAATTTGATACTGGGAATAAATGCGCAGAGATTACTGGGGATATAGGGAGAGAAATTTACCACGAACAAAGAGAGAAAGGTTTTGATCAAGCAGAGGGCGTTTGCCTTCTGCTTGAACTTAAACTTAGGGAGCAGGGCGAACAACTCGGAAACCGATGGATTGGTTTCGGATGTATGGGTCGTAAGAGTACCGGAAAGCGGAACGCAGGAATTCCGCCGTATCGTTCCAGCCCCCGCCGCGCGCTACGCGGAGAGAACCGGAGGATGCGCTTCCGGGATCGGTCTGATAAGGACCGTACCACTCCCAGCACCATTCCAACACGTTCCCATGCATATCACATAATCCAAACGCATTTCCAAACGCATTTCTTCCATCTTCATATTTATATTTGGGTTTTGATCCCGTTGGATGTGTCTTACTCCCACTGTTATTTGCATACCACCCTGTATTGTCGATAGCCGTATTTCCTGTATAATACGAAGTTGTTGTCCCCGCTCGGCACGCATACTCCCACTGCGCCTCGGTCGGCAAACGATACCCGGTAGAACCTGCATCAATTACTACCGCATCCCAATCTTTTTTGTTTTGTATTTCACCTGTTGTTCCGTTGTCTGAGTCGCTCGTTGGCGGGATTCCCCAAGCAGCAGTATTGATATCATTCTTAATCTTGTATGCCGGAGTTAAATGTTCCAACACGCTCAATTTGTTACAGAATATCAAAGCGTCATACCAGCTTACTCTTTCCACAGGTAGTGTAAGGTCTGCTGTCTCTATTACTGGTGTTTGGAAATAGCTGGGATTTTTATCCATAACCGCTGCATACTGATCCTGTGTCACCTCTTTAGTACCCATGAAAAAGCCTGTCAGCGTTACCAAATGCGTCGGTCCCGCAACACCTGTTTGCCCCATGATAAAGGTTCCGCCGGGTATCCAAATCGTTTCAATTTCTTTTGAGGTTGCTTCGGTTGTTTTCTTTTCCTGTACGGTAACAGTACAAGTTGCCGTTTTTGCGTCGTTATTTTTGGTCGTAATTGATGCAGTAATTATTGCAGTACCATATTTTATGGCATTAATTGTTGCAAAAGTCGAATTATCAGCATCACGAGTCACTGTAGCTACTGTATCTTCGCTGGAAATCCAATCTACTAATATTATGTCCTTATCTGAAACTACTGTTGCTATCAATTCTTCTGTGTTTCCTTTCATAGTATTAATGGCATTGGTGTTTAGCTTGATACTAGGCTCAGGATCAGGATTACCGCCGTTATCGCAGGTGATAAAACTGAATAAAATTGCCGTAATAAGGGCAATTATTAAAAAACTGTGCCTTTTAGCGTAGTTTGTCTCTGTGTTTTTCATCTTAAAACTCCTTCTTGTTTTTACCGTGAATAAAAACCCCTCTTTACCTATTATTCGGCGTTTTTCGCTCATATTAATATATTATTATTTTTTAGATGAAATTTCAAGGAAAAATGGTTTAAAAAACCTATAAAAATAGTATAATTGGGTCATGGTAAATAAAAAACTAATCCCCGTCTTTGCGCTTTTCCTGTTGTTAAGTACTTTACGCCCGTTTGACGCGCAGTGCGAGGTTTTTGAGTATAAACATATAAAGGGCGCGCGGTATAGGATACTTTCCGTAGTGGACGAAGCGGTTTTTTTAAACGGTATTTTAAGCCATCGCGCTGAAATACTTAACCGTATCGCGGTAGAAGTTACCGACGTAAAAGACGGCAGGGGGGTGCATAAGGCGGTTTTTCAAACCTCGGAACGGATTGTCTATGACTCCGCCGCCAGAGCGCAGGCAGGAGCGGGGTTTTACTGGACAAGGGAATATGAGTCTGTTTTTGAGCGCGATAAACTGGGATATTTTACGATAGATCCGCAATACTATATGCCGGTTGTGCGTAATGTGCCTGTATTCCCGAACAAGGAATTAAAAGTTCTGGATACATGGAGAGCGGAAGGCTATGAAATACACGATTTCAGGGACTCGTTTGGAATAGAGGAGCCGTACCGCATACCGTTTACGGCAAATTACGCTTATACAGGACAGCGCGAATGGAAGGGAAAAAATTATCCGGTTTTTTCCGTAAGTTATAAAATAGCTTCAAGACCTCAAGCCGCGCTGAGCCTTGTCTATCCTGTGCGCATTATGGGCGATTTTGACCAGCTTGTTTACTGGGATCATTCGCTTGGACAGGCAATCGCCTACGAGGAAACTTTCCGCATGACTTTTGATATGTCAGACAAAAGAAGGATAGAATTCCGCGGAACAGCGCAGGCGGAATTTATCGAATCTGAAACAATGAACAAAGAGAAATTTGCCTCGGAGATTGAGAAAGAAATAGATCGCCTGAAAATTCCCGACGTTTTCGTCAGTGTTGTTGACGAGGGTATTTCATTAAGGCTGGAAAACGTTCAATTTTACGCCGATTCTAACAAAATACTTCCCGGAGAGACGGAAAAACTTGAAAGAATCGCCGCAATTTTAAAACGCTATCCCGACAGAGATATTGTAATCAGCGGGCATACGGCTTTATCAAGGGGAACAAGAGACGAGCATGTTAGGCTCTCGCAGGAACGGGCAAAGGCTGTCGCGGATTATTTCCTTGCCAATAAAGTGCGTACGGCGGATCGCATGGTGATTCGCGGGTACGGCGCGGATAAGCCTATTGCGAATAACAATACCGAAGAAGGAAAGCAAAAAAACAGAAGAGTAGAAATTACAATTCTGGAAAATTAAAAATGTTAAGAAATAGTCTTTTAAAGACGAACAGCGTTATGGACAGGCTTATGCCTGTTATGACCCCTTTGTCCGTCGCGCTTGGTTTGCTTTTCCCTCACTTTTTTCTGCCGCTGCGTCCCTATGTAATTTTACTGTTCAGCATTATGACATTTTCAGGCGCGTTAAAACTTACCGCCGTTGAGCTGGGCTCCGCCGTAAAAAGCCCCGTTCCTATTATGCTTTTCTTTTTTTCAAGCCGTGTGTTAATGCCGTTAGCCGCTCTTTTTTTATCTTCGCAGTTTATTAAAGATACGGATGTAATAGCCGGTTTTGTGCTTCTTTTTGCCGGTCCTACGGCGGTTTCCGGTTTTATCTGGTCGGCGATTTACAAAGGAGACAAGGCGCTGGGGCTTTCTTTAATACTGCTTGATACTTTGCTTGCCCCGCTTGTCGTTCCGGGGACGCTTTCAATTCTCATGGGCGCAAAAGTGGCGATGGATATGAGCGGTATAGCGGTTTCTTTAATTTTTATGGTTGTAGTCCCCACGATAATCGGCGTTGCGTTAAACGAGACCAGCAGGGGCGCAATACCGCAAAAAATTTGCCCCGCGGTAGACCCGTTCGCGAAATTCTGCCTAATGCTTGTTATTGCGGCTAATTCCGCGGCAATAGCGCATATTTTAAAATTTAACGACCCCCTTCTTTGGAAGACGGGCGTTCTTTGTTTGTTTTTAACAGTTTCAAGTTTTCTGCTTGCGAGACTCAACGGTATTGCGGCAAAATGCGATAACGAAAAAACCGCAGCGCTTGTTATCGCCGGCGGATTACGGAATAACAGCGCGGTTATGACGATAGCGGTAACATTTTTGCCGGAAACTGCGGTTCTGCCTACATTGATGAGTATTATTTTACAACAATCAATAGCCGCAATAATGGGAAGATTAATTATTCGCCGCTGAATTCATAGCTCAGAACTGATTCGTCGAAAACAAAAACAACTTTGCCTTGCGAAAGAAGTCTGCGGTTTTCTTCCGAGGAAATAATTGACAGCGCGTCGCTTCTTTCGATGATAAGGTCTGTAGGCTTAATGCCGAAAACGCCTTTTGCGAAAATGCGTAACGGTCTGTCGCCTACAACTTTTTGCAATTCTTCGGAAAGCCCCGACGGGTTTTTCTGGAAAATATTTTGCGCCGTAGTATACCGCACTATTGTTCCCTCAAATTGAGGTTCCAGCATATTGCGATCATAGATGAGGTTCATTTCGGTATCCCAGATTTTCGGGAACAGGCATGGAACGGGCATAGCGGCGCTGTTCATTCCGTAAATGGGAAGTTCGTCCAATGCGATGATAACTATCCCCGTGTGACGCGCTGTGGAAACGGGGATTAATGTTTTTAAAACCGGGGAAGCCCTTCTATGGGTTAAAAGCATGGAGCTGATAGATGAAATCGGTATTGTTACGGACGTGGTGATATTTTTCATGTCGGTGGAGAGAGCCGGCGGCGTTGAGCTTGCCTTTCGGGAAATTGCTTCGATTTGCGAAAAGGTTAGTTCTCCGGAGTTTACAAGGTCTTCGATTGTGGTGGAAGAATCTACCTGCAATCCAAAAAGGCACGGCTCAATAAGGCGGAAATAATTTGAATTTAAAAGTGATTCCCCTTGATTTCTTCCGGCGGGAATTTTCAGCCCCGCCTGAGCCATATTCAGGGAAACCGCCGCGTTAATCCGCAATGTGTCCCATTCTACCGAACCGGAAATCCCCGCTTTTTCCTGCCCGAAGACAGCCATAGCGGAGAAGAAAATTAAAGTTGAAATAATCAGTTTTTTCATAGCAATTATTCTAATATTATCGGCACTCTAATCGTTCTTCCTTCACGCAGAATATCGGTAATTTTAAGCCCGTTTGCCTCCGCCAGAACTTGGGGATCGACCCCGTATTTTCTGCCTAAAGACCAAAAAGTCTCGCCTTTTTGCACAATGTGGGTATCCGTAAAATTGGGCGGCGCGGTTATCTGCCTGTTTTGCGGCGGAGCTTGGGGCAGGGGAGCGTCGCCGAATGCCGGAATGATAATCGTTTCCCCTATTTTTAAATATCTGCCGGAAATCCCCGGATTGTGCTGTTCAATGATATTTACGGCTATCCCGTAATTCCTCGACATCGACCATAATGTGTCGCCGGTTTGGACTACATGGTAATGGTAACGGAGTAATTTTAAATCGCCGCTTTCAAGGGCGTTTGTAATTTTTTCAAGATCATCCGAGGGGATTTTTAAACGGTAGTTTGCGTCCGCCGGGCTTATCCCATGAAGCAGTTCCGCGTTAAGGCGGCGCAGCAGTTCTTTGGAAACGCCTGTTTCTTCGGCAAGAATATCGATGGAAATCTGGCGTTTCAGCGGAATTGCCGTCCAATCAATTTTTTCGTGCCAGACATTAATGCCGTATCTTCGCGGCTGGGAAATAATGTAGTTTGCCGCGATTAATTTGGGTACATAATGCTGTGTTTCCTGTCTTAAATCGCCTCTTTTGGCAAGTTCCCAGTAATCACGCCTTCCCGTTTTTTTTACAATTTTGCTGACCGCGCCCAGCCCGCTGTTGTACGCCGCAAGCGCAAGTTCCCAACTGCCCAGCGTTCTGTAGTTTTCTTCCAGTTTTTGCAGGGCGGCTTTTGTCGCTTTCTCAAAATCGCGCCGCTCGTCGATAAGTTCCGTAACCCTTATGTTGTACGGTGAAATGCTGTTAAGCATAAATTGCCAAAGACCCACCGCGCCCGATCTGCTTCTTGCCGTTATCACAAAACCGGATTCAATGACCGGAAGATAAGCCAGTTCAGGCGGCATGTTAAGACGGGCGGCTTCTTCTTTGATAAACGGCAGATAAAGACTCCCCCTGTCTAAAACGGCGTTAAGAGTGGCAATTCCATGAGGACTTGAAAACTGCTGAATGTAACGCTGCGTTAACGGCTGTTCAAGAGCCGCTTCCGTAATGAGCGAATTCGCCGGAGTAAAAACACGCATGGAACTGCCGGAAGGGAGAGGAAGCGAAGGGTCGGGCTGTTTGCCGCGCAAAGGACGGCTTTCTTCCGTCTGCGCCCATGTTAAATTGACAACGCAGAACAAAAAAAAGATTAAAGCAGACTTACGTTTAAACGCGGTAAAGCTCAAAATTTCTCCCCGTAGTAAATACCCGCCCATTCCCATCTTCCGTGGATTTCCGGGTCTTGCGGGAAATAAATCTTTCTAAAGTACAAATACCAGGTATTAAGCGACAGCGACCAGCCGTTTGTTTTTAAAAACGCCTCGGTTGAATTTGAGGAATCGTCGAGCGTTGGGGAGTATCTGATACGGTTTCCGTACATAAATTGGGCAAGGTTAAACTTGTTCATGCCGATATCGTCGGTTTCCACCTGTTCCCATGAACGGGCGAAAAAATTGACTTTTGTCTGGTATCTCATAAGCGCGCCGGCGTTACCCGCGTCCAGGGCGTCTTGTATGGCGCTTCTTAACGCGGACAAGCTTTCAAAAGTCCAGTCTTTTTGAGACCTGCTAAAGTCAACCTGATGTTTTGCGTGTTGATCGGCGTAGGGAAAACCGGGGATTACAGTCCCGGAATACGGCAGATAATTTGTATATGCCGCAACTGCGCCGTTCCAGTCTCCGGCTTGTTCGCAAGCCTGCCCCAGCATGAAATAAGTTGAGCCTAAGTCGATTTTATCGGCAAATCTGGAGATAAGCTCGTTGTAATACCAAACCTTGCGGTCTACCTTGACGTTCACATTGATAAGGTTGCGCAGGCAGACAAGGTGGATTGACTCGTCGTTTATGATAAGGTCGGGGTAATTTTTAATGATTAAATCAAAGTAAAGGGCGGCGATAGGTCTTGATTCCCGCTGAACATACGCGTATGCAATCATCAAAAAGTAGTAGCCGTTGTAAGGGTCAGCCGGATTATTAATCGCTTTTGCGCTTAAAAAATGTATAAGTCTTTCATAATCGTTTAAACGCGCAAAACTTGTGGCAATTTCCCTTGTTACGGCAAATTCGCCGTCGCTTCCCGGTTCTTCTTTTTTTAGCAGGTTAAAAAGCTCTATAAGGTTTTTCCTGTCTTCTTTTGAGCCTGTAAGATAATAAGGATCGATGCCGGAAGAATGTAAACTGCATGATATTGCTATAAAAACCGATAATATTAATGTGAAATACAATAGAAAGTTAAGTTTTTTCTTAATATCCATTGTTAATGATAGTATCATTATGTTAGTATTTTGTATATGCGCTTTATACAATTTCTCCTATAAATTTTTTATTTTTGGATAATAAATAGTGTTTTTAAAAAACTGGAATCGCATTTTTATATTTTTTTTCTTCGCATTGATCATGATTTCATGTAAATCAGGACCGCAATCTTCACGCCCTGAGCAGAAACAACCTGTCGAAAAAAAAGTAAAAAACACAAAAAAATCAAAACAACAACCCAGCGATGTTCAGTCTTCCGGCAGTCTTGCGGAAGAAATACGCAGTTTGACAGAAACAGGAATTTTGTCATCTATGCTTCAGGCGGTGGAATTAATCCGAAGCAGGGATTTAAGCGGCTCTGAATTCGGGCGCACTATGTCGGGAATTAATACAACATTGATAAGGCTGATTTATCCCGACTCTCCGGCAAGACTTCCATCAGTCGATCTTCCGCAGACATCAAATTATACAAAGATAATCAGGGAGGCTGAGAAGGGCGTTTACGTCCCGCCCGCCCCAAACTCAACCGATTTTTTTGAGCATATTTTGCCGTTTCTGGCTGTAAATGAGCAAACACAGTCAGCCGTACTTGCGAGTATTTTAAGTAATGTTGAAAAAGCGCAAATATTAAGACCAAATTCCGTTTTGCCGCCGTTGTTTCAGGGGATGATACACCAGCGCGAGGGCAGGAATAGTCAGGCGGAAAGAGCTTTTAAGCAGGCGTATGAAATTTCCAATGAATGTTATCCGGCAAGGATAGGTTTTGCCCGCGCAAGAAGGAACGCCGGAAATCCGCAGGAAGCGATAAATATTTTATCAGAATTAATCGTCCGTTACCCCGACAGCACGCAAATAAAAAAAGAGCGCGCCTTTTGTTATTACGAAAACCGCGATTTGTCGCGGGCGTTATCTTCTATTGATGAGATTTTGCAGGCAGACCCAAAAGAAGGTGAAATCCTTTTACTTAAAACGGCTATTTTGCTGGAACAGGGGCAGTATTCGCAGTCAAACGCCGCGCTGGATAGTTACGCGTCGATTAATTCAAATAACAGAACGTATCTTTTTTTACGCGCAAGAGTGCAATTCGAAGGAAACCGCAACCGCGATTCCGCGTTGAATTATCTTCGCTCAATTTTACGCGTTAATGAAAATGATACGGAAGCCCTTATTTATGCCGCCGGTTTGCTTATGGAGTCGCAGCGCGCGGAAGATCAAATTGAGGGCAGGGAAATGCTGGAACGCCTGAAGAGGACAAGCGGTTCTTCTGTAGAAGTGTTAAGTTTGAGCGTAAAGGACGCAATACAGAGGGAAAGATGGCAGGAAGCGCAGGGGTATTTGAATCGTATACTTGCCGTCCGCAGAACAACTCAGGACTTAACAGACGCGTACAATGTTGAGCGCGGACTTGGAAATAACTCAAGGGCGCTTACCTTTGCCCGCGAATTATATGATCGTGATAATTCCAATAACGAATACGCGGTGATTTATATTTCCGCTCTGATTAATTCCGGCAGAAAAGACGAAGCTTCCCGTATTTTGGAAAACCGCATTATTTCAGCGGCGGGCGGTCAGGTAAAAAGCAAATATTATTATCTGCGCAGCCGTTTACAAACAAATCAGGAAGACGTTTTAGCCAATTTACGCTCCAGTCTTTTTGAAGACCCCAGAAATCTTGACGCGCTTATAGCCACATTTGAAATCTACCACAACCGCCGCGAAGAACGCCGCGCGGTCTACTATTTAAAACAGGCGCTCGCTATCGCTCCCGATCATCCTGCTTTGAAGCGTTATGAGAAAGAATATGCTTCGCTGTTAAGCAAGAATTAAAACAGATTCCCTACAAGCCCCACCCGATAAATTCCTCATTCTCCGTCAAATCATCCAAATTATAAGGCGTTTCCTGATACACAAAATTCAGCCAGTTATTAAAAAATAAATTTGCGTGCGCGCGCCAGCGGACAACGGGCGGTTTTGAAGGATCGTTATCGGGATAATAATTTATCGGCGTTTCAATCGGCAGCCCTTTGGCGACGTCGCGTTTGTATTCTCTGTCCAGCGTCAGCGGATCGTATTCCATGTGTCCTGTAACATAAATTTCCCTGCCGTTGCGCGCGGAAGCGATAAAAACTCCCGCTTGCGGAGTCTCGGATAAAATTGTCAGACGTTTTTCCGCCGCTATTTTATCCCTGTCGCTTGCGGTGTGCCGCGATTGGGGAGCAAGAAATTCATCGTCGAATCCGCGGAATAATAAATGCCGCTGATCTTTTACAGTGTGGGGAAAAACCCCGAATAATTTTTTATCCAGCTTGTACTTTGGAATATTGTATCTGCAATAAAGCCCGGCTTGCGCGCCCCAGCAGATATGCAAACAGGAAAAAACATTTTTTTGCGAATATTCAATTATTTTTACAAGCTCGTCCCAGTAGTCAACTTCTTCAAAAGGCAGGGTTTCGACAGGCGCGCCCGTGATTATCAGCCCGTCAAAACGCACCTTCCGGCTCATGATTTCTTCGGCGCTTATGTAAAATTTCTCCAAATGCCCGGGCGGAGCGTTTTTTGACGTGTGGCTGCCCATATTCAGGAAGGTAATGTCGATTTGCAGGGGGCTGTTGCCCAAAAGCCTTAAAAGCTGGATTTCCGTGTCCAATGTGGTGGGCATTAAGTTGATTATTCCCACCCTTAAAGACCGGATATCCTGAGATTCGGCGCGGTCTTCCGTCATGGCGAAAATATACTCGCCGCATAGTGTGTCGTATGCCGGTAATTCCCGTGGTATTTTTATGGGCATGCCTCATTTTTAGCATATTTCTCGGCAAATTACTATTATTTTTATTTGTATAACAGGTAAAAATGGCGGTTTTTTTGCTTTTTATTCGAGAATTCTTATTATTGCGATATTCTTGTTGCAGTTTTTATAGAAGTAGTTTAAATTTATAGTAGAGTAGTTCGATCGAAAAATAAAAAAGTTATGAAGGAGAACCGGAACATAGGAGTTTCGGGCGATCTGTATGAAAACAATTTTTGTCGTCGATGACAGTGATACAAATTTATCTATGGCGGAAGCGGTGCTGGAAGATCAATACCGCGTAATGACTATGCCGTCTGCGGCAAAAATGTTTACTCTTTTAGGCAAAATCATCCCCGACATGATACTTCTTGATATTGAAATGCCCGAAATGGACGGTTTTGAGGCGTTAAAAAGGCTTAAATCCGAAAACTCGTGGATGGAAATCCCCGTTATCTTCCTTACCGGCAGAAATAACGCCGAAGTAGAAGCGCACGGTTTTGAACTTGGAGCCGTAGATTTTATTACAAAGCCGTTTTCCGCTCCCGTTCTGCTAAACCGCTTAAAAACACATCTTGGAATTGACGAAATTATTCATGAACGCACGGAAAAACTGCACGCGCTTCAAAATAGTATCGTCGCGGTTTTGGCTGATATGGTGGAAACCCGCGATAAGGGAACAGGCGGTCATATTGAACGCACGTCCATGTATATCGACATATTGATTAAAGAAATGAAAGAACGCGGGGTGTATGCCGAAGAAATCGGCGGCTGGGATCTTGAAAAAATTGTTTCGTCGGCGCGTATGCATGATCTTGGGAAAATTTCCATTACGGATACTATCGTTAACAAGCCGGGTAAACTTACTGACGATGAATATGAAGCGATGAAAAATCACGCCAAGGAAGGCGAGCGCATAATAGATGAAATTATTTCGCGTACGGGCGAAGGCGACTTCCTGCTTAACGCGAAGTTATTTGCCGGAACTCATCATGAAAGATGGGACGGTAAAGGTTACCCGCGCGGGTTAAAAGGAACGGATATACCGCTGCAAGGGCGGATAATGGCGATTGTGGACGTATACGACGCGCTTGTTTCGGAACGTCCGTATAAAAGAGCGTTTTCGGACGATGAGGCGATAAACATTATTATGCAAAATTCAGGAACTCATTTTGATCCAAAAATAGCTGATTTGTTTTATGAGGTAAGGGAGCATATAAAAGCGGTGAAGGCGGCTATTTAATGAGGCTTTGGCTGAAAAAGATTTTTTCACTTGTTACTCACATCCAGTTGCTTGTTGTCATAGCGGCGTTTGCCCTTATGGTTTCATTCAGCTACTACTTTATGAGCAACATTGAGCGTAAGCATTTAATTAGAGACGCTGATTATGTAATGGATAACGTACAGCTTTTTATAGACGACAGAATCGGTAAGGATAATAATCCGTCAAGCTTAACAAAAGAGATATCCGATTATGTTGTCAACGCTCATGTTACAGATAACAGTTATGGAATTCTTATAGACAGCGATTTTAACGTGCTTGCCCATCCTCATCCGGCTTACATAGGCAAGAACGCGATTTTTATGAACGACGGACCTGCCATAAAAAAAGAATTGGAAGAAGGTAAAAAAGTTTCGGAAAGAAAAGCAATTGATTATAACGGAGACGACTCAATACTTTTTGCCAGACGTTTAAATAACGGCTGGTATCTCGCGATAATCGCGTATGCGGACAATTATTATAAAGGTTTATTTATAATAGGCAGAATTTTAGCTACGTTAGGTGTTATTTTCGCGGGTGTTTTAAGCGTAATTTTATTAGGAATGTTTTTTGCCAAAGAAAGAGCGGAAGAACGCACCCAAATAATGCTGGATGCGACTCCGCTTTGCGCTAACTTTTGGAATAGTAAGATTGAAAATATAGATTGTAATAAAGAGGCTCTTAAATTATTCGGGTTAGCCACTAAAAAAGAATACCTTGATAATTTCTTTAAATTGTCTCCTGAATATCAGCCGGACGGAAGAGTATCAAAAGATAAAGCGATAGAAAGCATAAAAAAAGCGTTTGAAGACGGTTATTTCCGCTGCGAGTGGATGCATCGCACCTTTAAAGGCGAATTGATACCGTGCGAAGTTACGCTTGTCAGAGTGCAGCAAAAAAAGGAAACCATAGTTTGCGGCTATACGCGCGATTTACGCGAAATTAAAACGATGATGTCTAAAATGCGCGAAGCGGACGAATGTACGCAGATTTTGTTCGACGCTACGCCTCTTAGCAGTTTTATGGTTGATAAAAAATTAAAAATAATTGAGTGTAATCAGGAAATTGTCAGATTGTTCGGCTTGCGGGAAAAAAAGGAATTCATAGAAAAAATGTACGACTTTTTCCCGGAATACCAGCCTTCGGGAGAGTCGTCGCAAGAGCGGCTTATTGAGTATTTTGACGAGGCGTTTGATGAGGGGAATTGCCATTTTGAGTGGATGCATCAAAAACTTGACGGAGAGCAAATACCTACGGAAGTTTCATTGGTTCGCGTTAAATTCCGCGGCGAGTACGCCGTTGCCGGTTTTATCAGAGACTTAAGAGAATTAAAAACAATGATAGCTGAGATGCAAAAGGCGAAGATTGCGGAAGAGAGCAGTAAGGCAAAGAGCGATTTCCTTGCGAAGATGAGCCATGAGATACGCACGCCCATGAACGCGATTTTGGGCATTACGGAGATTCAACTGCAGGATAAATCAATTCCGATTACGACAAAGGAAGCGCTGGAAAGAATTTACAATTCGGGCGATTTACTGCTCGGCATAATAAACGACATTCTGGATCTTTCAAAAATAGAAGCGGGAAAACTGGAATTGCACATAATGCAATATGATATAGCGAGCCTTATCCACGACAGCGTAAAACTCAATGTTTTGCGTTACGAAAACAAACCGATAGAATTTAAAATGATTGTAAATGAAGACGTACCGTTAACTCTGGAAGGCGACGAGCTTAGAATTAAACAAATTTTGAATAACATTCTTTCTAACGCGTTTAAATACACGAATGAAGGGCGTATAGAATTTGAACTGTCCTGCGAAAAACAGGAAAACAGTCCGCTTTATATGATAATATTCCGCGTTACCGATACGGGACAGGGAATGACGACTGAGCAGGTAAATAAACTTGGAGATAAATTCAACCGCTTTAACATGGAAGCCAACCGAAAAACGGAAGGCACCGGGCTTGGCATGAACATCACAATGAATTTAATTCAGTTAATGAAGGGAAGCATAAGTATAGAAAGCACGCCCGGTTTGGGTTCTACGTTTATTGTTCGTCTGCCGCAGCAAAGCGTCGGCGAAGACGTTATCGGTAAAGGTATGGCTGAAAACCTGATGAAGATGAATTTAAAAAACACAACGAAAATAAGGAACGCTCAAATATCGCAGGAATTTATGCCTTACGGACGCGTTCTTGTCGTAGACGATGTTGAAACAAACCTTTATGTTGTACGCGGTCTTATGGCTCCTTACGGGATATCGGTAGACACCGCGGCAAGCGGATTTGAAGCGATAGAAAAAGTAAGAAACGGCTCGTCTTACGATATTATTTTCATGGATCACATGATGCCCAGAATGGACGGCATAGAAGCGACAAAAATTATCCGCGATCTTGGATATAAAAACCCGATAGTCGCGTTAACAGCTAACGCGCTTGCGGGGCAGGCGGAAATGTTTTTAAAGAACGGTTTTGACGATTATATTTCAAAACCGATAGATATTCGCCAGTTAAACAGCGCGCTTAATAAATTAATACGCGACAAACAGCCGGAAGAAGTGATAAAAGAAGCTCGCAGACAAAAGAACCATCTGTATGCCGCGGGTAAACATAATATTGCGGTTGAACCGCAGTTAGCCGAATATTTTAAAAGGGATGCAAAAAAAGCCATAAGAATTTTAACCATGATTTGCGAAAATAATTGCCGCAGAGAAGCCGACGTTTCAGCGTACATAATCAATATACACTCCATGAAAAGCGCCCTTGCGAATGTGGGAGAAAACGGACTTTCCGAAGAAGCGGCGCAGTTGGAGCAAATCGGCAGAGACAACAACGTCGAGCTTATTTTATCTTCTCTGCCCGCGTTCCTTGAAAAATTAAATAAAGTAGTAGATAAATTTGATACCGAGGAAGAAGACGCCGGAGCGGAAACAATAAATTTAGACATTTTTAAAGAAAAATTGAAGGCAATTCAGGATGCATGCGCTTCTTACGATAAAAAAGCCGCAAAAACGGCATTATCGGAACTAAAACAGATGCACTACCGTGCGGCAAAAGAACAGCTTAGTTTAATAGACGAACACCTTTTACACAGTGAATTTGACGAAGCCGCAGCCGTTGCCAAACAAATACATTTTTCCTGATTTTCTATTGACATTTTCAGTAAAAAAAGCTAGTTTTATATCAGTTTAGTTTTTCATTTAAAAAAGGGCTCAAAGTAACCCCGGTTACAGAGACCTTTTTTTTATGGCTTGGCTCCAAGGTGGGATATGCAGTATACCGGCAAAGAAAATCCGGAAGTTTCAACAGCGCGGCAGCCGCTTGAGGCTGTTCTTAAAGGTTTGGGTTTTAATCTTGTCGAATTTGTCGTTTCCCGGCATAAGGGGAGCGTTCAAATCAGGGCGGTGATTTACAACGGGAAAAGCATCGGCACGGACGACTGCACAAAGGCGCACCGCGCGATAATGCCCCGGCTGGAACTTGAGTTTGAAGGACAGGATATCTACTTGGAAGTGTCATCTCCCGGAGTAGACAGACTGATAAAAAACGGAGCCGAATTTGCCAATTATATTGGCAGGGGAGTGCGGTGTTACCGCACCGACATTTCCGATTGGACGGCGGGAATTTTGGAATCCGCCGGAGAAAAGGGAATTATTGTAAAGACAAAAGAAGGAAGCGTTAAAATGGAATTTGATATAATTGCCAAAGCCAAACTTGACGCTTCGCAGGAGGTATAAATTGGGAACAGATATGTCGCAGGCGATTCGTCAGATAAATCAGGATCGCGGTATTCCTGAAGACCTGATACTGCGGACTATAGAAGATACGCTGATTGCCGCATATAAACACCGTTTTGGCAATGCGGACAATGCAGTCGTACAATTTGATGAAGAAAATTTAGAAGTCTCTATTTTCGCAAAGAAAAAAGTAGTTGAGCAGGACGGCGTTTATGATCCTGTAACCGAAATTGATCTGCTTGAAGCAAAAGAATTAAATCCGGACGCCGAAGCCGGAGATGAAATACTGGTGGAAATCGATCCAAAACAATTTGATCGCATAACGGTTCAAAGCGCAAAGCAAAAAGCCCACCAGACAATCAGAGATATTCAAAAAGACAGTCTTTATTCCGAATTCAAGGATAAAGAAGGTGAAATAATAATTGGTTATTACCAGCGGGAACGCAACGGCACTATTTATGTGGACATCGGTAAAATAGAAGGCATCCTTCCAAAAAAATATCAGTCCCCCAGGGAAATATACCATGTAAATGACAGAATAAAATCGCTTATCGCGGAAGTAAAAAAAGATTCTTCCGGTCTTCAAATTGTTCTTTCAAGAACGCATACGGAATTTGTGCGCGCGATTTTCGAGCTTGAAGTTCCGGAAATCTACGACAAGACAGTGGAAATACACAAGATTGTCCGCGAACCGGGCTTCCGCACAAAACTCGCTGTTTTCTCAAACCGCGAAGACGTCGATCCTGTCGGCGCGTGCGTCGGTCTTAAGGGCGTCCGTATTCAGGCGGTAATCAAAGAATTGGAAGGCGAAAAAATCGATATTCTTAAATACGATCCCGATCCTCGTCGATTCATTAAAAACGCCCTATCCCCCGCGGAAGTGCGCGACGTAATAATTTTAGACGAAGGCAAACATCAGGCGCTTGCGGTAGTAAGCGATTCAATGCTGTCGCTCGCTATCGGCAAACAAGGGCTTAACGTGCGCCTTGCGAACAGGCTTGTAGACTGGAATATCGACGTAAAAACCGAATCGCAATTCGCGGAAATGGATATTGCCGCCGAATCGCGCCGCGCGGTTTCCGAATTGTTCGGCGACACTGAGTCCTACGAAGATGAAATTTCCAGAATCAGCGAACTTCCCAATGTTGACGCCCGCGTTGCGCAAGTCCTGCTCGATCACGGCATCGACTTAATCGAAGATTTCCTCGGCATTATTCAGGAAGAATTGGAAGCGAAAGGTTTATCTGCCGCGGAACTTGACGAACTGCGTAAACTTATTGAGGAACACGTTGAAATTGTCGAAGAAGAAGCCGCTTATGAAGAAGAAGAAGAAAAAGAGGAAGAAGAGACAAGCGAAGAGAGCAGTGAAGTTGAAGAATATGAATGTCCGGAATGCGGAGCGAAGATAACAGTAGAAATGACAACTTGTCCAAGCTGCGGTATTGGACTTAGTTTTGAATACGAAGAGGAGGAGTAAAATAGGTTATATGGCTGAAGAAACTGACAAGAATAAAAAACCAAAAGCTCAGTTAATTAAACATTCGCAAAGCGAAGAGAACGCGGCGGAGAAGAAAACATCGGAGCAGGCTGAACATCGTAAGGTAAAGGTTGTAATGAAAAAACCGACTGCCGCCGCTCCCAAAAAGGCTTCTCCTAAAGTTGTTGTCAGCGCGCCTTCAGCAAAATCTTCTTCTGCAAAAAGAACAGAGGACAGAGAAAGAAAACCCGCGCAAGAGTCCTCTGAAAATACAAAGGGCAATTCTTTTCAACTGCCTCAGCGTCCCGCCGCGGCGGCAGGCAGAGTAGGCGGTAAATTAGTAGGCGGAAAAGCCCCTCCTCACCATGCAGGACGGCAGGGACAGCCCCGCGGAAATAAAACCGAAGCGGGCGCTCCCGGTCGCGGTTTTGGACAGCGTCAAAGCGGCTCAGGACAACCGCAAAGATCGGGCGGCTTTCAGCAAAGACAAGGCGCCGGCGGAAATAAACAATTCGGCGGCGGCGGCGGAGGCTTCCGCGGCGGACAGGGCGGTAACCGCGGCGGTTTCGGCGGAGCGGCGCCCGCAGGACCGATACCGGAAGGGAAGGGACCGGCAAAGCGCAAATTTATTACAAAAAAAACCAGTTATAACCGCAAAGAAAAAGAACTCGAGATGGAGGAGAAACTTCTCCAGACAAAGAAAAAAATAACTCATATCGCAAACCCGGTGCCGAAGTCCATTGATATTATGGAAGTAATTTCGGTATCAGAGTTGGCGCGTAAAATGAATTTAAAAGCGTCTGACCTAATCACAAAACTTATGAGCATGGGGCAGATGGTTACCATAAACCAGCAAATTGACGCGGATACCGCGACCATTCTCGCGGCGGAGTTCGGGGCGGATGTAAAAATAGTCAGTCTCTACGAT
>Ga0268262_10002299_pt1 | contig 22369 bp, 19 predicted proteins | sample TergutNc150P3_FD_190354 | JGI IMG/M metagenome (GOLD analysis project Ga0268262, IMG submission 190354) | Nasutitermes corniger P3 segment gut microbial community from laboratory colony in Florida, USA - Nc150 P3 (SPAdes) (version 2) | ecosystem: Host-associated > Arthropoda: Insects >...
GGCGTGGTCGAGTTTGACAAAAACGGCAGGGCGGTTTCCATTGAAGAAAAGCCGGTAAAACCAAAATCAAATTACGCGGTCACGGGATTGTACTTTTACGACAATTCGGTCGTCGAGGTTGCAAAAAACGTAAAGCCGTCGCCGCGTGGCGAGATTGAAATAACCGCCGTAAACGACGCTTATTTGCAGAGAGGCGAACTTAACGTAGAAATTATGGGGCGCGGTTTTGCGTGGCTTGACACGGGAACGCACGGCGCGCTTTTGGATGCGGCGTTTTTTGTCAAAATGCTTGAAGACAGAACAGGGCTGAAAATCGGCTGCATAGAAGAAATCGCGTGGAAAAACGGATTTATAGACAAAGACCAATTTATGAAACTCGCCGAGCAGTTGAAAAAATCGACCTACGGCGAATACCTTTTCAAACTTGCGAAAATGGAGTGATTATGCCTTTTACTGTTGGAAAAACGCCGATTGACGGATTAGTGATAGTCGAGCCGAAAAAATTTTACGATTTTCGCGGATTTTTTGAGGAAACGTACAAACACAGCGATTTGGCGGCGTTCGGGATAAAAGAAGTTTTTTCGCAGGATAACCATTCCTGCTCGAAAAAAGGCGTCGTGCGCGGGATTCATTTTCAGCGCGAACCGTTTGCTCAGGGCAAACTTGTAAGGGTTTTAAAAGGCAAAGTTTGGGATGTTGCGGTCGATTTGCGCAAAAAATCGCCGACTTTCGCAAAATGGTTCGGCGTGGAACTGAGCGAGGAAAATTCCAAAATGCTTTACATCCCCGCCGGATTTGGACACGGGTTTTCGACTTTTGAAGACGATACGCATTTATTTTACAAATGTACGAAAGAATACAACGGCGAATACGACGGCGGAATAAGATGGAACGACCCTGACATAGCGGTCGATTGGAAATTGGGCGAAATAAGCGCGCTTGTTTCCGAGAAAGACGAAAAACTTCCGTTTCTAAAAGAGGTTTCTTTATGATTTGGATAGTCGGAGCAAACGGGATGCTCGGCAGGGAAACGGCGCAAATTCTTGCAGAAAACGGTTTGGAATATTGCACGACGGACGCGGAGACGGACATTACGGATATTGGACGAGTGAAAGAATTTATCAAAGAAAAAAGATTTTCTCACATAATAAACTGCGCCGCATATACCGCCGTGGACGCCGCCGAAGACGATTTTGAAAAAGCGATGGCTATAAACGGATACGGCGTCGCCAATTTGGCGTTTGCCGCGGTAGTTTTGGACGCCTGCCTCATACATATTTCCACCGACTACGTTTTTGACGGCGATTTAGACGAGCCGCTTACGGAAGAAAACGCTGTAAATCCGATTGGGATTTACGGGAAAACAAAACTTTTGGGCGAATATGCGATAGAATTGTCCGCGCTTAAAAATTATTTCATAATTCGTACCGCTTGGCTTTACGGAAAACACGGGAAAAATTTTGTAAATACTATGCTGAATCTTATGAACGCCAAAGAAAGCCTGGGAGTCGTCGCAGACCAGTGGGGGAGTCCTACTTGGGCGCGGGATTTGGCGAAATTCATAACGCTTATAGTAAAAGACGGCGGGGCGGGCGATTGCGGAACGTATCATTACAGCGGCGGCGGCAAGACGAACTGGTATGAGTTTGCCGTAAAAATTTACGAATACGGGCGAAAAACCGGTATAATAGGTAAGGAATGTAAAGTTAACGCGCTGACTACCGAGCAATATCCTACAAAAGCCAAAAGACCCAAATATTCGTATCTTTCAAAAGAAAAAGCAGAAAAGACCTTTGGAATAATTCCTCCCGAATGGGAAGATTCTCTGATGGAATATATTCGGCTTAATTGTTCAGAAACTTTGCAAGAGAAGTAAGGTCGGCGGTAAATTTTCTTATTCCTTCGGCAAGTTTTTCGGTAGCCATCGCGTCTTCGTTGTGAAGCCAGCGAAACGCCTTTTCATCAAGCGATATTTTTTCTATCGGTAAATTTTTTGCGGCGCTTTCCGAAAGTTTTTGCGTCAAATTCCCCTGCGTAGAAGACAATTCTTCGATGAAATTAGGCGCGATAGTAAGCAAATCGCAGCCCGCAAGTTCGACAATTTCGCCGATATTTCTAAAACTTGCGCCCATAATTTCTGTTTTGTAGCCGAACTTTTTGTAATAATTGTAAATTTTACTCACTGAAACTACGCCGGGGTCTTTTTCCGGCGGATAAGAATCTACGTTTTCCGCTTTTTTATACCAATCCAAAATTCTTCCTACAAACGGCGAAATGAGTTTTACGCCCGCCTCGGCGCACGCGACCGCCTGCGCAAAACTGAAAAGCAGAGTTAAATTACATCGGATATTTTCTTTTTCCAATTGTTGCGCCGCTTTTATTCCCTCCCAAGTCGCCGCGATTTTAATAAGAACGCGCTCACGCGAAATTTGGTCTTTTTCAAACAAAGAAACAAGTCGCCGTGCAGAAAGTATCGTGTTTTGCGTATCGAAAGAAAACGTCGGGTCAATTTCTACCGAACATCTTCCGGGGATGACAGCCAAAATTTCTTTCGCGAAATTTACAGCCAATTTTTCCAGAACAGGACGCATAGAATCAAGCGGATTTTCGCTCTTATCTTTCGGCGTTTCAAGAGCGTTTGAAATAAGGTTTCTATACTGCGGAATTTTTGCCGCCTGCAAAAGAAGCGACGGATTAGTCGTCGCGTCTTGCGGCTTGTGGTTTTTTATCGTATCAATATCGCCCGTGTCTTCGACGATTGTCGTAACTTTTTTTAATTGTTCAAGCAAAGTCATAAATTATTCTCCAAAATTCTAAAATTTCATCGTAGATTTTTTTATCGCCTCGATGCAGACGTTGTGCCATTCGTCTTTTTTAGCGCTCAAAAGCGGAACTTCCGAAAATATTTTGTCCAAAATGTCGTTATCGCCCATCGGCAAGACCTCTCTGGAAAAAGCGTCCGCCGCTTTCAGCGCGCTCAACTCCAAAGTAATATATTCTGGATAATCTTCGCAGTGATGATACGCAATAAGTTCGATAATCGACTCCGAAAGTCCCCACTGCCCCAGCAAATATGCGCCGATTTCCGCGTGCATAGCGCCGAACAATTCTTTTTCTATTTCGTACAACAGGCGATTTTCTTTCTCCGCAATATCGATTACCTGACGGTAAAGTTTTGGCGAATGGGAAGCGAAAATCAGCCGCCCGATGTCGTGCAAAATTCCCGCGATATAAATCGAATCGCTCGTCGCAGTGGGCATATTCTCGTGTTTCAGTATTTCTTTTCCCAAAAAACCTACGATAAGACAATGGTCTACCACGGTTTCCAAGTTCAATAGGCGCGTTTCCGCGTTGGAAAACGCCGAAAACAAATGCGACGTCAACGCAAGTCCGCGCACAATGTCAAGCCCCAAAAGCGAAACGGCTAATTCCGGCGAAGTTATGGTTTTTGCCATTCCGAAATACGCCGAATTTACCATTTTCAAAATCGACGCGCTCATTCCAATATCCCGCGCAATGAGCATTCCCGCTTTTTTTACCGAAGGATTCGGGCTTTCCAACTCCGCGACCAAATCGCCGTAAACTTTCGGCAGCGACGGAATTTTTTCCAAACCGTCGACGAATCGGATGACTTCAGGATACATAATCGTTTTGTAAAGCCGATAAATCCGCGATATAAGCGTTTCAAATTTTTCCGTAGAATCCGGTCGAACGAGTATTCTATGCACGAATTTAACTAAACGTTTCGGATAATCATCGCCCAAATTGCGAACTAAAACTATTCTTATTATGTTCGGATACATTTGAGAAATCGTTTCCATAAGAGGAACTCCGTTGAGAACTGGCATTTTCGCGTCGGCGATAACTAAGTCAAAACTTGCGTGGGATAATTCGTCGAACGCCTTTTTTATATTATCGGCAAAACGACAATCCCACTGCTGTTTGTCGGCAAAAAGCGCCTGACAAGTCGCGGCATCCTGCGGAGAGGTACCGACCCACAATAATCTGTTCATAAATTTTCCTGCAACACTAAACTTGTTCTAAAACAACAAAACCCACAACGAACTTTTGCGGCGGAATATACTTTATGCCCATAACAAATTTTATTTTTTTTTGCAAAATATGCAATTTTATCAAAATTTTTCGTTTTTTGCAGGCGCAAATATCGTATATTCTTATTTAACCATTTTTATGAAAGGATTTTGTATGTTGAACATCGTATTATTTGGACCTCCCGGAGCGGGAAAAGGAACGCAGGCGAAATTTATCACCGAAAAGTACAAATTGGGACACATTTCTACCGGTGATATTTTGCGCGGCGAAATCAAACAGGCGAGTCAGTTGGGCTTACAGGCAAAAAGCATTATGGAAGCGGGCGGCTTGGTCGGCGACGACATTATCGTGCAGATTTTGGAAAAATATATTTCCGAAAACGCGACGAAATTCAGCGGATTTTTGTTTGACGGTTTTCCGCGCAATCTTGTACAGTGTTATATTTTGGAAGGGATGCTTAGCAAACTTAAAACTTCGCTTTCCGCGCTAATTTCTTTGGACGTGCCGCAGGAAGAATCCGTAAGGCGTCTTTTGGAGAGAGCAAAAATTGAAGGACGCGCGGACGACACGCAGGAAGTTATTCAAAACCGATTGAAAGAATACGAGAATAAAACGCTTCCGGTAATTAAATTTTACAGAGAAATGAACAAAGCGGTTTCAATCAAGGGAACGGGAAGCATCGAAGAAATAACGAAATTAATCACCGCCGAAATAGACAAATTAAAGTAAACGGGTTTTTCTAAAAACGGGAGGATTTATGAAAAAAAATTTCTTGATTTTGGGAATTATTGCGATGTTTTTGTTTTTTGTCGGATGCGGAACAAAAGAAAAAGAAGACGAAAAATACGGGCTTTTTCTTCATAAAAATATCAGAGCGACAACATTTTGGGCGGGCGAAGACGCAAGCGACGCTAACGGAAATATTACGAATGTCGAAAGCGCTTGGGATGATAATTGGGATAAAAAATTCGGCGGCAAAGAAGACAGTCCGACTTGTAAAAGAGACGACAATTTTATACCTGTCGGTTATTCGGGGACGGAGAATTTGTATTACTACGCGCTTCAATACAACGATATGGACAAATTGGTTTTTGAGTACGAGAAAGCGTCGGCGGCTGATATAGAAAAAATCAAAAATTCAAACCCGAATTACAGAAAGAGCGGTACTAACGTAAACACGACCGATATGTCCGACGGCAGAAAAAATAACGTAAAAGATATTCCTTGGTATAACTCAAAAAATTGGAGTGGAAACGAAAGCGTCGTCAAAGGTCGATGGCTTAAAGTAAGGTGCGTCGAACAAGGCAAAGGAAACGGAGAATGGGTCTATGCGCAGTGGCTTGACGCGGGACCTTATTACTACGACGATTTTGATTACGTTTTCGGAAAAGCGACGCAGAAAAACGACGATAGTTTTTACAAAGTAGGTTCAGGCTCAGGAATTGATTTGTCGCCTGCCGTTATTCTTAAAATGGGTATTAAAGATATGGGGGCAAGTGGAATAAACACGCTCGTCGATTGGCAGTTTGTGGACGACAAAGACGTTCCGGACGGTCCTTGGAAAATACACGTTTCGGACAACAAGACCTATTGGTAGCGACGATAAAGAAGAAATAACGAAGTTAATCGCCGCCGAAATAAACGAATTTAGAGTAAGCGGTTTTTCTAAATTTTGGAGGATTTATGAAAAAAATTTTTGGAATTTTACTGGTTTTTACGGCGTTTTTGTTTGTTGTCGGTTGCGGAGACGACGACCCGCCGGTAAAAGAAGAATTCACGGTTTCGTTTGACGCTAACGGCGGCTCAACTACACCGCAGAGCCAAACTGTTAAAAGCGGCGAGTCGATAACTTTACCTTCAACAAGCCGAAGCGGTTACACTTTTAACGGGTGGTATTCTGAAAAATCAGGAGGCACAAAATTAGGCGATGCGGGAAGCAGTTATACTGTGAGTAGAACTATAACGCTTTATGCTCAATGGACACAACTCAAAGCGGGTGAATATACGCTTCATACAAAAATAATAGCGACGACGTTTTGGGCGGGCGAAGGCGCAAGCGACGCTAACGGATTTATTTCAAACGTTCCAAGCGCTTGGGACAAAAATTGGGGCGACCATTACAAAGTTAACGGGAAAGCAAAAGAAGACACTCCGAATAAAAATCAACTTCCCAGAGATAACGATTTTATTCCTGTGGGTTACAACGGGACAGAAAATCTTTATTATTACGCGCTTCCGTACAACGACGCTTCGTCAATCGTTTTTGACGGAGATGAAAGTACGTATTCCGCCGTCATCGCTTTAGACCCGTCCAATTACGAAGCGAAAGACCAATACGGCGAGTATGTCGTGGTTTCAAAAGCGTTCAATAGTAGCAGTTGGAGAAAGAAAAACGCAAATCACATTCCTTGGTATAATGCTAAAAATTGGAAAAGTGACGAAAGCATTGTAAAAGGACGCTGGGCAAGAATAAGAGCAACTACCAGAGGCGCAAACGGACAATGGGTTTATGCGCAGTGGTTAGACGCGGGTCCTTATCATTATGACGATTTTGATTATGTTTTTGGAAATTCCAGACCAAGAAATGAAAGTAAGACCACGGGTAAATCGCCGTTTGCCGGTATTGATTTGTCGCCGGCGGTTATTTTGAAAATGGGAGTTTCGCATACCGAATTAAGTAACGGCGGTATAACTTTCAGCGATGGAGTCGATTGGCAGTTTGTTGACGAAGCCGATGTTCCAGACGGTCCATGGAAAAGATTTCTTTCCGACAATAAAATGAAGTGGAATTAGACGGGATAATTGATGAGCAGAAAAGATTTCAACGAACAGATGCAGGTAAGGTTTGAGAAGATAGCCAAAATAAAAGAGCGCGGCGAAATTCCTTACGCCGAAAGATTTGAAACGACCCACACTATCGCGCAGGCGGCGCTTCTTCCCGACAATACCGAAGACGTTTCGGTGGCGGGAAGAATTGTCGCTATTCGATATTTCGGCAAATTGGCGTTCGGGCATATTTACGGATTTCACGGTAAAATTCAGTTCGCGCTGCAAAAAAGCGTTTTGGGCGATAACTTCGCTTTTTTCAAAGACGTCGCGGACGTCGGCGACTTTGTAGGGATAACGGGAAAAATCATCACGACACACACGGGCGAAAAAACTATAGACGTGCAAAATTGGAAATTTTTGTCGAAAACGCTACGAAATCTCCCCGAAAAATTTCACGGAATAGCCGACGATGAAATTCGTTTGCGCAAAAGGTATTTGGATTTAATATCCAACGAAGAAACGCTTACACGCTTCAAAACGCGCACGAAAATAATCCGTACTATTCGCGATTTCTTGAACGACAACGATTTTTACGAGATAGATACGCCGGTTCTTACCAATCACGCCTGCGGAGCGATGGCGCGACCTTTTATCACGCACAATAACGCGCTCGACATAGACGTTTTTTTGAGAATAGCCCCCGAAACATACCTGAAAAGAGCGATAGCCGGCGGGTTTGAAAGGGTGTACGAGTTTGCCCGCAGTTTTCGCAACGAAGGCGTCGATGCGTCGCATCTGCCGGATTTTACGCTGCTTGAATATTACGCGGCTTATTGGAATTACGAAGACAATATGAATTTTACCGAAAAACTGCTCAAACATCTGCTCACTGAAATTAAAGGGAGTTTGGAGATTGAATATAACGGCACAAAAATAAATTTCGACGGTTCGTGGGAAAGAATTTCGTTTCGCGATTTGATTTTCAGGGACTGCGGAATAGATATTTACGAGTGCGGCACGAAAGAAGCGGTTTTGGCGAAAATCACCGAGAAGAAAATCGTTTTGGACACTTCGGCGGACATAAAAAAATCGGGACGCGGAACGCTTATCGACTTGCTTTACAAAAAGGTTAGCCGTCCCAAAATCGTAAATCCGACGTTTATCATAAAACATCCTATCGACTTGTCGCCGCTTGCAAGGCGAAACGACGTCAATCCTTTGGAAACGGACAGATTTCAGTTGGTAGTAAACGGCTGGGAGGTGATAAACGCATACAGCGAATTGGTTGACCCTATCGACCAAGAGGAGCGTTTTATCCAGCAGGCGCAGGCGCGGGCGGACGGCGATTTGGACGCTATGGACGTGGATTACGATTTTTTGCAGTGCATCGAATACGGGCTTCCGCCGATTTCGGGCTGGGGAATGGGGATAGACAGAATAGTCGCGCTGCTCACCGATACGCAAAATTTACGCGACGTGGTTTTGTTCCCGCTTTTGAGACCGGAAAGTTTTGAGTGAAAGTATTTTTCAGATTGAAATTAAAACAAAAAGAGGAATTATGCAAACTGCTGTAAAACGAAAACTTACGCGGGTAGCCGTAGTCGGAAACGTAAAAATAGGCGGCGAAAATCCCATATCCGTTCAATCTATGACGAACACGAAAACTGCCGATGTCGAGGCGACGGTCGCGCAGATTCGCAGAATGGAAGAAGAGGGCTGCGAAATAGTGCGGATAACCGTTAACGACGAAGCGGCGGCGCAGGGCTTTGCAAAAATCGTAAAGCAAACAAAACTTCCGGTAGTGGCGGATATTCATTTTGATTACAAAATGGCGCTTTCGGCGATAAAATCCGGCGCGGCGAAGGTTAGAATAAATCCGGGAAACATAGGTTCGTTCGAGCGCACAAAAGAAGTCGTCGAGGCGGCGAAAGCGGCTGGAGCGGCAATTCGCGTAGGCGTAAATTCGGGAAGTTTGCAAAAGGATTTACTCGAAAAATACGGACATCCCACTCCCGAAGCGCTGGCGCAGAGCGCTTTGAGATACGCCGAAATGATGGACGAATTAAATTTTACGAATTTGGTTTTATCGATAAAATCCACAGACGTAGTTTCGACGATTGCGGCGTGCGAAATTTTGTCCCAAAAAACAAATATCGCGCAGCACATAGGAATTACCGAATCGGGAACGATAAAAACCGGAACGATAAAATCGGCGGCGGGGCTTGGCGCTATTTTGTCACGGGGAATAGGCGACACGATTCGCGTTTCGCTTTCGGGCGACCCTGTCGAAGAGGTAGGCGTTGCGCGTGAAATTCTTAAATCGCTGGGACTTCGCGGAGGACCGGTTTTAATCGCCTGCCCGACCTGCGGACGAACGCAAATCGACTTGGCGGGACTCGCCGAAAAAGTCGAAGAGAAACTTAAAAGCGTAAAAGAAGATATAACGGTGGCGGTTATGGGCTGCGTGGTAAACGGTCCGGGCGAGGCGAAAGAGGCGGACGTAGGTGTCGCCGGCGGAATCGGCGAAGGGCTTTTGTTTGTAAAAGGCGAAACCGTAAAAAAAGTGCCGGAAAACCAAATAATTCCCGAATTGTTTGCGCTTATTAACAAAGTTTTGGAAGAAAAAAAGTAGATTTCCGTCTGCGAATTAAAGACAGCGGGACGAATTTCTCCGCCGCCCGCTTCATATTTATAGAATCCGCATGGGAAAAAGATTTTGCGCCAAATAATGTACCTATTAACATACCCTCACTCTCTTGTTTGATTTGGTTTTGCGATTTAATACAAAAAAGTATAAAAAGTTAATTTCTTTGCTTTTTTCAAGAATATAATGGTATTCTATTTATGCGAAAAACGTTAGATAGCGGGGACAAAAAGTGTAAACGATGTCCACGAACAAATTGTAAACTATTTACCTTCTACATCAAGTCGTATAATACCACTAACGTCGCTGTCGTATATCGGCGCAGGTGCGGTTTTGCCGATTTTTTCATAAACCACCGCCTTGAAATTAGCATCAATAAACTTGTTTGTAATATCCGTCTGTCCGAACGCTATTGCGGCGGCGATAAACACCGCCGCAGTAATTTTGAGAAAATTGCAATCTTTTTGCATACTAAAACTCTTTTCCTAAATTTTATTTACCCCATCACCACTTCGACCTTATGCGTCTTTGCATCGCCGTGCGGTTTAATTACGTCGCCCGAAATTTCTTTCCCATCGACGCTAATCGACTTTATTCCGCGCTCGACGCCGTTTGGGTTTTTAACCGTGATTTCATAAACCGCTCCGCGAAAATTGCGTTTTGCAAAAAATTCTTTCCAGTCCTTTGAAATTTTCGGGTCGATTTTAAGCCCGTCGTAATCGGGTCTCAAACCTAAAACCCACTCGGTAAGCGACTGGTGCATGGTGGGAGCGGTTCCTGTAAGCCAAGTGTGTCCGCCCTGCCCGAAACCTATTCCGCCGCGTCCGCGAACGTATTCGGGATAAACGTACGGCTCGCTCTTGTAGCGGTCCTGGTCGCTCGCCAAATTTTCCGGCAGACATTTTTCGTAATATTTTACCGCGTCTTCTCCACGATTCAAAATAGCGTAACTCTGCACAAGCCAAGCGTTAAGGTGCATAAAAATCGAGCCGTTTTCTTTCATCGCCGGCGGCTCTTTCTCTATGTTCCAGGTTCTGCTCGGCAATTCTTCGCGCTGGGCAAGCCCGTTGTAAACCGGAAAACAAATTTGCGCTCCAAACTCGCTGTCCAAATATTCTTCGACCTTTTTAATTACTATTTTCGCACGGCTTTCGTCGGCGGTTTCGCAGTTGATTCCAAACGACTGCGGTTCAAGGAAAATCTTCGCCTCGCCGTTTTCGCTTCTTCCCAAATCCTTTTTGCCCGCGACCCGCGACAAAGCGCGAATATAATAACCCTCTTTGTCGATTGCGTATTTTTCAAGCGCGTCATACACCTTTTTCGCCCGCAAAACATAATCTTCGGCAAGCGTGATATCTCTGTTAGCCGCTTTAAGCAAGTTTGCCGTGTCAATCAAGGTCTTATATAACTGCTGGGCGACCATAACGCTTTCCACGTCCTTATTCCATTCGCCGCCCGTGCGCGACTCGTTGAGGTCGTCGTTCCAGTCGCAGTCCTTCATATACGGCAAATCGCGGTCGCTTCTATCCGTCCAAACGCGGTCTATCGCCTTTTGAATATGCTCTAAAATCGTGCCGTAAATTTCGCCTTCTTTTTCGTGGACTTCGGCGTATGCCGCTTTTTCGTCCAAAAACGCGAAATCGCCCGTTTCTTTTATGTATTTAATAATCGCCGCAGGAAACCAAATCGGGTCGTCCGACGCCTGAATGTTGCGGTTTCCGGGCTGGTCGATAAAGAAATTATGATAAGAAATCCCCGTCGAAAACATTTGCGTCGCGATGTGTTTAAGAGACGATTTTACGGTTTGCGGCGAATACGGCAGATTGAAATTTACATCCTGCAAAATATCACGAAACCCCCATCCGTATTCGTATCCGGTATGGTAGCGGGACTTCATTCTGTTAAGAATATACACGACGCGGCACTGATATTGCAGCCACTTGAAAGCGCGGTCTATTTTCGCGCTGGGCGTAGAAATCGCAAATTGCCACATCATGTCGCTCCACCATTTTCTAACTTCGCCAAGCATATTTTCGCGTTTTTGGGCGTTTTTTACCGTTTCAATCATTTCTTTAAGATGCTTTTTCTTATTCAAATAATAGTCTTTTGTAGAACTTGCGATTAACGCGACCGCAAATTCGGTTTTTTCGCCCGCTTTCAGCGTAATTTTGTTGCGAAATACGCCGCAGGTTCTGCGCAAATACGCCTGATTCGTGTTTGAAAGCGGCTTTGCGTCGATGATTCTTAACGGCTCGGCAAGCGAATGGAATCTGTCGCCGGTAAAGCGTTCTTCGTTCGTTTCGTATTCGGTGTTTGCGCCGTTTAGAGTGGAGACGAACGCTGCGACGTTTCCAAGCATTCCGTTAATTTCGGATTTGTCGTCATTTACGCTTGTTCCGTGATTTCTGCGAAAGACTATCGCGTTTAAGTCCCTGTCCCAGTTTGCGCCGCCGAAAAATCCGTCGTTATCGCCCGCAAGCAGACGGATAAGCGCGTCGCCCATGTGAATAGGAACGAACGGATAAATTTCCAATTCTTTCGTTTCGCCGGTAGTGTTTTCTACGATAACGTTTTGTATCCATCCGTCGAATTCTTTCGGAACGAACATCGTTTCTTCCGTTTTAATTCCTTTGTATTCCGAATTAAATTTTATATAACCAAACCCCAGCGTAGTTTTGAATTTCTGCCCGTCTCTTTTTACCGGCTGCCACGTAGTCGTAAAAAAATCGCGGGTTTTTGCGTCCACGATATAACAATAGCGCCCTCTGTTGTCTGCGTCGTTCAGGTGCAGCTGCGTATCCACGAAAGTATTTTCGTGCGTTCCGCGAACATCGAAGCCGCCGCCCGTATAACTTACTCCCGAGCAAAAAGTTTGCGTTCCGGGCTGGTCGGGACGAATCAAATAATGAATCCAGGGTTCAGGCGTGTGCGGGTCAAAAATTTCAAACTCGTCTTTGTCGTTAAATTTTCCGTATTCTGCCATAAATAACTCCTATTTTTTAATGGTTAACGTCTCACATCCAAATATAATAATTTTTTACAACTCCCCGCAAGTTAAAACCGCTTTACAAGCGAATTTTCATTAAAAAAAGTAAAATGTTGTCGAAAACGGAAGCAATCTTAGAAAAAAACGCTTGAAGACATACATAATATATTTTTGCCAAATTTTCGAAAATATACAAAAAACTTTGATTTGTGTTTTGAACAAAAAATATTTTACGTTAGTCCGAAACTTTGTTTTTTTCCAAAAAGGCGGTATTTTTATGGATAATGATGGTTTTTTGGCGGTTGCTGATAGTGTTGTCGATGCTGTTTTGCAAACCGATACGAGCGTTGCAACCCAGGCGTTTCAAGAAACGGTTGCGCAAATTCCCGACACGAACGTTGTTTCGCAGGCGGTTGCGGACGCGGTAAATACGGTAGCGGTAAATTCTTCCGCGATGATTGATTTTGCGCGGGTTTCCGCTCCTATGGGAAGGGACGGATTGGTCAACGGGTGGATTGTAACTTTTATGGGGATGTTTATCGTTGGATTTTGCTTGTGTATAATAGTTTTGGTTATTTCGCTTCTTCCCAAAGCGCTTGCTTTAATAGACAAATATTTTCCCGAAAACTCGGACGGGAAAAAAACAGATAAAAAAGCGAAAACTTCGTCTTCGCCCGTCGAAGCGGTCGCGGCGGCGGTTACGGTTTCGTATCACAATTACCACAATAACGGAAAGTAGGGGTAAATAAATGGAAATAATTTTGCAGAATTTGGCGGGTTTTTGGCATTCGACCGGAATATACGGTTTGACGACCGGAAATTTCGCTATGATAGTGATAGGAATAATTTTTATTTCTTTGGGAATCGTAAAAAACTACGAACCGCTTTTGCTCGTGCCTATCGGCTTCGGGGTAATTGTGGGAAATATTCCCGTTACTCCCGGAATGCAACTGGGGGTTTATGACACGGGCAGAGTTGTCGTCGGAGCGAACGCGGCGTACGGAATCAAAAACATTTTTCTCAACAGCAACGCCAGCGTGTTTTCGTATTTCTATTATCTAGTTATGAACGGGATATTTCCGCCGCTTATATTCTTCGGAATCGGAGCGATGACGGACTTTTCTACAATGCTTTCAAATCCGAAATTAGTATTACTGGGCGGCGCGGCGCAGTTTGGAATTTTCATTACCTTAGTCGGCGCGCTCGCTCTCGGATTTACTCCTCAGGAAGCGGGAAGCATAGGAATTATCGGCGGCGCGGACGGACCGACTTCCATATTTTTGACGTCTAATCTCGCGCCTCATCTGATTGGTCCCGTGGCTATCGCCGCGTATTCGTATATGGCTTTGGTGCCGGTTATTCAGCCGCCCGTAATGAATTTGCTTACGACGCACAAAGAGCGTTTGATAAGAATGAAGCCGTCGCGCGTCGTTAACAAACGCGAAAGAATCATATTCCCGATTATAGTATTTCTGGTTTGCGCGATAATAGTTCCTGGGTCGCTCGTTTTGGTCGGAATGCTTATGTTCGGAAATTTGCTTAAAGAATCCGGCGTTACCGAAAGGTTGGCGGAGACGGCGAGAAACGCGCTTTTGGACAGTTGTACGGCGCTTTTGGGATTTTCGGTCGGGGCGTCGACGGCGGCGCACGTGTTTTTGCAGCCGCAGTCGATTTTGATTTTCGGACTCGGCGCGCTGTCGTTTGTTTGTGCGACCGCATCGGGAGTTTTGGGCGCGAAATTTATGAATCTGTTTCTAAAAGAAGGCGACAAAATAAATCCGCTGCTCGGCGCGGCGGGAGTTTCGGCTGTTCCCGATTCGGCGCGGGTCGTTCAGCACGAAGGGCATAAAGCGGACAAAAACAATCATTTGTTAATGCACGCTATGGCTCCGAACGTCGCGGGAGTTATCGGTTCGGCGATAGCAGCCGGGTACTTGTGGTCAGTTTTAATGATGTAAAAATTTAGGAGTAAAATATGGCTAAAAAAATCGGTTTTATGTGTACTGCCTTTCGTGACGGATTGCAGTCGGTTTACGGAGCGAGAGTTAGAAGCGAAGATTATCTTTGCGCGGTGAAAGCGGCTGTCGATGCGGGAATAACGTATTTGGAAACCGCCGGCGGAGCGTTGTTTCAGTCGGCGTATTTTTATTGTCAGGAAGACGGGTTTAACGTTATGGACGCGGTTCGCGCGGCGGCCGGACCGGACGCTAATTTGCAAAGTTTATCTCGCGGCGTAAATGTCGTGGGTTTGGAGTCACAGCCGACGGAAATAATAAATCTTCACGCTAAACTTTTCAAAAAGCACGGCGTAACGACGATACGTAATTTCGACGCGCTTAACGACATTAACAATCTTATTCCGAGCGCAAAAGCGATTGTCGACGCGGGACTCAAACATCAAATCACCGTAACGATGATGGGACTTCCTCCGCACTGCCGCGGAGGCGCGCATAACGCGGATTTTTATCTGAAAATCGTAAAGCAGATTATCGATGCTAAACTTTCGTTTGATTCCATCGCGTTCAAGGACGCATCGGGAACGACCGTGCCGAGCGTCGTTTATGAAACGATAAAAGGAACGAAAAAACTTGTTTCCGCAAAAACCCCTATTCATTTCCATACTCACGAAACGGCGGGAATGAGCGTCGTAACGTACAAGGCGGCGATTGAAGCGGGCGCGGATTTCATCGATTTGTCGCTTGCGCCGGTTAGCGGCGGAACGAGCTCGCCCGACGTTTTGGTTATGTGGAACGCTTTGCACGGCGGCGAATATGAAATCGATATAGACCCAGATAAAGTCCGCGAGGTTGAGGAAGTTCTTAAAGAATGCCTGAAAGAATACTTTTTGCCGCCGGAAGCGATGTCGGTCGAGCCGCTGATTCCGTGGTCGCCGATGCCCGGCGGCGCTTTGACGGCGAATACGCAAATGCTTCGCGACAACAACCTTATGGACAAATATCCCGATATGATTTCAAATATGACGGAAGTTGTGGAAAAGGGCGGATACGGCACGAGCGTTACGCCGGTTTCGCAGTTTTACGTCCAACAGGCGTTTAACAACGCGATGGGCGCTCATTGGGAAAAAATAGCCGACGGTTACGGAAAAATGGTTTTGGGATACTTTGGGAAAACGCCTGTCGCGCCAGACCCGGAAATTGTAAAAATAGCCGCTCAGAAACTTAACTTACAGCCGACTGCAAAAACCGTAATTGAGTTAAACGACGGCGACGAAACGAAGAGCATCGAAGCGGCGAAAAAGATTCTGGAAGCGGAAGAATTGCCCGTTACTGACGAAAACGTGTTTATCGTTGCCGCCTGCAAAGAAAAAGGCGTCGCGTTTTTACACGGCAAAGGTGAATTGGGCATTCGCAAAGGCGCCAAGTCGCAGACGACTTCCGGTACCGGGGAGTACACCGTCACGCTCAACGGGCGAAAATACTCCGTAAAAATCGCCGGCGACAAAACATATGTCGATGGAAACGAGTATCAGACCGAAATCGTTTCGGGAATCGAAAAAGAGCCGGTCGTTCATTCTTCCGGCGCGTCCGCCGTCAAATCGCCGATGCCGGGTAAAATTTTCAAATTAGCCGCGAAAGTCGGCGACGTTTTATCTGTCGGAGACCCGCTTTTAGTTATCGAAGTTATGAAGATGGAGAACGAAGTCTTGGTCGAAGAAGGCGGAACGGTTCAGGAGATTCTGGTAAAAGCGGGTGATATGGTTCAAGAAGGCGACGTTTTGGCGCTTTTGGCTTGATTTTCCCGAATGAACAAAACGATTGTGGCATTGTCGTCCGCTCGCGGAACGGGAGCGATAGCCGTTGTGCGAATGAGCGGCGGCGATGCCGTTGAAATCTTTGCAAAATCCATAAAAAATTGTGACAATTATAATTTTCAACATTCGTTAATGAAACGTTTTTTGCTCGCCGACAAAGACGGCGCGGCGATAGACGATGTTATGGCGGCAGTGTTTTTTGCGCCGAAATCCTTTACAGGCGAAAACGTCGTGGAAATATTTTGCCACGGCGGACAAATTACGATAGAACGGATAATCAAACGTCTTATCGAACTCGGCGCGGTTTCGGCTCAAAAAGGCGAATTTGCAAAACGCGCGTTTCTTAACGGAAAAATCGACTTGCGCAAAGCGGAAGCGATAAACGCCGTAATTTCGGCGAACGACTATTATTCCCACAAAAACGCGATGGCTCTCTACAACGGCGGCGGGCGCGAGTTTTTTGACGAAATTAAAGATAAACTTCAAAATATTCTTGTCGATATCGAAAGCGAGATTGAGTTTTTGGAAACCGATGATTTTGAGCGGGATTTTGGCAGCCGCGAAAAAATTAAGGAGATTTTGACGGATATTTCACAAAAAATTTTTATGCAAAAAGAAAAATACATGCGGTTAAAAAAAATAAAAAACGGGATTCCTGCGGTTTTAGTCGGTCGTACAAACGCCGGGAAAAGTTCGCTTTTCAATCGTCTTCTTGATGAAAATCGGGCGATTGTGAGCGATGCGGCGGGGACGACAAGAGACGTGATTTGCGAAACTGCGGCGTTCGACGACGTAATAGTTCGACTTTTCGATACTGCGGGATTCAATGACGACGGCGGCGAAATAGAAAACGAAGGAATAAAAAGAACAATAAACGAAATAGAAAAATCTTTTGCGGCGCTGTGGGTTATGAGTCCCGACGATTCGGATTTTGAAAGCGATTATCGGTTTGTCAAAAACGTTCCGGTTTTAATCGCGGTCTTGAACAAAAGCGATATTTCTCCAAATTATCGACAGGAAGATTTTCTTAAAGAAAACAAAATCGAATACGTAAAGATTTCTGCGCTGCAAAATTTGGGAGTTCAAAACGTCGTATCTTTATTGAAGTCGCAACTCGGAGAAAAATTTCCCGAGAAAAATTTCAACACGTTTTTAACGAGCCAAAGGGAGTTGAATATCGTTGAAAATATGCTTGAAGTCGCAAATTCTATCGACGTTTCGCAAAATATCGAAATAATTGCCGAAAATATTCGCGAAATGCTTAAAATATTAGACGAAATTTACGGTTTTATCGCGCCGGACGAAATACTGAACAAAATTTTCGACTCTTTTTGCATAGGCAAATAAGCCGATATATTCGTTTCTCCGCAGACGACAATAATAAACAATCGTATGAGAATAATATTTGCGTAAAATGTTTGTCAAGGGAGAAAATGAAAAATTTGTGAATTTTTGTTTGGGTTTGGGGATTTTTTATGGGATTTGTTAGTAAACCCAAAGTTCGCCTTTTCAAACAAAAAATTGCACATCATACGTCGCAGAAATTATATTTTCTGTGAGTTTGGGGAGTATAAATATGAATAAACCGAAAATTCTTATAGTTGACGACGACAAACACATGCGCGGTTCGGTCGTAGAGTTTCTTGAATACAGCGAAAAATATGAAATCTTTGAAGCGGTTAACGGGCAGGACGCGCTGGGCATAATTGCAAGAGAAAAATTCAGCGCGATTATCAGCGACATCAAAATGCCCGTTATGGACGGATTGGAACTGCTTGATAATTTGGTAAAACAAAATTCCAACGTTCCGTTTATAATTATGACGGCTTTCGGCGATGTAAAAACTGCGGTTGAAGCGATGAGCAAAGGCGCGTATTATTTTATAGAGAAGGGCAGCGATTCTTTTACCGACCGTCTTGAAGCGACGCTTGCGCGGGCTGTCGAAAAGCACGAATTGGTTTTGGAAAACACCCGACTAAACGTCGAAAACACCACGCTGAAAAACGCGCTGAAAGGAAAATGGCAATATATCGGAAAAACGCCAAAAATTAAAGAAATACAAAGTGTAATCGAAACTATAGCGTCAAGCCGTTCTACGATTTTGGTCACGGGCGAATCGGGAACGGGAAAAGAAATGATAGCCAAATCCATACACGCGTTAAGCAGCAGGGCTGGCGGTCCTTTTGTAAAGGTAAATTGCGCCGCGCTTCCCGAAAGTTTAATTGAAAGCGAATTGTTCGGTTACGAAAAAGGGGCGTTTACCGGCGCTCTTAAAACCCGTCTGGGAAAGTTTGAACTTGCAAGCGGCGGAACGATTTTATTAGACGAAATAGGCGAAATGCCGCTTGGCGCACAAGCAAAACTTTTGCGGGTTTTGCAGGAAAGAGAAGTCGATAAAATCGGTTCGGACGCGCCTGTGTCGATAGATATACGCTTAATAGCCACGACCAACCGCGACCTTCAAAAAGAGGTCGAAAAAGGGACTTTCCGCGAAGATTTGTATTACCGGCTCAACGTGTTTCATTTTGAACTGCCGCCGCTTCGAGAACGCAAGGAAGATATTGAGGAACTGATAGACCATTTTATCGGCAAATACAACGAAGAAAACGGGTTTAGCGTAAATTCCGTTTCAAAAGACGCCTTAAACGCGCTCAAAAAGTATAATTTTCCCGGAAACATTCGCGAGTTGGAAAACATAATCGAGCGGGCGGTCGTGCTTACTCGAACGGGAGAGTTAAGCGAAAACGCGCTTCGTTTGGGCAAGCCGAAAGAAAGCGCCGCGCCAAGCGCTAAGGCGACCGCCGGAATGACCGTCGCGCAAATGGAAAAAGAACTTATATACGCGACGCTTGAACACTGCAAAAACAATAAGACGCAGGCGGCGGAAATGATGGATATTTCGGTGCGGACTTTACGCAACAAACTAAAAGAATACGGCGACGATTCCGCCGAAGAATAGTTTACAAAATAATTATTTAGGTTCAGTCCTAAGTTAAGCAAAAATTATTTTGCATTATTACTATGACGGTGCTTGGAAAACAAATGTATAATTCGTTCAAGGATTTCCGAGTATAAATTTAGAGAAATTCTTAAAGTGCTTTGTTTAGATATTGAAGCCAAAAATGCTCGCAGTCATACTATTGGCAAATGGCACATAGTATTCTATGAAAAGAGGTTAAAAAAAGTGAGAAAAATACTAATTTTTTTACGCTTAACTTACCTTGAAACCTGTTTTTTATTGGTTTTTAACCTGTACCATCCGTTAATGTTTTCGACGCAAAATTGAAAATTAAACGGAGTTTCTTTTTGAATACGAATTTCTATCTCAATAGTATCGCCTTGCGAAATTTCCCGTAAAATCGGGACATTCGTCCATTTTTCCGATTTGAAATCCTGATATTTCGCCTGAGCGGTAATTTCTTTTGTCGCAGGCGAAACATAATTCCATTTGTTTTTGTTTTCTGCGGTTTTTATGTGGCTTCGAACCGAAAAATTTCCTGTTCCGCGAACCGCCATTTCAAGAATTTTGTAATTTTTATCGGCAATCGCGATAATTTTCGCGACCGTCGCCGTGGAAGGAATTTTTTGTCCGCTCAATTCGTAAACCGCAAAATCTTCTGGTGTGTTGCGCACGAGTTTTAATTCCGCAAGCGCGTGAGTTATTATCCAGCCGTTCAAGCCGATTTCGTTTGTAAGTTTCGGATTTTGCAAAATTTTTTCGTTCGTTATCTTTGCAAACACGGGTAAATGGTCGGAATATCCGCTGTTGTAATGGACTCCCGTCCGATTATACTGCCAATCGTACGGCTTGCCGTCTTTGATAATATCGGGAATTAAAAAATGCGAAAAACTTCCCCAAACGTATCGCCAGCCGATTGTGTCGGTCATATTTTGCGGGAACAAAATGTGGTCGAGCGTATTTTTGTTGCCTCTGAAAATATAACTCCATCTTTCGTTTGGAGCGACCTCTATCCAAGGATTGAAATGTTCGTTTGCGTTAAGCGGCGCAGCCGAAATCTGCGGTTTTTCGCCGATGTTGCTGCGAAGCGTTTTAAGAACGTGGTTTATTCCGGTTTTTCCGTTTGTGTTGTCAAGTTCCTGCGACAGCGTTTTTGCAAATTCGTCAAAATCGCTGTTGAAATCTCCGGCAATGTAATATTCATATTTTCCCGCAAGAGAATCTATGGCTTTTCTGCAAACGTTAGCCGCTTTAACCCGCTCGGATTCGGGATGTCTTTTTGCCGGAAAATGCACGGAAAAAATCGAAATCGTATCCGTTTCTACGGCGATGTCGCAACGTAAAACCGGTCTGGATTTTGCGACCGTATGTTGTAAAACGTTCACAATCGGATATTTTGATAAAACGCCGATTCCCACCGCGTGTTTCGGCGTTTTCGCAAAAGCGTCATACGAATACTTAACGCCGTCTCTTCTCAATTGCGCTTTTAGGTCGTCGATAACCGTTTGACTTTCAATTTCTTGCAGCGAAATTATGTCCGCGTTTATTTTTGAAATAACGAAAGAAATATTTTTCAGTTTGTTTTTGTAGGACGTTAAATTCCATTTGCCCGGCACATAAACGTCGTATTCCGTGCCGTCGTTGTTCAAATCGAAAAGATTTTCGACGTTGTAGGAAGCAATCGTTAGCGTTTTTGGGAAAACCGCCTGACAAACAAGCAAAAAAATTGCGAATAATTTAACGTGTTTCATAAATTCTCGTCTATTGAATTCCTTCTAAAAATCCCGATAAAAATAATTTTTGACGCGGCGTTTACACAAAAACTCTCTTTAATTCGATAATTTTTCGGCAGAACAGGCAGTGTTTGTCCGTTTTGCCGAGAATTTTACTTTCGCTTTCCAGCGTTCTTATTTCCGCCTCGAAACCGCGTTCGTAGATTATGGCGTACATTTCGCTGTTTTGTGCGTTTTTCATTAAACTTTCGTAATTGTCTTTCGTAACATTTCCCAAAAACAACTCTTTTTCTTCGTTTGCATAGCCGCAGCAGCCGGAAATATCGCCGCCGCTGTGAACGTAAAAAACATTGCCCGGTCCTTTGCAATAGTCATCTTTGAACCACCTCTCGCTGTTCCAGTATTTTGCGTCGTCGAAATCGTGCGGGATATAATCAATCCAGTCGACAACGAATTCGTCAAAGGGTTTTAGCATCGCTTTTGAAATTTCGTCGCCGTCTCCGCCGGTTTTTACCGCGGCAAAACTTATCATATCTTCGCTTTGACCGAGTTTAATCGCTTTTTCGACGAATTTCGCTACTTTTTTTATGTCTTGATTATGGAATTTGTCCAAACTTATCGTGATTTTTCCGTCAAAGCCGCTGTCTAAAAGTAAATTCAGTTTGTCGCATAGTTCGTTTTCGCTATTCCACCAAACCGCGTTCGTCATAATCCTGCCGAAAAGCAAATCTTTTTCGACGGCTTTTTTGCATATTTCGCAAACGAAGCACAAATTCAAAAACAGCTCGCCGCCGGAAAAACCCACTCTTTCGATTCCGTTTTTTGCGCAGTCATCGACAAAATTCAAGGCGTGTTTTATGTCGTATGTTTCCACGTTTCGCGACACGAAACAATGTTTGCAGCGCAAATTGCACAGAGATGTCGCAGAAAAAATAATCTCGCGGGGACGAAACATATTTGTTTTCCTTAATTAAATATTATCAAACGGTTGAAAATACAATATACAGCTAACTATATTACGTCAAACAATGTTTTTTTCTTGTTTTTTCGGAAAACAAATAGTATGTTTATTACAGAAACTTTTTCGAAAGGTGAAAATTATGGAAATAGTAAATTTAATTTTCATCGCAGAAAACATTCGGTTTATTGTGCTTTTAGCGGCTATATACTTTTTCAACAGAGAAACAAAGTTTGAACTGCGAGATGAAATTCGCAACGTTAAAAACGAACTGCGTAGCGAAATGGATGAAAAACTTACCGCCTTTCATAAGCAACTTAAAGAAAATGATTTTGCACATTTGGAAAAGACGATAAAGGCATTGACTTATATGCTCGAAAAGAATAAGTTTTTGACGGTAGAAGATAAAGGGTTTATAGACAGTCATTTAGAAAACTAAAAAGGAGAGTTTCACTTATGAAAAGATTGCTTGTTTTTATTAGACCTCTTCGGAAA